>SXGR01302183.1_pt1 | contig 9987 bp, 5 predicted proteins | sample 3174711 | NCBI WGS metagenome assembly SXGR01 (sample SAMN11356860, study PRJNA531348) | freshwater metagenome | isolation source: freshwater sample F1-60 | place: China: Fuxian Lake, Yuxi | collected 2017-12-25 | reverse complement strand
GCCGAAATCCGCCGCGGTGCAACCGAAGCCGACCATCCCGCCGCTCGATCCGCCCGCCGTGCGCTCGCCCGTCGAAACCATGCAGCGGGCGGATGCAGCCGGCACGGCCATGAAGGATTCGGACATGCCGGAACCGGGCATGACGGAGTCCGGCATGTCGGAAGGAGGAATGACGGAACCGGGAACGTCGGAAGCCGGGAAGCGCCGCTCGGATCCGCGGCCGACCGACATGTCCGAGCCGTCGCCCCCCGCGCTCACGAAGCCTCATCCGGCCGCCGGGAGCGAGCCGACGGAACGGACCGGCGAGACTGCGACCGAACCGACCGCCGACGCTTCGACCGCACCGCCCGGCCCCGCACGCCTCGCGGCCGACCTCCCCCGACGCGCGCCGACGGACGCCGAACGCTTCCGCTTCCGCCGCACGGCGTACGACCTCTTCGGACGACCGCCGAGCGAAGACGAACTCGCGGTCGCCGCCGCCGCCGGGACGGAAGCGACTCTCGAGCGCTGGCTTGGCGCGCGCGAACGCGCCGACGCATGGTTCGAGGACGAGCTCTACGAATTCCTTTTGATCGACGAGTTCCGCCCCGGCGAAGACCGGATGGACGATCTTCCGGGACGCCTCGCCTCCGGAAAGATCGACGTCAAGAACGCCTTGGCCGAGATCGCCAAGTCGCAACAGTTCAACGCCCGCAACCCCGGCAACGACACCTACGTGACGGTGGTGCTCGAACAATTCCTCGGCATCACCGTGCAAGACGAGCCGCGACTCCTCGAGGCCGGCAAACAGATGTACGACGGTCGGAACGCGACGCTGTTCGGCAAGCGCGGTCGCTCTCAAGCCGACTTCGTCGACATCGCGACGGCCGAACCGCGGTTTGCGACGGCCTACATCACGCGCCGCGCGACGGCGTTGCTCGGCGGAACTCCCCCGAAGGCCGATCTCGACCGCTGGATCCGCCGCTTCCGGACCGACCCGGCCTCCTACTCGGGCATCGAACGCGAGATCCTTCTTTCCGACGCCTATGCGGCGGCGCTCAAGACCCCGCGGAAGAAGGCCGACCGCCGGTTCGTCGCCGGGCTCTGGCACGACCTCCTCGGCCGCCCGCCGGGCTATCAGGAGCTCCGCAACCTCCGCAACGCCTCTCAAGCGCTGACCGATCCCGCCGGGCTCCGGAGCCTCGTCATCGGCGCCATGCTGAACGGCGGAGCGGTCTCCCTGCCGATGAAAGAAGAGACGGACGCCGCCGCTTGGATCGGAGACCGCTTCTTGAGACTCCTCGCGCGACGCCCGACCCAGACCGAACAAGCCGCGTTCTTAGCGACGTGGCGGAAGCCCGCCTGTAAACCGTCGACGGTTCTACACGCGATTCTGACGAGTCCGGAGTACGATCTGTACTGATCGACGTGCACCGCCATCAGCTGCCTCGCCCGCGGAGACCGACCATGACCTCGAAACTCGATCGTCGCGACTTCCTCCTGACCGCCGGCGGACTCGCCGCCGCCGCGGCTTGGCCGAACCGTGTCTTCGGTCAAGACGCGAAGACGCCGGCCAAGAAGTACAAGACGGAGCGCGTCGTCGTCGTCGCGTTCGCAGGCGGCGTCCGCACGCGCGACACGATCGGCGCGCCCGCCAACGTCCCGAAGATGATGCAGATCGCCAAACGAGGCGTCACGCTGCCCGCCGTCAAGGCGGCGAACCTCGGACACTTCGGCGCCACGCTTTCGATCCTCACCGGCGTCGACGAGCCGTACGGCATCCGCGAGAACGACCGCGGCGACTACCCCACCATTTTCGAGATGCTGCGGAAGAACGCCCGCCTCGCCGCCGGCGACGTCTGGCTTTCGGCCACCGGCGGCGCGCAACAGCAGAACCTCACCTATTCCTACGACCGGCGCTACGGACAGGCTTACGGCGCGAACCTCGTTTCTTCGGACGGCGTCTTCAACGAAGAGTTCAAGAAGATCCTTTCCTCCTTCGGCGAAGCCCGGCTGCCGGAAGGCGCCGAAGCCGAGGCGCTGAACGACCTCCGCGGGGCCCTCGCGCGCTCGGCGGCCGAACGCGGCGGCGGCGCTCCGGATCTCAACTCCGCGACCACGCTCCGCTCGATCGAGAAGTTCCTGCTCGACGAACTGAAGGGCGACGCCGCCCGCATCACCGGCCCCGGCGCGGCCGACGCCAAATCGCTCCGCACCGCGGCCAACCTCTTCCGCGCCTTCAAACCGAAGGTCATGGGGGTCGTCCTCCAGCAGGCCGACGTCGCGCACGGCTCTTACAACGCCTACGTCGAGGTCATTCGCCGGAACGACGAAGAGCTCGGCCGCTTCTGGGATCTCATTCAGGCCGATCCGTCCCTCCGCGACACGACGTCGATCTTCATCCTGCCGGAGTTCGGACGGAACAAGGACCTAAACGAGCGCAACGGGCTCGACCACGGCGACGGGAGCCCGGACCTCGGCACCGTGGCGCTCGTCGCCGCCGGTCCGGACTTCAAGAAAGACAAGATCGTCAAGACGGAGACTCGAACGATCGACGTCGCCTCGACCGTCTGCGAACTCTTCGGCGTCAAGTGCGAAGCTAAGAAGAGCAAGCCGATCCGCGATCTGTTCGCGTGAGACCGGGGCCGCTCACGGCGGCGCTCGGCGTCGCCCTCGCCTCCTTGCTGCTCGGCGGGGCGGATCCGCATGCGCGATCCGGCGCGCACGGCGCGCTCGAAACATTCCTGCCGACACGCTCGGTCGGCCCTCTCGGCCCCGGCCCGGACGCTTCCTGCAAGAGCTGCCACGACGGCATCGAAGAGATGCACCCGTGGGCGCCGCTCGGCTGCGTCGAATGCCACGGCGGCGACGGGCGCGCGACTTCGAAAGAAGCCGCCCACGTGGCGCCGTCAGCGACCGTTTTCGGCGACGAACGCACGGCGCCGCTCGATGCCGATCTCGCCTACCGCCGCTTCTTGAACCCCGGCGATCTCCGCGTCACGGCGAAGACGTGCGGGCGCTGCCATCAAGGCTGGTGCGCCGACCTCAAGAAATCGCCCCACGGCACGACGTCGGGCCATCTCTCCGACGGCCTCTATGAGAACGGCGTCTTCGCCAAGCGGACGGCCGTATCGATCTTCCCCGTCGTCGACGACGACGGTTCGGTCGGACCGCATGGCTTGAAGGAACTAAAGGCCGTCGGCGGTTTCGCGGGCGGACCCGCGGACGAGATTGCGACGCACTACCGCGACGTCGCCCGCAAGAGCTGCATGCAATGCCATCTCTGGTCGCGCGGTCGCGCGGTCCGCGGACGGCTCGGACTGGACGGCGACTATCGGAGCGAAGGCTGTTCGGCCTGCCACGTGACCTACTCCGATCGCGGCTTTTCGGAGTCCGCCGATCGCTCCATCGACAAGAACGAGCCCGGCCGTCCTCGCAAGCATCAGATGACGTCCAAGATCCCGACCGACACCTGCACGCGCTGCCATTACGGCGACGCGAGCATCGGCACGTCGTTCCGCGGCTTGGCGCAGCTCGTGCCGGGCCAGCCGGCCGGCCCCGACGTTCCCGGCACGACGGGCAAGAGACTGAACGGGACGTTCTATGCGAACGACCCGCGCACCTGCCCCCCGGACGTCCATCATGAGCGCGGGATGCACTGCATCGATTGCCACACGGCGCGCGACGTAATGGGCGACGGCGACATCTATCCGCAAATGGATCACGCGACCGAGGTCGAGTGCTCTTCGTGCCACGGCACGCTCGAGCGGCGCACGGACGGCCGCACCTCGAAGGGCGCGATCCTCCGCAACCTGAAGATCGAAGGGCCGGACGTCTGGCTGACCTCGAAAGTCACGGGCAAGAAACACCGCGTCAAGCAGGCGCGCGACGTGATCGATCCGCGCTCGCCGGATTTCAACGCCCGGGCGCGCGAGGCGATGACGTCCGTCCACGGCAACGTCGAGTGCTATGCGTGCCATGCAAGTTGGAACGCGAACTTCTTCGGCTTCCACTTCGATCGAAACGAGTCCTTCTCGCAGCTCGACCTGATCTCGGGCGAGCGCACCCCGGGGCGCGTGACCACGCAGGAGAAAGTGTTCGCCACCTTCAAGCAACTGACGCTCGGCTTGAACCACGAAGGCCGGTTCGCCCCCTACATGGTGGGCTTCAGCACCTTCTGCAGCGCGCACGACAAGACGGGCGCCGTCGTGATCGATCAGGAGATGCCGCGGACCGGAGCCGGACTCTCCGGGATGACGATGATCCACCACCAACCGCATACGGTCCGGAACGAGGCGCGCTCCTGCGCCGAGTGCCATCGGGCGGGGGCGGCGTACGGACTCGGGTCGGGTTCGTTCTCGCTCGCACGCGGGCTCGTGCTGACGGCCTCCACACGCGGCGTCGTCGTTACGGGAGTCGACCGCAAAACGCCGGATCAGTCGGTCGCATTGGCGGAGGTCCGGCTCGGTCCGACGCGCGACGTCGCGTTGTCGGTCGACGTCGTTCACGGCCGCGCGACGGTCGCCTACGCTGCGACGGACCGCGGGGTGACCGTGCTCGATCTCGCGCATCCGGCCTTCCCGACGATCGCCGCCGAGATCCCGCTCCCTGAACCGGCGCTTCGCGTCCTCGCGACGGAGGCCCGGCTCTATGTGTCGGCGGGCAAAGGCGGCGTCTTCCTCTTCGACGTCAAGAACCCGCGAAAACCCGTCCTCTTGTCGCGGCTCGGCGTCACGGACGCCCACGGATTGGCGCTGGCCGGACTCCGGCTCTACGTGGCCGACGGCGTGAAGGGATTGGTCATTGCCGACGTCTCCGATCCGCAGCATCCGACCATCGCGTCGTTCGTGCCGCTCGGGAACAACGCCGGCTCGTACGCCGCCGCGACGGAAGTCGCCGTCCATTTCCTCTTTTCGCGGCCGCTCCCGGGCGGCGGACGTACGCGCGCGCGACAGATCGCTGCGATCGGCGGCCCGGGCATCGGACTCCGCTTGATAGACGTCACCGAGCCGAGCCGCCCCCGCGGACTCGGCGGAAACGTCGGCAAGGCGCAGGACCCGCTCCGCGAACTCGGCTCCGGAAGACGCCCGACCGGCCTCGCCTTCACCGCCAAGTTCGATCTCGGCTCGACCGGCGGCGGCGTCCCGACGGCGGAACACGACGATCTCTACGTGGCGACGGCCGGAGAGGGCGGCGAGGGCGTCCTGTTCGTCGTGCGCATGACGGACCCGGATGCGCCGAAGATCGTCGACCGTGTGAAGCTCGATTCAGCGGCCACAGGCCTCGCAGTTCAAAAGCTCTACAACGCGCCGTTCCTCGTTCACGGCGCGGCCGTCGCGACCCGACGCTCTCTGCAATTGGTCGATCTGACGCTGACGGGCCAAGGCGCCGTCAAAGCGACGATCCTCCCCGGCAATTCCGGCGGCATCGCAGTCGAGGCCATGCCTTTCGACCGCATGATCACCGAAGACGGGATCGCACTGAAAGACATCGCGCACGAGGACGCCCGCTACGCGAATGCGGCCGAACTTCGGCGGCTCTTGTTCGCACCGATCCCGGACCCGGCCGAGGACGATTCCGCCTCCGAGACCGGACCCGTCTCCCCGGCGCCGCCGTCGCCCCCCCGGAAGGAAGACCGATGAACGCGACGATCCGAAAATTCGCGTTCGCGGCCGCCGCCTTGTTGTTCGTCGCTCCGCTCTTCGCCCAAGATCCGCGACTCGCGAAGATCGAAGCTTTGTTCCGGCGGTTCGACGCCGACGGCGACCAAGTCATCAGCCGAGCCGAATCGAAAAGCGAAGAGCTGTTCAAGCGTTGCGACGTCGACAAGAACGGCGCCGTCACCGTCGCCGAGATGATCAAGGCCGACGGCGTCCCGCTGGATCGAATCGTTCGCATGCGTCTCCTCGGGCAGACGCCCGAGGTCGAGTCCTTCGCGCAACTCGATCGTTGCGACGCCGACGGCGACGGTGCGCTCGACTACGACGAACTCTTGGTGCTCGTCTTCTCCGTCTGCGACCGCGGCATGCGCGACAAGAAGCTCGATGTCAAAGAGGCCGCGTACTCCCCCGTCCCGGCGAAGGCGGCGTTCAAGACCGGCTGGCTCGCGCGCGAGTTCAAACAGGCCGACCGCGACCAAGACGGCTTCCTCCTGATGCGGGATCTGACGCTCCCGGAGGGATACCTGAAACTGCTCGACCGGAACGGCGACGGCCGCGCGTCCTTTGACGAGCTCGTCGCGGACGAGATCGTGCGGCAAGGCGGCTACGTCGCGAAATTCGCCGAGACGGCCGCCTACTTCGCCAAGCACGAACTCGCCCGCGCCGCCGATTGGCCGGGCGACAGCGACGGCTTCCGCCGCGTGGACGAAAACAAGGACGGCACGGTCTCCGCCCCGGAGTTCGACCGCCACGCCCGCCGCACGCGGACGACCCTCTCGCGCGCCTCCGACTTCACTCTCCGCTTCGACCTCGACGGCGACGCGAAAGTCGCGCGGGCGGAGTTCGGCGGTTCGGAGCTCATCTTCGCTCGCCTCGACGTCGACGGCGACGGTTTCATCACCGCGAAGGACCGCCCGAAGCGCTGAGTCGCGCATCCGGACTGGAACATCGGCGACGAACTACGGTTCTCACAACGGAATGGAGACGGATATGAGCGGATTCTTCAGTGCGATCGGCCGCGGCTTGAAGGCGATGGGTGCGGCGCCGAAGGGCGACCCGTTCACCGTCGCCGACAAGCCGGTCCGTTGCGGGCATTGCGCGCACGAGCGCTTCGTCGAAGGCCGTGCGCAGCTCAACACGGCCGGGATGACCTTTTTCAACTTGGATTGGGCGAATCGTTCGGCCGCGACGCTCACCTGCACCGCTTGCGGCAAGATCGAGTGGTTCCTCGCGGATCCCGTCGAGCGGGAATAGTCCGCTGCCGATTCTCCCGCGCCGGCATAGGATGCCGGGCCGCCGCCGGCCGGGGCTCGCCCCGGGACGCCGGGGCGGAACCGACGCGAGAAGGAAAAGGCCATGTACCCCGTACGCTACGACGAACTCCATGTCGTCTCCGACCTGCACTTAGGCGGCGAGCCCGGACGCCAGATCTTCAAAGGCGCGGACATCCTCGCCGCACTGATCGAGTCTCTTCGTGCACAGCCGGTCGAGCGGCGGATCGCGCTCGTCATCAACGGCGATTTCGTCGATTTCCTCGCGGAACCGGACGCCAAGGCGTTCGATCCGAACGGAGCGGTCGCCAAGCTCCGCAGAATCCGCAACGACCCGGTGCTGAAGCCCGTGTTCGACGCCCTCGCCGCCTTCGTCGCCCGCCAAGGTCGCGAACTCGTCGTGGTCTTAGGCAATCACGATCTCGAGTTGGCTCTGCCCGATCTGCGCGAAGAGTTGGTCGGACTCTTGGGCGGTTCCGACGGTGCGACGGCGGGCCGGATCCGCTTCTCGCTCGAAGGCGCGGGCTTCGTGGCCGAGGTCGGGGGCGCTCGCGTCCTCTGCGTCCACGGCAACGACGTCGACGGTTGGAACGCGACCGACTACGAATACTTGCGACGGCTCGCGCGCGACCGGCAGTTCGGCGAGATGGTGCCCGCATGGACGCCGAACGCCGGATCGAAAATGGTCATCGACGTGATGAACGGGATCAAACGCAACAACCCGATCGTCGATCTCCTGAAGCCCGAGACCGAGGCCGTCGTGCCGCTCCTGCTCGCGCTCGATCAAGCGGGGGCGGGCAAGTTGCGCGAAGCGGCCGGAGTGGCGTCGAAATACGTTTGGGACGGCGTCCGTAGGACATTCGGCTTCTTGAACGAAGACGATCCGTCACGCAACCCCGTTGAGGCTTCGGCCGCAAGCAGAGCCGCTCGACCGCCCGGCGGCGACCCGCTGGCCGCCATCGTCCGGGACCGCGCAGCAAAGATCTCCGCGTCCGCGACGACGGGATCGTCGCTGTTGAAAGCCGTCGAGGAACGCTTGGTGAAAGGCGTCGATCCGCTCTCTCTCCTGCAAGGCGAAGCGGGCGTCCTCGGCGTCGGCGACGCGATCTTCGGCTGGATCCGCGGACGCTCGAAGGCGGAGATCGTGCGCGAGGCGCTCGAGTCCCTTCACAAAGACCGCAGCTTCGATCCGACGGCCGAAGACGACACGTTCCTACTGGTCGACGAGCAAGCGTCGAGCACCTTCGATTACGTCGTCGCGGGCCACACGCATCTCGAACGCGTGCTGAAACGCAAGCGCGGCGTCGGGACCTACTTCAACACCGGGACCTGGGCGCGGCTCATCCGAATCCGCCCCGAAGATCTCGCCGACGAAGCGACGTTCGCCCCCGTGTTTCACTCGCTGCAGGCGACGACCATCGCCGATCTCGACCGGACTCCGGGACTCGTCACGCACCGCGCGACCGTCGCCTCGATCCGAAACGACGGCGCAGGCGGCGCCAAGGCGGGGCTTTTCCATGCTTCGCTTGCAGGCGGCGCGTTGAGTTTCCTGCCCGTTTCTGCGGAGGGCGTCCTTTGAACGAGATCCGTTTGGAGTTCGTGCGCAACGGTCCGCCGCACAATCAACTCTTGTCGCCGCTCACGCAGTACCTCGCCATCTGCGGCGATCACCCCGTCGCGGCCGTGACCTTGCCTTTCGAACACCGCGACCTCATGACGCGGCTACGGCGTCTCGGTGCGGCCGGCGGCGGCGAGCCCGAGCGCGCAGCGGCGGCGGAGGAGATCCGTTCGCTCTCCGCCGAGATGGGACGGATCTTGGCCCAGATCCCGGGATTGATCGCCGAGTTCCACGGCGAAGGCGGCACGGAAGGTCTCGCGCATCTTCGCCTCGTCCTCTCGGCCAACGAACTTGCGCTCCTGCCGTTCGAGATCGCCGCGGGCAGCGCCGGCTTGCCGGGCGCCGGCCAACACCTGTCGCTGCAGAGTTCGCTGCCGGTCTGCATCACCCGCGAGATTCGCCGCGCCAAGGAAGAGGCGTTCCGCTGGCCGTCCGATTGCCGCGTGCTCTTCGTGACGACGGCGCCGTCGGGCTTGCCCATGAACCTCTGCGAAGCGCACGTGCAGGCCCTCCGCATCGCCATCGATCCGTGGGTCCATCACGTTCCGCGCAGCAGGAACGGAACCCCGGACTCGATGGTCTCCGAGCAGTTGGAAGTCCTGCTCGACGCGACCACGACCTCTTTGGCCGAGAAGATGGCGACGGGCGACTTCACTCACGTCCACATCCTCGCGCACGGCGCACAGCTTCCGGGCGTCGACGAACGCCGGTTCGGCGTCGTCTTCCGCGACGGCGTCGTGGACGGCGATCGACTCGCGCTTCTCTTGCGGATGCGCAAGAAGCCGCAGGTCGAAGGGCTCGGTCTCCCGGCGGTCGTGACCCTCGCGGTCTGCGACGGCGGCAACATCGGCGACGTCGTCAGCTCCGGGGCGAGCCTCGCGCACGAGATTCACCGCGCCGGCGTGCCGCTCGTGGTCGCCTCGCAGTTCCCGCTCAGCTTCCTCGGTTCCGTCCACTTGGCGTCGCTCCTGTACGGGCCGTTGCTCGAAGGACGGCATCCGCTCCATGCGCTCGACGACGTGCGCCGCCGACTCAAAGCTCTCGTGCCCGACCACCACGACTGGGCCGGGCTCGTCGTCTACGCGGGCCTTCCCGACGACCTCGAGAGCCAGCTGCTCGCCGTTCGGCTGGCTCGCGGCCGCCGCCGCATCGAGGGCGCGATGAGCCATCTCGACGCGCTGTCTTCGGCGCTGTCGCCGACTTACCGGCAGCTCGGCGTCGCGAAGGTGAACCTTTCGCTGACCGAACGGCTCGAGATCGCAGAGAAGCGATTCGACGGCGCCTGCGAGGCGTTGCTCGAACTCGAGGCGGACGCACCCGCGTTGCGCGCCCCCGTGTTCGGCCTGCTCGCGAGCGCCGAAAAGCGCATGGCGGACGTCCTTTGGCGCTATGTCCATCGACTGGAAGACGACGTCGTCGACGGCGACGACTCCGTTCCGGCGATGCTCCGACGTCGTTC
>SXGR01298331.1_pt1 | contig 9987 bp, 11 predicted proteins | sample 3174711 | NCBI WGS metagenome assembly SXGR01 (sample SAMN11356860, study PRJNA531348) | freshwater metagenome | isolation source: freshwater sample F1-60 | place: China: Fuxian Lake, Yuxi | collected 2017-12-25 | reverse complement strand
GGATTTGGACGGTTTGGCGGCGTTGATCGGGGCGTGTGACGAGGTGGTGTCGATTGGGAATGCGACGGCGCACCTGGCGGGGGCGTTGGGCAAGCGGACGAGGGTGCTGCTGCCCGAGGCGCCAAGCTGGCGATGGCTCGCTAGGGACTCGCATACGCTCTGGTACCCCCACGTTCGGGTTATTATTTACGGGAAAATATCGGCGGTTTTACAGACTTAAAGGAGAAACTCTAATGCCGACCGTGGCGTATTACATGGAACTTGTCGAACAGGCATGGAAGTTGTCGGATGACGTCAGGGAGCTTGCGAAGACTGCCAAGTCGCAGGGGAAAGAGGTGTCCATCCAAGAGGCTCTCGACAAGGTGTTCGTCCCCTCGGGTTTGATGGACATGGAAAAAACGCGCAAGAATACTAGTAACCCGCCGAAAGTGTTCCTGACGTCTCCGTACGGGCTGCAGTATCGTCCCGAGTACAAGGACTGGATCCCGTTCCGCCATGGGGACGTCAAATTTGACGACTGAGCAAGCGCTCGCTCAGGGCCACCCTGACTTGACCCAACACACTTTGCCAAGAGTCGCGGGTTGATTGCCTGAAGATTTTTACGGCGGGGTACCAACGTGTTCGGGTTCCCGCGGCCATCCATCTCCAGCCAGGTGGTTCGGGCACAAGGACCCAAGTTTCAGTACCGACCGCCGCTGAAATGTGGGCTACGGTATTCCCGATCGATATGACGAGGTCGCAGGCCGCGGCGAGACAAGCTACGCCATCCAAATCGTTGTGTCGGTCGATACCTTCTTCGGTGGGTCGATGGGTATTGCGATCGCATGAGGCCGATCGGATTGTCGCCGTCTCGTGTGTCGTACCGTCATACTGAAGATTGATGAAATTGACGTTGTCTTGCCGGAAAGCTTCAAGCATATCCCGTAGGTCGACCGTTCGTTGACCTCCGGTGTCCTTGTTGGTGCTGCGCCAACTGATCCCGATATTCACGATGCTCGATTTCGTACGAAGTTCCCGGGTGAGAACTTCGTATTGATTGATTTCTACGGTCATAAAACTGGGCGTGATCGGAAAATCCGACACCGAGTTTCTGAGGATCCCGCCGAGATCGCCTAGGGCTACCTGCAAATCGAAGTCAGCTTGTCGGAACTCTGAGTCATCACTTTGAAAACGCACGGTAGGGAAGGTCCGTCGACAAAGAGTCTTGAGCCGTCGATCGCCACGGAAGGTCACGTTGGGGCAAGCCTCGACAAGGTCATTGAGCATCGATAAAAACATGATTTGATCGCCGACACCCTGCTCACCCCAGACGATGATTTTCGAGTCGGTTTTCCCGCCACCGTAAAAAGGGAGAGTTGATTTCAACGCAGGGGTTTCTACCAAAAATCGGCTATGAAAAGCTGGCCAGCCCTCCATGAATCGACCGAGCGAGAGAAGCGCCTGCCCAAGGTTCACCGATGCCCGATGATTGTTATGCGGTTTGAGTTTCAGGGATCTCTGGTAGCCATTGATCGTCGCGAGGGCGCTCGCTCCGAGCGAATGCTGAACTGCCGTAAGATTCGTGATAACTTGAGGACTAGCCGGATCCAGTGCAATCGCCGCAAGCAGCTTCGCCTCGGCGTCAGCGAATCTGCGACGTGATTGGTGCAAGTTGGATTCGTTGTAGTAGGAATCAACAAGATGCGGATCGAGCAATTGCGCTCGGACATAGCATCTGATGGCCAAGTCATCATCAGAAATAGTCGAGTAATAATTTCCAAGATACACGTACGCCGTGGCGTGGTTTGTCTCGGTCGCGAGTGCGCGAGTGAAATTTCTCAAGCACGTGTAGAGGTCTCCGTCCTGCAATGCCGTCAGGCCAGATTTCAGTAAGGCGTCAGTCACCGACTTCCCGAGTTTTCGCGATGTTTTTGCGGTAGCACTTTGTTTCTGCTCCCAAATCTCTTTGATCCTTTATCATATTGATATTGCTTGGGTTGCCGTGGCGTATTGTGACCTGCAGCGGAGTCATGTGAACATTGATTTGCCTAACCACCCGAATTTGAGATGTAGCTTGGGACAAGAGTTGAAAAATGTGACAGCCGTGATTTTGTCGGGGGGCTCAGGTACCCGACTCTGGCCGATGTCCCGCGAACATTACCCCAAGCAGTTGCTCGCCCTGAAGGACGAAGGCGAGACGATGCTGCAGTCCACGATCCTTCGAGTTCGCGGTCTGACCGGTATGGCCGTACCGATCGTCGTCTGCAACGAGGACCATCGGTTTCTGGTTGCAGATCAATTACGAGCACCAGGTTCGGATCCGGCCGTGATCGACGAAATGCAACTCATTCTCGAGCCAAAAGGCCGGAACACTGCACCGGCCATTGCACTTGCTGCGTGGGCGGCACTCGGCCGAGCTGATGCGGTGGATCCCCTGCTGCTCGTAGTGCCGGCCGATCATGTCATCAACGATGTCGGCGCTTTCCACGCCGCCGTTCGGCGCGCGTTACCGCTCGCAGCGGTAGGGCGTTTCGTCACGTTTGGTATCGTGCCACGCGGCGTCGAGACGGCGTACGGCCATATCGTGAGCGGCGCAGAGGTTTCGGACAGCGGCGGCGCTTTCGGCATTGCGCGATTTGTCGAGAAACCGGCGCGTTCGATCGCAGAGGGGCTGATCGCCGAGGGGGGGTGTTTTTGGAACAGCGGGATATTTCTTTTTTCTGCGCGCCAATACCTCGATTCGCTGAAAAAACATGCCCCTGACATTGCGGCAGCATGCAGCGACGCCTGGCGCGCCGCAAAGTTTGACAAAGATTTCATCCGTCCCGATCCGGCGATTTTCTCCTCGTGTCGCTCTGATTCGATCGACTATGCCGTGTTGGAAAAAATGGGGGATGCCATCGTTGTACCGATGGATTCCGGCTGGAGTGACGTTGGGTCATGGTCCTCATTACACGAAAATCTCGTTCGTGACGAACGTGGAAATGCGTTGCGCGGTGACGTGATTGCGACCGATACTTCAGACACGCTCGTTATCTCGGAAAGTCGTCTGGTCGCGGCCGTCGGTCTTCGCGATCACGTGGTCGTCGAGACCAAGGATGCCGTTCTGGTGGCGCCGAGGAGCAAAGTACAAGATGTCAAAGAAATCATTGCCCGTCTGAAATCAGAGGGCCGCCAAGAGCATTCGCTGCATCGGGAAGTTCATAGACCTTGGGGTACGTACGACTGCATTGAGAAAGGCATTGGTTATCAAGTCAAGAGACTCACCATTAAACCTGGTGCGGCCATTTCATTACAACTGCATCACCATCGCTCGGAGCATTGGATCGTGGTCTCCGGCCGGGCTCGTGTCACCCGTGCAGAGGAGATTTTCGAGTTGTCTGTCAACGAGTCGACCTACATTCCCATCGCGGTGAAACATCGTCTGGAGAACGTTGGCAGCGTGCCGCTCCAGGTCATCGAAGTGCAGTCCGGCAGCTATCTGGGTGAGGACGATATCCTCCGGTTCGACGATCGTTATGGTCGTGACCGAGTGGTCTAATGAAACTCAGCATTTTCGGATCGGGTTATGTGGGGCTTGTCACCGGCGCTTGTTTGGCAGACGTCGGTAATGAAGTGCGCTGCCTGGATGTAGACGGTGAAAAAGTCGCCCGCCTTCGAGCGGGCGACATCCCGATCCACGAGCCGGGACTGACGGAGATTATCACGCGTAATATGGCTTTCCGTCGGCTACGCTTTTCGACGGTCTTTGCGGAGGGTGTGGCGCACGGCGAAGCGATCATGATCGCAGTGGGAACGCCACCGGGCGAAGATGGATCTGCGGATTTGTCGCATGTCCTCGCAGTGGCCCGTTCGATCGGCAAACATCTGGTCGACTACTGCGTCATCATCGTGAAGTCGACTGTGCCGGTAGGTACAGCGGATCGAGTGCGCGAGACGATTTTGGCGGAACTACGCGCGCGCGATGTAGACGTCCCGTTCGATGTCGTTTCGAACCCGGAGTTTTTGAAGGAGGGCGCGGCGATTGCCGATTTCATGAAGCCCGATCGGGTGGTCGTCGGAACCGAGTCGGTGCGTGCGCTCGAAGTACTTAGACAACTTTACGAACCTTTTACCCGAAATCGGGAGCGCTTCGTAGTTATGGACGCACGATCGGCCGAGCTTACGAAGTACGCAGCCAACGCTATGCTGGCGACGCGAATTTCGTTCATGAACGAGCTTGCAGGGATCGCCGAACGTGTCGGCGCGGATATCGAAAAGGTACGCCAAGGTATCGGGTCCGATAGTCGCATTGGCTACTCTTTCATTTACCCAGGTGCGGGTTATGGCGGATCCTGCTTCCCGAAGGACGTACAGGCGTTACGGCGTACTGCGGAGCGAGCGGGGGCGTCTGCTGAGCTGCTGGGTGCGGTGGAGTCGGTTAATCACACACAGAAACGTGTGCTATTCAATCGTTTGATGGAATTTTTTGGTGGCGACCTCTTGAGACGCAAGATCGCAGTGTGGGGCTTGGCTTTCAAGCCCAATACAGACGACATGCGTGAGGCCTCGAGTCGAGTGCTTATGGAGGAGTTGTGGCTCGCAGGTGCTCGGGTACGAGCTTACGACCCGGTTGCGATGAGCGAGGCGCAACGACTCTATTCTCACCAGATCGATTCCGGTGCGCTCGTACTTGTCGATCGAGCCATGGATGCCCTCGACGGTGCAGACGCGCTGGCGCTGGTGACGGAGTGGCAGGAGTTCCGTAGTCCCGACTTCAGCGAGATTGTTCGGCTGCTGCGGACCCCCGTCATTTTCGATGGAAGGAACGTCTATGACGCGACGCTGATGAGACGGTTGGGAATCCGTTACTTTGGGATCGGACGAGGAGAGTCCGTGAAAGGCGATTTCCGATGAAACTGACAGCCTTCAAAGCTTACGACGTTCGCGGACGGATCCCCGACGAGATCAACGACGACCTGGCCCGTGTGATCGGACGAGCCTACGCAGCTTTCGTCAAACCCGAAAATGTGATCGTCGGTCGTGATATTCGTTTGACGAGCCCCACCCTCGTCGAAGCACTCATCGAGGGTTTGCTTGAAAGCGGTGTCTCCGTTGCCGATATTGGCTTGTGCGGAACCGAAGGCGTTTACTTCGCCACGGCCCATGTTGACGTGACAACCAGGGGATTTGATGGCGGGATCATGGTAACTGCCAGTCATAATCCACCGGACTACAACGGCATGAAGTTTGTTCGCGAGGGCTCACGACCCCTGAGTAGCGATACGGGTTTGCGTGAAATGGCGGCCTTGATTCGAGACGGAAATTTGCCGTTTCTGGTGGAGGCCGCTCGTCGTGGTCGACGAACGTATCTCGACACACGCGCCCAATACACCGAGCACTTGTTGTCCTACGTAGATCGATCTGTCCTTCGAAGACTCAAAGTTGTGGTGAATGCGGGCAATGGAGGTGCAGGGCCTTTCGTCGATCTGCTCGAGCCTCAACTTCCATTCGAGTTCATCAAGGTTCACCACGAGCCAGATGGACGTTTCCCGAACGGCGTTCCCAATCCTATGCTTGAAGAAAATCGTCATTCCACGATCGAAGCGATCCGCAAGTCGGGGGCGGATATCGGGCTTGCATGGGATGGTGATTTCGACCCTGTTTTTTCTTTGATCATCAGGGTCGGTTCATCGAGGGATATTACTTAGTGGGTCTGCTGGCTCAGGGTTTTCTCGAAAAGGAACCGGGCGCTCGGATCGTTCATGATCCTCGACTTACATGGAATACCATCGACATCGTGCGTCGCACTGGCGGGACCCCGGTGCTTTGTAAGTCGGGTCACGCATTCATCAAGCAGAAAATGCGAGAGGTTGACGGTACCTACGGCGGCGAAATGAGCTCACACCATTATTTCAGGGGATTTGCCTACTGTGACATCGGCATGATTCCGTGGCTGCTAGTGCTGGAACGGATTTGCCGGTCCGGGAAGTCATTGGCAGATTTGGTTGACGAGCGAATACGCATGTTTCCTTGCAGCGGTGAACTCAACAGGAAGATGCCGGACGGGCAGATGGCTATAAATGCCGTTCAGAACCGTTTTATTGAACGCGCAAAATCGGTTGACTACACCGACGGATTATCGATGGAGTTCGCGGACTGGCGATTGAATCTGCGTTCGTCAAACACCGAACCTCTCATCCGTTTGAACGTGGAGAGTCGCGGTAGCGAGACGCTAATGCGACAGAAAACCCAGGAGATCCTCGGTTTTCTTCAAGAACTTGGAGCCGAGGCCGAAGGGCATTGATGAGAGTTGGGAAGCACTGAAAAGCTACGCGACAAGAAATGACTCCCGGCTTTTACCAGTCTTTTCGGCTGCGACGAGCCAACGCGGGGTTTTACCTCGACCCGTCCAAGCGTTCCCGCTATTATCTCTATACTTAATGGCTATTTTACGGCGCGATTTCCGCGATCTGGAGCCATTAAGCTTTGGGTTTTCGCTTTTGGCTTCTTTGGGGGGGACGCCCTCGGCCTGTTTCCCCGCGCTACTGGACAGGTCGGAAAGCGTAATGCCGAGTTTTTTCATTAAGGCCTTAACTTTCCTGATCGCCAAATTTTTGTCTGCTTTTACGGCAGTGAGTTGCTTCTGCAGTTGATTTATTCGCGTCCTGAGTATTGATACGGACAATTTCGGCATTTGAGTATCCTCATCGGAATAGCTAAGATCATAATGACAATCGGGCTAACTTAGTGTATCCGCACCAAATAAATTAAGCGAAAACGCGATTAACAGACGTTTTCGAGAGCCCCGATCGCGGACACCACCGATTCGGTACTACTACTGATAATGTGAGCCCGATGCGCATGACCGAGCGTCGTCCGACCGGCCTAGGTTTTCGTCGCCCACTCCACGGATAACCGCTCAGCCTCCAAGATTTCTTCGGGGGAAAGCCTTCTCCGAAGGTCCGCGCGGTAGCGGGGCGCGTCCGAGTGACCAAGGCCGGCGGCGATATTGAACCACGCGTAGGCCTGCACTAGCTGGCCGGATCTGGCCTTTGTAGGGGCCTCGGGTTCCGGAGTTGGCGAGCGCAACAGCATCCTCGCGAGATTGACGGCGGCTGCAGGCTCTCCTGATCTAGCAGCCGCTTCGAAAAGCCGCCGCGCTTCAGGAATGTTCACCGGGGTGCCGAGACCCTGATCGAGCATGACTGCGAGGTTGTTCATCCCCTCAAGATCTTTCTTGTCAGCGGCTGACTTGAACCATTTTATTGCCGTTACCGCGTCTTGAGGGACACCTTCGCCGACCTTGTACATTAAACCGAGGTTACTCATCGCCCGGGGGTGCCCCAACTCGGCGGCACGGGTGAGAAGTTCGACGGCCCGACGATTGTTCTCCGGTACCCCGCTTCCCTTGTCGTATAAAACCCCTAGGTTGTTGAGGGCCGCCGCATTGCCCTGGGCTGCCGCCTGCTCAAACCATTTTGCGGCTTCCCGGGGATCTTTGGTCACGCCCATTCCGTCGTTGTACATGATGCCAAGATTGGTTTGTGCCACCGCCAAACCTTGCTCGGCCGCTCTGCGATACCACTGCGCGGCTAACGCCAGATCGGGGCTGGTGCCACGCCCGACCTGATAAAGCCATCCGAGCTCATTTTGGGCACGCGCGTTCCCGAACTTCGCGAGCAGCTGCCACTTTTTGAAAGCTTCTGAATAATCGGCTGCTGCGAAGGCGGCTTGCCCATCCTCGTACCGGACGCAGGCCGTCAAGGCGAGGAGCGACGCGAAAAGTGCGATTGAAAGACGAGACATAAGTAACCGAAGTCTAACCCATGAGGTTTCCTGCTGCGTATACTGCGCCGCCATGCAAAGCCTGTACTTGTCGGCCATTGCTGCGTTGTTCGCTACGGTATTGTTGGTATTACTTTTGCGACCAGTGGCGCAGACCCTCGATCTCGTCGACCGGCCGGGCGGGCGCAAGCAGCACACCGGCATCGTGCCTGTGGTCGGCGGACTGGCAATGTTCATAGGTCTTGCCCTCGGTCTCTCGGTTTTGCCGGCCACGGTGCGTCCGCCGGCAAGTTTTTCTGCCACCGCATTCGCGTTCGTTTGCTTGGGTTTGCTTGATGACCGGTTGAACCTTTCTTCGACACTGCGCCTCATCGCGCAGATGACTGTGGTCTTTGCGATGGCCCTATTCGGCGGGCTTGGAGTTGACTATGTCGGTTCGCCTTTCGGTTTCGGGACCGTGATTTTCGTACCCTGGGTTGCACTCACGCTAACAATTGTGTTGGTCGTGGGCGCGGTCAATGCGCTCAACATGGTCGACGGTATCGACGGTCTCGCGGGTTCGATGGGTCTGGTGACGCTCCTCGCGGTCGCCGGAGTGGGTCTTTACTCTGCCAACACAATGATTCTTGGCGTCGCCGTGGTGCTCGGTGCCGCCGTGGCCGGATTCCTGCTTTTCAACCTGCCGCTCGGATTCAATTCGAACCTCCGGATTTTCATGGGTGACGCGGGCAGTATGCTGCTCGGATTTTCTCTCGGCTGGATGATGGTTTTGTTGTCTCAGGAACCCGATGCGCCAGTCGCTCCTGTCACGCTGCTTTGGTTCGCCGCTGTTCCGATTTTCGACATGGTATCAACGGCTGCCGGGCGAATACTACGCGGGCAGTCACCGATGAGTGCAGACAGCATGCATCTTCATCACAGGCTGCTCAAAAAGGGTTTTTCTGTCCGAATGACGTTGATAGCTTTGGTCGCATTCGCATTGCTCTGGGTTTCGATCGGATTATTTATAGACCTCGTGATTGAATTACCCGAGTGGCTATCGTTGACAGGATTCCTCGTTGCGGGAGGAGCCACGGTTTGGCTCGTGGAGCGACTGCCGGATTTGAAGACGAGTTAATCCCGTCACTTGACGAGAACGATCGGAATTGCCGAAACGGGCACGACCTTTTGAGCGATTAAGCCGATCCGAGCCCCTGCGAGCACGCCGCGTCCGTGCGTGCCCATGATGATTTCCGTAGCGGCTTTGTCAGTGACGAAATCGCAGATGATGTTGCCGGCATCGCCGACGCTGATGTGCGGCGTCGTCTCGAGTTGTTGCTGCTTAAGTCGGTGGGTTGCCGAGGCGAGGGCTTTTTCGCCTTCCTCGCGGTAATGGCTCTCGAGGCTTGCTTTGCTGGCGAAGAGTTTGACGTTGACGTTGACGATGAGCATCTACACGTTGAGTAGGTGCAGGCGAACCGGATCTGTGCTGGCCCGGACGCGACCGATCGCGTAATTGACCGCACGGGCCGAGTACTCGAAACCATCGACCGGAATGAGTAGCACGTGCATGGTCAGTCTCCTTGGCGATCGGCTTTGCTGTCGTCACTCGAGAGGTCGACCAGTTTGTCGGCGGACGCAGGCTGGGGCCCGCGCCGCGAAAGCGCTTTGCCGATCACGACCACGAGAGCGGCACCCACGACGGCGGCGAGATAATGGCCGGTCGCCCCGTAGCTTGCCGTCCAAGTTTTTAGTACTACGTCATCGATCAGTATGCCACCGCCGATCCAGCCGAGGAGTGCTGCGCCGAACAAAATGATGACGGGGAAGCGATCCATGAGCGTCAATACGAATTTGCTGCCCCAGATGATGATGGGGATGCTAAAGAGCAGCCCGAAAATGACCAAGCCGAGATGATCTTTGGCTGCACCGGCGATGCCGATGACGTTGTCGAGACTCATGACCGCATCGGCGAGCACGATGGTCTTGATGGCGCCGAGCAGATGGGTGCTGGCGTCGATCTCGTGACCGCCCTCTTCGGGTTCGGGAATTAGTAGCTTGATGCCGATCCAGAGCAGCAGGACGCCACCCACGATTTTCAAAAACGGGACCTTGAGGAGTTGCAGTGCGAAAAATATCAGGATGACGCGTAGCGCCACCGCGCCGAACATGCCCCAGAAGATCGCTTTTTTACGCTGGGCGTCGGGCAGACGACGCGAGGCGAGCGCGATAACGACCGCGTTGTCGCCGCCGAGCAGGATG
>SXGR01137267.1_pt1 | contig 9987 bp, 7 predicted proteins | sample 3174711 | NCBI WGS metagenome assembly SXGR01 (sample SAMN11356860, study PRJNA531348) | freshwater metagenome | isolation source: freshwater sample F1-60 | place: China: Fuxian Lake, Yuxi | collected 2017-12-25 | reverse complement strand
GAAGCCGGGTACCAGCCCCGCCTCCGCCGGGAAGGCGGCGAGCAGGCTCTGACAGAAGCCATGGATCGTCTGGATGCGCAGGCCGCCGGGCGCATCGAGCACGCGCGCGAACAGGGTGCGCGCCCGCTCGACCTGCTCCGGCGTCGCCGGCTCGCCAAGCCCGCGCAGTTCGTTGAACAGGTCGTTCCGGTCGAGCCGAACCCACCGCGCCAGCGTCCCCGCGATCCGCTCCGCCATCTCGGCCGCGCCCGCCTTGGTGAAGGTCAGGCACAGGATCGCCTCGGGCCGGCTGCCCGCCAGCAGCAGCCGGAACACGCGCGCGGCGAGCACCTGCGTCTTGCCTGTGCCGGCAGAGGCCGCAAGCCAGACGTGGCGGTCGGGCCGGCTCGCGTCGCGCTGTGCACCGCGCAGCGGGTGGAGGGGTTTGGTCATGCCACGCGCACCCCGATGCTCCCGCGGAAGCGGGAACCCAAGGCCAAGCAATGCGACCGTCGGTTCATGCGGCCCTGGGCTCCCGCGTTCGCGGGAGCAAGTTGTGCTTCGACAACCCTCCCCGTACCCCGGCGAAGGCCGGGGTCCAGTTGGGTGCCGTCAGTGGGAATCATCCGCGTCTCCCGACTGGACCCCGCCCTCCGCCGGGGTACGGGAACGCCCTCAATCACGCCCATACCACTCGTCCCGCCGCATCAGCTGGTCGTACTCGGCGTAGGGCGCCATCTCCGGCACCAGCTTCGCGGTGAAGGGCGCGTCGCCGGTCAGCCACTCCCGCACCGCGCCCACGAAGTGATCGTGCGCCATCCCGACGAAATCCTCCGCCGCAATGCCGTTGCGCCCGCCCACGGGGCTCTGGATATAGCCGAACGCCTCACCCTTTTTCGCCAGCGACCAGTATTCGAAGTCCGTCGCCTGTCCCGCGATCCGCTCGAACCCGCCGCGCTCGGCGATCAGGCCGACAAGGCCGAGCTGCAGGCTGAACCCCGCCGCGACCGCACTGGGGCTCGGCGGCTTGCCGGTCTTGTAGTCGACGATGCCGAGCCCGCCGCCCTTCACCCGGTCGATCCGATCGTACTTGCCCGTCAGCGTGACGCCCGCAATCTCGATCGCCCCCGAGTCCTCGACGCCGAGCACCTGGCGCCCCTCGGCGACCTGCGCCGCCAGCTCCCCGGCGATCCACTCGACCGCGGCGATCAGGCGCGGGCGCCACAGCGCGCGGACGATCGGATGCGTGCGCGTATCATCGAGCATCGCGTGTGCGCGGGCAACGAGCTTCGCCGGGTCGTGGCGATCATGCTTCGACCAGGCTTCGAGGATCGAGTGTACCGCCGTGCCCCGCCATGCCGCGCTCGGATCGGCATCGACCGGATCGAGCGGCGACAGGCCGAGCATCCGGCGCGCGTAGAAGGCGTAGGGGTCGGCCTTCAGCCGGTCGACCTCGGTCACCGAAAGCTTGCGCGGCCGGTCCTCGATCCGCGGCGACGGGGCGGGCCGGCCTGTGGGCGCGTGCGGCGCCGTGTCGAGCGCGCGCGCCCACCCTGCCAGCCCCGGCGCGGGATCCAGCCCTTCGGCCAGCGCCTCAAGCCGCAGCCAGAAGCGCGAGGGGATCGTCGGCCCCGACCCGTCGCGCCGCGACCGTGTGAGCAGCACCTCGCGCGCGCCCAACCCTTGCGCGAAATCCTGTGCCGACAATCCGATCCGCCGTTCGAGCGCGGGCAGGCCGAGTTCGGTGCGGATGCGCGGCGCCAGCCACGGGTCGGGCGCGGGCAGCGCCGGCCACGACCCTTCGTTCAGCCCCCCCAGAATGACGAGGTCGGCGCTCTGCAATTGCGCCTCGACTAGGCCGTAAAGGGCGAGCCGTGGATGCCCGCCCTGCGGCGGCCGGATCGCGATCTCGTCGAGAAGGCTGCGCATCAGCGGCAGCAGCGCGCCCGCCGAGACGGCGCGCGGCCCCTCCCCGCCATCGGCCTCCAGCGCGGTCAGCAGGTCGGCGGCGGCGCGGCCCTCGGCGCGTGCCCAGGCTGAATCGCCCGCCAGCAGGGTCGCCGCTTCGCGCAGCAGCCGCGCATGGTCATCGAGCGGCCGGTCGCCGCCCTCCGCCATTGCCGCGATCGGCGCCAGACACGCCTTGGCCTCGTCCCACCACGTCCGCGCCGCCTCGCGCAGCGTCGCCGTGCGCGGCTCGCCGGTCACCAGATGGGCGTCGATCCCCTCGATCCCCGGCGCCGGCCGCGGCCCGCGCAGCGCGAGGTCGAGGCGGCGCGCGCCCTCCAGCCATTTGAGCCGCCGCTCCGGATCGGTCGATGCGACCAGCGGGTGCTTGAGAAGCGCCAGCAGCGCCATCGGCGCAAACCGCTGCCCCGCCGCCTCGACGATCGCGAGCAGCAGCGTGCCCGGCGCCAGCATCGCCAGCGGCCGGCCGGCCGAATCGTCGATCGCCACGCCCCACCGCGCCAGATGCGCGGCGACGCGCGCGGCAAGGTTGCGGTCGGGCGTCACCAGCGCCGCGGTCCTGCCCGGCGTCTCCAGCACCTCGCGCAGCTTCAGCGCGATCCCCTGCGCTTCCTCCGCCGGGGTCGCGACGTCGAGCGCGGTGACACCCTCGAACCGCCGCTCGGTGCGGGGCATAGTCGGCCAGCGATGCGTGAGGACGGCGGGCAGCATCGCGCTGTCGATCGCCTTGCCGCGCGCAGGCGGCGCGTCGAGTTCGCTCGTGACGCGCCACGGCCGCACTTCGGCGCGGGCGACGCCCATGCGGTCGAGGAGGAGCTTGAGCGCGAATTGCGGGTGCGTCTCGACCGGGGGCCGCTTGAGTCCGGTCACCGGATCGGGCTTGTGCGGTCCGAGCGCGTCCCAAGCCGCCTCATCCAGTCCGGTCGCCAGGCCCGGCAATACCACGAACCCGTCCGGCAGCCCGGCGACGCAACGGAGAAGCCGCGCGACCGAGGGGACGGGCGAGGTCACGCCCGCCGCACAGACGAACCGCGCGGGGCTGGCCCGCTCCCACGCGCGGCAGGCGCGGTCGAGCAGCCGGCGGCGACGCTCGACCAGGTCGATCGCGCCCAGCCGCTCCAGTTCGCCGGGCCATCGGTCGAGCACGACCTCGAACGTCGACAGTGCCGTCGCCCAGTGTTGCGACAGCTCGCCCGACAGGTCGATGGCGCGGAGAGCGGCGGGGGCGATCTCCTCGACCTGCAACTGGTCGAGCGTGCGGGCAAGGTCGCCGGCCAGCCGCACCGCCTCTGCCGGGTCGAGGCCGGGGCGCGTTTCCTGAAGCAGCCGCGCAAGGATCAGGCGGCGCTTCAATGGATCGACCGCGGGCGGCACCGGCGCGGCATCGGCGGGGTCAAAGAACGGCCCAACCGCCTCGTCCAGATCGGGATCGCCCACCGCCACGATGCGCGGCAGGAGGAGGCCGCCGTCGCTAAGCCGGACGAACGCGTCGTTGATCGCGCGCGCGGCGCGGCTGGTGGGGACGATGACGACGCCGCGCGCGAGGCCCATCGGCTCGCGCCCGAACCGGCGGATCAGGCCGATGGCGAGCGTGTCGGCGAACGCCTTGTGCGCGGGGATGGTGAAGACCTGTGGCCCCCGCGCCCCTTCAGCCATCGGCAAGCAACGCCTCGGTCATGCCGATCGACGACGGGCTGCCGACGTCGAACCACAGCCCCTCATGCGTGACGCCGAACGCCCGCCCCGCCTCGATCGCGCGGTTCCAGAACAGGTTCGTCGAGAACGGCCCCTCGGGATAGTCGCGAATGATCGCGGGATTGAGGATCTGGACGCCGGTATAGACGAACGGCGCCAACCGGCCCGGCGCGCGGCGGCGGACGATCCGCCCCGCTGCATCGAGGTGGAAGTCGCCGCGCCCCGAATGGCCGTTCGCGCTCGCAAGCGGGACCATCAGCAGGAGGACATCCATCCGCTCGGCGTCCCACATCTGTGCCAGCTGGACGATCGCATCGACCGGCCCGTCGACCCACAGATTGTCGCTGTTGACGCACAGGATCGGATCGTCGCCGAGCAGCCCGCGCGCCCCGACCAGCCCGCCGCCGGTCTCCAGCAACTGCGCCCGCTCGTCGGACACCGCGATCTCGATGCCCTTCACCCGGTGCGTCAGATGCGCTTCGAGCACGTCGGCGAGATAGTGGACGTTGACCACCGCGCGCTCGACCCCCGCCGATCGCAGCCGGTCGAACACATGGTCGATCAGCGGCTTGCCCGCGACCTCGACCAGCGGCTTGGGTCGCGTCGCGGTCAGCGGGCGCATCCGCTTGCCGAGGCCGGCGGCCATCACCATCGCGGTTTTCGGCACCGCGACGGCGGGATTGGGGCGGATGGCGCGGGTCCTGGCCATCAGCGGCTCAGCTCGATCGGGTCGCCGCGCAGGTGCGGGGGGATGTTGGCGTCGAACCATCCGGCGACGGGGGCAAGCGCCGGATGCGCGAGGTCGCGCTCCAGATAGCCCCACACGCGCGGGCACAATGTCGGATAGCGCGGCTTGCCGTCACGCTGCCACAGCCGGGTGAAGATGCCGACGATCTTGGCGTTCCGCTGCGCGCCGAGCACGTGATAGGCGACCGCGAAGCTGTCGTCGGCGCCCACCGTGCGGACATAGAGGTCGAGCATCGCCGCCTCCACCGCCGCTGGCACATCGCGCCGCGCATCCTGCAGCAGCGACACGAGGTCGTACGCCGGATGCCCCGCCAGTGCGTCCTGAAAGTCGAGCAGGCCGAGCGTCTCCGCCCCCTCGATCAGCATCAGGTTTTCGGCATGATAGTCGCGCAGCACCGTGATGCTGGGCGCGGACAGCGGCGCCAGCACCTGCTCCCACGCCCGCTCATATCCCGCCAGATCGACGTCGAGGCCGAGCGCCGGCGCATACCATTCGACCAGCAGCCGCGCCTCGCGCAGATAGACGTCGAGGTCATAGGGCGGCAGGTCCATCGGCGCATGGTCGCGCAGCCGGATCAGCAGGCGGACAGCCTCCTCATAGAGCCTGAGCTCGCTTTCCGGCGCGGCATCGACGGTCTCGCGCATCCGGGCGTTGCCGAAATCCTGGAGGAGCACGAGGCCGTGTTTCAGGTCCTCGCCATGGATTTCGGGTGCCGCGAAGCCGCGATCGGTCAGCCAGCGCGCCACCGACAGGAACGGACGCGGATCCTCGTGCGGGGGCGGCGCGTCCATCAGGATCGCGTGGCGACCGGGCGCGACGATGCGGAAATAGCGGCGGAACGAGGCATCGCCGGCGATCGGCTCGATCTCCGCATCGCCCCAGCCGATCGAGGCGAGGAAGTCGCGCGCCGCAGCCGGCGGATTCAGGTCAGGGGCCATCGGCTCTCCCAGCCCAGCGGCACCTCGGCTGTCAAGCGCCGCGCGCCATCCGCGGCGACGACCAGCGTCAGGCGAAGGGCGTCCGGAAAGACGCGGGCACTCACCCGCTCGGGCCATTCGACCAGCAACACCCCGTCATAGCGCGCGTCGTCGAGGCCGAGTTCGAGCAGTTCGCCTTCCGCCTCGATCCGGTAGAGATCGACGTGGAGGACGGGCAGTCGCACCTCGGGCGGGGCATAGCTCTGGACGATCGCATAGCTCGGGCTCGGCGCCTCGCCCGCCAGCCCCAGCGCCGCCAGCAACCCGCGCGCGATCGTCGTCTTGCCCGCCCCCAGCGGCCCCGACAGCGTGACCGCATCGCCGGGCCGCAGCACCGCGGCGAGCCGGTCGCCGAACGCGAGCGCGGCGGCCTCGTCGGGCAGGTCGATCATCGGCGGGGCAACTCGATCGTCACCAGCGTCCCCTGTCCCGGTTCGGACAAGAGCGTCACGGTACCGCCATGCGCCTCCACCAACTGTTTCGCGATCGGCAGGCCGAGGTCCAGCGCCCGCTCGCCGCGATCACCCGATCCGTGCCGCGCGAAGCGGTCGAAGGCGTGCGCCTGCGCCTCGGCCGACATGCCGGGGCCGTCGTCGGACACGACGATGCGCGCGCGATCCTTGTCGCCGTCGACGTGGAGCAGGACGCGGCCGCCCGCCGGGGTGTGCGCGATCGCGTGGCGCAGGACGTGCTCGACCGCCTGGCGGATGCGCCGCGCCTCGGCCTGCACCTTGCCCGCGCTGCCCTGCACCTCGGTCGCCAGGTCGATGCGTTTCTCGCCTGCCAGCGGCGCGACCGCGGCGGCGGCGCTCTCGGCGGCGTCGCCGACCGCCAGCGCCTCGCGCACCGGCGGCTGATCGGCGAGCGTCAGGTCGAGCACGTCGTCGACCAGCGCGCCCAGCCGCTCGACCGATTCGAGGATCGCGCCGGTATAGCTCTGCCCCGTCTCGGTCAGCGCGCCGGCATAGCCCGCGCCCAGCATCTCGGCGAACCCCTTGATCGAGGTGAGCGGGGTGCGAAGCTCGTAGCTCATGTTCGCGACGAACGCGGTCTTGACCTTGTCCGCCGCTTCCAGCGCCTCGGCGCGATCCCTCAGCGCCTGCTCGATCTTCCGGCTGTCGGAAATGTCGAGCATGGTGAGCAGCGCGTTGCCGTCGGGCAGCGGCACCGCCCCGAACTCGAAATGCCGCCCGTCGGCAAAGGCGACGCGCCCGCCGCGCTGAAGCCGGTCGGCGGTGGCCGAGCGGACCAGCTCGGCCATCAGCGCCGCGCGCGACGGATTGGCGAGCCGCGGCGCGATGTCACGCGCCAGCGCATCGACACGGGGATGCTCCCCGAGCAGCGATTCGTCGAGGCCGAAGACGGTGCGGAACTTGTTGTTCCAGTGCTGCACGCGCCCGTCCGCGCCGAACACGGCGATCGCCTCGAACAGATTCTCGATCGTCGCGGTGCGGACGCGCAGCAGCGTGTCGCGCGCGCTGGCGAGCTGCACCTGCTCGGTCCGGTCCTCGAACACGAGAAGCAGCCCGCCATCGGGCAGCGGCTGGGCGACGACGCGCAGGTGGATGCCCCCGGCCAGCAGCCAGCTTTCCTCGATCTGCGCGTCGGTCGAGGTGAACCAGCCGCGCCGCTCGTTCTTCCAGCCGGGAAAGTCGCGCACCTCGGGGGTCCGCCCGCCCTCGCGCATCCGTTCGAGCACGCGGTCGAACTCGGGCCGGTCGGCCAGCCATTCGCCGCGCATCGCGAACATGCGGCGGAACGGCTGGTTGCAGAAGACGAGCGCACGGTCGGGACCGAACTGCGCCACCCCGGCCGAAATGCGATCGAGCATCGCGCGCTGCGCCTCGCCGAACCGCTTGATGCCGGTGCGCGCCTGTTCCAGCTCCTCGATATCGATCGCGAAACCGGCGATGCCGCCATCGGCAAGCGGCACGTCGTGGACGCGCAGCATCCGGCGCTGGCCGCCGATCGTCGCGGGCATCGCGGTGGCGCGGGGGGCCCCCGCCTCGCGCGCGGCGAGTGCCTGGGGCGGCGGCGCGCCGGGTGCGCCCATCTCGACCAGCTCGACCTGGCGCGCGACGGCATCGTCGGCGTCCGACGCCTCGACCGCGGCGACATAGGCCGAGTTGACGAGCGCAAGGCGAAGGTCGCCGCTGCGATACCACATCGGCATCGGCGCGGCTTCGATCAGGCCCTTCAGCGCCTGATACGCATCGCGCAGCAACTCGACCCGTTCGGACAGCCGCTGGACCTCCCCTTGCGTCTCGGTCGCGTCGAAGAACCAGACGATGACGCCCGCATCCCGGGTCAGCGCCGAAGACGCCCGTTCGCCCGCCGCCATGAGCAGCCGGTCGCTGCCCGCGGCACGGACGGGGACGCGGAACGGAATCGCGGCGCGGCGGGCGCCCTCGACCGCGGCGGCCAGCCGCTCGGCATCCTCGGCCACCAGCCCCGCCTCGCCCGCCGACAGCCCGGAAAGCTCGCGCGGCGCGGCGGCCAGCCCCAGCCAGTCGAGTAGCTGGCTCGACAATTCGATCCGGCCGTCGCCGCGCACCACCATCGCGCGCGCCGGGGCCGAGCGGATCAGCGCCCAGAGCCGGGCATTGTCCGCTTCGACACCCCTCGCCCCGGCACGGAGCTTGAGGCCGAGGTGGAGCGCATAAGCGGCGCCCGCGACCAGCACCGCCAGCACCGCGCCCGCCAGCGCCATTTGCCCGGTCGACTCGATCATGTCCGCCGCCGGGGTGGCGGTGCGCCGTCGCGCCCCTGTTTCATGCGCATAGCCCTAGAGCCGCGGACGATGGGACGGAAGAGGCCATCGCCGCGCTTGCCATTCAGCCACGGCTAATCGACGATGCGGCACAGATCGTCGCGCGCGAGCCGTGGATAAAAGCCGCGGCCCCATGCGTTCACAAATGATCGGGTGCGCCCACTCGCATCCAGACCGGAGAGTTCGAATGTCCAAGTTCCTTGCGCGTCGGATCGGCCCCTTCGCACTGGTCGTTGCCGGCGCGGTCACGCTGTCGGCGTGCGCGACGCCGACCCCCTATCGCCCGATCACCGGCCAGGGCAGCTATCGCACCGGCTTCTTCGACGAGCAGATCGAGGCGAACCGGTTCCGCGTCGGGTTTGCCGGCAACAGCCTCACCTCGCGCGAGACGGTCGAACGCTACCTGCTGTTCCGCGCGGCGCAGCTGACGCTGGAGCGCGGGTTCGACCATTTCACGCTGGTCGATCGCGATACCGAGCGAAAGACCGACACGCGCGTCTATGACGATCCGTTCTGGGGCGGCCCGGGCTGGGGCGGCGGGTTCGGCGGCTGGGGCGGCTGGGGTCCGCGCTGGCGCTATTACCGGCCGGGCTTCGGCTGGGGCGGCTGGGGCGGTTGGGGTGCAGGCTTCGGCGGCGGCATCACCGACGTGCGCCAGATCGATCGGTACGAGGCGCAGGCCGAGATCCTGACCGGCCGCGGGCCGAAGCCGAAGGACGTGCGCAGCTTCGATGCGCGTCAGGTCGTCGAAAATCTTGGCCCGAACATCCGCCTGCCGGACGAGCGCCGCCGATAGGGCGCTTCAGGCCGTCGGGAAACGGGCGGGGTCATCGGCGACGATGGCCCCGCCCTTGTTTTACGCAGCCTTAGTCCACAGCTTTCTGTAAGAGGCCCGGCAGCGCGACTTGCACAGTCGCGTGCTGCACGGCACCATGAACCGGGCGGCATGTTGCCGCCGCTGGAAAGACCAATGCTCGACGAAGCCGAGTTCGACCGCGAAGACGCCGCCCCCATCGACATGCTCGAAAGCTATTTCGCCGCGCATGGATGGAGCCACGAGCGCGAAGAAGACGAGATCGTCGCCAAATTCAAGGGCAGCTGGACCGAATACGAGCTGCGCGCGATCTGGCGTGAGGAGGACGGCGTGCTCCAGTTCCTCGCGCTGCCCGACATCCGCATCGCCGAGGAACGGCGCGCTTCGATCTACGAGACGATCGGGCTAGTCAACGAACAGCTCTGGATCGGCCATTTCGAGCTGTGGTCGTCGAGCGGCATCCTGCTCTACCGCAACGCGACGATGGTCGACTCGGTCGATGACGAGCCCAGCCTGTCGCTTACCGCGGCCGAGCTGATGATCGAGACCGCGATCGACGAGTGCGAGCGCTTCTATCCGGTGTTCCAGTTCGTCCTGTGGGGCGGCAAGAGCCCGACCGAAGCGATCCATGCCGCGCTGATCGAGACCGCGGGCGAGGCGTGAAGCTGCTTGCAATGTAGGAATTCGCGTGGCTCGGCTTCAGCTCCCCTGGTTGGAAGCGCCGACTCGCGAAAGGGCGGAAAAGCAACGATTTCACCGTGCCGCCCTATGTGAACTTCGAGAACTTGCGCTTAGGGGCGGCAATGACCAACACGCTTTTCATCGGCTGCGGCAATATGGGTTCGGCAATGGTCGCCGGCTGGCTGATGGCCGGCGAAGACCCCGCGAGCTTCACCGCGGTCCGCCCCAGCGGGACGCCGGTCCCCGGCATCCGCACCGTCCGCACCGCCGGCGAGGCGAACCTCATCCCCGACCGCATCGTCCTCGGCTGCAAGCCCCAACAACTCCGCTCCCTGGCCCCTGACGTCGCCCACTG
>SXGR01039754.1_pt1 | contig 9987 bp, 10 predicted proteins | sample 3174711 | NCBI WGS metagenome assembly SXGR01 (sample SAMN11356860, study PRJNA531348) | freshwater metagenome | isolation source: freshwater sample F1-60 | place: China: Fuxian Lake, Yuxi | collected 2017-12-25 | reverse complement strand
GCAACAGCACTGACAAGTTCGTCCATCACCCAACAAACCTGGGATGACCTTGAGGAAGCGCTACTACGAGCTGATGTCGGTGTGGCGAGCACCGCGCGAGTCTTGGCACCGTTGCGCGAACTCGTTAAAACTAAAAAGATCACACAGCCAAGTGATTTGATGTCAGCATTGCAAAATGAGATGGCTGCACAATTATCGCAAAACTCGCGTGAGTTGAATTTTGATTCGTCGCTAGGCACTCCAAATATTTGGCTGGTTGTCGGCGTGAACGGTGCCGGCAAGACGACGACGATCGGCAAACTTTCGGCACAACAACACGCAATCGGACGCAGTGTTTTGTTGGCCGCTGGTGATACATTTCGTGCCGCCGCCGGCGAGCAACTCGAAACTTGGGCGACTCGATCTGGTGCAGAGATAGTTCGCGGTGCCGAAGGTGGAGACCCCAGTTCGGTTATTTTTGACGGTGTTGCACGGGCAACGTCTCGAAAAATAGATCTCGTGCTCGCTGATACGGCGGGAAGACTACAAAACAACACCAACTTGATGGAAGAACTCGCCAAAGTTCGACGCGTCGCCGATAAGGGAAGTGGCAAGGTTACCGAAGTCCTGTTGGTAATTGATGCAACAACTGGTCAAAACGGTCTGACCCAAGCCAAACAATTTTCTTTGGCGACACGAGTTACCGGTGTCGTGTTGACGAAACTTGATGGCTCGGCCAAGGGTGGAATCGTGTTTGCAATTGAAACCGAATTACAGATACCGATCAAACTTGTCGGACTCGGTGAAACTATCGACGATTTAATCGCGTTCGATGCTCAAGAATTTGTCTCGGCGCTGTTCATGTAGTGTTTTTGGGGTGACTGAAAATCCTAAATTAGGCTATTGGCGCGCAGATATCCAAGGTTTGCGAGCGCTGGCAGTAATTGCTGTAATTGCATACCATTTAGGGCTACCTATCAAGTCTGGGTTTTTGGGTGTAGATGTTTTTATAGTTGTCTCAGGTTACGTAATCACCGGGCTTTTAATGCGCGAAGTTGAATCAAGTCGAAGAATACAAATCTTTAGATTTTTTAAGTGGCGCTTTTTAAGGTTGTTTCCGGCCCATGTCGTGATGCTAGCGACCACACTCCTGATTTTCCTATTTGTCGGCCCATATGGTGCTCACAAAGCGGCACTGAATCAGGCACGATCATCAGTTGCTTTTCTCGCAAATGCATACTTTTTTGCAAGGTCAAAGGATTATTTTGCGTTAGACGATGATTTGACACTGTTTTTAAATACGTGGTCGCTTGCCCTTGAAGAACAGTTTTATGCAATCTTCGCGGTAGCGGTTGCATTTTTGATATGTGTTGTGAATCGAAGCAGCCACAACTTGACTAGAAATCTCCAGAGTTCAATTATTTGTTTAGTCGTAGTTCTCATTGCTATTTCTTTAATTATGGCGGGGATTTCAAGTTTTGTTTGGCCAAGTGATGGTGGTGTCTTCAAGACATCCACTTTGAGTCTACGAGCATGGCTTGATTTTGTGGTTTCAAGAGGTGATGAATTTGCCTTCTACTCGCCTGTCACACGAGCATGGCAATTTTTGGTCGGTGCGCTTTTGTCATTAATGAGTTTTAAGAAAATAAAAAAAACAAAATTGATATCGGCGTATCTTTCAATAGTCGTTTTGCTTCTGGTACTAACTCTTGCAAGTTCTCAAACATCGGTTTTTTTCTCTTGGTCGCGAATTTCCGCAACTTTTCTCACTGCGCTTACTATCGTGCAACGTCCAAAATTCCTAGAGTATAAGTGGCTTGTTTTAATTGGCGACAGATCGTATTCTTTGTATCTTTGGCATTATCCACTTTTAATAATCTCTAAAAGTGTTAATTCAGTTTTGGCAAGTGGTATTTTGCTTGTATTTATCGGCATCTTTTCTGAACTTTCGTTTCGCTACGTTGAAAAGCCATTTCGAAGAACAAACCCTACGGACTCAAAAAATAAAAGTCTTGTAAGAATCATCCCTTCTTTGCTCATAATTCTGAGTGTTTGCGTCGTATTTCTCCGGATAGATGTTGTAGCTAAAGACATGATTGATCCGTCACATCTTGTGAACGAATCAGTTGATTCTCAGTACTTTTATAATGAAACATCAAATTGTTGGTCAGATGGAGGCAAGTTGACCTGTGGTGAAGATTTGAAGGGATCCATCCTGCTTGTTGGTGATTCTCATGCGGGAAGTTTGAGACCTGGATTTTTCGAAGCTATTGCATCAATAGATCTCTTACCCCGATTTAGAGATGGTCGTTGCCTCTTTGCATCATTCGACCGTGATATGAAAAAATCTGTAAATTCAGATTGTGATGAAGATGGCTTAAATCTTCAGGTGGAAATTATTGCTCAAAGGCCGCGCTTAGTTGTGTTCTTAATCTGTGGTCGAATCCATGACTCTTGTCCTGAGGGACTTGATTCCGAAAGCGAAGAGGATTGGGTAACTGCGGGTGAGAAGGCTCTGCGACCAATTTTGGATGCAGGGATCCCTGTTGTCCTAGTTAGAGATCTTCCAGTGTTAACTCCTGATCCGAGATACGCTGCGACTGTCTTCAGAAGTGTCTTCAATATGCCAATTACAAGCTTTAAAATCAACCAGGCATATCGACAAATTTCCCAATCAAGATTCGAACGACTCTACTTAAAGTTGAGTTCAACTAGCGACAAAGTTTTTGATGTTCAATTCTTGGATTCCATTTGCTCCGAAAGTTCTTGCAGTGCGCAAAACCAAGACGGTGTAGATCTTTTCAATGACCAAGATCACTTGTCGATTAATGGCTCTGTTAAAATAGCAGACGATATCGCATCAAAAATTTCTGAAATTATAAAACAATCTTGATTTAAGTTTTGGCCCAGTACGCCGAAAGGATTGTTTTCCTGTATTTGCCACGTTTAATTTTTGGGAACCCGTGCCAGAGATCGACAGATCCTCGATAAATCAATGCAGTATTATTCAGATTTTTTGGGATGAAAATCGGTTTATTAAAGGTCGCATCAGCCAAAATAGAAGTGCCCCCAGCATCCCAGCCATTACCATTTGCTTGAACAAAAAAAATAATGTTGACGATTGAATTGTTTTGCCTAATGTCTGGCCCGAATGAGTCTTTGTGAGGTGTTAGGTAAGAATGTGAATAAGACTTTGTCAGTAAGATCGAGTAGCTTTCGCGTTCAATTTTGTCTGCGCAAATTTGAGATATATTTTCACAAAACTCTTTACTGCGAAGTGCAAAAAATATGGATTCTATTTTTGGGTTGAAAGAAATTGATTCGTCTATCTTGTTTTTTGCGATGTTGAATCGAAACCCAGAGTCGTAACTCTTTCCATTTTGGCGAAAAGTTAAAGGCTCGAACCATCTATTCTTCGGCCAAGCTTCAATTAGTTGAGAATAAGAATCTTTCTCCAGGAAATTTTCAACAAACAGAAAGCCTTTTGTTGCCAGTTCAAAATTAGGGTCGCAGATAACTGGAGCATTGATGACTGTTTTTAGCGTTGTAAAGTTCACCCTCTTTTTTTCGTACTTCTGTAACTTTGAGCGCAACCATCTGCGATATCCCGCTGTGGCGTATCTTGGCCAAAGTAGATACGAAGTCAAAAGAAGACGACGATTAGTTTTTGGATCTGAAAGACGAGCCATATGACAATGGTAACTGCATTTGATGCTTCAGAAGTTGTCTCGGCACTGTTTGATTAGTTGACCTGAGCCGAATAAAAATTCGCAGATAGCCTGACCCGCGATGTTTGAAACCCTTTCCGATCGGCTTGGTGGAGTTCTGAAAGGTCTGCGCAATCGTGGCAGGCTCACCGAGAATGATGTCACGGAAGTTTTGGCAGAAGTGCGAACTGCATTGCTTGAGGCCGACGTCAATGTAACGGTTGTCAGAGATGTAGTCGAGCGAATTCGTTCGCAAGCCGTTGGCGCAACTTCATCCACGGCGCTTAATCCTGGTCAGCAAATCATAAAAATAGTCAACGATGAGCTCGTTTCAATGTTGGGCGGCGAGACATTGAAAATTATGTATGCGAGCCAACCGCCGACGGTTGTGTTGATGGCAGGTCTGCAAGGTTCGGGTAAAACAACTAGCGCGGCGAAACTCGCAGGTTGGTTCAAATCTCAGGGTCGTCAACCGATGCTTGTAGGTGCCGACTTGCAACGCCCGGCTGCTGTCGAACAACTGCGCGTGTTAGGTGCGCAACTAAATATCCCCGTGTTTTCGGCGCCAGGTGACCCGGTTAAAACTGCGCGACTTGGGTTGGCTGAAGCCAAAAGTTTTGGGCGAGATGTTTTGATCGTTGACACGGCGGGTCGTTTGGCAATCGACGAAGAAATGATGCAACAAGTGAAAGATATTTCAAAAGCAGTCATTCCCAATTACACGTTTTTGGTTGTTGATGCAATGACCGGTCAGGACGCCGTAGCTGTGGCACAGGCTTTTGACGCGACACTGTCAATTGATGGAGTCGTATTGACAAAACTTGACGGCGATGCGCGTGGAGGCGCCGCGCTTTCGGTGAAACATGTGCTCGGAAAGCCGATCGCGTTTGCGGCAACTGGCGAGAAACTTGATGCGTTCGAACAATTTCATCCTGACCGCATGGCGAGTCGCATATTAGGAATGGGCGACATGCTCACCTTGATCGAGCAAGCCGAAAAAGTTTTTGAAAAAGACAAAGCCGAAGAAGCCGCCGCGAAAATGCTCGAGGGTGAGTTCACGCTCGCCGATTTTCTAGATCAGTTGCAGCAACTCAAGAAAATGGGCTCACTGCAGGGGATTATGGGGATGATGCCTGGCGTGCCGAAAGAGATGAAGAATGCACAGATCCCAGAAGATCAATTGAAGCGCACCGAGGCGATCATTTTTTCAATGACGGCGCAAGAGCGCGCGAACCCAGAATTGATTAACGGCTCGAGGCGAACAAGAATCTCGAAAGGTTCGGGCACCACTGTTGCCGACGTAAATCGATTGGTCAAACAATTCACCGAAATGAAGAAGATGATGAAACAAATGGGAGGAAAAGCGGGTCGTGGCGGCAAATCAGCCAAGGGTCTTAAAGGCTCAGCAATGCCCGACGAATTGGCCGCAGCGTTGAGTTCGCGACTCGGGCCAAGGTAGCCTAAGAAGCCGGTTCAGTTGAACCATTTCGCTCAAAGATTGGATATCCATGTCAGTAAAATTGCGTCTCTCTCGTGTTGGAAAAACCAAGAGACCTCACTATCGAATCGTCGCTGCCGACACTCGTTCTGCGCGTGACACTAACTTTCTTGAAATTCTCGGAACTTACCAACCGCAGCAAGAACCGTCTGCACTAAAAGTTGACAGTGCCCGAGTAATTTTGTGGCTTCAAAAAGGTGCATTGCCAACCGACCGCGTGCGTAAGTTGCTAGAAATCGCCGGCACATGGGCTGAGTTTCAAGCGACCAAAAAACCAGCGAAATAATTTCGCTGAATAATAGGGTTTTATTTTTCGATTAATAGCAAGGAAGTTTTAAAAAATGTCTGATTCAGTAAATGCCAACACAATTTTGGCTCCGATAGCAACTTCAGTTTTGACTCATATCGTGCGTTCAATTGTTGACACGCCAGATGCCGTCAAAGTCGAATCCTTGAATGACGACGGAAAGATAGTCCTTGAAGTTCGCGTCGCAGACGGCGACCTCGGCCGAGTAATCGGTCGTCGTGGTCGTACAGCGCAGAGCATTCGCGCCGTTGTACGTGCTGCCGCTTCGCGCGACAATGCCGAAGTCGATGTCGACTTTCTCGACGACTGACGCTCAAACGCCCAAGGGGTTGTTGCATGTTGGTCGTGTAACGCGACCACACGGAATTCGTGGTGATGTCTACGTTTCTTTTTTTACTGATCGTCCAGAACGCACCAAAGTTGGGGCGCGCTTCTGGCTTCAAAGTAACTGGATCACCGTAACCAGTGCGCGGCTACAGCCAAGCAGTTGGTTGATGCACTTTGCCGGCATTGATGATCGAAATGCCGCAGAGCGAATTTCTAAATCAGATTTATACGGTGAGCCAATTGAAGATAAATCGGTTATGTGGGTGCACGAATTGATCGGCGCACAAGTCGTTGATATCTCGGGCACGCGTTACGGCAAGTGTGTTGCCGTTGTTGATAATCCTGCGCACTCGTTGCTCGAACTTGAGTCTGGAGCACTGGTGCCAGTCGTGTTTATCACCGAGCGTTCAAAAGAGGAGATAACTATAAATCCTCCCGAAGGCTTATTTGAACTAGTCGATGAAACAGCCGACGAACCAGCCGATGAGAAAGTCACGGATGAATCGTGACTAGTGCCGTGTCGTTTCGGATTGATGTGTTCACGATCTTTCCGAAACTTGTCGACGATTTTTGCGGCGAAAGTTTGCTCGGTCGGGCACGCCAAGAAGCTTTAGTCGATTTGCGCTGTCACGACTTGCGTGATTACGGCGATGAGTCTCGCCGCGTTGACGATGCGCTCTATGGCGGCGGTGCAGGAATGTTGTTTCGCCCAGAGCCGATTTTCGCCGCTGTTGAGGCAGTTCAACCGCCACGACCACTTTTGTTGCTTTCGCCAGGCGGCAAAAAATTTGATCAAGATTATGCCGATCACCTGAGTAAGACTGCTGGTTTTAGTTTGCTCTGTGGTCGATACGAAGGTGTCGATCATCGCGTCGTCGAGCACTTGATCGACGCAGAAATTTCAATCGGTGATGTCGTTCTGGCAGGTGGTGAAGTGGCGGCCTGTCTGGTTATCGAAGCCACAACCCGACTCTTATCAGGTGTCATGGGTAACGAAGTTTCGCCAGTTACCGAAAGTTTTGGTGCTGCTCGAATGCTTGAAGAACCCCATTTCACGAGACCAGCAGAGTTTCGAGGTTGGGCGGTGCCCGAGGTTCTACGAAACGGAGATCATGCCAAAATAGAGCGCTGGAGACGCGCCCAGGCGTTGCATCGCACCGTAAGGGTTCGTCCCGATCTGATTGAGCGCCGTGGTGGCTTGAGTAATGTCGAAAAGACGCTGTTGGAAGAGTTCCCTTGCGTGCCGTATCCTGAAGGACTCTTATGAAAACAACAGACATCGTCGACAAGCAATCACTTCGCACAGACATTCCGAAAATTGGCCCAGGCGATGAAGTCAAAGTTCATGTTCGCGTCGTTGAAAGCGGCAAAGAGCGAGTGCAGATTTTTCAGGGCAATATAATTTCGGTCTTTGGATCAGGTATTGCCGAGAGTTACACGGTCCGCAAACTCAGTTACGGAGTGGGTGTAGAGCGAACATTTCCAATGCACAGCCCATCAGTTGCCAAACTTGAAGTTGTCAAGCGCGGAGACGTTCGTCGTGCGAAACTCAATTATTTGCGTGAGCGAACAGGCAAGTCTGCAAAAGTTCGTGAACTTCGCGAAGAACAATAATATTTTTTGCTAGTCAGTCGCGTGCCAACCGATTCTTATCGCGTACACATTGAATACTGACGACCTCGAGCAATTTGAAGCCGAACGCGAGCTTCAACTAGCCCAAGAGTATTCAGATGTCGTTAATTTGTTTAAGTTCGCAGTAGAAACAGATCGCCGGTTTTATCTGGCCAACAATGTTGATGTCAAGGTCATCGCTGAAGGCGTGCGACCATTACTTGAGGTGACGCTGTCTGACGCATGGGTATGGGATCTCTACCGCAAGAGCCGTTTCGTGCCCCGAGTGCGAGTCATGAGTTTCAAAGATCTGAACATCGAAGAACTGCCCCCGCTCGACGTCTAACGCCAGAACAGCGCGCAGCAGCGCGTATGGCTAGGGCGCGTTGGGCCGAAGACCTGGCTGCGAGATTTTATGAGCGCAACGGTTTCGAGATCGTCGCGCGCAATTGGCACTGCCGAGAAGGCGAACTAGACATCGTCGCAATAATGGCGAGCGCTACTGGCGCAGTAATCGTCGTCGTCGAAGTCAAGGCTCGCGCCACAACTAGTTTCGGTTCGCCCCTTGAAGCGATCACACGAGCCAAGCAAAAAAAGTTGCGCATTACGACAACAAAATTTCTGGCAACTCGTCCTGACCTGCACGGCGAAATTCGATTTGATGTTGTCGCCGTCTTGGGCACGCAACTTGCAGTGTTGCATAACGCATTTTAAAAAGTTACGATCGGCGATCCCAACAGGTGTAGTGCCAATGTCGGCGCAAATCTGGCGCTTCAGTTGGCACGCAAACATAGTGCCCCATACCCTCGTAAATATCTTGGTTGCAGCCGGGGCAGATGTAATCCTTGAGCGCTTCGTAGGGTTGCACACGGCGGACTTCAACATCGCCGTACAAACCATCCCAAATTGACTTTGACATTTAGCCGACGAATGCCCAAATCACCAGCGCGGTAATTGCCAGCATCGCACTAGCCACAATGAAATAGTCAATTGGGCGAGTGTTACGTTTGCGAGTCGGGTTGAATCCCATATGGCAAGTATCGTCTATGAAATGGAAACTCTTGTGGTTACACGCAAAGATTCTGTCGTGAGTGTGACGATTAACCAGCCAAAAAAGAAAAATGCCATCAATAATTTGATGTGGGATGGTTTGACCAAGATTTTTCGTGAGATCGCTGGCAATTCGGCGGATCGTGTTGTTGTAATTACTGGCGCGGGCGGAGAATTTTGTTCGGGCGCCGACTTAAGTGGTCGTGGTGATACGGCAGCGCGCAACGAAACGGCTGCGCGAAATGACATGCATCAACTAGCCGCAATGCGTCGGGTGAACGAAGCCTGCATCGCGTTGCAAAAATTGCCCCAGCCGACAATTGCCAAAGTTCGTGGAGTTGCTGTTGGTGCTGGATGCAATTTGGCTCTTGGCTGTGACTTAGTGGTGGCTTCGCAGACTGCACGATTTTCTGAGATTTTCGTTCGGCGCGGGTTGTCGCTTGACTTTGGTGGATCGTGGATATTGCCGCGTCGAGTCGGTTTGCATCGCGCCAAAGAATTGGCTTTTTTCGGTGAAATTGTCGGGGCCGTTGAAGCATACGAATTGGGTCTCGTGAACCGTGTTTTGCCAGATGAACAAGTCGATGCCTTTGTCGATCAGTGGGCGCAAAAACTTGCGGCTGGGCCGCCGATTGCTTTGGCGCAGACAAAACAACTATTGAACAATTCTTTGAATTTAACGCTTGAACAAGCGCTAGAGAATGAAGCAGCCGCGCAGACGATCAATTTTTCAACGAATGACACGGCAGAGGCGATGCGGGCGTTTACCGAAAAGCGAGAACCGAAATTTACCGGAAGATAATTTCTGCGGTCGCTCTTGTCGCGATATTGATCTTCGGCGTTGGCTCGTTTGTTAGTGCGACGCCGCCAGTTGACGACACGATTCCTGATGAGCAAGGCGTTGGTGACAGCGCGATTGACGAGGGCATCCCGTTAATTGACCCGACGACGCAAACAACACTTCCTGTTGGCTGCGTGGCTCCGCGTGCGGCAATCGCTACATTTCTGGGTGAACTTGTCTCAGTCGATGATTCGGCGGCAATTTTTAGAGTCGTACAAGTTCGAGGTGGTTCGCTGGGTGCATATGTCAACGCGGGGGCGATTGCTGTTCGATACACCGAACGCGAGACAAGGTTTTTGCAGGTCGGCACTATTTATTTAGTGGGTGCGGGCGGCAGTGAACTATTTGCAACTCTTGAATCCAAAGTTCGCGCCAAGAAACAACTCTTCGCAGGAGATGCCGTCGTGGGTGTTGACGAGTCTGACAAACCTTGCCCAGTTATTGAAGATCCAGTTTTGACGCTTCTGCCTAACGGACAGCCGATTAATGCTGAAGTATTCTCGCTATTGGGTAATGCTCGTGGTGATTTGTTGCGGGCACTAGTTCTACCGCTACTTTTCATTTTAGTTTTTTTAGTCGGATTAGTAATAACCAAACGTCTATTTGTTGGCGCCGAAACTATCTCAAAAAAATCTTCGACCAGACCGAAAGTTTCATCAGTTTCGTC
>SXGR01221540.1_pt1 | contig 9993 bp, 11 predicted proteins | sample 3174711 | NCBI WGS metagenome assembly SXGR01 (sample SAMN11356860, study PRJNA531348) | freshwater metagenome | isolation source: freshwater sample F1-60 | place: China: Fuxian Lake, Yuxi | collected 2017-12-25 | reverse complement strand
TTAAAAAAGAAAAAATCTCAAACGTTCTTGAGATCGGCTGTGGAGCCTGTTATCTTTTAGAAAAACTACAAAAATGGGGATATAAAGTCACAGGACTAGACCCCAGTCCTATCACTGTAAAAGAGGCGCAAAAAAAAAAATTTAGGATATTCCAAGGTTTTTATCCATCAAAAAAAATAAAAGAATTATACGATCTTATTTTTAATTTTGATGTGCTGGAGCATGTTTCTAATCCAATAATCTTTTTAAAAAAAATAAGACAAAATTTAATTAAAGATGGATTCATAGCAATTAAAGTTCCTGATTGCACTCAGAGTATAGAAAGAGGAGATATATCTTTTGTTACCCATCAACATTTAAATAACTTTACATATAATTCATTATATTTACTCATGAAATATTGTGGCTATGAGGTAATAAGTTTAGAAAAATCAAAATTTGGTTCCTCACTATATTGCTTTGCAAAAAAATCTAATGATATAAAAGTTGTAAAGAATTTTTCTAAATACGAAAACCAAGAATTTCTTTTTAAGGCAAAAAAAGTAATAAAAAAATTTAAAATTTTAATTAGTAATGAGCTTAATAAAAAAGCAACAGTTGGTTTTTATGTACCGCTTAGATCTTTTCCTTATATTTTTCAATTAAGTAAATTAAATAATAATAAATATAGACTATTTGATGATATAATACATTATAGAAATAATTATTTTGATGGATGTAATGTAAAAATTGAAAATTTTGAAGATTTAATAAAAAAGCCGGTCGATCATTTATTTATTATGTCTTTTGCATTTGGTAATAAAATAAAAAAAAAAATATTAATGCGAAATCCATTTCAAAAAATAACAACATTAACGCAGCTAATTAATTAAGATTATTTAGTTAATTTTTTAACCAAAGTATTTATCTGAGTGTCATATTTGTTTATTTCTGAAATAATTTTAGATGATTTTTTATGATCCAAAGTTATTGCAAGTCTACATAAATCCATCCACTTAGAGTTATTTTTTTTTCTTATATTTTCAATTTGGTCTAAAATTTTTAATTTTTTCTTAATAATTTTTTTTTTTACTATGTTCATATTAATTTGATATTTTATTATATATATCTTTATAGTTTTGACTTAAATATGTAATGGAGCCAATTGTTTCAGGAACAAAAACTATACGATATGTGTATTCTGGTTTCTTTTTCTTTAAAAGCCATTTAGCTAAAAAAGTAACAACTGTTAAGCCAGAAAGTTCATTATTAGCCATTGATGGATGACATACATAAGTGGATATAAAAATTTCTTTATCTAATCGCCCCTTAATTAAGAGTTCACCATAAGAAAGGGAACCGTCAAATAGTTTGCTGTCAATGAATACCTCATACTCTCCTTCTTCTAAAGAATTGCGTTGTTGTTGCGACAAGCAAAACCCCCAAGTTTCTTTGTAATAAGAAGTTACGTAAGGAATTGCTGAAGGCTGATCTGGAATAGAATATAAATGTTTTTGAAGTTCTTTTAGATTTATTTTTTTTTGAACAGGAATAGAGTATCCTAATAAATGCAGATTATTTTCTTTAAAATTACAAATTTTTTTTCCACTAGGAGTAATAATATAAGCTTCATTAACGTACCATTCTTGAGGCACTTCCCAATCAAAAACTTTTGTTCCGCTTGGAACTTCATTTATAGAAAGTTTTGGATTTAACTCTTTTAAAACTAACAATGTTTTTCTGACGCCTTCTCCGGTAATACTTCTGTTAATCGGCCAAAGACGCTTGGCTAAACTATGCAACTCTAATCCTATATTATTAATATTCATTAAATAATCTCAATCAATTCAACTATTATATCAACGGGTGTTAAAAAAAAAATAACCCTAGCACCATTAAAAGCGATTGCAGGCTGAGGCAGAGTTAATGGGAGACATCCAAAGTTTCGATATTTCTTAATGGTCAAATCAAAATCATGAATTTTATAGGCGATATGATTAAGAATATTTTTTTTATTTTTTAAAATTGAATCAACTGGATTTCCCTGTCCATTGGGTGCCACAAGTTCGTAGCAAAAATCATTATCATCATAAAGAAACTGGACCGAAACCTTAAGTAATGGATCATGGAATTCTTTGCTTAAGTTAAGTATTGGAAATATTTCAATTAATTTTTTTCTTCCAAATTCTAAATTTTTACAAAAAATACCTATATGATCAAATTTCATTTTTTATAAGAGCAAACTTATTGTTTTTGAGTAACTGAATTGAACAATCTAAAAAATCTTGAGTTTTTGTTGCGATAATAGAGAATCTGCCTACATTAGAAGTAAATAATTTTTTTTGATTTATTAATTCTTTTTTTAAAAAATTTAAATCCAAAATAGAATTTATTTCTACATTTCTTACATAATATGAAGTTGTTAGCTGTTTTTGATTTCCGTCTTTAATTATATAGCCGCTAAAATTCTTCATATATCTATAAGGAACTCCAAAATACTGCTCAACATAATGTGCAAAGGTCACTCTATCAAAATCGCAGCCTAAACAAATAATTTTCCCACCCAACTTGTAAAGTAAATCAAAGGCTGTTCCTTCTCCGAAACAATCATCAATTCTTGACTTTTCAAATTTTTCGAAATGGTTTCCTGTTCCAGCTACGCTAAAAATTGGATGACTAGAACGACGTATAAGAGGGTATCTCCTGAAAGACTCACTAAATTTTCCAATTTCACTAGGAGTATTATCCGCGTCAAAATTTTCATTTTTTGTAAAACTATATGAAAATGTTGGTACTATAACTGTTCCTTCTGGAAAATATTTAATTATTTGACTAATTAATTCTTGGACACGTTGACTTGGATCAATATGAGTGAATTGCGCGGCAACTCCCGCATCACCGTGTATCATTACAATATCATCGGGCAAAACCCCTACACTTTTAAAAGAATTTGCAATATTTATTTCTTTTTTTTTATCTATCATAACCTACTTTAACTTAATCTTAAGTATTTGAATTAATTGCTCCACAGAACGAATATTTGTTATTTCTTCGCTTGTAAAACGTATGTTATAAAATTCTTCTACTTCAAGTAATAAGTTAAAATTACTCAAAGAATCCCATTCATTAAAGTCTCCATATTTTAATTCTTGAATTTTTTTGGGAAATTTATTTACAGAAAATACTTCATAAAAAATATTTTCTATATCTTTAAGGTCTAATATTTTCATATATGTCTAAAAAGGGAAAATTAGCTTGAGAAGTAGGTATAATATAAAAATTATTATTTATCTTATTATATATAAAATTATCGGGTAAATTTTTAATTAACTGAAATCCATGTTCAATAAAAAAATTCTTTGCAACAACATTGCGACCACTATCAATAAACTCACCCACTAAATATTTGTAATTGTTTTTCTTGGCTCTGATTAAAGACTGGTAAAGCATCCATGTTTCAAAATGCCTTCCTAAAATACGACAACTTAATAAAAATGTGTCTAAAAAAATTATTTCTGGATTCATTTCTGTAAGACATACTAATCCTACAATTCCATGATCGCCATATTTGTCTGAGAGTTTGCTTAAAAAACAAAAATCTTTGTTTTTTCTTGAGATTGAATAAAGATCTTCAGAATCATGTCTAATTGTGCGTAAATTAAATTGGTTAGTTTTTGAGCACAATTGAACTGCTCGAGATATATTCGATTCATCTAGCCCAAACGCTGAAGCTCTTAAATCTATAGATTTTAAATAAGAATGCTCATCGATAACTACTGTGCTTTCTTTAATAAACTCCGCTCTAATGCGATATTGTTTAGTTTTGCGTAAGTCTTCTTTTGTTGTGTTAAATTTAGCAAAATAATCTAAGCTTTCTAAATATTTCGGCCATTGAAAAACATCCAATGGCACTTCTATGGTACGAACCTCTGGTAACATATTTTTTACTTTATCTCTTTCAATGGGGTTGTCATCCCAAAATACTAAACTATCTAACCCAATATTAATCTCATTAGCTATTTTTTTAATATTAAAAAATTTTTCGTTCCAGTCTAATTTAAAAGAAACTATATCTTCTTTCTTAAGAATCATTGAATTATGCTTTTCAAACACATTCCAAACCTCGGACTCGTTATTTTTGCTAACAAGAGCGAGCAAAGTTCCTTCAATGGATAATTTTTTTAGAACCAGTTGAAAATCAACAAAAGCCTTACCTAACCCATCCTGTCCAAGTTTAATTCCTTTTATACCGTCTTCTCCTATAACCCCTCCCCAAATTGTATTATCGCAGTCTAATAAAAGCATTTTCGATGGAGAAAATTTATAACGATTTAAAATTCTCTCTAATACATTGGCTATTTGTTTAATACCCTTTGCGGAAAATCGACAGCGAGCCATATACCAGTTTCTCTGATCTAAAGAACTTTCAAAACCAACCTCTGAAAAAATTTTATCAATATCAAAAAAATAAAGATAAAAATATTTTTCTGCTAGATCAGATAATTTATTCATAAACCATTGATTAATTTTTTCATTCTTACTGATTTTTCTAGACTTAATAAACAAATGCTCACTATCACAAGATGAAAAAAAAACTAAAATAGGCGACTTAGACTTCGAAAGTCTATTAACTAAAAGATTTATAAATGATTCTAATAATAATTTAATTTCGTCTTCAGTTTTATTTTTATGATCGATTAAATCGTCCAAAAATAGAATAACCACTATAGCGTCTTCTATTTTTGAATTAATTAATGCTCCACTCCAATTACCATAATCGCAAAACTCAAGTTTAAATTTTTTTTCTAATAAATTCCAATATTTGTTTTTTGGTAATAAAAACGAGGAACCTGAAATTATTAGCTTCATATGTATGAGTATATAATTAAATAAATAATATTAAAAATATCTTTATAATTAAACTATTTTTTTTAAAATTACATCTGGTTGCATAGCAAATTTTATATATTCTTTTTTGTAGCTCTTCTTATTTATTTTCAGGAATTCATTTAAAGCTTTTTTTTTCCCGGCCAAGATTTATCATTTCCCTCATCAAAAACTATCAAACTATTTTTTTGCATGTAAGGATTTATCGCTTCTAGTATTTTTTTTGTAAAATCATTCCTCTTTTTTTCATAACTTCCCAAACCTTTTTCTCATTATTTTTTGAGGAAATTGTTAATACAAAACCTTGTTTTTTTTTCTCCTTTAAAAAAAGTTGGAATTGATGAAATAATTGACCATCACCATCACCCCCATAGTTAATATTTTCATCTCCATCTTCATCCAATATACCTCCCCATAAAGTATTATCACAATCGAGTATTATCAATTTATATGGTTTATATGAAAAAAAAATAATATTTTTTTTTATTTCATTTGAAATTAATTTAATAAATTTTAATTCAAATGGAAATCTAATATATATTCTGTTTCTATCAGAAAATAGCTTGCTATTATGATTAAAAATTTTTACAATTAAATTTTCTAAATCAAATTTTATTTTAAATAAATAATCGTTTAATATTTTTTCTTGAATAGGGTTTTTATAAAAATTATTAAAGAGATACAAAAAAAAATATTTTTTTTTAAGTTTTTTTACTATTTGTATAAAATTTTTTAACTCCTTGATTGTTTGGTTTAAATTAAAGGCATCTATGTATAGGATAGAGTGAAAAAATATGTAATTATCTAAATTTTTTTTATTTAAAGATATTATGAGTCCATTATAGTTTTTATCAATAACGGTATGATTATTTTTAAGCTTATCCCAATAAGAGTTAGAATTCATCAGGTTAAAATTTGAAGTTAGATAATGCATATTTTCCTATTGTAAATAGTATTAAATAAATGTTATGTCAAAATGCATTTTAAATATTTTTTTAAAATACACTTAAATTAGTTGGATTTGGGCAAACAGTGATTGGGAATGAAATACATAGTCTTGCTAAGAAACTTTTTAAATTCAATAGAAGTATTACTGGAGAGGGTGTTCGAGAAACTCTATCTGAAATAAAAAAAATTTTACCAAATCTTAATCTGCAATCTGTGTCCTCAGGAACAAAAGTATTTGATTGGATAGTGCCGTCCGAATGGCATGTTTCAGAAGCATATATAATTTCACCAGAAGGAAATAAAATTTGTGACTACTCTATTAATAATTTGCATCTATTAGGTTACAGCATTCCTTTTCGTGGAAGAATGAAGCTCGAGGAGCTGCAAAAACATTTGTACTCACTTCCTGAGCAACCAAGCGCTATTCCTTATATCACAAGTTATTACCACGAACGATGGGGATTTTGTCTAACACAAGAACAAAGAGATCTTTTGCAGGATGGAGAGTATGAAGTGGTTGTTAATAGCAAACTTTTCCAGGGCCAATTGAACTATGGCGAATTAGTTTTGCCAGGTGAAAGCGATCAGGAAATATTTCTTTCTAGTTATATTTGTCACCCGTCTATGGCTAACAATGAACTTTCTGGGCCAACAGTTGCAACATATTTAGCAAAGTGGTGCAGCGAACTAAAAAAAAAACGCTATACATATAGGTTCGTATTTATTCCTGAAACAATTGGATCAATTACATATCTTAGTAAAAATTATACTCATTTGAAGAAGAAAGTTTTTGCTGGATTTAATATTTCATGTGTGGGTGATGATCGTTGTTATTCTTATCTTCCTTCGCGAAATGGCAATACCATTAGTGACAAAGTGGCAAAGCATGTTCTCAAATGGACTGATCCTGATTATAAAAGTTACACATGGTTAGATAGAGGTAGCGATGAACGTCAATATTGCGCTCCTGGAATAGATTTGCCAATAGCATCAATATTAAGGACAAAGTATGGAGAATATCCAGAATACCACACATCTCTTGATAATTTAGACGATGTTGTTACTCCAAAAGGTTTAGATGGAGGATATTGGGCGCTAAGAAGAGCTTTAGAACTTATTGAGAAAAATAATATTTATAAAGTCAATATTTTGTGTGAGCCCCAAATGGGTAGAAGAGGTTTGTATCCAACACTCTCCAAAAAAAACTCAGGAGATCAAACAAGATTTATAATGAATTTTCTTAGTTATTGCGATGGTGGGCATACATTAATAGATATAGCAGAAAAAATTAATCTACCAGCCTGGGATTTGTATGAATCAATAGAAACATTGATTTCACATAATTTAATTTCGCCAATTTAGTTAGTTATTGGTAAAAAAAACTCCAGTGTCGGGTAGCTAAGTACAGAAGGGAAATCCCTCCTTAAAACTAGTTCTTCCTATAGAGCCGTCGTAGACTACGACGTTGATAGGACGGGTGTGGAAGCGTGGTAACACGTTAAGCTTACCGTTACTAATAGCTCAATTGGCTTGATTTATGCACTGAAAAAATTTTTCGATACAAATTACAATGTTATTTTTGAATATCATATTAAATAAAATTTAAACTAACTTTTACTTTTAAAATATTATTATATAAATTTAATTTTTTATGCATAATTAATTTAATTAAAATAATGATTACATCCATTATGCAGCCTACGTTTTTACCTTCTCCAATTTATTTATCTTTAATTTACCAATCAGATAATTTTGTATTTTTAGATAATGTTCAATTTTCAAAGCAAAGTTGGCAACAAAGAAATAAAATAATTACTAAAAAGAGTGCAGCGTGGATAACTGTCCCTATAAAAAATTCTAAATTTAATAATATTAATGAAATAAAAATTATAAAGAACGATAGAAATTTTAAAAAAATTCTAAATTTAATAAAACTTTCTTATTCAAAATCAATTTTTTTTGAAAAATATTTTAATCAATTTGAAAAAATTTTATTAAATCACCAAGAAAAATTATGTGATTTAAATATTAATTTGATAAAATGGCTATGCGATTGTTTTAATATTAAAAGTAATTTTTATTATTCATCAAAATTAGTTCCAAATTTAAATTTAGATAAAGTTATGTATTTAGTGGGTATTTGTAAAATATTAAATACTTCTATATATCTATCCCCATACGGTTCAAAAGAGTATTTAGAGAAGAAAAAAAATTTTTTTATTAATAATAATTTAATAGTACTTTATAACAATTTTGATTTAACGATTTTTGAAAAGAAAGGTTTTAATCCCAGCGCAATAGATCTTTTATTTAATGAGGGTGGTGAGAATGGGAGAAAAAAAATAATTAGCTCAATAAACAAATCCTATGAATAAAAATATTGTTGTTGTCGGCGGAGGACTGCCAGGTATGATTACCGCATATCTGGTAAAAAAAAAATTTTGTAATCTTAAAGTTTATTTAATAGAAAAAACAAATCATTTAGGGGGCCTTTATTCTTCAATAGATTTTGAGCAAAGGTATACATTTGATATTGGGATGCATCTTATTTACTCTTGTAAAAATGAGCATTTGAATAATTTCTTGAAAAAAACCCTTTATAATAAATGGAATATTTTCGAAAATGTCAAAAAAGATATAGCTGGTGTTTTTTTTAACAACAATTTAAACCAAAAATCACCCTATTTAGATTTAACAAATTTACCAAGCAGTAGATTAGAAAAATATAAAAATAAAATTTATTCGCTGTCTAAAACTAAAATAAAAAAATTAAATAAATATAAAAACCTTGCTGAATACTTTAAATCTAGATTTGGAAATGAAATATATACAGAAGTAATAGGCCCTATAATTTTAAAATTATGGGGTTTAAAAGGTGAAATGATGCATCCTTTAGCTTCAAAAATTGTTCTTATGGACAGGTTAATATTATACAAAGATTCATTAAATTTAAGCAGGATTTTAACTAATAATAGTTTAAGAAGCAGGATTGGTTTTCCAAACCAATTTTCTCTACCAAAAAAATATTATTCAAATCAAAAATTCGCGTTATATCCTAAAGAATTTGGTTTAAAAAACGTTATAAATTTTTTTGGGAAGAAATTAATAAAATTAGATATTAAAATATTTAAAAATACTGATATTGAAACTGCAAAGACTAGTAAAAATACAATTCAAACCCTTATAGTAAAAAAAGAAAATCAATTATTTGAAATTAAGAATATTTCTAAATTATTTTGGACAAGTCCAATTTATTCCCTAAATAATCTTTTAGATATAGGATTTAAAAGTAAAAAGATTAATACCAGAGAACAAGTATTGGTATATTTTCTTCTAAAATCCAAACCAAGAATGGGGAAGTTGTATTATTTTTATTGTTTTGAAAAAGGTTTTAACACCTTTAGAGTTACTAATTATTACAATTATTGTAGAAATTCCAAATTAGCTAATGGATTTTACTCGATTTGTGTAGAATTGCATTTTGATAATAGTAATTTAAAAAAAGATTATGAAAAAATTGCTATTAGTGAAATATTAAAAATGAATATCATTAATAAAGCCTCCATCGTTAGTACTTTTTTGGTTTCAAAAAATAGTTTTCCACTTTTATCTGTCAATAACGTTAATGCTTTAAATAAGATAAGACGTTTAATACTAAAAAAAAATATAAAAAATTTTTATTTATGTAATCAAGCCCCAGAAAAATCTATTTTTTTTTTACATGATATTTTAGATCAAAATTTTAATCTAATTAGTAGATTTAAAAAATGAATAAAAATATTTCTATCAAATCATTACCAGTTTACTGGAGGATTAAAAAAAAAATTAAAAATCAAATTAAAGGTATTCCATCTAATTTTGATTATAGTTTTTCTGAAATTAAACAAATAGGACTACTCATTCAAAAAAGAAAAAAAAAATTACTTAAATTTTTAAATTTAATTTATAAAAAGGAATCTAATATAGGTTTTTTACAAGAAGGTCATTCTTTAGCAAAAAATTACGGTAGTGATTTTTTAAGATTTTTAAAAAAAAATATTAAAAAAGAAAAAATCTCAAACGTTCTTGAGATCGGCTGTGGAGCCTGTTATCTTTTAGAAAAACTACAAAAATGGGGATATAAAGTCACAGGACTAGACCCCAGTCCTATCACTGTAAAAGAGGCGCAAAAAAAAAAAT
>SXGR01162765.1_pt1 | contig 9993 bp, 8 predicted proteins | sample 3174711 | NCBI WGS metagenome assembly SXGR01 (sample SAMN11356860, study PRJNA531348) | freshwater metagenome | isolation source: freshwater sample F1-60 | place: China: Fuxian Lake, Yuxi | collected 2017-12-25 | reverse complement strand
CGTGTCGAAATAGATTATTTAAATGAAACCTATGACTTTCAATTTGAAACTTCCGATAATTACGATACGCTGGGTGGTTTGATTATTCATGATTTAGAATCAATTCCTGAGGTTGGTTTCACCTTAAATATTAAAAATTATTCGTTAATTATCGAGGAAGTAAGCGATAGAAGAATTGAAAAAGTTCGAATTATCGTTAATTGATTTCACTTTCACTTGAAAATGATTTGTTAAATGAGTAACTTTCTAAGCGATTTTGAAGCTGTAATATTCGATATGGACGGAGTTTTAATCGACTCAGAACCTCTTTGGAAAATTGCAATGGAGGAGGTTTTTACTTCTTTGGGTTCTACGCTCTCAAAAAAAGATTTTGAAAAAACAGTTGGATTAAGAATTGATGAGGTCATTCATTTTTGGAATAAACAAGAAAATTGGGGCATTGAAGATGAGAATGAAATAGCAGAGAGGATAATCTCCAAAATGGAGATCTTAATTTCTCAAAATCCAAAACCATTAGATGGTGTTGTAGAAACTTTGAGACTATTAGAAGAAATGAACTTAAAAATTGGTCTGGCCACATCCTCATCCTCTCGTTTAATATCTATTGTTTTGCGCGAATTAAATATTCAGCACTATTTCCATACCGTTTGTTCAGCAGAAAATGAGAATTATGGTAAACCGCATCCTTCTGTTTACATTAGTGTTGCCAAAAAATTAAAGATTTCACCAACTAAATGTCTCGTTATAGAAGATTCATACAACGGCGTTATCTCTGGACTTGCTGCACGTATGAAGGTTGTATGTATTCCCGAAAAAACACATCTTGTTAATCCAAAATTAAATCTTGCAGATTATACCTTTAATTCAATGACAGATTTTTACCACGAGATAAAAAATATTTAATCTATTTATTATGCTTTGCTTTCTTATTTTTGTATAAAATATTTACTTGGAAGATTCATTCGATTATAGAGAAAATTTAAATGAAAATAATGATCCAGAAATTGATAAAGTTCTGAGGCCAAAATATTTATCTGATTTCTCTGGTCAACCAGCAATTGTGGAAAATCTAGAAGTTTTCATCAAAGCAGCAAAATTAAGAAATGAACCACTAGATCATGTTCTTCTTCATGGACCTCCTGGACTTGGAAAAACTACATTAGCTCACATTATCGCAAATGAAATGGGAGTTGGTTTTAAAGTTACGAGTGGACCTGTATTAGATAAACCCGGAGATTTGGCTGGCTTACTCACGAATCTCGAGGAAAACGATGTGTTATTTATTGATGAAATTCACCGTTTAAGTCCACTGGTTGAAGAATATCTATATTCTGCAATGGAAGATTATGTAATTGATATTATGATTGATACAGGTCCGAATGCACGGACTGTTCAGATAAATTTAAATCCATTTACACTAATTGGAGCAACCACGCGCTCAGGGCTTCTAACTTCTCCACTTAGAGCAAGATTTGAAATTAATTCTCGCTTGGAATATTACGACGCCAAAATACTTACTTCGATTGTAGAACGTTCATCTGGAATTTTAGGAATTGATATTGATGAAGATGCAGCATTTAAAATTGCGAGTAGAAGTCGCGGTACACCACGAATAGCAAATGCACTCCTGAGAAGAACAAGAGATTTTGCTCAAGTTAAGGGAAGTGGAAAAATTGATGACAAAATAACAGATTTTGCCTTTAAAGCATTAAATGTTGAGGCAAATGGTTTAGACGAGATGGATACGCGTATTTTAAAAGTTATTATCGAAAAATTCAATGGTGGACCTGTAGGTTTATCTACTATTGCAACAGCAATTGGAGAAAATGCCGAAACCATTGAAGAAGTCTATGAGCCATTCTTGATTCAAGAGGGTTTTCTGATGAGAACACTTCGCGGAAGAAAAGCAACCGAAAAAAGCTATAAACATCTTGGTTTAGACATTGGATATTCTCAAGGCGGGCTGTTCTAATTAAAATGCAAAAATCAGAGTATAAAAAAGGAATACGAGATAAAGCTGCTGCGCTTGGATTTTTTCATTGTGGATTTTCTAAAGCTAGCTTTTTAGAGGATGAAGCTCCAAAATTGGAATTTTGGCTAGATAATAATTACCAAGGCAAAATGGCTTATATGTCAAATTATTTTGACAAAAGACTCGATCCACGCTTGTTAGTAGATGATGCAAAAACAGTAGTTTCCTTATTGCTAAACTACTTTCCTGAGGAGAAACAAGCAGATACATTAGCTCCAAAAATCTCGAAATATGCTTATGGTGAAGATTATCATTTTGTAATAAAAGATAAACTAACTGAATTGTTGAGCTACATAAAAAAAGAAATAGGAGAAGTGAATGGTCGGGTTTTTGTGGATTCGGCGCCAGTAATGGATAAGGTTTGGGCAAAAAAAGCAGGATTGGGTTGGATTGGAAAACATACAAATCTTATTCATCCCCAAAACGGCAGCTTCTTTTTTATTGCTGAATTAATTATTGACTTAGCAATTGAACCGGACGGACCCATAAATGATTATTGTGGAACCTGCACAAAATGCATCGATGCTTGTCCGACAGAAGCGATTGTTAAACCCTATGTTGTCGACGGTTCAAAATGTATTTCTTATCTCACAATTGAACTTAAAGATGAACTACTTCCCTCTGAATTTAATGGGAAAATGGAAAATTGGATGTTTGGCTGTGATATTTGTCAAGATGTTTGCCCTTGGAATCGGTTCTCTAAAATCACAAAAGAAGCTCGGTTCCAACCAACATTATCACTTCTTGATTTGTCAAAAAATGATTGGAGAGATCTACAAAAAGAAACTTTTGATCTTCTATTTCAGAAAAGTGCCGTGAAACGAACAAAATTTGAAGGCTTAAAACGCAACATTCAGTTTATTCAAAAAGATGAGCTTAATAATTAAATTTATAGCCAATTCCTTTTAAAGTTGAAATATGATGAGGGCCAATTTTTTCTCGTAATTTTCGAATGTGTACATCAATTGTTCTGTCTCCAACAACAATGTCAGACCCCCATACTTTTTCTAAAATCACATTTCTTTTAAAGACGAAATTTGGTTGTGAAATTAACAAAGCAAGTAACTCAAATTCTTTTCGGGGAAGATGAAAAGTGTCCCCATTATTTTCGACAGTATAATTTTCACGATTAATTTTTACTTTAGAGGTGTCAAGAATATCTTTTGTTTTATTTACCTCAAATCTTCGAAGCAAAGCGTTTATTCTACTAATTAAAACTTTAGGTTTAATGGGTTTTGATACATAGTCATCGCCACCTGCTTCTAAGCCTGCAATTTGGCTATAATCTTCGTTTCTGGCTGTTAAAAAACAAATAAGTATTGAATTGTAAGCTTCCTCTGCCTTCAGTCGCTCGCAAACCTCTATTCCATCCATTTCTGGCATCATAACGTCTAATAAAATTAGATCTGGTTTTTCAAACGCTACAGCTTCTAGGCATTTTAAACCATTTTCTACAGCTTTTACCTGATGATTGTCTTGTTCTAAATTGTACTTTAACAATTCTCGAATATCCTCGTCGTCGTCAACAATTAATATCGATGCCATGCTCTATTTTTAAACAAAGTTAAATTAATAAATATTTCTTCCGATATCATTTACTCTTTTGTTTTTAAATGAATACAAAAATCAAAAACCTCGGACCAACCTTTCCAAAAAGCATAGTCTCCTATTGTTTCATTGTGCCAAATAAAACTAAATTCGCCACCATAAGCATTTACTTCATTAAATAAAAGTTGAATTTTATTCATGGCCTCTTGGGGAGTGAGTTTTAGGTATTCATTGATTGTACCGTCCATAAATGCGAATGGGTGAATATTTAATTTTGTAACTTCATTTCTAGAAAGATCAAACCATTTGAAAATTCTAGCAGTACCCGCTCTAAAACCGCAAGCATCAGCATAACCCATAGAATAATCATCTGTAATTTCTTGATTTATTAAGGTTTGATATGTAACTGGAAATTGAAGCGCTAAATAATGCTGTCGGCTTGAATGAACTCGTTGGTCTATTATTGACTCTAAACGTTCTATTTCGTTGTGAAGATAATATTCATAACTGTTAGATTTAAAACTTGGATGTATTCCAATTTTTGCCAATTCACTCATTTTTTTTATAAGTTCTTGCTGCTTTTTATTTTTTGAAGATATGTTGCGATCGTATTTTGCGAAATCACCTAAAAGCCAGAATAGATGAAAGTTGATATTTTTCTCTTTTAGTTTAGCAATTTTATCGAATGTATCATAGGGATCATCTAATTCTCCTGATTGAACTAATCTTCTTTCTCTAAGACGTTTTCCACGACCAAGTACAATATCTTTTAAAATAGCAAGAATTGTTCTAAAAACACCTTTATTTTTGTAGGCGTAGGCATTATCAATATCAAAGGTTGGTAGAAAAGTAGTCAATGGTTTAATACCTTTATCCAATAGAATTTCATGTTTTATTAAAAAATTAATAAGATCTTCACACCAGTGGTCGCAGATTACTTTTTCGTTCCAATTAAATCGAAATAAGACACTATTCTTTCCCTCAAATCGATTGTAGTTATCTGTTTTCGTTGAAGTATACTCCTCCATTCTCGTTAACACATAGAAAATACTTGCTAATGGATCTAAAATTCCATTAAATGAGAGGCATTCTTTTTCAAAAAATAAACCCTTGTCAATTTTGTAATTACTGATAGTATCTGAGAAAACCATTGGACTTGGCTTGATGCTCAGACAATTTTCAAAAAACCGATCTGAATAGTTGAGTTTTGCTTTATCACTTTGATTGAATTTTACAAAATCATTTGTCAAACTATAGGGAATAGAACGATCCTTGAAGATAAATCCAAGGGTATAAATTAGTCTTTCCGTAATTTGATCTACATAAATTAATATCATTACAATTCCTCCATAATTTTTTGACAAATAAAATGAGCTGCGTTTCCGTCACCGTAAAAGTTTGGAAAAGTATAATCTTGTTTATTCAATAACGTTGAAATACAACTTCTGATTGTTTGTTCATTTGATCCAGCTAAGAGTGCATTTCCGTTTTCAACTATTTCAATCCATTCTGTTTGCTTTCTTAAAATAACGCAAGGTTTCTTAAAGAAAAAAGCTTCTTTTTGAATGCCACCACTGTCAGTTATAATTAGTCGCGCATTTTTTTCAAGACTAATAATATCTAGAAATCCTACTGGCGAAATGATTTTGAAATTTTTATTTTGACGAATTTCTGATAATAAATCTTCACCGAGGTTTAAATTCATCTTTTGCTTAGTTCTTGGATGCAGTGGTAAAACGATTGTTAAGTTGTTTGTTTTTTCAATACTTAGTAATGCCCTAAAAATGGAACTTAGATTTAATTTATCATCTGTATTTGTATCTCTATGAATTGTGCATAAAATAAATTCATTTTTTGCAATTTCTAATTCCTTTAAAATTTTTGATTTATGTTCTGATACTTCAGAAAAATAAAGACTATTATCGTACATAATATCTCCACACAAATAAATTTTGGCTTGATCAATACTTGCTTTTAGATGCTCATTATTTTTAAATCCTTCGTTCAGTAAATTTCGATGGCCCTCCTTTGATGGAGTGAAGAGCAAAGTAGACATGTGGTCACACGAAATACGGTTAATTTCCTCTGGCATTGCTTTATTAAAACTTCGCAATCCAGCTTCTACATGAATAACTGGAATGTGTATTTTGGAGGCTGCTAATGCTCCTGCTAAAGTTGAGTTTGTGTCACCGTAAACTAATACTGCATCTGGCTTTTCTTGTAAGTAAATAGTTTCTAAGCCTTCAAGCATTTTTGCTGTTTGTGTTGCATGCGTTCCACTTCCAATAGCAAGATTGTAATTTGGAATCGGCATTTCTAATTCATCAAAAAATAACTGAGACATATTCTCATCATAATGCTGCCCAGTGTGAACTATTATTTCTTGAATTTTATCTGAAAAATTGTTTTTAATTGCTCGACTGATAGCAGCAGATTTTATAATTTGCGGTCTTGCGCCAATAACAGTAATGATTTTTTTCATCTTAATTTATGAGTAAGCCCTCATCGGCGAAGCTAAAATAACCATTATCCGTGAAAATAAGGTGATCAAGTAGCTTAAGATCGATACATTTTCCAAATTCTCCAATAGATTTTGTCAGTGAAATATCAGTTTGACTTGGAGCACACTTTCCACTTGGATGATTATGACTCAGAATTATCCCTGTAGCCTTATATTCCAAAGCATAACGAAAAATGATTCTTCCATCGGCAACTGTACCTGTCATTCCGCCGATTGAAATTTGCTTAGTTTGTAACACTTCATTTGCATTATTGAGGTATATCGCATAAAATTCTTCGTGAAATAAATCTGAAAGAAAAGGCTTTAAATGTTGGTAAACTGAGTTTGAGTTTCTGACTTTAATTTGTTTTTGCGGCTCAGCACCCTGCCTTCTTCTTCCAATTTCTAAGGCTGCTAAAATTGTTATTGCCTTTGCTTCACCAATTCCATTGAATTTAAGTAATTCTGCTAATTGCACTTTTGAAAATAGAAGTAAGTTATTGTTATAAACGCTTAATATTTCTTTTGCTAAACTAACAGCACATTTTTTTCGCGTTCCTGAACCTATTAATATTGCTAATAATTCTGTATCTGAGAGCGCTGCTTTTCCTTTCATAATTAGTTTCTCTCTTGGACGATCATCCTCTGCCCAGAATTTTATTCCTTGTTGTTCCATTTACTTAAGATACGAAAAAAAATGAGCTTATAGATTTATTTTCCTTAACAAATTCTATTTTTACATATTAATTTTCGCTACATGTCTAAGAAAAATAAAAATTTCGTTAATGTTGTATATTCTACAAATCCAAATTTTCAATTTCAAATAGAGGAAAAATTTGAGGAAGAAACAATTGAATCAAATCAACAAAAATTATATGTCTCTATTGATCGCAAGCAAAGAGGCGGAAAAGAAGTAACGCTTGTTGAGGGTTTTGTCGGCGCAGAAAGTGACTTACTTGCTTTAGGAAAGTTTCTAAAAGGAAAATGCGGCGTTGGCGGTTCCGTAAAAGATAAGGAAATTTTAATTCAAGGTTCTTTGAAAGAAAAGGTTTTTGATCTACTTATTAAAGAAGGATACAGCCAAACAAAAAAAAAGGGAGGCTAATTATATATTAAATAAAAAAAGCGACCGAAGTCGCTTTTAATCTTTGATTTTATTATACGATTACTGTTTCATAAATCGTAGCGTTTTTATCTCATTTTGTGTAAAGCATGAGATGGAATACATTCCTGAATTTAATTCTAAAATAGACAAGTTCGCAACTTCATTCGCCTCGCCTTTTAGAACAACTCTACCCGACATATCTGAAATTTGATAAGAAAACGAACCATCTGTAAGAATGTTTAATTCTGTAACAGCAGGATTTGGGAAGATTTTAAAGTTTGTTGTATTTTCTTCTTCTAGACTACCCTCAATCATGTTTATATTGAAAGTTGTATTTGTTACAATTGGCTCATTCCAGTCAAAAAATATGTAAGCTGTATTTTCAATTGCATCTTGTCCCGGTTGAATACTTGCAATCTCATTTATACTATAAACAAAATGACCGTGGCTTTCTTCTTCATTTGTTGTAGAATCTGGTAACCAAATTTGAGAAAATTCAAATCTAAGAATACCATTTCCTAAACTAATAACTTGCATTGGATGTGATGATTCAATTAAACTGAAACTTGTCCAATCAAGATTTGCACTCAGCGTATCTATTATGTAAATATTTTGTGCTGGAGCAGTTCCAGTATTTTGGAAGCGAATAGTATAATTTAATTTTTCGACTACATCGGCATTAAGAAAGCTTAAGTCGGCAGGAAACATCTGTTGTGTTTCTTCTGGTCTAGCGACAAGTTTATCGTTAGGATCATAACTATTCCCTAAGATTTGTAATAAAGACCCGTTATTATTGAGGGTGGAACAATCTGTTAAAGTTCCATTTGGTGTAATTGTTGAAGTAAAGTAATGCGGTGTTCCAGATGGTAAACCGATTGGAACATTAAAGGTAATATTATCAAACATTGTGAAGAATGACAATCCTGAGTTTAAATTCCAAGTGATTGTATTTCCTGATATCGTGTATCCTGTATTTTGAATACTAGATGTATTAACTGTTACGCCAGCAGGATAGGTCATTGTTAAGGTATATGCACCAGGACTTCCAGGGCCATAATTTCCCCAATTTAATTTTACTGTTGCAACAGTCCCTTGATAGTATCCAATCCACGGAGTAACTGTCGTCCATAAATCAGCACAAACATTTGACGTGCCTCCACAATTTACTGGAAATAATGCAGTATTTACATTTGGTGTTGTAGAAACATAAATTGGGATGTAAGTGGAATTCATAGAATATCCATTAGCAAGCAACCATGATTGTAATATGGATGCAATTACAACATTATTTGTACCTGGTTGTGTATTTGAAATTGGACCGCAATATTGAAACACACCATTTGAATCTGAATATACAGTTATGTTTACTCCTGAACCAACTGCAGAAGTTGATCCGTAAATAACAATTGGTGCATTGCTTAATGGTAATTCATTGCTGTCGAATTGTCCATTTCCGTTTCCATCACAAAATACAACGCCACCTAAACAATATGTTGAAGGAGTGCTATTTCCGCAGTTAATTGCAATGTTAAAAGTTTGATTGGAGTCACAATTTTGACTTAAAAGTGTTATTACATTAAAATTTGAACTATAACCTAAAGTAGAAAGCCAATTTTGATTTAGAGCAAGGATGATCGGTGAATTAGAAGAGTAGGTATATGAATAATAACCATTTATATCACTATATATAGTTTGGGTAGCACTACCAGCTTGAATTTGAATTGCAGCATTTGAAATTGTATTTTCAGTACTATCAAAAATATTGTTGCCATTGGCATCACAAAATAGAATGCCACTTATGCAATTGTCAAGACTAAAAGTTTCACATATAGTATCGATACAACCATTATTAAATACGGCTGTTAAACAAGCTTGGACTGAATTAACCTCAGGATTATTTGTTAAATAAGCATTTGCTTGTGTTGAAAATAGAGGAGTTCCTATTTCATTTCCAAAGACATCAAAACTCGATATAGACCATGAATAAGTAGCAATTTGATTTGGGGTTGAAGTGGAATATACTAATGTAGTTAAAGAACCACTTAAGTAGCCCTGCACAATCGATGTTGTAGTTGTGCTACAATCAGGAACTCCAGTACAAATTAAATTAAATACCGCTTGATAAATACCGCTGGGATTAGTTGAAATAATTAAAGGAGAACCCGATACAGCGTAATTATTTTCTGCTAACCAAGAAGAATCGATGGTATAAGTTAATTGACTTCCAGATATAGTTGGTGGTATCGAAAATTGAGCTTGACCATTATAAATTGTTGTGCTAACGCTCAATCCGTTTGGGGTAGTAATAATTATTGGAATACTATCATTTAAAGTATAATCAACTTGCCCATTTTGATCGCAATCAACATTTGCAGATGCATATAAATATGAATTATTTAAACCGCAATCATAATTATAGGTATATGTTAAGGTTCCGCTAGGTGAACTGGCGTTAGTACCAGTGTAAGATATTAAAATTGGATAAGCGACATAGTTCTGATAGGTGTGGTTTATTTCAGGATTCATCATCACGGTTTGACCAATATTCGCGAAATTACCAGATCCTTGATGCGTGCTAGTTGTGCCATCACCCCAATTAATCGAAAGAACAATATCAAAATTTGGAGTTGTAGATTGGTTTTGTGAAATCACTAAGTCTAATTCTGAATTGTTTGAGGCATTAACAGAGCCAATAAAAATTGAGGCATTCACTGTAGAATCACAACCTCCCCAAATTGTTGAGTTTGCAATGTACATTGATGGAAGATTTTGACTTAATATGCTATAAGACAAAAAACAGATAATGAT
>SXGR01275500.1_pt1 | contig 9994 bp, 9 predicted proteins | sample 3174711 | NCBI WGS metagenome assembly SXGR01 (sample SAMN11356860, study PRJNA531348) | freshwater metagenome | isolation source: freshwater sample F1-60 | place: China: Fuxian Lake, Yuxi | collected 2017-12-25 | reverse complement strand
TTGAGACAGAGAATCGAATGCATCTTGATCCGAGGCAACTTTCGGTTGGTGTTGATTTGCGTCTGGCAAGCCGCGCAAATTGGTTGGCGGGCAGGGACCTTGTCGAAGTCGCGCGTTGGGGTCACTGGATGAGCGAGGCTGTGGTTGCGAAGGAGGTGGTTGCGACTACCCCGCAGCCAAAGTTGCAGACGGTGAGCAGTTTGTAGAGACTATGAACAAAGCGCAGTTATTACTGGGAAACCTGCATCATTTGAAGTGCGCGATCCATTGCGCGGCGGTAAATCCATGCGCTCTCTTTTGGATCTGCGTTCGCCTTTCCTGCTTTGAGAGCTTCGATGAGTATCGTGCCTGTTTGCTTCGCAGTGGAGTTGTCGCCAAGCAAGAGCACCGCATTGATTGCAAGTTCATAAAGTGCAGCGCACGCAGCTGGGTCACCTTCGTTGAAGAGAGGCACTCCTCGTTCGATTGCGAGTTCAAAGATTACGGCCGCACGTTGAGCAGGACTCATCGTGTTCGCGGCGATCTTTGCGGGCGAAGTTTTTTTGGTGGCCAGTACGCGATCGATGATGTGAATGACACCGTTGGCCGCCTCAATGTCGGCGACTTCAATGCGAGCATCAGAAACGGTAATCACACCTCCATTAAGAACAAATACAACCTCGCCATCCACCATGAGCGTGCGAGCAGATCCTTGCGACAACATCTCATCGCGGCGAATCGCTGTGGGTAGAACATGACCAGCGAGCACAGCAGTGAGTGCGCTCTTGTCTGCGAGTAGTGCGGTGAGTGCCTCGGGCGGAACGGCCGCGAATGCTTTGTTTGATGGTGCAAGGAGCGTCCAAGGTCCTGGATTATCTTTGCCGAGTTGTGGTCCAAGGCCCGCAGCATCGAGCGCGGTGCGTAGTGTGGAGCAGCGCGCATCAGCAGCAATCAGCTCATCAATCGTGCGGAGTTCTGGCCTCAACACGCTGTCAATCACTTGCACTACGCCACTGTCGAAAGCAACATCGGTCGCTACAAGTTGTGCGTCATTAATGGTGAGTTTGTTCGGATCAACATTCAGCGTTTGCCCTGAGAGAGCTTTCAGTCGCCGTCTATCAAGCACCGCTGAAATTTCCAGAGACTGTCCAACAATGTGATGCTTCAAAATTGTTTGAAGAACTGACTTGCCATCAGCGGATGTGAGAAAGTCAACTTGCTTCTTTGGAAGTTTGGCGAAGGCGGCGTTGGTTGGTGCAAAGATTGTGACTCGAGCGCCCTTTGGAAGCTCGAGTTCTGCCGCCTTCACGAGCGCAAGCAGCGTGGTGAGATCCGCCTTCTGCGCAACGGTAGTCAACGACTGAATTGATGTTAGTTTTGGCGACGCACCAAGCGGTCGGATCCAATCAATTTCTAAAGCGAAATCACCTGGCTTTTTATCCGCAAGAGTGATCCCCACCGATTCGATAGATCCTGGAGCAAGCGGTGCTGCATTGCGCACACGTTGGCCAAAGGTATTAAAAGTGCATTCATCGAATGGAATCTCAACTTCGATCCATTCGCCAGCCTTGGTTTCAAAGACGCGCTGATAGCCACCAGCCATAACCCGCGCGCGAAGATCGAATATCACACTGATAGGTGCGTCCATCACCTTTGACGCGCATAAGTAATCCCTATGTATCTGCAAATAATCCCTCTGGAATCTCGGTGCGAATTTGAGAAAACCCACCATTGTTTTCCAAAGAAAGTTCGCCCGTGAATTGCAACGTTCCACCTTCGCCTGCTGAGATACGACCTGTGGAGCGTCCACCCATGACGCCGTCAAGCACGGTTTCCCAACCTTTGATTCCGGTATCGAACTCCAAGTTGGATTCTGATCGCGCTGCGGGTTCGACACACACGGCCAAGCAAGGCGTACTTACGGTGTACTGATTGCGATGACGACAAGACGGACTAGATGTGATGGCATAAAATTATTCATGGTGCAAATTGTAGGTCTGTGATGAAGTGCGAAAACGGATGTCGGTTGATATTTATTTTGTAATTTCGAATTTGAAAAGCGAATTTCTTGCAATAGCTTTTGGAAATTTAAGGATGTGGTGACGGTGACGGTTCTGATTCCAGTGCAAATTGAAGGGTTGTGAAAAAGGGGATTCACTGAGAAACTGCACGCATGAACGATGTCGTGCCGAGTCATTCGCCTCAGGACAATTTGAATGCTCAGCGTCCGCCAGATTTCGGCGTTAGTGCGCCTAAGCCAGCGGCGAGAACGCGCGCGCGATTTCGGTTGCCTCTCATGCTGATTGGCGGTGGCGTGACGATGTTCGTGCTTGGCACAGCACCGCTGCTCTTGACGATTCTGTTTGCAGCTTTAGGTTGGACAAGCGATCCAAATCCAAATCCAGTTGGCTTTGGAATCTTGGCGATGTGCACCTTCTGGCCGAGCCTCGGCATGATCCTCGCGGGCGGAGTGATTGCGGCAGTGAGATGGGCGGGGTGAGGGGGAGAGGAGAGGCTTGCTGGAGCAGTAGAACACCGTCGTGGCAAGAAATGCGATGATGGGGAAGTTGCTAAGACTGCTGTCGTTACGGAATTCGTGAAATGGCTCGCCGATAAACAAAGCAGCTCACCGGTTATTTCTTCTTCGCTGCTTTACGTCGCTTGGATACCTTGCTTTTGATCGGTGCGCGTCGTTTTCGGTTCACTGATTTTGGTGGCTTCCCTTCTAGCCAAGTTTTAAACTCGTCAGGGAGAAGTCGTTGAATCTGGTCTGGGGTCATGTTGTGCAAGTCGTAATTGACTGCAAGTTGTGAATAAACAGCCCCAAAACGTCTCAGGCCCCCAGCAATATCTCCTTTGATTGCCTCTGGGTAGACCGCGCCAGTTTTCACGTCGCCATAACAGGAATTAATGAGCGTGAGCGCAGAGAGATTGCTGACTATTTCCTTGCGAGATGCGAGCTGCTCGAAGACAGGAGAATCTTTAGTGACTGGGTCTCTGAGAGCAATTTCCAAAAGATCAGGTCTACTATTAGCTGCGTTATAAACAAGCCATGGTCCATAGAGGAGATGACGGTAGTCCCGTCGCGCACTCGTGGAGAGGACGTATCGCTCGTGTGCTCCGACAAAGAAATTTCCCTTCGAATTCTTGAGCAATTTGTCGGACCATACGGCCCCAAACCATGTCCAAAGTCCACGATGTCCGAATGCGTTTACACCTTGTGACTTAAGATTTTCAGATAGCATTTCAAGTTTTTTATAGAAATACTCACCGCAGTTCAAACGGCTAGCAAAATCAATCACCTGCACAGGCTCTGCCTTTTCGATACGAACGGTGTAAGCAGAGTCGGTCAGTAGAGCAGTGATTGAGTGCGGCGCCCTGTGGGTTTCCATCTCGTCCAGTTGACGCTCAAACTCATCAATACCGGCCTGGTTGAAGTAATGCATACGATGTGACATCAGTGCTGCCTCCTGTCCAGTGCAGTTATGTAACGGTCAAAGTAGCCATGATATTTAGCAAATGCCATAGCAGTCTTTAGTGCGAAGTCTTCTAGAGCATTGTCGTCATCGCCGTTAAATTTTGTCGGGTCGACTCCTGGGAATGTCAGGGCCTTTGCCCACTTTTGAACATTCGGATTTAGCTCTCCTTTGTTACCGATACTCTTTAGGACCCAGATTGTGATCTGTTGTACAACAGAGGGCATGACGATTGCCCGGAATTCTTGGTCGCGGGCAATCTGCTGGTAATCGGGGAGTCGTTCGTTCATCTGAAGTACTGGACCTGTTTCCTCGTCAATGTCTAGCCACCAGACGCGATGGTCTAAGTCGACTGGGTCGATTGGCAGAATGGAGGGCGGACGACCGCCTATCTCGACTGGGATGTTGTCTGCATCTCCGAGTATTCGCCCAGATTCATTCCCAGTCACAACCTTGATCCTAAATATTGCATTAGGCAAGTCGCTTGAAGCGAACGGATGTTGCTTTAATAGGTCGAGGCTATTGAGTCTACCTATCACGAAGCGCTGGAACCCGTACTTTCCTGTGAATGACTCAACGAAGACAATCGCGTCGCCGTCAAATCCATATTCGGAAACATCAAACTTATCCAATACAAAATATCCCTCAGCACCAATTGTAGTGCCAGTGATTCTCAGTAAGCCTCGCTCGATGCGTTTCCGTGAGGTAAAGTTGAGATTTGCGACTGTGGGTCTCATCGGTTATTCCTCGAATGCCTTCGTGGCACGAACGCGTAGGTCACGGTTTTTGTCAAAGCCGCGCACTTGAAGTTTGAATTTTTTTGGATTCTTAATACCCACGATAATTCTATTTTTTGAACGGCTGACAATGTCACCACCGACTATGTCAACGTCGAGAGCGCCTGCAGTGAAGTCTGAAGAATTCCATTTTGAGAAGCTGCTCCCTCGGACTCGGGCGTACGCCATCTCAACCTGGATATCGCTTATTTTGTGCTTGTTACCGAGACACAAAGTGAAGCCGCCACTTACTGGACTGATTCTGACTGGTACTTCACCTTCTTGTTCAATTACGACACCTCCCGGACTTCTACCACCAGCCCCACGCGTCTTTTGGGTTGGCTTGTTCGTAGGTGTCGCTTGGATTTCAGGGTCAGGGAAGATGTCTGCCAATGCTTGATAATCATTCTCAACGTTGCTGCCTCGTGCTATCTCGACAATTTTTCTTGGTGCGTTCTTGCAGAACTTGAGCCAAACATCTCCTCGCTGGTATTTTCCCTTGAATTTGTCCCTGTTTGGTTGCCACTCGGTGTGTGCGGGGCCTTCGGCGTTAGTCAGCATCTCGGCAATGATTCCGTCCCCAGAGATGAACACCGTTCGAACGCCGTTGCTTTTATTACCCATCTGCTTCCCGGAAATTCTTAGTCCGTCGCGATAGAAGACTGGGGCAATCGGTTCACTACCGTCCTCTTGCTGGATTAAGACTTTGAAAAATGACCCAGAAGTTGCTTTAGAGCCGTGATTTGACTCTTTTTGAATTTCAACTGGCACTCTTACAAATACTTTTCTATCGGAGCTGAGTCGCGTAACAAGAGCGTCCTTGGTGGTCTTAGGCAATTCGAGGTCCTTCCAGTCACACGCAGTCGTAACCATGGGTAATTCAATCCAGTCCGATGGACCTGCCTTGTTTCCCATGTCAAGAAGCAATAGAAGACTTTGGACCTCGACCCATTCGCTTTCGTTTTGGTGAGCGTCGATGATATTGAACAAAGTCTCTTTATTCAGCACCACTTTCTTGCCAGGTGAATCAAGATCGACAACTAGATGGCCCTCTAGAATGCGGCCGCCATACTCTTTGATAATGGAGAAAAGTAGATTTTCAGGATTGATTTCATTGCAGTAAGGGACCACAACACTTAGCCCGCTCTGTCCCTTATTTCTTTCCAATCTCCAGTCGCGTGCGAAGGATTCAATTTGAGGGTTTTTGTTGTATGGCATTGTGACACCCTTTTCGGGTTCCTCGGGAATACCGAAGTAGCCATAATTAACGTACATATCAGAATCGATTGTGTGAAATTTCAGTGCGGTCTGGCCGAGCAGGAGCTTTTGGCGGTCCACATCTTCGTGTTCCCGCACGGTGTAGCCGAACATAGTGCGGATTTTGCTGGACATGATGTACACGAATTTACCCACGCCCCAACTGCCAGCTTTGCCCTTACCTACCTGCTTGTCTGTCCTGCCTGCTGTGCGGAAGAAGTGATAGAAGTTGTTTTCTTTGCTGTCGTGCATCCATGCGGCCTCATTTCCAAGCAAGCCCGTAGTGTTAAAATCTTCAATCACGAGAAATTCGCACGGTGCTTCGAACAGGGCTTTCCAGTCATTGTTTAATTCAGGGCACGCCTCAAGGTGGGTAAGCATCGAATTGAAGTAACCCAAGGCAACTGATGGCGAAAGGGCTCTCTCGCTTCCTGAAACATAGATTCTCACCCTGACTGGATCAGATCCCGACAGACACGCATCACCACTATTCTGAAATGACTCACGGATTATGTATTCTTCATGTTTGCTGAAATCTAGAGTGTTGAAGAATTCTGCGAATGTGTCTTCGTTTTTTTGGTCTCCAGGGCGTGCTTTGTTGAAATTCCATGGTTTAAATGGCATGTCGTTCATTCTCCAATCTTGAATTCAGTGCGGCGGGCCACTTTGGGATTTTTAAATCGTTGCTTCAATTCAGTAATCGCGTCGTCGAGTGCCTTCACGATTTTTTTGACGTCGCGGTCTGTCCATTCATATGCGGAGTTATTCGAAAGATTGCCGACCAGTTTGATTTGCTGCAAAGCATTCGTCATTCGCCGCTCTACGAGCGTTTCGAATTTTTTTCTTTTTGATAGGGATTTTGTTGACATATTGAACCGTTTTTTTTGTAAAAGTTATTAAGTAAATGTAACATTATTTATGGTAGTTCATTTAGATATATATTGCAACAGTTATTAGAAATATTTAAGATTTTATGCGGCAGGTTTTGGATGGACGACTAGGGCTGGCGTGTTCTTGCTTCTCCCCGTTGGTTGCTGATCAACATTTCCACGCCATAGTTCATCGCAATGACTCAGCCAATGGTTTAGCCATCGACGCACAGCGAATGCCCGTTAGTCGCGAGACCCACGCCAATAGTGCCTATCGCGCTTGGTTCCATGGGCAGCAAAAGGGGCTATGCGCTAAGCAGGCGACAATTAGGCTCGTATAGGGCACATGGTCGGCTCCTCATGCGTGTGAGCGTTTATGAAGTCTGTGGCAGTACGGGGGGTACTTTGAATGCACTTCCCCAAAGAAATTTTTCGAGTTTTGTCAATCTTCAAATTTGGCAAGGTAACCTTTTCCCATGCATGGAAGCAAGAACGTACTCGCTTCAATCTGTCAGATGAATTGACATTTAACGAGGCCATTATCAGTCCCCTAATTGAAGTCAATCGTCTGACAAAGTCCTCTGAAAAGAGGCGGCGCTGTACTTCGGTTTTCGAACTTTTCGCTGCAGGCGACGACCAAGCTGCAGTGATATCGCATTATGTTTACAACTTTCACTTTGGCTGCGCGAAAAAGTACAAGCAAGAAGCTTTAAAAGCTATTGAAGAATTTCAAGCTAATAGTCTCAATTCCGAGTTGCAAGATAAATCCGAAACTGAAATTATTGCAGAGTTTTCTTCTTTAATGTCTCGGGTTCCATTTCCAATTCCAAGGGAACCTTGTTTCCAGTTCATTGACTTGTTTGCAGGTATTGGCGGTTTTCGAGTCGCATTGCAGAACCTCGGTGGACATTGCATTTTTTCGAGCGAGTGGGACAAGGAAGCGAAAAAGACATACGCAGCGAATTTTGGCGAAGTCCCTTTTGGCGACATCACAAGTCAATGCGTCAAGGGCGCTATACCGCCGAAGTTCGAGGTTCTTTGCGCAGGGTTTCCATGTCAAGCGTTTTCGATAGCCGGTCGTCGTGGTGGGTTCGAAGACACGAGAGGAACTCTGTTTTTTGAGGTTGCCGAAATCATATTGAAACACAAGCCGCAGGCTTTTTTTCTTGAAAACGTAAAGGGCCTGAGAAATCACAATGGGGGAAGGACTCTCGAGACCATTCTTAATGTCCTTCGGAATGACTTGGGTTATCACGTGCCAGATCCGCAGATCATAAATGCCAATGATTTCGGGTTGCCGCAGCATCGAGAACGGATTTATATCGTTGGTTTTCGAAAGAAGTCACATGCAGAAGCATTTAAATATCCGCAGAAAATAAAACGGAAATCCGTTTTCGCAGATGTGAAGGAAGATACGGTCGTGATGACCAAGTACTACCTTTCCACTCAGTACTTGGGATGCTTGCGTCGTCACCGTGCACGGCATGAGAACAAAGGCAATGGGTTTGGCTTTTCAATCATTGCAGACACTGAGGTGGCAAACGCTGTCGTCTGTGGCGGGATGGGTCGGGAGCGTAATCTTGTCCTTGATCACCGAATTACTGATTTTACAGCGCAAACTCGAATTCAAGGTGAGGTAAATCGGGAAGGAATTAGAAAGATGACCCCTCGCGAGTGGGCACGCCTTCAAGGTTTTCCAGATCGATTTGTAATTCCCGTAGCCGATGCATCTGCTTATAAACAATTCGGCAATTCTGTCGCTGTACCTGCCATTCAAGCAACCGCCAAAATGATTCTCAAAGCAATCGGAAAGTAGAAAAAATGCTCAGTGGGAACAAAGGCGAATGGACTGAGGCTTATGTTTTTCTAAAGCTGCTTGGTGACGGGAAACTGTATGCGGCAGACAAGAATTTGCAGCCCGTTGCTGACGTGTATTACCCAATTCTAAAAATCGTGCGGCATGAAAGTGGTTCGTCTCGGCATTATTGTCTCGATGCAAATGTCAACATTGTTGATGGCGAGACAAATGTTAAACTTAAGCAAGTTCCAATTCACGAGTTTTTGACTCGTTCGATAGAACTTTTGGAAGTCATCAAACATGCTGCTGGCAGTTTCTCTGTGCCAAGTATCGAGTCGTTTCTGCGGAGCGTTGATGTCACGAGTCTTGCAGCCGTGAGCGTCGATAAGGCGGACATCAAAATCACAGTTCACGACTTATATACTGGCAAGAACCCAGACTTGGGGTTCAGCATTAAGTCGATGCTTGGAAAAGACTCTACCCTCTTCAATGCTGGCGCGGCTACAAATTTTATTTACGAAGTTGTTGGAGATGGAATTCTTTCCCTCGATATTGACGAGATAAATAAAATTAACGAAAAGCCTAAGATTGCGCGAAGGATTGATGCGCTGAAGAGTGCGGGCTTTCGTTTAGAATTTCAGAGGGTTGAGTCGGCGACATTGCATTCAAATCTGCGGTTGATCGATGGGGACTTGCCAATGATTCTTGCAAATTTGCTTCAATTGAAGTATTCGTGTCTTGCGCCGCTTGATTTGTCTGAATTAGTGCAGCAGCTGGCTCTGAATAATCCAGCAGATTTTGATTTATCGCAAGGGCACCCGATGTACGAGCACAAGATCAAGAGTTTTCTGACTGACAGCGCCCTAGGTATGACCCCATCCACCATGTGGAGAGGTCAATACAGCGCGACTGGCGGGATGATTATCGTGAAACAGGACGGGGCAATTGTCTGCTACCACATCTATAACCGAGCTGAATTTCAAGAGTATCTATTCGAGAACACACGGCTTGAGCAAGCGAGTACGACGCGCTACGAATTCGGGTTTCTATATCGAGAGGGAGAGAAAGTACTTCTGAAGTTGAACTTGCAAGTTAGGTTTAAGTGATGGCAGAGCACTCGCCATCCCCCCAACTCTCCCAGCCCCTCACTTCCCCATCCCCGGCAATAAATCCGTGTGATGTCCGATCATTTTCCACTTGCCGCTTTCGCTGCGAAACATCGTTGTGGCGCGGATCGAAACGGTGAATGTCTTTCCTGCTGCGTCAACGTTCTCGCCTTTTTCATAATTGCTGACGATGGCCAATGCGCCACCAACTGCGGTCACGTGAATTTCTGATGGCTCAATCTTGCCGCCCAACTTCATCGCAGCCGCCTTGCTTAACTCGTCGCCAACATTCTTCCATCCAATCTGAAAACCGCCAGCTGGTCCCATGTACGTGACATCGTCTGCGTGCGACCAGATATCGTTCATGGGCTTCATCTCGCCGGTGAACAACTCATTGAGCGCCACATAAAATTGCGCGACCGCTTCGCGAACTTCCTGTTCTGCCTTCGGCATTGCCGAAGACGTTGCCTTTGGCGTTGCCTGATTTGCTCCAGCCAATAGCGCCGTGACCGGTACCCGACTACAGAGCCACCCCTTATGCGGTTTAGGCGATCGTCATCTCCATCTCATCTTTCCCGCTACAAAACCAAGTGAAATCCACGATCGCCAGCGAGATTTGTTTGTACCCATCTCGTTCGAAGAGCACGCCAAATTTATTTCGGTCGAGCGTCACAGGAACGCTGTATGCAAACGCACCCGCGTAGATCTGCTGCTTCACCGGCCACGTCGCGCC
>SXGR01013451.1_pt1 | contig 9994 bp, 8 predicted proteins | sample 3174711 | NCBI WGS metagenome assembly SXGR01 (sample SAMN11356860, study PRJNA531348) | freshwater metagenome | isolation source: freshwater sample F1-60 | place: China: Fuxian Lake, Yuxi | collected 2017-12-25 | reverse complement strand
GCTGTTATTTCAGCTGCTTTTCTTCCTGAAAACAACATTGAACCATAAGTTGGACCCATTCTAGCCAGTCCATGTGTTTCTGTTACTGACATTCCCGCTGCTACTAGTCCAGGATATACCTCACCTGTTTTGTTAACTACGTGTTCTTCTCCTTCGTTTACATACATTGGATTCATTCCCTTCCATTCTACTAGTCCTCTGTCTACTAGTCGTTTTACTGCAACAGAGTCATGTCCTGATGCATCGATAACCATCTTTGCTTCAAGTGCAATTGGATCAACACAAGTAATGTTTCTTGGTAATGCTGAAACTGGCATCCAATTAACAACAATACCACAAACTCTACCATCTTTTAAAACAAGATCGTCAAACTTTGTAAGATTGAGAAATTTTACTCCTGCATCACACGCTGCTGCAATCAATTTTGAAACTGCATGTGGTCCTGGTGTCAAGTATAGTCCCTCTGAAACTTTTTTGTAAGGAACTCCTAATTCATCCCAAATTTTTTGGGCTGGTTCTCTTACTGTTACTGGATTCATCATATATCCACCCAACCAATAACCTCCACCAAGGTAATTGTTTTGCTCAACAACTAAAACTTTGAAACCCATGTTAGAAAGATCACGACTTGCAGTTAATCCTGCAGGACCTGCGCCAATAATTATTACATCTGACTGTGCTCTGTCAATTAGAACCGCGTGCCATTCATTTGCAATTGCACGAGTAATCTCAACTTCACTAACGTCAGTGAATATTTTTGTTGATTTTTCTGCAACAGTAGCTTTTTGCACGAAAATATTGATTCTTAGAACCCATTAATACTTTACCACTTTTTTAAAATTAGGGGAAACTAATCCATGATGCTTGAATCTTTTGTAGTATGAGGAAAATTCATGTATGTTATTGACACATTTTCTCCTAAACTTCCCACATATCAAAAATTTATATCATAACTCAAAGGACTTTCTATTGCATTGACCGTGTCTGATCTTAAACAATCGTATCCTGATTCTCCTAACCCTAAAATTAATTGGGCAAGAATTGAAGAGGCAGAGGCTTTTGCCAATACTGTAAAATTATTCCGTCAAGGAAAATACGATGAAGACAGCTTTAGACGATATAGGCTCCAGCATGGGGCATATGGAACCAGAATGACTAATGATTATGCTATGGTTCGAATCAAACTACCTGCAGGAGAAGTTTATCCTCATCAACTTGAAAAAATATCTCAACTAAGTGAGCAGTTCTCTATAGGTAGCGCTCATTTTTCAACAAGAGAAAATATTCAATTACACTGGGTTATTCTAGAAGATGTCTCAGAAATTTTACGTGGACTTGCAGAGGTGGGGCTTACATCACGTGAGGCATGTGGTAACTCTGTAAGAAATGTAATGTGCAGTCCTCTCTCGGGTGTTTGTCCTAATGAGGAATTCGATTCTACTCCACATGCACTTGCAACAGCTAGGTTCTTCTTGAGAAATCCAATGTCTCAAAGCCTTCCAAGAAAATTCAAATTTAATTTTACGTGTTGTGAAAAACACGGAATGGTACGAATGGTAGATGTCGGATTGATCCCGCAAACTAGGGATTTGGATGGAACCACTCAAAAAGGATTCAAAATTTTTCTTGGTGGTGGATTAGGTAACAAATCTTTTGTAGGTTATCAATTAGAAGATTTTACTCCTGAGGAAGATCTTTTGCATACTTCTATTGCAGTTGTGAAAATTTTTGATAGACTCGGTGACAGGAAAAATTTGGCTAGAAATAGAATGCGTTATCTTGTAAATGATATGGGTTGGGAAAAATTCCAAAACCTCGTTCTTAAAGAAAGAGCTATAGTTAGAGCAACTCAATCAGTAATCACTCAACTTGAAGTGGATCACACTCCATCTGTAATTAAAAGACCAATCCGTATATCTGACGAAAGTGGAAGTTCAACTCCTGACGGATATGCAAGGTGGTTAAAGACAAACACTCTAAAGCAAAAACAATCTGAATATTCTTCTGTATTCATAACCCTAGAAGCTGGAGACATCACATCAAATCAGTTATCTGAATTAGCATCGATTATTCGAGAATTCTCATCAGAAGGTCATGCCCGAGCCGGATTTGTTCAAAATATCGCACTACGTTATGTTCATGACGATGATTTATCGCGTCTATACTCCAAACTATTGACTGTAGGATTGGCAAAGCCTGGTGCCCTTACTATGGCTGCACCTATAGGCTGCTCGGGCACAACTTCTTGTAATTTGGCTTTGACTAATTCTCATAGATTGGCAAAGGAGATTCAAAGAAAATTCCTCGAGCTCAAATTAGATCAAGATGACGACTTGCAAGATTCTTCAATTAAAATCAGCGGGTGTCCAAACTCATGTGGTCAACACGGAATTGCCACAATTGGCTTCTTTGGTGGAGGAGGCAGAGTTGGAAAAGAAATGTATCCTAATTACCAAATGTCTTTGGGAGGACGTTCTGATGGTGAAACAATGCTTGGTGCTACATGTCATAGAATTCCTGCAAAAAGAGTAATTCCAGTAATTTTAAAAATTATTGAATTATTCAAACAAAATAAAAAGCCTGATGATACTCTCAAAGATTGGATTCACAGAATTGTAAATGGAAAAGAAGAATCTGAAATTAAATCTGTCCTTGATATGAGAAAAGTTTTGGATTCACTTACCATTCCGCCCACAAAAGAAGAGGATCCTGATTTTTACACTGATTATGGAAGTGATTCTAGCTATCACACAAAAACTGGAAAGGGCGAATGTGCTGCATGAGCCAAGAAAAAATCAAAATAACAACTGGAATTGATTCACTGAGATCTGAAATTAGAGATAAGAGTGTTCGAATAATTGATGTACGAAGAGAAGAGGATTACAAACAAAGTCATATCCCAACTGCAGTAAATCTTCCACTGGCAAATTTGCTATCTGATGATAGTCCAGAACGTGTTTTGAAACTTGTAAATGCAATGGGCATAGATGATCAAACTCCTGTAGTAGTCTATGATGATACTTTTGGTGCACTTGCATCTAGAGTTGCATGGACGTTGGAGTATCTTGGTCATTCTGACGTGTCTTTGCTTGAAACAACTTTTAGTAAATGGAAATCACTTGGTTTGGAAAATGATAATAAAACACCAGAAATACAACATAAAGAACATTCTATTCATCTGAAACCTGAAATCTTAGCTACTTCTGATTATCTGGACACATCAAAAGATAAACCAAATGTACTCTTAATTGATAACCGCGAGAGACTAAACTACCTAGAGCAACATATTCCCGGCGCAATCAGCCTCCCATATCGCACTCTTGCAACTCCAGATAAAATACTGCGCCCAAAAGAGGACATGACACGATTATTAGGTAACCGTGGAATCTCAGGCAATTCTGAAATTATCACTTATTGTGGAAGTGTTGGGACTCTTTCTGGTTTGGCTTATTATGCACTAAAATCTGTTGGATTGCCTAATGTTAAACTGTACGTGCGCTCTTTTAAAGAATGGAAAAATCTTGAAAAACCAATAGCAAAACAGCAGGATGCAAACTATTGGGATTTATCTGCAGAATAAATTACGATATTTCGTTTCTGAGTTTTTTAGTAATTGTTACTTCTATGTTATCAAAAAGATTCAACATCCTGCCTTTGTTTTCAATCAGGTAATCTACTCCTCTATCTTTTAATCTGATTTTCCACAATCTAATTTCTCTGTGTTCCTCAAAGAACTGTTCAATCATTTGCTCTCCTGATTTTGTTGGGTCAATAAACTCTTCAAATATTTCCATTGTCTTTTCAACATCTTCTTCTTCTATTGACTCTCTGACTGATTGTATGGCTTGACTGAGCTCTTTTAGATTCTTGACTGGCTTTGGTAATTGTTTTTTTGTAATTCCAAACAATCCTTTTCTCTCTTTTCCCATTCTTTCTGCAACATCTGCAGTGAGATCATATATTGGAATTTTACTTAGACCATCTCGTTTTTCATTCTGAACAATTAATCCCTTTTCAAGTAATTTTCTTAATGCATCATCTGCATCAGCTTTATCTAGAAATGTTGTCCAAACAATGGCCCCAAGTGTGTGATATCCTTGTCTGATTGATTCTAAAACTACTACTTCGACAATTCTTTTGAATCCTTCCTCGATTCTAACATTTGCAAAATCTTTGTCTCTGATTGACTTTCGTGCATTCTTTACATCGATTTCAATTGAACGCTTTAATGCTTCAAGTGATTCTGGAACTTGGTTTACTAGAGATAGAAAACATGCTTTGTTATACCATGCCATTCCATATGTAGGATCTGACTCTACTGCTTTTTCAACTGCGTCTAATGCTTTAGAGTAATTTTTTTGTTCATAATGGACTAGCGCTTTTAAATTCCAAGCTTCTGGGTTAGTGACATCAATATCTAAAATTTTATCATAAATCTTTAGTGCATCATTGTAATCTTCCAGATGAAATCTTGCATATCCTAACTTCATCAAAGTCTCAATACTGTTTGGATCTATTCGTAATGCCTGCTCAAAGATGAGTGCTGCCTCTTCGAGCTTTTCATCTGCCATCAAGTTTACTCCTTTTTTAAATAATTTTTTACGATTATAGTCAGGATCTACCAGGCTTGTCTCTTCAACAGGGTCTGTTTTTTTAGACTCTATCTCGTTTTCATTTGATTTTTTTTGAAATGGCTTCTTCACTAGCTCAACTTGGACATTTAATCTAGATAAATACTATCCTGAATCCTCCTATTCTCATGCTATGGGTTGTCTATTTCTCTTCTGCACTTTTTCCTAAAAATGGCACAAAAACATATCCTGGTTGATTTTTTATTTCTACAATTTCATGATCTTTCTTTTTTAGTAGAACTAATGATTGCTGAAATTTACCCACTGGCGCAATCAATAAGGCGTCTTCTGATAACTGTTCAAGTAATGCGTCAGGAATTTTTTTACACCCTGCAGTAACTATGATTCTATCAAAAGGTGATTCTTCTGAAAACCCTGAACTTCCATCACCTAAAATTACTTTGACATTCTTTATTCCTAATTTATCTAGATTTTTTTTAGCAAACTCTGCAAGTTCGGAATGTCTTTCTATAGAGTAAATCATACCATGTCCCACCAAGTAAGAAAGAATTGCAGTTTGCCAACCTGACCCTGTGCCGATTTCTAGAATTTTTTGTCCTTCTTTGATATCTAGCCATTCAGTCATTCTTGAAACAACTGATGGTTGAGATATTGTTTGATCTTTCATTATTGAAAGAGGTGTGTCTTCATATGCTCTTTCTTTAAGAGATGTTGGCACAAACTCTTCTCTGGGTATTTTTCTAATGGCTGCTTCCACTTTATTATCATTAAGAAACCCTGCTTTTTTCATAATGTTAATCAAATCATCTAATTGTTGTTTGTTTTTTTTCATTATTTTTCATTTTGATTAAAACGTAACCTGAGTAATTATTTTACAAGTATTATTATCATAATTGAGATTGTAGTTTGTGCTTTATGTACATGCAATGGTAAAGTGCCGCAATGGCTGAAACAAAAAACACTCCAAAGAAAAGTACTGGGATTGCCCCATTGTGGGCTTCTAGTTGGACAGATATGGAGAGATCAATTGACAATCTGCGCAGAGACATGGAAAAAGCATTTTCATCATTTCCCTCAATTACCATGCCAAAAATGTCACATACATCATGCGATGTTATCGACGAAGGAAATCAATTCCGTGTAAAAATGGATGTTCCTGGAATAAAGAAGAATGAAGTCAATCTGAATGTGACTGATAACTCTATTGAGGTATCTGCAGAACACAAAGCTGAATCAGAAGAAAAGAAAAAGAACTATCTTCGAAAAGAACGAAGTCAAGTATCTTTTTACAGATCTTTGCCTCTATCTGAGAAAATACTTTCAGATAAAGTAACTGCAAAACTTGTTGATGGTGTATTGGACATTACGTTGCCAAAATCAAAACCAACTGAAACTCAAAAGAAAAAATCTGTATCTGTACAGTAGCTTTTTTTTTAATTTTTCTGATTTGTTTTTATCATGAAAATTCACATACTGGTATAAATTCAAGTATTTGAATTAGAATGTGATGAGAAAAATTCTTGTACCTATTGATGGCTCACCGAATTCTGTTAGAGGATTAGAAAAAGCAATTGAACTTGCTAGATCTGATAATTCATCAATAACCATTCTCTATATTGCAACGCTTCCACCAGTTCATGTACTAGGTCATTCAAAAGATAAAGTTAAGATGTCTATGGCAAAAAAAGCACAACCATTTTTGCAGGATGCTGAGGATAGGTGTCTAAATCAAAACATCTCATTTACTACTAGAATAATTTATGGATATGATCCTGCATATGATATAGAACAATTTACAAAAAAATACAAACATGATATGATTGTAATTGGTGCCAAAGGCAAAAGTTCCCTAAAACGTCTTTTCTTGGGAAGTGTCTCTAGCTATCTTGTTCAAACTTCAAAAATTCCAGTCACTGTCATCAAGTAATTTTACAAATATTTGATGGTTAAGTTATTTTAAAAACTAAAAAGGAATTATTCTTGAGCATAATTTGAGTACATAAAATATTATCAATATGTTAATGTCGTGTTATTATTGTATGCAAATTGAGCCTTAAAAAACGTCTTTCTTCATTTGATCTTACTAATCTTATCATAGGATCAGTAATTGGGGCTGATATTTACATCACACCTGGATTAACTGCAGCTATCATCGGACCTGCTTCTATAGTTGTATGGATAGTTGCTGGAGTTTTTGCACTTGTTATTGCATTAGTGTTTTCATACACAAGCTATTACGTTCCTAAAGTAGGTGGACCATTTGCTTTTGTTTCAAAGGCATTTGGAAAGTTCTATGGATTTTTGACTGGTTGGCTAATGTTAATTGCCGAAATGATGGCACTGCCTTTGTTTGCTATTGTGTTTACTCGATATCTTCATTATTTTATGGAATTAAACTCTTGGCAAGAAATTCTAGTTAAAGGATTGTTCATTTTTTCATTGACGACCGTAAATATCCTTGGTGTGAAATTAGGGGGAAGAGTCAACGATGTCTTGACTATTATGAAACTTTTACCTCTTGTTCTTGTTATTGCATTGGGATTTATTTTCATAACATACAATCCGGAAAAACTAATTCAGAATTATTCTCCAATCGCTCCTTTGGGATGGGAGAATTTTGGTCCTGCATTGGTATTGATTTTCTGGGCTTATGCAGGATTCGAAATGGGAACTTTGCCTGCAAGTGAAGTAAAAAATTCAAAAAAAGTCATTCCAAAAGCAATAATTCTTGGTATGACTCTAGTGACTTTATTTTATTTGTCCACTAATTTTGTTTTATATGGATCGATTAACTGGGTTGAGCTCTCACAGAGTACATTACCTCTTGTACTTGTTGGTACACTTGTCTTAGGTTATGTTGGTGGAATGATTGTGAGTTTTGGAGCTCTCACTTCTGTTACTGGAACTAGCTCTTCTTTTACCTTGGGCGTTTCACGACTTTCTTATGCAATGTCTAATGAAGGATTATTCCCCAAAATTTTTTCACACATTCACAAAAAATACAAAACACCTTACATGGCATTAATTATTCAGGGAATTGTTGCATTTTTCCTTTCAATGTATGCTGGAATATCCCAACTGATTTCATTTGCAGTATTTAACATGGCTATCATGTACATCTTTGTATGTCTGTCCTTAGTTGTACTAAAAAAAGAAAAAGAGACCAAATTTATTGGGCAGAACGTATTACCTTTTGTTGGAATTGGCATCTGTGGATTTCTGATTTATTATACATCAATTTATGACAAAATTTTTGGTACTGCTTTTATTCTTTTAGGAATTGGAGTTTATTTTTTCTTTTCACGAAAAAACAAACATTCTTTATCAAATCAAGTATGATGTGCAGATTATCATTTTGCCCCTAAACTGTCACATGTGATCTATTTTCTGACCCTTTTTTGAGGCTAATCAATATAGGCTAATCAACATTAAGTGGTAAAAAAACGAATAATTTTGCACCAAATACAGAAATACTTGGAATTTACACAACGATTGTGTCTCGTCCCAGATTAGAGGTTCAAGGTCAAGCCCCATTCAGACAATCAGGCATCTATGAAGTACAGATCTTCATTACTGACTCAAAACCTTCTACGGATAAAATTAGAAGTAAACAATTTTCTTCATTATGGAAAGGAAATTTCCACCTTCGGGTAAAAGATGGACTTTTTTCAGAGACACTTGGTTCTGACGAAAATCCTATTCCTTCATCTGTTTATGATCTTGATGCTGTTTGGATTGTTGTTGCTGATCTTTTCTCATCATTACATTCTGTTTTTGAAGTCTCTTTAGGAAAACCACCAAAAGAATCTAGACCTGAAACTAAAACTGAAATTGAATCTCCAAAACCATCACGTAGTGTAAAACCTACTGCTGATTCTTTTGTTGCAACTGGTTATGCTGGTCCGCAAGGAAACAAAGGTCCAACCGGTCCACAAGGTGTACCTGGTGACAAAGGTCCGATGGGTGACAAAGGTACTCAAGGCATTCAGGGTCCTCAAGGTGACAAAGGTCCAACCGGTCCACAAGGTGTACCTGGTGACAAAGGTCCAATGGGTGACAAAGGTCCTCAAGGTGATAAAGGTCTACAAGGAGAAAAAGGAATAACTGGTGATAAAGGCGATAAAGGCGATAAAGGAATTTCCGGTCCAAGTGGCGATAAAGGCGATAAAGGTTCAACCGGCCCATCTGGTGATAAAGGTCCAGAAGGGATGCGGGGCCCAATTGGTCAACCTGGAGAAAAAGGATTAACAGGTCCAACTGGTGACAAAGGTCAAATCGGATTACGTGGAGTTCCCGGCGATAAAGGAGATAACGGTCCACAAGGAGTTCCTGGAGATAAAGGATTAACAGGTCCAACTGGTCCTCTTGGCGACAAAGGTCCTCAAGGTCCACAAGGAATTCAAGGAGAAAAAGGATTAACAGGTCCAACTGGTCCTATAGGAGAGAAAGGTCCAACTGGTCCTCTTGGTGACAAAGGCCCACTTGGCATGCAAGGTGTTCCCGGCGATAAAGGATTAACAGGTCCAACTGGTCCTCTTGGCGACAAAGGTCCACAAGGTCCAGTAGGTCTGATTGGTGAAAGAGGTCTGAGAGGTCCAGAAGGTCCTATCGGTGAAAAAGGTCCTCAAGGTCCACAAGGTCCAGCAGGTGCAAAAGGATTAACCGGAGTTCCAGGACCGCAAGGAGAAAGAGGTGACAAAGGTCCAATAGGTCTACAAGGTGATAAAGGATTAACAGGTCCAACTGGTCCTCTTGGCGACAAAGGTCCACAAGGTCCACAAGGTCCACAAGGAGAAAGAGGCACAACCGGCCCATCCGGTGAAAAAGGTCCACAAGGTCCACAAGGAATTCAAGGTTTACAAGGAGAGAGAGGTCCAACTGGTCCATTTGGTCCGCAAGGTGAACATGGCCCAATAGGAGAACAAGGTCCAGTAGGTCCACCAGGTCCTAGAGGTCCACCCGGTCCACCTGGAGAAAAAGGTCCTGCAGGTGGAATGTCTATAGAACAAAAAGCATTATTCAAAGAACTTTTGGAAATACTGACTAACAAAAACATCATTAGTACTGAAGACCAAATCAAACTAATGAGCTATCTTTACTAATGTCTTACAAAGTGAATTATCAATGAGTGAAACTCCTGAAAAAATTGAATTCAAAATGTTGGATTACAAACGTCTTGAAAATGATTTTGTTTCATTTGAATTAGAGGATGGAACAATTGTTAAAGTCAAAGTTGATTTAGACCGAGTTGGAAAGGCAGTCAATTTTAAAAATCCAGATGGAACTCCACACTATGCAATTAATACTTCTGTAAAGTTATCCATCACTCCCCCAGATAAAAAATTCACCGTTGAAAAAAATACTCTTAAAGGAAAAAGTTCACAGCCTCCAAGCCAAATGTT
>SXGR01015465.1_pt1 | contig 9995 bp, 10 predicted proteins | sample 3174711 | NCBI WGS metagenome assembly SXGR01 (sample SAMN11356860, study PRJNA531348) | freshwater metagenome | isolation source: freshwater sample F1-60 | place: China: Fuxian Lake, Yuxi | collected 2017-12-25 | reverse complement strand
TCGCAAAGAAGACGTGAGTTTGGTACTTTTGTGCATAGGGGCGTGGGTGATGGTTGCTAAGCACTTCCATCATTTCACGCCTCTTTGTCATCACCAAGTGGTGATAACGCGATTGTAAACTACATCAAGCCCGGGATGACAAGAAGAACAGCTACTTTTTCTCAATCCGCACCGTGGTCATGTGATCTCCAACCCGAATCGTGCGAACAACATCCAACCCCTTCGTGACGCGTCCAAAAATCGTATACAACTTCGGCAGCGTCGGCTGATCTTCAAGTACGATGAAAAACTGACTACCGTTGGTGTTCGGTCCGGAATTCGCCATTGCGACGATCCCCGCCTTGTAATCCAATTTCACTGGTTCGTCTTCGAACTTATATCCTGGCCCACCAGTACCGTTGCCAAGCGGATCGCCACCCTGAATCACAAAACCCGGCACCACGCGATGAAACGTGAGCCCGTCAAAATATTTACTGTTCGCGAGCGCCACGAAATTGGAAACTGTCTTCGGTGCTTCGCCGTCGAGTAATTCAAACGTAATTTCTCCCTTATCGGTTTGTAAGCGTGCAACTTTTCCATGAATCTCGCTCGCTGCGAGCACGCCGGGAAATTTTTTTGGCACCGGTGGTGTTGCTTTTTCTGCTTTTGTTGGTTGATTCGTGTCCATAGTTGTTTTCGGTTCAGATTTCTTCATCGCGCTGAGATCAACCTTGCTCGTGTCAATTGCTGCTTCTTGATTCGTTGGAGTTGTAATAGTCGCCATTTCTTTTGTGGTACACCCCGCACCGACAAGAATCAATGAAGTAAAAATTGCGATTAAAAAAGATGATTTCATACATAAAAAAAAATAAAATATCTCTCTCACTCTCTCACTCTCTCACTTTTTTACTTCTGTTTCAAGTGCCTCCTCAGTATACACATTCCGCGCATTCCATAAAATCCATCCAGTCGCTCCCCCATCGACCGAGGCCTTCATCTGCGCGCGCACCATTTCTGGCGTGTACTTCGCTCCAAGATCAAAATCCTGAAGCCAGGGGCGAAAAGAGGCAATGCGTGCGTGCGGATCAGCAATTCGAAGCTCATCGAGTGCTGGTTTCCCCTTCACTAAATTCTTATAAATAATGTCGTACGGATGATCTGCGGGATTTTCAAATCCGTCAAATCCTTTCGGATAATGCGAAGGATACACCATCGGTGAAATGTAATCGAAGCGCGGTGCAGCGATCGAAAGTTTCTGACCGATGTTCAAATCATACTGATGCTGCCACATCGTAAGACCAAACAGATCAACTGACGTCGCAAGACCCTTAACTGCATGCAGCTGTTCGTCAAGATACGTAAAAAAATCACTCATCACCTGCCACTTTGGCGTTTTTTCATCCCATATCGGAAAAGCCATAGAAGAGATTGCTCCATCTGTAGGGAATCGTACGTAATCGAATTGAATTTCATCAAACCCGCCAGCGTATGCTTCCTTTGCGATCGCGACAGTATACGCCCAAGCATCACGCGATGCGGGATCGACCCACACGATCCCCTTTCGGTCTGCCCACACACCACCATTTTTATTTTGCACTGCTTGTTCAGGATGACGCTCGACGTATACCGGATCCTGGAATACAAACAGTCGCGCGATCAAATAGATATTTTTCGCACGAAGCGGCGCAGTAAATTCACGAAGTGTACCGAGTGATGGACGTGACGCTGTGGAAAGTTTTAGAGCGTCACTCTCTGGAATAAACGAGAGATGCCCACGATCATCTTTGATATCGATCACCATCGCATTCAGTTCAGTACGGTCAACGAGATCAACGAGCTGCGCAAATCGCTTCTTCGCGCTAACCGTTGCCGCGGTTACATAAATGCCTTTCACAAATTCTGGTGGTTGTCGCCAAAGAAACGTTGGAATGTCCGGAGGGCCAATAAATGCGCGCACCGCCGCATACTCTGGTCGTGCGCCTTCCGCAGTCGTTCGAGTTTTTTCATTCTGTGCGGTCCTTCCCGATGCAACAATCACAGCAATAACAAAAATCGTCACGCCAAACGCGACCAACACTTTTTTATCTCCTAAGAGCCTGTTCATAATCTCTTCTTCCGATCATTTCCGATGACTTTTTGAGACAGAAATTTTGGAAAATGAGGTCAAGGTACTGGGGGTACCTTGACGAGTTTTCCGAAATTTCTGTCCAAAAAGGCACGGAAATGGCGGAAAAGAGAGATTATGAACGGGCTCTAAGTAACGCATACATCATCCGTTTCCCCTCTTCGACGCCAGGTTGATCGTAGGCGTTCACATCGAGAAGCTCCGCAGCAGCTGCGGTTGCGAGCATGAAAAAAAACAGCAGCCCACCGACGCTCTCCGGGGTGATCATCGGAATGTGCAGCGTTGCATTCGGTCGGCCGTTCTTCGCGAGCGCACTCGCGGTCGCCTCACGTTCTGCGTGAATAATCTCTTCAAACGAATGTCTTGCCATGTATGCAACGCCCTCTATATCTTTGTAAGACTTCGGCACGGTGAAATTTTTTCTGAAACGATCGACTTCGATGAATGTCACGATTTTATCTGTGGGCCCTTCATTATATAACTGAATCTGTGAATGTTGGTCCGTTGCGCCGAGCGCGGCGACTGGGGTCATCCCGTGGTGCACGACACGACCACCCCGATCGACCGACTTACCGAGACTCTCTGCCCAAAGTTGACGAAACCACGCGCCAATATCTTTGAGTCCATCAGCGTACGGCATAAGCACGGAAATATTTTGTCCGCGCCGCATGTATCCGTCGCAGTGAAAACCCGCGAAAAGTAATGGCGCATTTTTTTCAACAGCATCCGCAACAAACCGTCCGCGAATTTCTTCTGCGCCCACAAGCAATCGCCGCACGGGAATCCCTGCGCACGCCGCAGGAAAAAGTCCGACGGTGGTGAGTACGGAAAATCTCCCGCCGATATCGTTCGGCACAGGAAGCGTGCGATATCCTTCTCGATCCGCAATCTCTCGCAGCGTTCCTTTTTCTGCATCGGTCGTTGCGATGATGTGACTGACATGGCGTTTCGCACCGACTTTTTTGATCAACCGATCGCGGAGCAACAAGAACGTACTCATCGGTTCGATCGTATCGCCAGATTTTGAAATGATGTTGATTGCGCATTTTCGGAGATCAGCGGTCGCGAGCAACGCATCGATCTCTTCAGGATCGGTGTTCGCACCGATGAATCGCACTTCCATTCCTTTTCTTCGCACGGGATGGTTCGTGGCGGCGCCCTGCACCGTACGGTGCAGGGCACGTGCGCCGAGATCAGAACCGCCGATGCCGACAACGATCAGTGTGGTGAACTTCTTCGCCACATCTTTCGCAAGCGTCTCGACCATCCGAAGCTCTTCCTTTCTATCAGGGATAGAAAAAAATCCGACAGACCCTTTCCGCCACTGTGTAACCAAAGCATCACGCACATCAGCGAGCTGCGCAAAAAATCGCGGCAAATCAGAATCGGGAAACCCCGCCTCGCCGATCTTGTCGGCGAGCATCAAGGAGTGATCGTAGCTGATTAACCGCTTTTGCATACTCTTTTAGTATACACCACCGCATAAAAGAAAGGCGGATCGACCTCCCCAACCCCTCCTCTAAAGAGGAGGGGTGTTTACGCTTTTAAAACCGTAATGGGCCCCTCCTCTTTAGAGGAGGGGTTGGGGAGGTCGATTATTAGTTCATTTCCTCATGCGCACGTAACTTCTCATGCGCGAGCCAGTCTTTAAGGAATCTTGTCGCAATCACATCGTCTTCATTATAGAGGATGATGTCGTTCAACTTTTTTCGTTTACCGGTTTTGAGCCAGTCCTCGTAAAACGCGACCGACTCTCCCCCACCTTTTATTTTTCCGAGACGTTCGTAACCGATATACTCGCCGATATCTTTGATGCCGTAAAAATACAACGGAAACACCATGCTGTCCTTTACAATCATATTCAAATCGACAAGGCGATCCATAAATCGATGTAGAGCCTTTGTGCCTCGATACGCGTTCTCGAGCATCGTGAGTCGCGATCGCTCGTAATCACCGTAGTGATATACGATGTATTCCTGCAGCAACGTCTCGATCCACTCAAGAAACTCTTCCCACATGCGCTCTTCGTGCTCCGGTCGCTCGGCGAGCATCTTTATGTATTTTTCTTCGCCGCCCTGCCGCACGAGAAAACCAAAAAGATATTCCACTTGCCTGAGCGGATCGCCTTCGATGTCGAAAAAAATTTCGTACGGCGCTTCGGGGAGGATGATCTCCCGACGGATGGAATGTTTTTTCTCTATGAGCGCGTGCGCCTGCAGCACCACGCGCTCGAGAAGTTCGCGTGGAAGTCCAGGCTCTGCCTCAGAAAGTCGTTCGGGATTGATGCGCGCTGCGTCATGCACCGTCCGCACGCCACACGCCCGCAATTTGAGAATGTATTTCTTTTTTACGTTGTAGAGCAGTGCGATATCATCTTTTTTAATCGCGAGCGCTTTGCATTCACCGAACCACGGCGATTGTTTGCAACCAGACGACACATGCGGCGGCGGACACCGTCCAGCAACCGCTTCGCGAATCTCCGCAAGCGCTTCGAGGTACTCTTTTTCAAATTCGCGAAGCGCAAAACCGATCCGCACTCCGGACGCATTCAAAATTTCTGCGCTGTCCGGCCTACGACCCTGCACAGCTTTCAGCAAATCGGCGTAAAACGAAAGCTGCGCTTTATGCGCGTCAGAAAGTCGCTCTGCATTTTTAATTTCAACCGGCACATAATAAAACGGACCGATGTCAGATGACTTGTCATCACGACGCTCGAGTACATCAGGAATACCAACCATGTCATCCGTAAGAAGCACGCCTTGATAAATACGAAGCACGCCTCCTCTCATCAATCGCAGCGTGTCCTTCGCGCGTGCGTCGAGCGTCCGCCCTTTCGGTTCGACGAACTCGAGCCCCGAAATCACTTCTTTCTCATGCAACACGCCAGACTCGAGCAGCATCTCCGAAAAAGCGGTTCCCTTCGCCATCTTTTTCTTGTCACCATACACGTCAAAATACACCCAGTGCGGACAGGAGAACTGTTTGTAGAACATGCTCGCGGTGATGCGAGCTGGTGTAAATTTTTTCTTTGCCTTCAATTGCATGCTGTTAACACGGTACCATGCGTTCTTAGAAGAACGAAGAACTGTACACGTTGACTTCCTCTTTTACAAGTGAGAACATTTCTCTACATCTATGTTGTCTGCTTGGAACAAACTTCTTGAGACGCCGTATCGTGCCGGGTACCGACGCATGCTCAAACGTGCGTTCGAAACACCTGATGGCCGAACTGTAGAATTCGATATCAAAGATGAAGGAATGCCGGTGTGCGTTCTTGCGCTTACAAAAACAAATCATGTCGTTCTCGCGAAACAGTTTCGACCGGGCCCAGAAAAAATTCTCATGGAATTGCCTGGCGGCGGCATGGAACACGGCGAAACGCCAACCGAAGCGATTACAAGAGAACTGCTCGAGGAAACGGGTTACTCCGGAAAAATACAGTTTGTTGGCACGAGTCTTGTTTCCGCCTACTCAACAGGAATACGGTATAACTTTATTGCAACCAATTGTTCTCGCACGCATGAACCAAAAAATGATGAAAATGAATTTATCGAAGCAATAGAAATGCCACTCGAAGAATTTAAGAAACATCTCCGCTCCGGAGAACTGACTGATGTCACGACAGGTTATCTCGGACTAGTGTATCTCAGTTTATTATAACTTTTTTTATCAAGAGTGTGCATCGAGATTGACCGTGCACATATTTTCGGCTAGTGTTCTTTGGATATGTTTCGTTGGGCAGACCTCAAAAAACCGATTCTTGCGCTTTCGCCGATGGCCGATATGACCGATTCGGCTTTTTGTCGCGTGGCAAAAAATCTTGGTGCACCGATTGTTTTTCGCGAGATGATCAGTGCGGAAGGCCTCGTGCACGGCAGCGAAAAATCTTTTCGCATGGGTGCTTTTCATGATGAGGAACGACCGATCGTTCAGCAGCTTTTTGGTGCAGATCCTACGAGCATGGCGGAGGCGGTGAAGATGATCGACGATGCGTATCGTCCGGACGGATTCGATGTGAACATGGGATGTCCGGTGTACAAAATTACGTCGAATTTTAATGGTGCTGCACTCATGAAAGATGCGCCGCTCGCATCGCGGATTATTCGCGCGATGAAAAACGCGACGCCGTCCCCCGTTTCGGTGAAGCTGCGTCTCGGATGGTCGAAGCCGGACGAAGTGCTTGAGTTTATTAAAGTCGTCGAAGATGCTGGCGCAGACCTTGTGACGATTCACGGGCGCACGAAGGAGCAAGGATATTCCGGCGTCGCGGACTGGGAAATGATCGGTCGCGCAAAAGCACGGACTTCTCTTCCAGTGCTTGCAAACGGTGACGTGCATTCTCCTGATGTCGTCAAAAAGGCACTCGAAGTATCTGGATGCGACGGCGTACTCATCGCACGCGGCGCACTCGGTAATCCTTGGATTTTTCCGCAGATGGCTGCGGCGCTTCGTGGTGAAGCGTGGCACGCACCAACGATGCAAGAACGCATCGCGGTTGTTCGTGAACACGCGCGGCTGCACGTCACACAATACGAAGAGCACCACGATCTCACGACGTTTCGCAAACACCTCACGTGGTATTTTAAAGGAATTCCTGGGGTCAAAGTTTTTCGCGATCACCTGGTAAAAGTAACCACACTCGAAGAACTCGATACCATTTTGGAATCACTCAAAACGTTTTTATAAAAAAGATCCCCGGAGCACCGCTCGGGGATCGAGTTCGCGCACGTGCGCGTTTTATTTTTCGTGAGGAATTTGGATGCTGAGTTCGAGGTTATTCATCGTATCGTTGCATTGCACATCTGCACTCGTTGGCCAGTAACCGTCCAAGACAACGTACATATGGTGGTTCTGCAGCGATGCTACGTGTGTGAAACGACCGCTGTACGACTCATATGTGTCGTGAAAACGATACCGAATGTACGCGCGTCCAACGCTCACATTGATAACACTCTCAATCTGCTCCCAACCACGTTGAGAAATCCTGGACCCCGCATCAAGAAGTCGCTCTCCAAGAATTACGTTCGGACTCACCACGTGGTCAGGACGAACGATGCGTATCAGTACTTGTGCTTCATGTACTTGATGTCGCAGCGTCACGCGCGTTTCCAATGAAAACTTTTCTGACATCACCTCCCAGTCACGCGGGAGCGAATACTGCACACCATACGCGAGCGTTTGCGTACGATCTTTTTTGCTCTCCAGAATGACCTCCGGTTGTTTCACGGACAGCGTAGATGGAGAAATTTCAACGATGATAGGCGCTTGCACGATCTGCTCCTTCGCACAACCGAGAAGCACAAGTACTACGAGTACGCCGAATCTTTTCATGACCACTCTCCTAGTCCAGAACAATACGAAGGCTGTCCTCGAACGTTTCCATGATCTCATTGCACTCATGCTGTTTGGCATTCGGCCACTCTCCCTCGACAATCAGCACCAGACGGTCGTTCGTTCGCGGGAGAAACAAGGCGACATGCCGCTCGCGCCATGAAGGCTGTTGCTCACCGAAGGCGTACCAAGCCATGACTCCACTCATCCTGTTCTCCTTTTCGGGAAAAGAACGAAAATCACGGGAGCGACTGTCTACTTCGGTGGCCATGTCGCGTTTGAGCGCTGTCCTAAAGTCCATGACGATGTCGTCGGGAACGATCGGTGCAACGAACTCCATCGCCCGCAAACCGATCGATGCGTCGAGCATGTCGTTTCGAAACTCCGCGACGTACTCCTTGCTCGTGAACACGCGCGTCCAGCCTTCTGGTTCGGTAAACGCGACATGCCATGAACGTGGTTGTACAGGCGCAGCAGCTTTGTGTTCGGGCAGTAATGCGATCTCCGCCGGAGTGACCAGGGTGACCTCACGACTGCAACCGAACACGGAGCAACACAACAGTAACGCAATGAACAACGTTTTCATTATCTCCTCCTTCAATACGTTGACTCGTCTGTGCCTTCAATGCCTGACATACCGAGTATGCAGAACGATTTCATTGGATCCTCGTCCTTGATCCGTAGTTCGAACCACTGTTCGGTATCCGCAAGATTCATGAACACTACGATCTGCTCGTTCGTCATTTCGGCGTACCAGCCCTCAGGAATAATAAGACCCATAGGCAACTGAAGCGCGGGAGGTGGTGGAGGATCTGGCACCATCGGCGCGTAATGTTCTAGAGGTGCGATAGCGATCACGGCCGGAGCAAGCTGCGCCGCTGGCGTGCATCCGATCATAAAGCAACACGCCGCTACAACAATGTATGAGGAACGCATGACGAACTCCTTTGTGCGGGGATGAAAAGAGCGAACTCGGCACCTTATATGATTTTTCTTACCACGTCAACCTAGAGGTCCCTAGAGAGTCTTTCGTGTTACTATGAAGGCATGCCGCCGAAACGCTCCATACCACACCCAAAAACCCCGCACGATGACAGCTGGGCGGTTTTTGATCATCCTCTACTCACGCACCAGCATTCGTCTCGCATCAAAATACTGATCGGCGTTGGCGCGCTAACCGCGGTTGTGATTGGCGGATACATCGCCCATGGACAAAATTTCCGCGCGCCACGACCTGCGGAATTTCCGACGTCGCTTGGCACTTCACCTGTCGCACAAAAAGCTGTGGCGACCGCTCGCGATCTCGAAAGATTTCAGGAGGTGGGACAATTGCGTGCGGCGCTTGACGCGTACAAAAAACAAACGAACACATATCCTCCGAAGCTCGATGCCCTTGCGCCGACGTATGTACAAGATGTGCCAAAAGATCCAGCGACAGGAAAACCGTATTCTTATAAAGGTGATGCGAAGGACTATTCTCTAGGATTCACGCTCGAGCAAGGAACGCCGTCGATTCCCGTGGGCGATCACGTGATTTCTGCAAAGGGTATCGATGCTGGTTCTCCTGCTACGCCACCGCAAACAGTGAATGAAGTCGCGATGGTGACGATCGGATCGAGGGGTCAGACCCCGGAGCTTAAAGCGTGGTCAGACCCCGCCTCTGTTGGGGGACAGTCCCCTTCGGGGACAGTCCCCCCGCCAGTCCCGCCACCCACACCAGCGCCAATCGATACCTCCGCTAAAGCGGATGGGCAACCTCTACCTTCGATAAATGCCCCAACCCAAGAGCCACCGGCGATCGACACCGATCACGATGGTCTTTCTGATAATCTCGAAATGGGAATCGGTACAGATCCAAAAAAAGTTGATACTGACGGTGACGGCCTCAAGGACGGCGACGAGATCATCATCTATCGCACCGATCCGCTCACACCGAACGCTATTCCAACACAACAAAAAACATTAGTGTCATCACCACCAGTAACTTCTCCGTCGCAGACCCCGCCATCACTTGAGAAACCATCTGTAGTCGTAAATCCTCCTGAAAAATCGACACCACCTTCTGAAGGTGTTGATGTGGCAAAAAAGATCGCTGAAAAAAAAGTGGCTGAAATCTCTGCAGCGATCGCTGCGCCAAACATCACGAACGCAGAACTACAAAAAATTGCGGAAGATGTGCGAGCTTCTGCGGAACGTCAAGCGTCCGCGCTCCTCGCAACGGCACAAACAACGAAAGTAAAGGTGAATCTCAACACGCCAGAAGTGAACCAAATGAAAACGGAGGTGACCACGGTTGCGCAGTCACCGGAACTCGACCATGCGGTAAAAAATCTCTGGTCAACGGTGTGGGGAAAAATGTGGGGATTCTCCAAAGACATCGCGCTGAAGTTTTTTGCACTGTTACACATGGCGTGGAATGCATTTATTGCATTGATTCCCAAAAAATAAGTATGCTCGAAAATGAACAATCGTTTCTTGTTGCAAAAATGCCGTCGCTCGATGATGTGCCGTTCAAAAATATTGAACAGTATTATCTTTCTGAGTCACCAGAGCCGCTTCG
>SXGR01492819.1_pt1 | contig 9996 bp, 8 predicted proteins | sample 3174711 | NCBI WGS metagenome assembly SXGR01 (sample SAMN11356860, study PRJNA531348) | freshwater metagenome | isolation source: freshwater sample F1-60 | place: China: Fuxian Lake, Yuxi | collected 2017-12-25 | reverse complement strand
TTCATCAAGACGTTGCCGATTATGACATTGTCCGTCTCGTTCGTGAGGAAGGTGTTGGCGCCGAAGGCCATCACGCCCGGACCTTCAAAGGAGATGGTCAGTTCACGGTTGCTGGCAAAGGTGCTCAAGTACCGGGTGCCGGAGGTCAGCGTTCCTAGGTAGAGACCACCGTTGGCCGAGGCCGACCACGCCGTATCGCCGGTCACGCCCTGCAGCGGGCTGGTGACGACGCCGACGGCGTATGCATTCAAGTCGATCGACTGGCTTTGGAAGGCCTGCATCCCGACGAACCACTGATAGGCCGCGAGCGAATTAGCACCGATCAGCGACGCCTGGGCGGAAGAGGCCACGAACGCGGTCGCGGCAACGAAGCAAGTCATACGAAGCATGGTGATCTCCGAGGGAAGTGATCACCTTCCTTGTCCCTCCAACGATTGAATCTTGCTCCGGCCCCCTGAAGGGCCACATGATGCCACGGCCGACGTGACGCGGCAAGCATCTTCAAGACACTTTTAAAAAAAGAACGAGCGCCGCAGGGCGTCCGTCCAATAAGACCGCTTTTCTGAACCGGTGATCAGCGACGGCGGCGAATCGCAAGTCCCGCCACTGCGAGCAGTGCCATGGCACCGGGCGCAGAACCCACGCCAAAGCAGAGGTTGGTTGCGGTCACGAACGCGTTGGGCTGCACACCGAAGGGCGAACTCGTGATCTGGCTGATGGCGGGGCCCGGGCTCACGAACCCGCTGAAGGAGCTCGCGTTCTGGATGTCGGCAATGCGGGAGCTGCCGTCCGCCAACTCGACCTGCACCAACCCTGGGGCGAAAGCGAAGTCGAAGTCTGTCAGGAAGAAGTTGCCGCCGACGGCGTACGCATCTGCTGAGGAGAAAGTCATGATGATCGCGGCATCGGCTTCGTTGGTGCTGAACTGGCCACCCGGGCTGACGTGGATTCCACCCAACGCGGTGGCCTGCCAAGCCGTCGCTCCGCTTCCACCGCTCAGCGACGGGTCATCACCACTGCACGCATTCAAGTTTTCCGCCGCGAGCGAGCCACCAGACTGCTCGCTCAACACATCGAGGGTGTTCTTGTCGTTCGTGGTGATGAACTTCGCGTGCGCAGACGCGGTCAGTGCGGCAACCAAAAGACCTCGGGCGAGTGATCGCCTAGAACAATCTCCAGCCCCTTCCGCCTCGAGATGGGCGGCGGGGGAAAGAGCCCGCCGGGTCACCGCAGAGATGCAGTTGCGATGTTGCTCGACGCCCGAACCGACGCACATCACAGAGTCCCGGCGCAGTTTGATCCGGTCGTTCGTTCAAGCTTGATCGTGTGGTGCTCTCCCTGCGCTCAAGGTTCGCGAGCAGCATCTATTATGGGACTCCGCGAGCAAACAATGCACCTCCGCCACCTCACCATCCGCAACTGTCTTGGCCTCAGGGGGCTTCAACTCAGGCTTCGACGCGACACGACCGTCCTCATAGGCGAAAACCAATGGGGCCGGACCAGTCTCACCCGGGCACTGGAGGCCGTGCTTGGTTCGAGTGACCGTCGTTTCGGGGACGCCGACCGTACCACCGGTGTCGAGGGGCCGATCGAGGTCGCGCTGGACATCGGAGAGTCACAGCCGGGCGAGTTCGATTGCTGCGCTCCCCTCGCGGCCCTGCCCTGTTCGATCTTCGGACACCGCGTGGTGCGACTGAGAGTCACCCATCAAGAGAGCACGACCACCCCATCCATCCTCAACGCCGAAGGTGACCCCCTGCCGTTGGGTCGAGCGGCCGCGCAGGCAGCCCACGAAGCGCTCCGGCAGCAGATTCCTGTGATCCGCCTGTCGCTCTCGACTGGAACGAGTCGTACGGACGATCACACCGTTCCCGACGCTGCATGGACCTCGGCCATGAACGCATGGATGGCACCAGACCGAGAGGGACCGCCCTCACGGCAGGCGCTCTTGCACAGTGCCGAAGCCGCGACCCACGAACTGTCCAAACGGCGGTTGCGTGACGCCGCGAGCCTCGACCTGGCGACCGAGCTCCGGGCTCTGCCGAGCGCGTGGCACCATGCGGAGTGGCAGCCAGCGAACGCGGATCGTGTCTGCGCCATGCTCATCGCGGCGCATGCGTTGCTCACGGCCGATCGGCGTGGCGCCGGCGAAGGGGTCCGCCCGATCCTGTTCGTCGACGATCCCGAAACGCACCTGCACCCGACCCTGCTCTCAAACCTGTGGAGCCTCGTGGAGAAGCTTCCGGCGCAGCGACTGGTCACGACGAACTCGCCGGATTTCCTCGGCGCCATCGACCTTCGCGCGATCCGAAGGCTGGTCCGACGATCGGACCGGACCATCGCCCACGGCGTGAAGTCGAAGGATCTTTCCGAGAGTGACGTGCGTCGGCTGTCGTATCACATCCGCACACTGCGGGGTGGGGCCTTCTTTGCACGCGCGTGGATCCTGGTCGAAGGCGAGACCGAGTTCTGGAGCCTGCCGGGTGCGGCATCGTTGCTGGGGCACGACTTGGACGCTGAAGGGGTCCGGGTCGTGGAATTCGCGCAGGCCGGTCTGGAGTCGGTGTTGCGACTGGCAGCATCGCTGGCCATGCCGGTTCATGCACTGGTGGACGGCGATGCAGCTGGCCGAGGCTACGCCGACATCATCCACCGGCACGATGCCATCTTCCCATGCCGGCTGACCGTGCTGCCTGCCAACTCGATCGAGCGGTACTTCTGGGACCGCGGCCTCGATGGCGCGATTCTGGAGTCTGCCTACGGCGCCGATGCCGGCTCCAGCAGGACCCCTGGCCGGGCGATCGATGATGCGATCAGGCGCCACACCAAGCCGGGACTCGCGCGCCGGTTGCTCGATGCCATGTCGGTGGATCCTGAACGATTGGTCCCCAAGGAACTCGGGGACGTGGTGGCCAGCGCGATCAGCCTGGCCCGCCAGTCGGTCCGCGGCTGAACTCGCCCCAAAAGCAATCGCCGGCGCGGAGAAACTCCGCGCCGGCGATGATCATGGTGCTGATCAGTCCTGAGGACGGTTCAGCGGCGACGGCGGCCAGCGAGGCCCGCGAGGCCAAGGAGGGCCATCGCGCCGGGGGCCGGGACGCCCAGAGTGAACGCGCCGTTGCCGAAGAGCGCGGTGGTGGTGGCGGCGACCTTCCACGCGAGCTGCATCGAGTGGGTCGAGACCTGGCCCGTATCGTCACCGGTACGGACGACCTGCATCAGGAGCATGCGGTAGCCGCCCTGGCTGCCGCCAGCGAGGATGTTGTTGGCCGTGCCGGGGGTCGCGTCGTACCAGCCAGCGCCAGCGTTGACATTCTGAACGGTGCCGCCATTGGCGAAGCCGGGGTCAAGGGCGCTGCCCCAACCCGAGCTGGTGGCGCTGCCGCTCGCGGTGACCCACGAGTCTTCGACGCGGTCAGTAGCCGAGACTGCCGCACCAGCCTGCCAAGTGCCAACTTCGCCGTCAGCGGTGAAGGAATCTTGGTGACGGGCGTTCATGTTGCCCGAGACGTTGACGAAGCTGAAGGCGTTCAGCATCACCAGGTTTGAGGCGCTCCAGTTCGCGTAGACGGAGTAGCGGGTGTTGCCGGCGGCGGTGATCACTCGCTCAACGGAATATCCGGTGAAGCTGGCGGTAGCGGCCGAGACAAGGGTCGATGCAAGAACGGTAGCGAGAACGAAACGGGTCATGGATTTCTCCTCTCAGGACTCCGGGGCGGGGGGATGGAACACCATGCCTGCCCCAAATGGGCATGGATCAACCTTCTCCCTCGAACACAAAGATCGAGGGTTGCTTGGATTGGCGCCACGCCAAGCCAAGCGAACGATTTGTCCGACTCCTGGGGTTTCCAGACCCAGGGTCCTGCACGCAAGGCGCGCAGGGGTGCAGCACAGGCTTTCCTTCCTCATGCCGCGATGTCGGGTGGTCCCTTTTCCCAGCCCAACTGCATCCGTGGGGGATGCAGAAAGACCATATCCCGATCGAGAAGGCAGGCAAGCGCAGGGACCAATTTTTTGATGGGAAAGTGGGAACCGCCGTTATGAGTGACTTCAAGTCCTCGTTCAGAAACGGCTTGCGAGATCGTCAGGGAGCTGCGACGACCATGCCCGCGGGACGTTTCGGCGAATCTCGCCCCGTTGTCGCGCGTTCGCGCGCTCCCCTACCCTGCGCAGCCTCGAGGCCCGCGCGCGGCCTCAGGGATTCTGCATCAACCACAAGGTAAGACCACACATGGAAGCGGCCATCGCAGCACAGGGATTGCGCAAGCGATTCGGTTCATTCGACGCGGTGCAAGGCATCGACCTCACCGTCAAGCGCGGTGAGGTGCTTGGATTCCTCGGGCCCCACGGCGCCGGCAAGAGCACGACCATGCGCATGATCACCGGGTTCCTCGCACCAACGGCCGGTGGCGTTCGCATCTGCGACACCGACATGCTGAGCGAACCGCTGAAGGCCAAGGCGCACATGGGCTACCTGCCCGAGGGTGCGCCCTGCTACCCCGACATGACCGTCGCGGAGTTCCTAGGCTTCATCGGCGCCGTGCGCGGATTCGATGGCCCCGAGCGCGCGCGCCGGGTCGAGGCCGCGGTCGAGCGCACCAACCTGCATGGCGTCTTCCACCAACCAATCGAGACGCTCTCGAAGGGCTTCAAGCGGCGCGTCGGTCTGGCGCAGGCGATCCTGCACGATCCGCCGGTCCTGATCATGGATGAGCCGACCGACGGTCTCGACCCGAACCAGAAGCATCAGGTGCGTGAACTCATCCGCACCATGGCCAAGAACAAGGCGATCGTGCTGAGCACGCACATCCTCGAGGAGGTCGAGGCGGTCTGCACACGCGCGGTGATCATCAACCGCGGCACGATCGTCTTCGATGGCACGCCGCAGGCACTTGATGCCAAGGCCCCTGCCTCGATCGCCCGCAACCGCCTTGACCACGTCTTCCGCACCCTGACCACCGCCGACACGGAGTCCCGTCGATGAGCCGCCTCGCACCGATCGTCCGCCGCGAGTTCTCGGCGTACTTCAACACGCCGCTCGCTGCGGTGTTCTTGGTGATGTTCCTCTTCCTGACGGGGATCTTCACCTTCAACGTGGGCCAGCTGTATGAGCGCGGGCAGGCTGACCTGCGGCCCTTCTTCGACTTCAACCCCTGGCTCTTCCTCTTCCTGGCTCCCGCGATCAGCATGCGGCTCTGGGCAGAGGAACGTCGCATCGGCACGATCGAGCTTGTGACCACGCTGCCGATCTCGATCCGGGACCTGGTCGTGGGGAAGTGGCTTGCAGCATGGGCGTTCGCGTGCGTCGCGCTCGTGCTCACCCTGCCCATCTGGCTGACGGTCGAGTACCTCGGCGAGCCGGACCGCGGTGCGATCCTGGGCGGCTACGTGGGCAGCGCACTGATGGCTGGTGCGTTCCTCGCGATCGGCAGTGCACTGAGCGCCGTCACCAAGAATCAGGTCGTGGCGTTCGTCCTGTGCGCCGTGGTCTGCTTCCTGCTCCTCATGGCCGGCTACCCGGTCGTACTTGACTTCCTTGGCGGCTGGGCAAGCCCCGGCGTGGCCGAGGCCGTGGCGAGCGTGAGCCTGCTCACGCACTTCGAGCCGATGGAGCGCGGGGTCATCGACCTGCGCGATGTGCTCTTCTTCGCGGCCGTGGTGGCCGCGTTCCTGTGGCTGAACATCCTGCTCATTGAGTGGAAGAAGGCGGACTGAGCCATGACCAACGCACGAACGATCGGGATCATCGGGGCCTTCGCCGGCGTGACGGTGGCGCTGTGCGCCTTCGCTGTGGCGAGCACGTATGCGGTCCGCGGCCTTCGCCTCGACCTGACCGAGGATCGCCTGTACTCACTCTCACCCGCCGTCGCGCCGCTCGTACAGCGGCTCGATGAGCCCGTGAAGCTCGACTTCTACTACTCGGCCGAGGCCGCGCAGGGCATGCCGCAGATCCAGTCCTACGCCAACCGCGTGCGCGAGTTCCTGCAGGAAGTTGCGCAGGCGAGCAAGGGGCGGATCACGCTGCGCGTGATCGATCCTGCGCCCTTCAGCGAGGCCCAGGACGAGGCACGGGCTGCGGGCATTGCGCCGCTGCGGCTTGATGGCTCGGGCAAGGAGCTGATGCTTGGCCTCGTCGCGAAGAACTCCGTCGACCAGTCCGAGGCGATGCCATTCCTCGATCCCAACAAGGAGCCATTCCTCGAATACGACGTGATGCGGCTCGTGCAGTCGATCGGCAAGGTGAAGAAGCCAACGATCGGTCTGCTGTCCTCGCTGCCGCTTGCCGGCGGCGGCGTGAACCCCGCTGACCCGCGCCAGCCGGCCGAACCCTGGCAGATCTACCTGCAGCTCAAGCAGCTCTATCAGGTCAAGGACATCGCGACGACCGACTCGGCGCTGCCGGAGGGCCTCGACGCACTCGTCATCGTCCACCCGCGCGAACTCTCGACGGACGTGCTTCGGTCGATCGACAACTACGCACTGAAGGGCGGGCGCATCCTGGCGTTCCTCGATCCGCATTGCGAAGCGCAGCCGTCGGAGGATCGCTTCAGCGGTGGCTCGGGCGACAAGTCGAGCGATCTGGGCCCGCTCACGCGTGCCTGGGGCATTGAGTGGACGCGCAGCAAGGTCGTGGCTGATTCGACCTACGCGCAGCGTGTGCGCGTGCGCAGCCAGGGTCCCGTGCAGGTGATGGACTACCTGATCTGGCTCGCGTTGCGAGAGGACGCACTGGCCAAGGACGATCCCAGCACGGGTCGACTGTCGCAGGTCAACGCGCAGACCATGGGGGCGATCGACATTCGTGAGTCGAACAAGGCCGCTGTGAAGCCGCTGCTCGAGTCGAGCTCGGAGTCGATGCGGCTGGACGGGGTGCGGATCCAGTTCTTCCCCGACCCGGAAGGCTTGATGCGCGACTTCAAGCCCGAAGGCAAGCGCAATGTGCTCGCAGTCCGCGTGCAGGGACCGATCGAGGCGGCATACGACGAGGCCGGCAACCCGACCATCGCTCCGCCCGAGTCGAGCAAGCCCGTGATGCTTGCGCCCGATGGGAATGAAATCCCGCCTGCACGTCCCGTCGCCCCAGTGCTCACGCCCGCGGCGACAGCGCCGGAATCCGCGCCCGCACCGGCTGATGCAGCTCCAGGCAAGGGCCCCTTCCAAGATCCGGCGCCGGCAGCATCGCCCACGGCCATGCCTGCACCCGCCCAGCCTTCACCGGCACCGGAGCAAGCGCCGACGGCTGCACCGTCAGCACCGACTTCGCCATCACCAGGCAAGGCACCACGCACCGGCACGGGGAACATCGTGATCGTTGCGGATGCCGACCTGCTCTCAGACCAGAACTGGATCGAACAGCAGCGCATGGGGAACATGGTGCTCGGCTCGCGCGTGATGGCCGACAACGGTGCGTTCGTGCTGAATGTGCTCGAGATGTTCACCGGCGACGAGGCGCTCCTGAACCTGCGCGCGCGCGGCAAGTACCAGCGCCCGTTCGACCGCGTGGAGGAGATCCGCAGGACGGCCGAGAAGCAGTACCTCGACCGCGAGCGCGAGCTGCAGAATCAGATCAGGCAGTCCGAAGCACGGCTCACCGAACTGCAGGCGCAGAAGACGCCGGAGAACCAGTTGATCCTCTCGCCCGAGCAGGAAGCGGAGGTGGTCAAGCTCGAAGAGCAGACGAATGCGGCCCGCAAGGAACTCCGTTCGGTGCAATTCAACCTGCGCCGCGACTACGAGGGGCTCGGCACGCGGCTGATGCTCGTCAACGTGGTGGCGTGGCCGCTCGTTGTGGCGGCGCTTGCCGCCATCCTGCTTGCCCGACGTTCCCACCTTCACCGCACCACCAAGAAGGCCTGACCCATGAAGCGACCGATCCTCGCCATCACCATGGTCGCGGCGGCACTCGTCGTCGTGGCCGCCCTCGTGAAGCCCACCGTCGAGACGGGTGACGCCCTCTCGACGCAGCGAGAGCCGCTGGTAAGCACGCTCGCCCCGCGCGCCAAAGAGATCACGGCGATCGAACTGGTGCAGGGTGCCAAGACCCTTCGCTTTCGCAAGGACGGCGACGGCTGGGTCCTGCCCGATGCAGGCAGCTTCCGTGCCGAGACCGTGCGCGTGAACGAGATCCTCGCCGCACTTGCCAGCCTCGAGAAGGTCGAAGCCATGACGAGCGTGAAGGAGCGACTGGGGGAGCTCAGTCTGGCTTGGCCCGATGACCAGGGTGCGGCCAAGCTCGTGCGCGTGCTGATGGGCGAGGTGCCGATCGTCGAAGTCGTGATCGGCAAGGAGCGCTTCAGCCCAGAGGCGCAGTTCGCGCGGCTTCTGGGCGAATCGCAGTCGTGGAAATGCTCGGGCACCTTCCGCAGCACGCTGGAGCTGGTGAACTACATCGACCGCCAGCTCATGACGCTGCCCAGCGGCGATCTGGATCGCTTCACGCTCGGCGGCGTCGAATTCACGCGCGGCGAGGCTGGCGCATGGACCGCTGCACAGGTCGAGCCCGCGGCCATGCTGCTCGAGACGCAGCGCGAGAGCGCACAGCGCACCGTTCCCGAACTGCTTGCGCGCCTCGAGATCGATGACGTCCGTGCCGCGAAGGAGCACCCGGAACATCGCTTGATCCGTGTGCTCTCCCGATCGCGTGCGATCGACCTTGACATCGCCAAGGACGGCAATGACCTTTGGCTCAAGATGAACGTGGAACGGATCCCCGACCAGCCCGAGCCGACCGAGGAAGTCGAGCGCGACCGGGTCACGGCGCTCGACAAGGCGGGCACGCGTTGTGCGGGCTTCGAGTTCAAGCTGCCATCGTGGCGCGCGACCAGCCTGTCGGCGATCCTGTTCCCGCCCCCGCCGGCGCCCGAAGGCGCGCAGCAGCCCGCCCCCGGTACGCAGCCCACGATGATCTCGCCTGCTGGCGCGCCCTGAACCCGCTCAGCGACTGAAGACGCCGACGAGCTCCGCCTTGCCCAGCACATGACCCTTCATCGCCGAGCGGAGCTCGCGCGCTGTGAAGACCTTGTCCGCAGGGAAGTCGATGTCAAGCGCCACGACCGTGAAGGTGTAGTGGTGATCGCCTGAACCCTTGCCCGGCGCTGGGCCGAGGTAGCCCTCGCCCTTGGCCTTGCCCCAGCCCGTGAAGCCCTGGCGCATGCCCTTGGGATCGTCGAGCGTTGCGGCACGCTTCAGTGCTCGCGGCAGTCCCTTGCAGTCCGCGGGAATGTTCCAGGCGATCCAATGGATGAACTGGCCGGCGTCGGGATCGTGGCAGATCAGCGCGAAGGACTTCGTGCCCGCGGGCATACCTTCCCACGCGATCTCGGGCGACACATTCTCGCCATCGGTCGAATACTCGACCGGAAAGCGCTCGTTGTTCTTGAATGCTGGGCTCGTGACGGTGAACTCGGCCTTGGCGGCATCCTTGGGCGAGCCGGTGCCATCGGTGGGCTTCGACGTCTCGCTGGCCTTCGTCGGAGCCGCCTCGGGTGATGCAGGAGCCGCAGTCGGCGGTGCCTGCACAGCAAGGACCGTGACGACGGGCACCGTGAAGGAAGCAAGGATGATCGAGGAGATCGTGCGCATGCGCGGGAGCGTACCGCGGCCACGCGCTCGAGCCGTACCATCGGCGCGTGGACCTGGTTCCCGATGCCTCCGAAGGATCGCTGCAGCACCCGCACGTGGGCGTGACCGCGGCCATGGTCATGCGACTCGCGGGAGAGGAGGCGGCACACACCGATGCCGGACGGACCTTCGTCGCCAAGCTCGATACCGAGACCGGTCGCAAGATGGCGGATCATGTCGTCGAGCAGTGGCCGCATGCGCGCATGCACTTCGTGCTTCGCAAGTGGCAGCTGTGGACCTGGATGAACGCGATCACCGTGAATACGCCCGCCGTGGGGCGACAGGTGGTGGTGCTCGGTGCGGGATGGAGCGCGATGGGCGTCGATTGGGCGCATCACTGCTTCGATGCCCGCATCTGGGAGGTCGACCTGCACT
>SXGR01089548.1_pt1 | contig 9996 bp, 3 predicted proteins | sample 3174711 | NCBI WGS metagenome assembly SXGR01 (sample SAMN11356860, study PRJNA531348) | freshwater metagenome | isolation source: freshwater sample F1-60 | place: China: Fuxian Lake, Yuxi | collected 2017-12-25 | reverse complement strand
CTCCCTTCAGGGAGAGGGAGGCCGGGAGGGTGAGGTCTGCGCGGTGCTCGCGGAACTTCTTCGTCTCCCCCTGATGAGCGCGCGTAGCGCGCGATTTGGGGGAGACCGACGCGCGTAGCGCGGCGAGTGGGGGCACCCCTTCTCTTGCGCTGGATCGCGCCTAACCGATCGGCATTGGCGCTAGACCGTCACACGCGCACGACGAGCGCCGCCCCCGGCGCGTCCTCTCCGGGCGTCGCGACGACGATGTCGGCGACGCGGAAGCTCGGGTCCGCGGCGATCCGCGCCGCAATGGGCGTGACCACGCGCTCCTCGAAGAGGCGCTTGAGCGGGCGCGCGCCGAACGTCGCGTCGTGGCCCAGCTCCGCGAGGCGCCGCCTCGCCCGGCCGGTGACGCGAAGGTGGAGGCCGCGCCGCACGAGGCCGGCGCGGGAGCCCACCGATCCGAGCTCCAGGTCCACGATGCGCTCGACGTCGTCGATCGAGAGCGCGCGGAACGCCACGACGTGGTCGATGCGGTTGTACAGCTCCGGCCTGAAGTGGGCGCGCACCTTGCGGGTGAAGTCTCCCCCCTCTGCCTCACCGAAGCCCACGGGGCGCGCGTCCGCCACGCCGACGTTCGACGTCATCACGATCAGCGTCGTGCGGAAGTCGACCAGGCGCCCGGCGTCGTCGGTCATCCGGCCCTCGCCCAGGACGCCGAGGAGCAGGTCGAAGACCTCCGGGTGGGCCTTCTCGATCTCGTCGCAGAGGACGAGGGAGAGGGGCTGCGCCCGCACGCGCGCGGCGAGGCCCATCGAGCCCGCGCGCGCGCGGATGAGGCGCTGCACGGCACCGGGGCGCATGTACTCGCTCATGTCGAGGCGGATCATGCGCTCCACGCCCCCGAAGGTCGTCCGCGCCAGCTGCCTGGCGAGCTCCGTCTTTCCTACGCCGGTGGGACCCACGAAGAGCAAGGTCCCGCAAGGCCGGTCCGGATCCACGAGGTTCGCTTTGAAGCGCGCCAGCACGCGGCCGCAGACGTCGCAGGCGGCATCCTGGCCGATGACGCGCGCCCGGAGGTGGCCCGCGAGATCGGCGGCGCTCGCGGCGACGTCGTCCGAGAGGAGCGTGTTCGGCACGCCAGAGTACCGCGCGTACGCGAGCGAGGCGTCCCGCGCGTGCAGGGTCCCGGGCGCCGGCCCCACGGAGAGCCAGTCGAGGAAGCGGAGGGCCTTCCCCGGGTAGGCCACGCTACGCTCGAGCAGGGAGAGGTGCCGCAGGAGTCGCTTCATCCCCGACGGGTGCACGTCGAGGTCCTTCCTCCTCGCGTACGCGAGCGCGAGCAGGATCGTCTCGTGTGCCTCGGGCTCCGGGACGCGGACGATCGTGAACGCCTGCACGAACGAGGGCCGCACCCGGCGCGCCCGCTCGAGATCCTCCTCCGTGCACTCCGTGAGGACGTGGAGCTCGCCCATCGCCGGCTCGAGGAAGTCGGCGATCCGTGCACCGTCGGGCTGCGCCTCGAGGAGCCCGCCGAGCGCGTCCACGTGGAGGTAGTCACCTTCCTCCGCGAGCTCGCGGACGAGCGTGGCGCAGCGCTCCTGCCACATACCCAGGTAGACCATCCCCGCGACGATGCGGTCCTTGGACGTGCTGTGGATCCGCGGCGCGGCGCCTCGCTCGCGCCGGACCGCGACGTGGTGCGCCGCGATGCGCCGGACGAGGGTCGACTTGCCCACCCCCGGCGGCCCCACGAGCAGGATCGATGGCGGTCTCGGGCCGACGGTCCACGCCCGGATCGCGTCGAAGACCGCCGAGTCGCCGACCACGGGGGCGAGCTTTCCCCGGGCCGCGCGCTCGACGAGCTCGTCCGCCACGCGCGCGAGCTCGGGCCTCACGGGGGTCGCGGCCGCCTCGACGTCCGGGAGACGGGTACGCGCGAGGATGGCCGGCGCCCACTCCGCGACGTACTCGTCGCCTACTTCACGGAAATCGTAGAGCCAGCGCGGGTGCTCCCCGAGGAGGAACGTGCTCACGGCATGACGCAGCACGTCCGGCGCGAGGGACAGGTCCTCGACGATGAACCACGCGCCGAAGCGCGGGAGCATGACGCGGAAGCCGCCACCCTCGAGCGGGCAGGATACGTAGGTGAGGACGAGCGGGATCTGCTTCTTCCCGATGACGGCCCGCTTCTCGACGGAGGACAGGGGGTGGATGTCGACCTTGATCTTGTGCGCCTCGAACGACTCGTCCCACAGGAACCGGTCGATCCGCTCGGCCGGATCGAGCCGCAACGCCTCGAGCTTCGCCTCGAGCTCCTCGTGGATGTCCGCCATCGTGACGCCGAACGCGGACGGCGCGGGGCGGTCGAACAGGGCGTCCCAGGTGCGGAGCAGGCGCGCGGTGCGACGGCCGTCCTCGTGGACGACGACGTGGAGGCGGAACGACTTCTTGCTCACGCGCCCTCCCGGCCCGGGTCCACGCGCGAGACGCGGTACAGCCAGAGCTTCGCGAACGCGTCGGCGATGCGGGTCACTCGCGCCGTGTGCGGGAGCCCGACCACGTAGTCCTCCATCTCGAGGAGCGTGCCCGCCTTCCCCCGCGCCGGCGCGTCGAACCACATCGTGCGGACGATCGGGAGCAGCCCGTCCGGCCGCACCGTGGCACCGGCGGGATCGCGCTCGGCGGCCTCGCGCGCCGCGCGGAAGGAGCGCACGTGCGCGCCGGGCGTGACCCCAGGACCTGCGGGGAGGACCCTCACGCGCAAGAGCTCGGGCTCGCGCGCGCTGGATCGCCAGACGTGCGTCCCGCTCTCGAGCTCGAGGAAGTCGCGAATGCACAGGCCGACCAGCTTCATGACGACCACCTCGGGCGCCCCGAGGTCGAGACCCCCAAGCTGCTCGCGCGAGCCGGCGTGCTCGTGGACCTCGCCGGCCGCGGCCCACGCGAGACCGTCGACTTCACCCCGCGCCGACGCATACGCCGCGAGCATCTCGTGGAGCAACGTCCGCCCCGTCCCCACCGGGAGGAGCTCGACGAGCACCGCGTGCTGATCGGGCGACGTCACCCGATCGAGGGCCCGGGCGATCACGTGCGTCTCGGCGATGCACGAGAAGTGGTCCCACCAGGTCCCCGCGCGCCCGAAATCGAAGCGCATGCGCCCGGGCGTCGGCCGGCTGCTCTCCCACCGGGCTTTCGGAGGATCGGGCACGTCTCGCTGCGCGATCGCCTCCTCGATCGCGTGATGGTGCATGTCGAGCGACGCCGTGGCGAGCCTCTCGACGCGCTCACGGAGCCTCTCGACCGTGATCCGCATCCACTCGATGTTGTAGATGGGCTCACCGTGCTCCCTGCGCCCCCGGTTGTGCTCGCTCAGGTGGTGGCGCAGTTGCTCGCTCAATGCGGCGAGGCGCTCGCTCCTCTCGAGACCCTCGAGGGCGCGAAGGACGTCGGGCAGACGCTCCCGCAGCACGCCGAGCGGCTCCGTGAACACCGACTCGAGGGCGTACGACCGAGCGGCAGGCTCGGCCTCCACGAGCGGCTCGGCCGTCACGCGCAGGCCCGCGTCGCCGCCGGTGATGCGTAGCACCTGCATCGCCGCCCCAGGCGCGCGGGCGATCTCCTCGCCGAGGAGCGATCCGATGCGATCATCGATGAAGCGCTTGAGCGATCGCGCCCCGTCCTCGGCGCGCAGGGCGTCGCGCGCGATCCGCTCGATCGCGGCGACGCCGACCTCGACGAAGACACCGCGGTCGACGAGGCCGGGTCGCGAGAACAGGTTGGACAGCTCCTTGCGTGTGACGTCGATCGCGACCTGGGGATCGAGCGGCCGGAAGGGGACCACCGCGTCGATGCGATTGAAAAGCTCGGGCGCAAAGAACTCACGGACCGCGCGCGCCACGTCCTGCATCAGCGCGTCCGGAGGCTCGTCGAACCCGAGGGGCGGCCGCTGCCTGGCCCCCAGGTTCGACGTCATGACGACGATGCACTGCGTGAACGTCGCCGTGTTCCCCGCGGCGTCGGTGAGGCGTCCGTCGTCGAACAGCTGGAGGAGCAGGTTGAGAACCTGAGGGTGCGCCTTCTCGATCTCGTCGTGCAGCTCCAGGCTGAAGGGCTGCGCGAGCACCGCGGAGGTCAACAGGCCCTCGGTGTCGTAGGTGTCCCCGATCAGGCGAGCGACGGCGTCGGCCCCGGAGAGCTCGCTCATATCGAAGCGAACCAGGCGGTTCGGCGATCCGTAGACGTACCCGGCGAGGGCCTTCGCGAGCTCGGTCTTCCCGGTGCCCGTCGGGCCAGTGAAGAGGTACACGCCCCACGGCCGACCGGGATCGGTGAGCCCGCTGCGAATGCGGACCACGAGGTCGGCCGCCTCGCGGACCGCGACCGGCTGACCCAGGACGCGCCGCTCGAGATCCCTCACGATGTCGTCCACGCCCACGGGGTCTTCCGGCGCGAGGATCTGCCGCGGGAGGCCGGTCTCCTCCGAGAGGCGCTCGATCACGTCCACCGGACCGACCGACACGGCTCCCCCTCCGTCCCCGGCGCGCGGCGCGCACAGGCGGGCGAGGAGATCGACCGCCTTGCCCGGGCGCGCGTGGCTCGGGAAGAGGCCGTCCCCGAGCACGAGGATCGTCTGGAACGCCAGGGGATCGATCTCCACGGGCCGGTCCGGAGGGCTGCTCGCCTCGATCTCCCTCGCGCGGGCCAGCAGGATCCGGAACGTCTCCTCGCGGCTCGTCGGCGCGACGTGGACGCGCGCGAACGAGGCCGCGAAGGCCGGATCGTCCTCCTCGAGCTGCCGGAGCTGCTCGGCCGTGCACTCGCCGAGGAGCGTGATCTCGCCGCGCCCGACGGGGCCGCGAAAGAAATCCGCGAGAGCGCGATCGCAGTCGCGCGCGCGGCCGATCCGCCCGAACAGGTGCAGATCGGGCACGAGCAGGATGATGCGTCGACCCCGTACGTCGTCCTGGATCTCGACGCAACGCTGTTCCCACTGTCCGAGGCGCGACATCCCCGCGATGATCTGCTTTCCGTGCACGCGCCATACGTGCGTCACGAGATCGAGGTTCCGGTGGGTGTCGTGGCCGTCGTGGACGAGGAGATCTCGGACGAGCTGCTCGACGAGCGCCGACTTGCCCGACCCGTGAGGGCCGACGATCACCACCGAGGTCCGACGCTTCGATCCCAGGAGGGTCGCGAGCTCCTCGCGATACGGTGATCGCGGGACGCAGAGGATGTCCGGCGGACCGGCCGCCGTGAGATCCGTTCCCAGGCGCGGGAGGACCTTCATGTGGTCGCGCCGCCTCGCCTTCGCTGCGGCGAGATCGATCTCGAGGTCGTCCCAGATCCCCCGCTTGCGCTCGGGCAGCTCCTCGAGGAGCGTCCTCGGGCTCGCCGAGAAGGAGAGCACGCGCAGCGCGTCCTTGCCGTTGCTCCACAGCGCCGCGATCGTGGCGTCGTCGAGGTCCTTCCACGCGTCGGCGAAGTACGCGGCAGCCGTCGGGGCGACGGGGGCGTCCCCGTCGAGCGGGAACCACTCGGCCGGGCGGGAAGGGTGGTACCCGATGTCGAGCCGTCGCCCGGCGCCGGCGTGGCGTGGCTCCACGATGATGGGACACAGGCCGCTGATCTTGCGCTTCCTGGCGTCCCGCAGGGTGACCTCGAGCCGGACGCGCTCGAGCCGCGTCCCCCGCTTGAAGTCGTAGCGCGCGAGCTCCGGCGGTCGCGCCTCCTCTACCGCCTTCCGGAGGTCCTCGCGCAGGCGCTCCTCGGCCCTCGGGATCCCCTGCGCGCTCCGGCGCTTCGTCGCCGCGCCGAGCCCGAGCGTCACGAGCTCGACCGTGTCGCCGAGGCGCCGCTGGTACACGGGGACCGAGAACGACGCGCTCACAGCATCGCCTCGACGGCGTCCTTGGCCTCCCTCAGGCCGCACCCCATGAGGTCGCGGTAGCGCTTGATCGCCCAGATCTTCTCGCCACGGCGCGCCATGGCTCGCACCTCGGCGAGGCTGTCGTCGACGAGCGGCCGAAGCTGCTCGTCGCGATCGAGCGTGGGATCGCGCTCGAAGAGCAGGAGGTGCTCGAGCGCGATCTCCTCGAAGCGCGGCCAGTACGCGTCCTCGGGGATCGCGACCGTGGCCTTCCCGTCGAGCAACACGACCTCGTCCTTGCCGCGGGCGCGAGCGCGGAGCGGGTGGCCGTGCGCGAGCCCCGCGGCGACCTCGGCGTTGGGGGGCTCCAGGACCGGCGGCGTCCACTCGTCGTCGGCGAGGGTCGTCCGCATCGCGATGAGCGACACGTGGAGGTGAGCGGGCTCCGCGGCCGACGCGAAGCCCGTGAAGCGATGGAGCCCGGCCTCGAGCGCGAGCCAGACGCACGCGTGATCGCCATGGACCCGCAGCACGACGTTCCGGAACCTCCGATCCTTCGCGAGGAGGCGGTCGAGCAACGCACCACGATCGCGCGGCGGACCGAAGCGGCGCGCGGCGGGCCACGTCGTCCCTTCGGGCGGCGCGTCCCGGTCGCCATCGACGTGCCCCTCCACGTGCCACCCGCGGCGCGCGGAGTCGGCGAGGAGCGGCGCGAGCCACACGTCGAGCGCGCGGCGCTCGTCGAGCTCTTTCACGAGCAGGGTCGCGGCGTTGCGCCGGCGCTCCTGCGCGACGAGGGCGTGGACGAGCGCCGTGCGGAAGCGTGCGCGCTCGTCCGCGACCTCCCCCTGGAGCCCATCGAAGGGCTCGCCCGACACGAACGCCGCGAGGGCGAGCTCCTCCAGCGCCGAGATCGCCGCGAGGCTCCGGTCAAGCGCGTCGCACAGCTCCGCCAGGCGCCCGTGATCGCCTGTCTTCTCCGCCACGCGCGGCCCGTCGGGCGCCGCCTCGCCCCTCCGCTTCTTGCCGAGCGAGGCCAGCTCGGCGACGAGGTACGCCACATGGTCGCGCAGCTCCACGACCCGATCGAGCCGGTTCTGGCGGTGCACCTCGCGTCGACTCCGCGTGATCCGCTCGAGGGCGTGGAGCGCCCCGCCGCCGCGCCGCGCCGGCGAGCGGACGACACCGAAGCGGAGCCCGCCGTGCGCCACGCCGCGCTCCTCGCCTGCGATCGGCGCGTCGCCGTCCATCGCGACCACAACGCGCTCGCCCTCGAGGCTGCCGCGGCTGGAGAGCAAGCGACCGAGCGGCGTCACCAGCTCGCGCTCGACGTGACGCCGGAGCGCACGCGCCCCGTACGCCTCGCTCATGCCACCGTCCGCGAGGCGCGCGAGGGCACCCTCGGAGACCGCGAGGTCGATGCCCCGCTCGACCACGCCGCGGCGTCGGGCCACGCGCGCCACGGCGATGCGCGCGACCTCGCGGACGTCCTCGAGCTCGAGCGATCGGAACGCGACGATGCGATCGAGGCGGTTCACGAGCTCGGGCCTGAACGTCTCGCGGACGACCCTCACGTAGTGCGCCTCCGCGTCGTCCGCCCGGTCGGTGCCGCGCGTGAAGCCAGCCTGCGACCGGCGATGCGCGGCGCCGAGGTTCGACGTGAGGATCACGATCGCGTTGTGGAAGAAGGCGGTCTTCCCCCGACCATCGGTGAGGCGTCCATCCCCGCACACCTGCAGCAGGAGATCGAACGCCGCGGGGTGCGCCTTCTAGATCTCGTCCAGCAGGACCACGGAGAACGGCTGTTCGCGGACCTGGCGCGTGAGGAGCCCCTCGCCCCCGTCGGCGCCGCGGAACAGGCGCTCGGTGGCCCAGGCCGTCGCGTACTCGCTCATGTCGAAGCGCACGAGCCTGTCCTCGCTCCCGAAGAGCAGGGCCGCGAGCGCGCGGGCGAGCTCGGTCTTGCCCACGCCCGTGGGACCCACGAAGAGGAGCGTGGCGAGGGGCTTTCCGGACGGCTGCAGGCCCGCCTTCACGACGCCGACGAGCTCCGCCACGCGGCGGACGGCCGCGTCCTGCCCGACAAGGCGCTGCCGAAGCCGTGCGAACACGTCATCCACACGGAGGGCGGTCTCGTCGCGGAGGAGGAAGAGCGGCACGCCGGTGCGGACGCTGAACACCTCGCGCACGGCGTTCGCGTCGATCACGGCACCGGCGGCCTCCGAGCCCAGCGCGAGCTCCCTGGCCGCGCGGACCTCCGACGCGAGGCGTACCGCCTTGCCCGGGAACGACTCGTAGGGCAGATACCGCTCCGCGAGCTCGATCAGCGCAGCGCGGGCTCCCGGGTCGAGCGTGGGTCGATGGGACTCCCGGCCCACGTGATCCTCCTCGAGCGCGTCGAGCACCGCGGCGGCGCCGCGGGCGTCCATGGGGTCGAGGCGGACGCGCCCGAAGCAGGAGAAGAACGCGCCGTTGTGCGCCTCGACGCGCTCGAGGACGTCCTCGCGGATCTCCGCCACGACGCGCACGCGCCCGTCCTCGAGGAAGGGCCGCATGGCGCTCGGGATGTCGACGTGCCCGCTCGCGCGATCCTGGAACAGATCCGCGAGGTCGTCGAAGCACAGGATGGCGTCCACACGGTGGGCCGCCTCGAGGACGCGCTGGACCCGCTCCTGCCACTGCCCGAACCCGCTCATCCCCGCCACGAGGCGGGCACCCGAGGTCGCGTACACGAGGCGCGGGCGGTCCGCGGCGTGCTCCCCCTCCAGCCACGCGCGGAAGAGCCCGCTCTTGCCGACGCGCTCCGGGCCGACGAGCAGCGTGCTCGCCCGCGCCTCTCCGCCGAGCGCGGCACGGAGAAGGGAGAGCTCTGTATCCCGCAGCGGAAAGGGGCACGGCCCGGCGACCGGCCCGGGGTGCATGGGGTCGGCGACCGACTCCAGGATCGCCAGGGCCTCCTTGCGCGCCTCGTGCTCGGCGGCCCGCTTCTTCAGATCGAGCCCTCGCCGGACGTCGGTGGCGGCCCCGCGCGAGAACGCCACGGCGAGCCGCTCGACGCGCTCCGCGACGGGCGGGAGCAGGTCCAGCCACGCGAGCGGGGAGAGCTGCCGCGCCGCGCAGAGCCGCTTCACCTCCGACGCGATCGCGGCGTCGAGGTCCTCCGTCGCCGACGCGAAGAACGTGTGGAGGAGCGGCAACACGACGACCCACGCATCGCGGTGGCCCTTCGTGTTCGGCACCGTCGGGATGACGAGGCTCGAGAAGCGGATGGGCGTGGTCACGTTCCAGCGCCGCGCGAGATCCGCGCGAGGGACGACGACGTCCGTCGCGTGGAGGCGCGCGCCCTCGGGGAGCGCAAACCGCGCCACGAGCTCGGGCTCGGCCCGCGAGAGGTGATCCGCGAGGAACATGCGCGCCTCGAGGAGGGCCTCGTCCTCCTCGCCGAAGCTCGCCAGGCCTGGCTCCGCCGCGAGCGTGACGATGACGTCTCCGCTCGCGAGCTCCCTCACGAGGCCGATGGTGACGAGCTCCAGCGCGGGCACGGCCCGCCAGTGTAGACCCTCACGGCGCCTCGAGGTACGCACGCGACCCGGACCGCGGCCCCCCCCCTCGCTGACGCCGCCGGCGAGGCGCCTGCCGGCGCATACCTGTGGCGCACCGCCCGGGGTGGGTGTACAAGGCCGCGCATGGCAACCCGCAAGAAGATCGGTCTCATCGGTGCAGGAAACATCGGCGGCGAGCTCGCGCGGCTCTTCGCGAACGCGGAGCTCGGGGACGTCCTCCTCTACGACATCCCCGCGAAGGAGAACTTCGCCAAGGGCACGGCGCTCGATCTCGAGCAGAACGGCTCGGTCCTCGGCTACGACGCGAGCATCCGTGGGACGTCGAGCTGGGCCGACCTCGAGGGCGCGGACGTCCTCGTGGTCACGGCGGGCATCCCGCGCAAGCCCGGCCAGACGCGGGACGACCTCGTCGCGACCAACCTCCCGATCATCCGCGACGTCGCCACCAACGCGAAGAAGCACTGCCCATCGGCGTTCGTGATCGTCATCTCGAACCCGCTCGACGCGATGGTCTACGAGTACAAGCGCGTCACCGGCTGCCCCAAGGGCATGATCGTCGGCATGGCCGGCGTGCTCGACTCG
>SXGR01299708.1_pt1 | contig 9998 bp, 9 predicted proteins | sample 3174711 | NCBI WGS metagenome assembly SXGR01 (sample SAMN11356860, study PRJNA531348) | freshwater metagenome | isolation source: freshwater sample F1-60 | place: China: Fuxian Lake, Yuxi | collected 2017-12-25 | reverse complement strand
TGCCCCGGCCAAGGCCGAGCCCGCCAAGGCTGCCGCTGCGTCGGCCGAGAAAAAGGCCAAAGGCAATGCCAAGGCCAAAGGCAATGCCAAGGCCAAAGGCAATGCCAAGGCCAAAGGCAATGCCAAGGCCAAAGGCAATGCCAAGGCCAAAGGCAAGGCTAAGATGGACGCGAAGAAGTAGGTTTTCGTCCTTCGGTTCGACCAGGAAAACCCGGCTCCGGCCGGGTTTTTCTTTTACGGGCGGCTAGCGCTGCAGAATGCGGCGCGCGAGGTAGGAAGCCATGTCCACCAGCGTTACCAGCGCGATCATGGCGATCAGGATCGAGCTGGTCTCCTGCATGTGAAAGAGGCCCATGTGGAAGGCCAGCATTTGCCCCAGGCCTCCCCCGCCCACCACGCCCAACACCGCAGCGGCGCGGATGTTGTTCTCCCACCGGTACAGCGTGTAGGACATCAGTTGCGGCAGGATTTGCGGCAGGGTCGAATAGAGAAAGACGCGGCCTGTGGCCACGCCCTGCGCGCGCAACGCGAAGGCGGGGCCGGGAGGCGAATTCTCGATCGCCTCGGCGAACAGCCGTCCCAGCACGCCGGACGTATGCAGCGCCAGCGCGAGCGTGCCCGCCAGGGGCCCCAGGCCGGCGGCGATGATGAGCAGCGCGGCCCAGACCAGCTCCGGGATCGAGCGCAGGCCGTTGAGAACAAGCCGCGTCGGCACGCGCCAACGCGCGCGGTCGCCGGCATGCGTCCGGCTGGCCGGCAGCGCGAGGGCGAGCCCGCCGATGACGGCGAGCAGGGTGCCGAGGGCGGACATGGCGATCGTCTCCAGGCTCGCCCAGCCCAGTTTGCGCAGGAACGACAGCTCGGTTGACGGCGACAGCAGCTCGGCGAGGAAGCGGCCCATTCTCCGGGCCGAATCGACCGAGAGGAACTTCGCCCATTGCAGGTCCAGCGACCAGAAGCTCGCCACGGTCAGGGCGACCAGCCCGGCGAGGAACCAGCAGGCGGCGCAGCTCCAGCCCGACGGACGGTTCATGCGATCACCCGGCGCAGCCACGCGCTCGCGGTGTCCGCGAGCCCGACCAGGAGCATGAACACGATCAGCATCGTGGCCACCTCCGAGCCTTGGAACATTTTCATGGAATTGTCCATCTGCTGGCCGAGGCCACCGGCGCCGACGAAGCCCAGCACCGCCGAGGAGCGGATTGCGCATTCCCAGCGGTAGACGGTGTAGCTGGTGAGCTCGGAAGCGCTTTGCGGCAGCAGGGCATAGAAGAAGGCCTGCAGGCGGCCGGCGCCGTTGCGTAGCAGCGCGTGCGTCGCCTGCCGCTCGTCGCTCTCGAGGATCTCCCCGTACACCTTGCCGAGCATCCCGCCGTAGGTGAGCGCGATGGCGAGCACGCCGGCGGTGGGGCCCAGGCCGACCACGCGCACGAACACCAGCGCCCAGACCAGCTCCGGCACGCTGCGCAGCACGATCAGCAGGCCGCGCACGGCCTGGCGCAGCACGAACGGCAGCGCGTGCATCCGCCCGGGCAGGGCCGAGACCGATAGCACGCTGGTGGAGACCAGGGTGAGCGGAATCGCGATCAGCAGCGCGAGCGCCATCCCAGCGGTGGCGATGGCCACCGTACGCCAGCATTCACGCGCCACCAGCAGAAGGAACTCGGGTTCTATTTTCGGTGGCAGGAAATCGCCGACGAAGCGCGCCGTGGAGCGCAGCGCGTCCGGCTCCAGCATCGTCCAGGGCCGGAACTCAGTCAGCGCCAGCGTCGGCGCGAGCAGCGCCAGCGCCGCCAGGAACCAGAACACGCGCCCGATCCAGGCCGGGTCGCGCAGTTCCGGTGCGATCGCTGTGGCGGCGGCGGGCGCGGGCATGGAGGTGGCGATGTCCGGCTAGCGGCAGTAGGGCGCCGTCGGTACTGCAGCGGCCGGAACGTCCTCGGGGGCCGCAGGCGCGCCGGCCAGTTCGTGCTCGCGCTGCGCGTACAGCGTCGCGAGCCGTTCCTTCGAGACCTCCGCGGCGGGAAGATCGAAGCGGATCTCGCCATCGCGCATCCCCAGCACGCGCGGGAAGCGCGTCGCCACGTCCACCTGGTGCAGGGTGCACACCAGCGTAACGCCGCGCTCGCGGGCCGCGCGTGTCAGCGTTTCGATCGCGCGCGCGGCGCGCGAAGGATCCAGCGACGACAGCGGTTCGTCGACCAGCCACAGGCTCGCGCTGGAGACGAGCGCGCGCGCCAGGCCAACCCGCTGCCGCTCGCCGCCCGAGAGCCGGTCGACTCGCTCCCAGAGCTTGTCGGCGAGGTCGAACTGCGTCAGCGCGGATTGGGCCTCGGCGATCCCGGTCGGGTAGAGCAGCGAGCGCAGGCTCGCGAACAGCGACTGCTGCGGCAGGCGCGCCGCGAGGACGGCGGTCACCACGCGCTGGCGCGGCGGCAGCGGAGGCGCCTGGGGCGCAAGGAACAGCCGGCCGCGCAGCTCCTGCAATTGCGCAACCGGCAGCGACCAGGGGTCGATGCCATCGAGCTCGATTCGCCCTGCGGCGGGCTTGAGCGCGCAGGCGAGCGCGTGCAGCAGCGTCGTCTTGCCGGCCCCCGAGGGGCCGACCACCGCCACCTGCTCGCCCGGGGCGACGGCCAGCTGCGCCGGCCTCAAGGCCGGTGCGCTGTCGGCGCTCGCGGCGGGATGGCGCGCCGCGAGTCCGTGCAGGGTGACTTTCACCGCGAAGGCGCAGCGGCTACTTGATGAGGCCCGCGCTGCGGCCAGCGGCCTCGAGGTCCTTGTAGTTCTCGGCCCGCGTCGGGATGTACTTCGTGGCGCGGTTGAGTGACAGGATCTCCTGGCCTTCCGGGTTGGACATTGACAGGTCGAGCAGCGCCTTGGTGAGGCGCTCGCGCAGCGCGACCGGCATGTCCACGTGCACCGACCAGTTGTAGTTGTAGAAGGGTGGCGTAGTGAAGAACACGTTGACCTTCGTGGTGTCCACTTTCTTCTCGTCGACGAACTTGCGCCACACCGTGATGTCGAGCGCCGCCGCGTCCACCCGCCCGCCGACCACCGAGGCGATGGTGGCGTCATGCGCGCCGGAATAGGCGATCCGCTTGAAGTCCTTTTCCGGGTCGATCTTCGCCAGCAGGAGGTTGGCGCGCGGCATCAGGTGCCCGGAGGTGCTGGATTGGGAACCGAAGCTCACCTGCTTACCCTTCAGGTCGGCGAGCAACTTGATGCCGGAGTTCGTCATCGTAATGAACACCGAGCGAAACTGGGTGTCTTCCTCGCGCTGCGCAATCGGCACGATCTTGCCGCCGGAGCGCAACTGCGCCTGGACGTGGGTGAAGCCGCCGATCCAGGCCGCATCGACCTGCTTGTTGACCAGCGCCTCGACCGCGGCCGGGTAGTCGTTCACCGGGGTGAACTCGACCTTCATCAACATCGTGCGTTCGAGGTACTTCGTCAGCGGCCCGAACTTGCGCACCTGCTCGGTGGCGGCTTCCTCGGGGATGGTGGTGACCTTCAGGACCTGCTGCGCCAGGGCAGGGGGGGCAAGCAGCGCGAGCACAGCAAAAGAGGCGAGGACGTTGCGGAACATGGCAGAACTCTTTTTCTTCAGCGGGACGTGGATCGGATAGGGCGCGCGGCGCCGCACAGGTAGGCATGCGGCTGGGTGGAGTACCCCAGCAGGGAACGGCGGGTACGGCAGGAACGGGTTTCGATCATGGGTATGCTCCCTACGGAGAAACTTTCTACGAAAAAACCGCTGCAGTGATTTTACCCTGCTCGCTCGGTGTTCATTCCGCGCCCCTTACGGGGCAACGCAATTGACGCTCGTCCGGGAGTAGCTAGACGGCTTCCAGCGGTACCGTGAAGCGGGTTTCCTTGACCACGATGCCGCCGCGGTCGCCCGGGGTGACCCCGCCGTAGCGTGCGGCGAACGGCTCGGGCAGCGGCCGGCCGCCGGGCGGCGCAAGCCACAGGCGCAGCAGGTGGCGATGGCGCGCAGGCTCGGGCCAGTTCTCGAAATCGTTGCGCGAATGCAGGATCTGGTGGTTGTGCAGGAACTGCATGTCCCCGGGCAGGAAGGCCATCGAGAGGTGGATCGAAGGGTCGTTCACCAGTTCGTCCATGAGGTCCATAGCCGCGACCTGGGCGGCCGTAAGGCGTGCCGCCTCCGGGAACAGCTGCTGCGCCGACTCGATGTACTGGCGAACGTAGATGCAGGTGAGGCGTCCCTCGTGCCAGTGGTACACCGGCATGTCGAACCAGGGCTTCATGCCCTCGGGCACTTCGCCGCGCCGGTCGGTGGGAAAGGGCAGGAACAGGGCCGGCACCAGGTCCGGGCGCCGCGCCAGGACTTCCTTGTAGACCGTCATCGAGCTGGCGAGGAAACTCTCGCCGCCCGACTTGGCCGTCTTCAGGCACAACAGCCCGACGATATCCACCGAATCCGTGTGGTACTCCAGGCGCCGGTTGGTCTGGTAATAGCGGACTTTGGGATCCTGGATGTCCAGACCAAGGTCCTTCACATGCCCCAGCAGGTGGCCCTTCGCGTTCTGCGAGCGCGGGCGACCCAGGTGCGCGCCAATCCCCATGTAGGCGATCGCCTGCTCCTCGCGGCTGTAGCGGTCCACCGGTAGCCCGCGCAGCATGAAGAAGCCCCGGCCCTCCAGCAGTTCCTGCAGCAGTCCGCGCAGGGTGTCGCCGAAGGAACCCAGCGGGAAGGTGCCCGTCGAGATCTCCGCCAGCGGCCGGCCGGACGATTTGAAGGCGCGCACCGCGGCGTCGATGCCGGCCAGCTCGCGCGCGCCCAGGCGGTAGAGCCAGGCGGCCTCGTGTTTCGCAAAATCGGGGCCGGTCCAGGCCGAGGGACCGCTGACCGGGCCGGGGGGCATGCTAGGCTGGTTCATCAACGCTAGATTACCGGGAGAAACAGAATGAAGCATGCGTTTGCTGCACTCGTTTCGCTTGCTTTATGCGGCGGCGCGCTCGCCCAGGGGTATCCCAACAAGCCGATCACCTTCATCATCCCCTTCGCCGCCGGCGGCGACTCCGACCTCTCGGGCCGCAACGTCGCGGCGCACGCGCAGAAGTACCTCAACAACCAGCCCATCGTCTCGGTCAACCGCACCGGCGCCTCGGGCACCATCGGCGCGCAGGCGGTGCGCACCGCCGCGCCGGACGGCTACACCCTGCTGGTGGCGCGCATCGCCACGCATGCCATCGCGCCGGCGCTCGATTCCAAGGTGCCCTACAAGTGGAACGAGTTCACCATGCTGTCGCTGATCGAGCTCAACCCGTTCATCTGCTACATCAAGGCCGACGCGCCGTGGAAGAACGCGGCCGAGCTGATCGCGACGGCGCGCACGCATCCGGGCAAATTGAACTTCTCCACCTCGGGCGTGGGCACCAGCCAGAACATGTCGGTGCAGTACTGGATGACGCTCGCCAGCCTCACCAAGGACCACGCGGTGGGCATCCACTATAAGGGCGGCGGCGAGGTGACCACCGCGGTGCTGGGCCAGCAGGTGGATTTCGCCTGCAACAACGCGCCCACGGTGATCCCGCACGTGAAATCGGGCGCGCTGCGCGGGCTGTTCGTCACGCCCGAGAAGCTGGCCGAGCTGCCCGGCGTGCCCAGCGCGACCGAGGCTGGCTTCCCGGACATGAACCGTATTGTCGGCTGGACCGCGCTCATGGGGCCGCCGGGAATGCCCAAGGAAGCCGTGGACCGCTGGGTGGACACCTTCGCCAAGCTGGCGAAGGACCCGGCCTGGCAGACGGGCAACGCCAGGATCGGCGGCATCGCCGCGATCCGCTCGCCGGCCGAGACCGAGCAGTTCGTCCGCGAGCAGTTCGAGCTTTACGCCAGGCTCGTCGCCCTGCTCGGCATCCGCCAGTAGCGCGGACGATTCTCGCACCATGAACCAGAGAGGCGCCGACCTCGTCGCGCGCACGCTCGTCCTCGCGGGCGTGCGGCGCGTGTTCACGCTTTCGGGTAACCACATCATGTCGGTGTTCGACGCCGCGCTCGATGCCGGCCTGGAACTCCTGCACGTGCGCCACGAAGCGGCAACGGTCCACATGGCCGATGCCTGGGGCCGGCTCACCGGGGCGCCCGGCATCGCTTTGGTGACCGGGGGCCCTGGTCACGCTAACGCGGTGTCCGCGCTCTACACCGCCCTTGCCGCCGAATCGCCACTGGTGCTGCTCTCCGGGCACGCGCCGCTGGACGAACTGGGCAAAGGCGCATTTCAGGAAATGGCGCAGGCCGAGATGGCCGCGCCTGCCGCAAAGGCGGCGTGGACCGTGCGCTCGGCCGCAACGCTGGGCGAGGACCTCGCGCGCGCCATGCGCATGGCGCGCGCCGGGCGGCCCGGGCCGGTGCACCTGTCGCTGCCCTCGGACCTGCTCGAGGGCAAAGTGGATGCGCCGTTGCCGGCGGCGGCGGATTTCCTGCCCGAGCCTCACCTGTCCCACGATGCGCAGGCCCTCGCCATTGGCGCCGCGCTGGACCACCTCGCCGCCGGGAAGACGCCGCTCCTGATTGCCGGGCCGGCCATGGCCGGTGCGCCCGCGCGGCGGCTGCTCGCGCAGTTGGAGGACGCCACCGGCGTACCGTGCATCGTCATGGAAAGCCCTCGGGGCGTGAATGATCCGAGCCTTGGCCTGCTTGCGGAGGTGCTCGCCAAGGCCGACAGCGTGGTGCTCGCGGGTAAGCGGCGCGACTTCACGCTCAAGTTCAGCCAGGCTTTCAGCCCCAGCGCCAGGGTGCTGGATGCCGACCCGGTGACCGAAGCCTGGTTCGCGCAGGCCGCGCGCAAGGGCTGGGCGAAGGGCGGCTGGCGCGACGAGGCGCGCGCGGCGTTCGCCTGGCGGCCTGTGTCGTGGAAGACGCTCGCCTCGCCTGCGGAGGGCCCGCTGCACCCGGTGGAAATCGGGCGCGCGGCGCAGAAGCTGCTCGATGCCGCGCCCTCGGTGCTGGTGTGCGACGGCGGTGAGTTCGGCCAGTGGGCGCAGGCGACGCTCAGCGCACCGCACCGGGTGATCAACGGCATCGCCGGGTCCATCGGCTCGGCGCTGCCCTTTGCGGCTGCGGCGAAGCTGGCGATGCCGGAGGCGAACGTGGTCGCCATGCTGGGCGACGGCACCTTCGGTTTCCATTCCTCGGAATTCGACACTGCGGTGCGCGGCGACATCGCGTTCGTCGCCGTGGTCGGCAACGACTCGGCGTGGAACGCGGAGCACCAGATCCAGCTGCGCGCCTACGGCGCGGCGCGCGCGCACGGCTGCCTGCTGCTGCCGACGCGCTACGACCGCGTCGCCGCGGCCTTCGGCGCGCACGGCGAGCACGTCGCGAGGCCGGACGAACTGGCCCCGGCGCTGGAGCGCGCGATGCTGGCCGGACGCGCCGCCTGCGTCGACGTCTTGCTGCAGCGGCTGCCGGCCCCCACGTTCAAGCGCTGATGTGCACGTTCGTGCACATCCAGGCGGCCCCTGCGCCTAGATGACCTTGCCGGGGTTCATCAGGCCCCGCGGGTCTAGCGCACCCTTCAGCGCGTGCATCAGTTCCAGCTCCAGCGGGTCCTTGTGGTGCGTGATTTCCTCGCGCTTCAACTGCCCCAGGCCGTGCTCAGCGGAGATGGAGCCGCCCATGGCGTCCACCTCGGCGTAGACCACGGCGTTCACCTCTGCGCGGCGCGCCGTCAACGCCTGGTCGCCGATGTTGTAGTGCAGGGTGCCGTCGCCGACGTGGCCGAAGCAGTAGATGGGCGCGCCGGGAAACGCTTCGCCCAGGGCTCTATCGGTTCGCGCGATCAGTTCGGGCACGCGCGAGATGGCCACTGAGACGTCGTGCTTGACGTTGGAGAACTGCGCCTCGGGCACCGTCTCGCGGATCGCCCACAGCGCCAGGCGCTCGGCGTGGCTTTGTGCGACCACCGCATCCTGCGCTTGGCCGGATTCGAGCGCCTCGCGCAGCGCGCCCTCCAGCCGGCCCCGCAGTTGCGCATCGCCGCCGCCGTCGTTGAGTTCCAGCAGCACGTACCAGGCGCCGGGCCCTCGAATCGGATCGCGCGTTGCCGGCCGGTGCGCGAGCACTGCGTTTACGCAGCGGCGCGAGATTAACTCGAACGCGGTCAGGCGGTCGCCGCACAGGCGGCGCAGCAGGCTGAGCAGTTCGACCGCGCCGGACGGATCGGCGACGGCGACCCAGGCGGTCGCGGTGGCGGTGGGCCGGGGCTGCAGCTTCAGTACCGCCGCGGTGATGAGGCCCAGCGTGCCCTCGGCGCCGATGATCAGTTGCTTCAGGTCGTAGCCGGTGTTGTCTTTCCTGAGACTCCTCAGGCCGTTCCAGATGCGGCCGTCGGGCAGCACTACTTCCAGCCCCAGCACCTGGTCGCGCGCGTTGCCGAACCGGAGCACGTTGACCCCGCCCGCGTTGGTGGAGAGGTTGCCGCCGATCTGGCAGCTACCCTGGGCCGCCAGCGACAGCGGGAACAAGCGATCCGCCTTTTCCGCTTCGGCCTGGATCGTCGCCAGCACGCAGCCGGCCTCCACCGTGATGGTGTTATCCAGCGGATCCACGCGCCGGATGCAGTTCAGGCGCGACAAGGACAGCACCACTTCGCGCACCGCGCCGGTGGGCACCGAGCCGCCGCACAGGCCGGTGTTGCCGCCCTGCGGCACCACGGCGACGCCGGCTTTGGCGCACAGGCGTATCACCGCCGCCACCTGTGCGGTGTCCGCGGGCCGCAGCACGCATTCGGCCTCGGCGCGGAACTGCCTGCGCCAGTCGCCAAAGTAGGGCGCGGTGTCCGCGGTCTCGGTGAGCACGTGGGCCGGGCCGACGAGCGCACGCAACGCCCTAGTGAATTCGTTGTCCATCTTTCTTGACATGGATTTTCCCACACCTTACTTTGGGAGAGGACCATGAAGCGGCTTTTATTCCTCCTCCTGCTCGCGCTGGCGCCGGCGGCCATTGCGCAACCGGTCGTCGTCGGCGCCGCCGTACCGCGCACCGGGAACCTCTCCGTCCTCGGCGCGGACCTGTCCAGGGCGCTCGAGCTGTGGCGCGATGAAGTGAATGCCGCGGGCGGGCTGCTCGGGCGCCCGGTGGAACTGGTGCTGAACGATGACCGGTCGGAAGCCTTCGAGGCGCCGGCGCATTACCGAAAGTTGATCGAGGAGCATCGCGCCGACCTGCTGATCGGTCCGCTCGGCTCGGCGGCGACACTGGGCGCGGCCGCCACGGCGGAGCGCGCGGGGCGCGTGCTGGCGAACGCCACGGGCGCTTCACGCCTGGTGCACCGCAAGCCCTATCGCTACGTGTTCCAGGTTCCGGCGCCGTACGCCGCCTACGGCAGCGGCGCGCTGGAGATCGCGCAGCGGCGGGGCCTGCGGCGCCTGTTCATCGCCTACCGCCAGGACCCGTCGTCCAAGGAGATGGCGGAGCAGGCGCGCGACGCGGCCGTGAAGCTCGGCTTCCAGGTGGACGAGCCCGCGGCCCATGCACCGGGGTCGACGGCACTCGATCCGTTGGTCGAGCGCGCGCGCCGGTTCGACGCGCAGGCCTGGATCGCCTTCGGCGCGGCCGCGGATGCCTCCGGTATGGTGCAGACGTTCCGGCGCATGGCTTACGCGCCGGCATTGTTCCTCGCGCAAGGCGCCGCCGATCCCGCGTTCATCGGCCTGGTGGGGCAGGACGCCGAGCAGGTACTGGGCCTGTCTCCGTACGACGCGCGCGCAGCGACCCCGGGCAACGCGGACTTCGTCGCCGCGTTCACGAAGCGCTGGTCGGCGCAGCCCTCGCTGCTGGCGGCGCAGGGCTATGCCGCGGCGAAGGTGCTCGAGGCGGCGGTGAAGCGTGCCGGGACGCTGGAGCAGGAGAAATTGCGCGAGGCGTTCGGTGCGCTGGAGATCGCCACGCCGCTGGGGGATTACAAGGTGGATGCGAACGGGGCACAGCTTGCTGCGCGGACCGCCGTGGTGCAGATCCAGCGCGG
>SXGR01279954.1_pt1 | contig 10000 bp, 7 predicted proteins | sample 3174711 | NCBI WGS metagenome assembly SXGR01 (sample SAMN11356860, study PRJNA531348) | freshwater metagenome | isolation source: freshwater sample F1-60 | place: China: Fuxian Lake, Yuxi | collected 2017-12-25 | reverse complement strand
CCTGCACCCGCTGATCCTGTTCGACGCCAACGACGCCGACCAGCTGCGACGTACGGAGGAATTCGCGGCCGAGGTGCTGGAGAAATGCGTCGCGGTGGGCGGCACCATCACCGGTGAGCACGGGGTCGGGGTGGAGAAGATCAACCAGATGTGCATCCAGTTCGGCGCGGCGGAGCTGGAGACGTTTCACGCGGTGAAGCGCGTTTTCGATCCGCGGGGCCTGCTCAATCCCGGCAAGGCGGTGCCGACGCTGGCGCGCTGCGCCGAGTTTGGCCGCATGCACGTGCACGGCGGTCGCCTGCCGCACGCGGAATTGCCCCGGTTTTGAGCGCAGGGGACTCCGCTGCGTTGCTGCAGGAGCGCATCCGCGCCGCCGCCGCCGCGCGCACGCCGCTGCGCCCGCGTGGCAGCGGCAGCAAGGATTTCTACGGCAACGAAACGCGCGGCGAGGTACTGGACACGCGTCGCCATACGGGAATCGTCAGCTACGAGCCAACTGAGCTCGTGGTTACCGCGCGCTGTGGGACGCCGCTGGCCGAACTGGAAGGCGAACTCGCGCGCCATGGCCAGATGCTCGCTTTCGAGCCGCCGCGCTTTTCCCCGCAGGCGACGCTGGGTGGTTGCGTGGCCGCCGGCCTGTCGGGCCCGCGTCGCGCCGCCGCCGGCGCGGTGCGTGACTTCGTGCTGGGTGCGCGCCTGCTGGACGGCGCCGGTCGCGACCTCGTCTTCGGCGGGCAGGTGATGAAGAACGTCGCTGGCTACGACCTCTCCCGCCTGCTCGCGGGCTCGCTGGGAACGTTGGGCGTGATCCTCGAGGTTTCGCTCAAGGTCCTGCCGTGCCCGGTCGCAGAGCGCACGCTTCGACTGGACATGGACGAGCTACGCGCGCTTGAGGCAATGAACCGATGGGCCGGCCAGCCCCTGCCGATATCGGCAACGGCGTGGGCCGCGGGGGTACTGTCGGTGCGGCTCTCGGGAGCGGAAACGGCCGTCAACGCGGCCGCCACCCGCATCGGCGGCGAGGGGTTGGACGTTGCGCAGTCCGCGGCGTTCTGGAGCGACCTGCGCGAGCAGGCCGACCCGTTTTTCGCCGGCGGCGCGCCGCTCTGGCGCCTGTCGCTGCCTGCGGCCGCACCCGCGCTCGCGCTGCCTGGATTGCAGCTGATCGAATGGGGCGGCGCGCTGCGCTGGTGGAAGGCGGACGCGCCGCTCAGCGATGTGCGCGCCGCGGCCGAAAAAATGGGCGGCCACGCCACGTTGTTCCGGGGTGGCGACCGGGCCGCCGGCGTTTTCCATCCGTTGCCACCGGTGCTCGCCAAGCTGCATCGCGGCCTCAAGGCCGCCTTCGATCCTTCCGGGATTCTCAGTCCCGGACGGATGTACGTGGAGTTCTGAATTGATTCAGTGCTTCGCCAGCTTCCTTTTCTGCGCGTCGACGGCGGCTTTTGCCGGAGCCGCGAAGGCGCAGTCCGGATATCGCGCCAACAGGCGCGCGGCCTGCCGTCCCCGGTACCGTCGCAGCGCTTACCAGCCGCCCCCGGCGATGCCGCTGACCAGGGCGATGATCAGCAGCCAGACGATTTCCTTCATGCGAAAAGTATAGCCAGAGCCATGCAGACCACGCTGGCCGCATTCGTCCGCGACACCGCCCATGGGAAAGAGGCTGAAGCGATCCTGCGCAAGTGCGTGCACTGCGGATTCTGCATGGCGACCTGTCCTACCTACCAGGTGCTGGGCGACGAACTGGACGGGCCGCGCGGGCGGATCTACCTCTTGAAGCAGGTGCTGGAAGGCGTGGAACCCACGGCGAAGACCCGCCTGCACCTCGATCGCTGCCTGACCTGCCACTCGTGCGAGACCACCTGTCCTTCGGGGGTACAGTACGGCCGGCTGCTCGATATCGGGCGTGGCATTGTGGAGCGCAAGACGACGCGTGCGGCCGGCGACCGGATGCTGCGCGGCTTGCTTGCCTTCGTCCTTCCCCGTCGTGCGCTGTTCGGCCTTCTCCTTGGGATCGGCCGTGTCTTCCGGCCGCTGCTGCCGGCGCCGGTGCGCGAGAAGGTCCACCCGCGCGGCGCCGTCGCCGGCGCCTGGCCCGCGCCCCGCCACGCGCGACGCCTGCTCGCTTTGAGCGGTTGCGTACAGCCGGCGCTTGCGCCGGAGATCAACGCCGCTGCTGCGCGCGTGCTGGATCGCATCGGCATATCCCTGGTCGAGGCCGAGGGGGCCGGTTGCTGCGGCGCGCTGCGCTTCCACCTCAGTGATCACGAAGGCGGCAAGGCCGACATGCGCGCCCTAGTTGCGGCCTGGGCGCCGCAACTGGAGGCCGGGGCTGAGGGGATCGCGATTACCGCGAGCGGTTGCGGCACCATGATCGCGGAGTACGGCCATGTCCTCGAGGGCGAGGCCGGCGCGTCGCGGGTCGCGGCGGCAGCGAGGGACCTTTCCCAGGTCATCGAGGCCGAGGCGGAAGCGATCGGCCGCCTGCTGCCGGCCGGGCGCAGGCGCGGCCGCGTCGCTTTCCAGTCCCCCTGCACGCTGCAGCACGGCCTGCGCGTGCGCGGCGTGGTGGAGAAGTTGCTTGACCAGGCGGGTTATGATCTGACGCCAGTGAGCGACGCGCACCTGTGCTGCGGTTCGGCGGGGACCTATTCGGTGCTGCAGCCGGCGATCTCCACCGAGTTGCGCAGCCGCAAGCTCGCCGCGCTCGCCCAGGGCGGGCCGGCGCGAATTGCAACCGCGAACATCGGCTGCCTCACGCACCTGCAGGCGGGCACCGCGACCCCGGTTCGGCACTGGATCCAGTTGCTGGACGAAGCGCTGTCCGAGTCGCCGCAGGAGTAAGCTCGTGGCTATGAACGCACCCGCCAAAGCCGGTCAGCTGGCCGACGCCGATGCCCGCACCCAGGTGGTCCGTACTGCCTGCCCCCACGACTGCCCGGACACCTGCGGCATGCTGGTCACGGTCAAGGACGGCGTCGCGGTGAAGATCCAGGGCGATCCGTCCATGCCCTTCACCAAGGGCACGCTGTGCACCAAGGTCGCGCACTACCTGGAGCGTACCTACGCGCCGGACCGGATCCTGCACCCGATGAAGCGCGTCGGGGCCAAGGGCCAGGGCGCCTTCGAGCGCATCAGCTGGGACGAGGCGCTGGACACCATCGCGGCGCGCCTGAAGGCGCTGGCGGCGGATAACCCGGAGTCCATCCTGCCAGTGAGCTACGCTGGCACCATGGGCATGGCGCAGTACAGCTCCATGGACCGGCGCTTCTTCCACAAGCTGGGCACCTCGCTCCTCGATCGCACTCTGTGCTCGACGCTGGGCAAGTTCGGCCTCAAGGCGACCCTCGGCGGCGCGGTGGGCATGGACCCGGAACGCTTCGACGGGGCGAAACTGATCATCCTGTGGGGCGCGAATCCGGTGGTGTCCAACCTGCACCTGTGGTCGCGTGTGCAGGAGGCCAAACGCCGCGGCGCCAAGGTGATCGCGATCGACCCTTACCGCAGCCTGTCGGCCGAGAAGTGCACGCAGCAGATCGCGCTGCTGCCGGGCCCCGACGGCGCGCTGGCGCTCGCCCTGATGCACGTGCTGATCGGCGAGGACCTGCTCGACCGGGACTACATCGCGAAGTACACGCTCGGATTCGATGCGCTCGCGGAACGCGTGAAGCAGTACACGCCGGACTGGGCGGCGAAGGTTTGCGGCATCACGGCCGGGGAGATCACGACGCTGGCGCGAGAGTACGCCAGCGTGAAGCCGGCGGCGATCCGCCTTAACTACGGCATGCAGCGCCACGCCGGCGGCGGTATCGCGGCGCGCAATATCGCCTGCCTGCCGGCGCTCACCGGCGCCTGGCGCGAGGAGGCGGGCGGCATCGTCCTCTCCACCGCGGACTTCTACAACTTCGACCATGCCGCGCTGGAGCGTCCCGACCTGCTGGACGGAAGGAAGCCGCGTGTCATCAACCAGGCGGCGCTGGGCGATGCGCTCACAGCGGCCGATCCCGCGGTGCGCGCGATCATCGTCTACAACACCAATTCGGTGGCGGTGTGCCCGGATTCGGAGAAAGTGATCGCCGGCTTCAGCCGCGAGGACCTGTTCACGGTGGTGATGGATTCCTTTCTCACCGACACCGCCGACTACGCCGACATCGTGCTGCCGGCGACCACCCAGCTCGAGCACTACGACGTGCACAAGTCCTACGGCCACTTGTACGTGCTTGCCAACAACCCGGCCATCGCGCCGGTGGGCGAGTCGCTGCCCAATTCCGAGGTGTTCCGGCGCCTAGCCGCGCGCATGGGCTTCGACGAGCCCTGCTTCCGCGATACTGACGAGGACATCTGCCGTACCGCGCTGCAGTCGAACAGTCCGCACATGAAGGGCATCGAGTGGGACGACGTCAAGCAGGCCGGCTGGCGGCGCCTCGCGGTGCCGGAGCGCTTCGCGCCCTTCGCCGAGGGCGGTTTCCCGACGCCCTCGGGCAAGTGCGAGTTCTACAGCGACCTGCTGGAGCAGCAGGGCGTGGACCCACTGCCGTTCTTCAACCCGCCGGCGGAATCCGTTCAGAGTAACGCTGGGCTGGCGACCAAGTATCCGCTCGCCTTCCTGTCGCCCCCGGCGCGCAATTTCCTCAATTCCAGCTTCGCCAACCTGAAGCGCTTCCGCGACCTCGAGGGCGAGCCGCGCCTGGAACTGCATTCGGCGGATGCGGCCGCTCGCGGCATCGCCGACGGCGACCGCGTGCGCGTGTTCAACGACCGCGGCAGCTTCATGCTGAAGGCGCGCGTCAACGACAAGCCGCGCACCGGCGTGGTGGTGGCGCCCTCGGTGTGCTGGAAGAAGCACTCGCCCGACGGCGGCAACGCCAACAACGTCACCTCGCAGCGCACCGGAGACCTAGGCGGCGGCGCGACCTACTACGATTGCCTGGTCGAAGTGGAACGGGTCGAGCACGCCGCCTGATGCCGGGCGCCGTTCGCGCCACGAGTTGACCATGTTCTCGGGCCACCACCAGGAAGACAATCGGCTGCACGTTGCCCGCGCCGCGGGGCTTTTGCGCGTCGCCAAGACGGCTTACGTGACGACGCTCGCGGCAGGCGCCCTGCTGGTGGCGGTGGTATGGGGCCCCTCACACGGTCGATGCGCTGACCGCATGGCTTGCAGCCCTCGCCGCCATGACCCTCGCCCGGATCGTGCTGCATGCGGCATACCTGCGCGCACCTGGGCTTCTGCCGCCCTTGCGCTGGGAAGGCGGGTTCGCGCTCGGGGCGTTCGGCGCCGGCGCGCTCTGGGCCGTGCCGCCGATGCTGTTCTTCCCCGAAGGCGATCCGCTGCTGCGTAACGCCGATGTCGCAATGTACCGCGACAAGCAGCAGGGCCGTAACGCGTGCTTGTTCTACAGCGGCTCGCAGGGGTAGAGTTCGCGCATGGCCTACATGCTGCGCCTCGCCCGCTTCGTCGCTCCGTACCGGCTGCAGGTGGCCGCGGCGATGACTGGGCTGGTGGTCGCCGCCGGCTGCGTGCTTGCTCTCGGTCAGGGCCTGAAGCTGGTGGTGGACAACGGCTTTGGCAGCGGCAGCCCAAGGATGCTGGATACCGCGCTGGCTGCGGTGGTCGGCGTCGCCGCGTTGTTGTCCGCCGCGACCTGGGCCCGCTTCTACCTCATGATGACCATCGGCGAGCGGGTGGTGACCGACCTGCGGCGCGCGGTGTTCGGCCACATCCTCGCGCTGGAGCCGGCCTACTTCGAGTCCGCGCGCACCGGCGAGGTGATCTCGCGCCTCACCAACGACACCGCGATGCTGCAGCAGTTGATCGGCTACGGTTTGTCGATGTTCGTGCGCAACCTGCTGATGATGCTGGGCGCGGCGATGATGATGTTCGTGGTGAGCTGGAAGCTCGCGGTGTTCATCGTGCTCGGGATCCCGGCGACGCTGGTGCCGATTTTCCTGCTGGGGCGCCGGGTGCGGCGATTGTCGCGCGACAACCAGGACCGCGTCGCCGAGGTCTCGTCCTACGTCGACGAGGCGGTGCACGAGATCCGCACCGTGCAGGCCTACGCACACGAAGGGGAGGACCGGCGCGCCTTCGGCGCGGCGGCGGAGGCGGCCTACCGCTCCGGGGTGTCGCGCATCGCGCAGAAGGCCTTCCTCATCGCCTCGGTGATGCTGATCGCGTTCTGCGCCGTGGGCCTGATCCTGTGGGCGGGCGGCCACGACGTGCTCGCTGGCCGGCTGACCGCGGGCGAGCTCTCGGCTTTCGTGTTCTACGCCTTCGTCGTCGCCAGCGGCGCGGCCACGGTGTCGGAAGTCTGGGGCGAGCTGCTGCGTGCCGCCGGCGCCACCGAGCGCCTGATGGAGATCCTGGACGCCAAGCCCGCGATCACCGCCCCGGCGCTGCCCGCGCCGCGCCCGCCGCATTTCGGGGTCGGCTTCGATTCGGTGCGCTTCGCCTACCCGGCGCGGCCCGGGACGCCGGCGCTGGAGGGTTTCTCGCTCGAGGTCTCGCAGGGCGAGCGCGTGGCGCTGGTCGGGCCCTCCGGCGCGGGCAAGACGACCGTGCTCGCGCTGCTGCTGCGCTTCTACGACCCGCAGGCGGGGACGGTGCGCATCGGCGGCACCGACTTGCGCGAGTTCGACCCGGCGGTGCTGCGGCGCATGATCGCGGTGGTGCCGCAGGACCCGGTGATCTTCGCCGCCACGGTGCTGGAAAACGTGCGCTACGGGCGACCAGCCGCCTCCCGCCAGGAGGTCGAGCGCGCCTGCGAACAAGCCTTTGCGCTGGAGTTCATCCACCGCCTGCCGCAGGGGCTGGACACCGTACTGGGCGAGCGCGGCGTCACGCTCTCCGGCGGCCAGCGCCAGCGCCTGTCCATCGCGCGCGCGCTGCTCGCCGACCGTCCGATCCTGCTGCTGGACGAGGCCACCAGTTCGCTGGACGCCGCGAGCGAGCGCATGGTGCAGCAGGCGCTGGAGGCGCTCGAGCGCGGCCGCACCAGCCTGGTCATCGCGCACCGCTTGGCCACCGTGCAGCACGCCGATCGCATCGTGGTCATGGACCGCGGCCGCATCGTCGCACAGGGCACGCACGCGGAGTTGATGGGGCAGGGCGGCCTGTACGCGAACCTGGCGGGGTTGCAGTTCCTCGACACTGGGATCAAGCTGCGCGAGCGCGCGGCATGAGGCTGCTTGCGCTGGCGTTGGCGCTGCTCGCCGGCACGGCGCAGGCACAGGTGCTGCAGGTTGGCTCCAAGCGCTTCACCGAGTCCTACGTCCTTGGCGAATTGCTGATCCGTACTGCCGGCAGCGGTACCCACCGCCAGGGCCTGGGCAACACCGGCATCGTGTTCGCCGCGTTGAAGTCCGGGTCCATCGATCTGTATCCGGAGTACACCGGCACCATCGCGCGCGAGATCCTCAAGCTGGAGGGCAAGGCCACGCTGGAGGACCTGAACCGGGGCCTCGCGCCGATGGGATTCGGCGTCGCGGTGCCGCTCGGCTTCAACAACAGCTACGCGCTGGCGATGCGCGAGGAGCGCGCGCAGGCGCTGGGCATCCGCAAGGTGTCGGATCTCGCGAAGCACCCGCAGCTGAAGCTCGGCCTGTCGCAGGAATTCATCGGCCGCGCCGACGGCTGGCCGGGCCTGAGGGCGGCCTACTCGCTGCCGCATGCCTCGCCGCAGGGCCTGGACCATGGACTGGCGTACGAGGCGATCGCGGCCGGGAAGATCGAGGTCATGGACATCTACACCACCGACGCCAAGATCGAGCGCTTCCAATTGCGCGCGCTGGAGGACGACCGCGGCTTCTTCCCGCGCTACGAGGCGGTGCTGCTGTACCGGCTGGACGTCCCCAAACGCTTTCCCGAGGCATGGGCAAAGCTCCAGTCGCTCGAGAAGCGAATCGACGAGCGCGCCATGATCCGCATGAACGCGGCGGCGGAGTTGCAAGGAAAAAGCTTTGCGGAGGCCGCTGCGCTGCTGGACGCCGGCGCGGCGCCGGCAAAGCCCTCGCAGCGCTCGTTCCTCGGTGCGCTGTTCGGACCGGACTTTCTCAGGCTCACCTGGCAGCACCTGGTGCTGGTGTTCGTCTCGCTGGCGGGAAGCATCGCGGTGGGAATCCCGCTCGGCATCCTCGCGGCGAAGCTGAAGTGGGCGGAGCAGCCGATCCTGGGTGCGGTCGGGGTGGTACAGACCATCCCGGCGCTCGCGCTGTTCGCCTTCCTCATCGCGCTCATGGGCGCGATTGGCACCGCGCCCGCCCTGGTAGCCCTGTTCCTCTATGCGCTGCTGCCGATCGTGCGCGGGACGCACACTGGCCTGGTCGCGGTGGGCAAGGGCATGCGGCAGGCCGCCATGGCGCTCGGCCTTCCGGCCGCGGAGCGCATGCGGCGGGTGGAGCTGCCGCTGGCGCTGCCCTCGATCCTCGCCGGCATCAAGGTTTCCGCCGTCATCAACGTCGGCACCGCGACCATCGCCGCCTTCGTCGGCGCGGGCGGCTACGGCGAGCGCATCGTGTCGGGCCTGGCGCTGAACGACAACGCCATGATGCTGGCCGGCGCGGTGCCCGCGGCGGCGCTCGCGCTCGCAGTGCAGTGGGGCTTCGAGCGCGGCGAGTGGCGCTGGGGCTGGCGGGCGCGCGCCGATGTAATCGATCGGTTACATTAGGCGGCCTGCCGGGGCGCGATCGCGCCTGCGTTGGGCCTACCGCGGGCCGGTTCGATCGGTCGCGCCGGGACTCTGTCGTATCATTCGGTCTCCAAGGGAGAACTTCGAGATGCGGATTGGTATTCCGGCTGAGACCCGGCCGGGCGAAACGCGCGTCGCGGCCACCCCGGAGACGGTGAAGAAGCTAGCGGCGAAGAACGAGGTGCGGATCCAGGCTGGCGCAGGCAGCCAGGCGAGCTTCCCCGACGCCGAATACGAGAACGCGGGCGGGAAAATTGTCGCCTCCGCGGCCGAGGCCTGGGACGCGGACATCGTCCTCAAGGTGCGCTCGCTCATGGACGCCGAGGTCGGCCTGCTCAGGCAAGGCTCGGTCCTGGTCGGCCAGCTTGAGCCTTACAACGCCGCGGGCCTGGAGGCGATCGCCAGACGCGGCGTCACCGCCTTCGCGATGGAACTCCTGCCGCGCACCATCTCGCGCGGGCAGGCGATGGACGTGCGCTCGTCGCAGGCCAACATCGCCGGCTACAAGGCGGTGGTGATCGCCGCCGCGGAACTGGGCCGCTTCTTCCCGATGCTGATGACCGCCGCCGGCACCGTGAAGGCGGCGCGGGTGCTGATCCTGGGTGCCGGCGTGGCCGGTCTGCAGGCCATCGCCACCGCCAAGCGCCTGGGCGCCGTGATCGAGGCGAGCGACGTCCGCCCCGCGGTCAAGGAGCAGATCGAGTCGCTGGGCGCGAAGTTCCTCGACGTGCCCTACCTCACCGACGAGGAGCGCGAGATCGCGCAAGGCAAGGGCGGCTACGCGCGGCCCATGCCCGCGGACTGGATGAAGCGCCAGGCCGAGGCGGTGCACCAGAAGGCGCTGCAATCGGACATCGTCATCACCACCGCACTGATCCCGGGGCGCCCGGCGCCGAAGCTGATCAAGGACGACACTGTCCGCCAGATGAAACCGGGTTCCGTCATCGTGGACCTTGCCGCCGAGCAGGGCGGCAATGTCGAGGGCACCGATCCGGGCAAGAGCATCGTGCGCCATGGCGTCAAGCTGATCGGCATCGCCAACCTGCCGGCGACGGTGCCCACCGACGCCTCTGCGCTCTACGCGCGCAACCTGCTGAACATGGTCGGGCTGATGCTCGACCCCAAGACGGGCGAGTTGAATATCGACCGCACGGAAGAAATCCTCGCCGGCACGCTGGCCTGCGCCGACGGCGCCGTTGTGAAGAAAGGCTGACCATGGGTGGAGCCGTAGATCCGACAATCCTCAACATCGTGGTGTTCGTGCTGGCGGTCTTCGTCGGCTACCACGTGATCTGGAACGTCACCCCGGCGCT
>SXGR01420462.1_pt1 | contig 10001 bp, 8 predicted proteins | sample 3174711 | NCBI WGS metagenome assembly SXGR01 (sample SAMN11356860, study PRJNA531348) | freshwater metagenome | isolation source: freshwater sample F1-60 | place: China: Fuxian Lake, Yuxi | collected 2017-12-25 | reverse complement strand
GATGACGTCGATGCCGGAGCTCGTTGCTGTGCTTCACAGTTTTGTGGGTCTGGCGGCGGTGTTTGTCGGGGTAGCGACAACGATGCACGGCGAAGGGGATGTCGCGCATCGGATCGAGACTTCGATTGGGGTGTTTGTTGGCGCAATAACGTTCACGGGGTCCGTGGTGGCCTTTTTGAAGCTGCGCGGCACCCTCGCGAGTAAACCGTTGCTCTTACCAGGGCGGCACCTCATTAATGCGTTGCTCTTGTTGGCGACGCTGGTGATCGGGGTTGCCGGGGGCGGGCAGGTGGGGCCGTTGTTGGTGATCACGGCGATCGCATTTTTACTCGGAGCTCACTTGGTGATGGCGATCGGCGGCGGGGACATGCCGGTGGTGGTGTCCCTGTTGAACAGCTATTCGGGTTGGGCAGCCGCCGCTGCAGGTTTCATGCTTTCCAATGACCTTCTCATCTTGACCGGCGCGTTGGTGGGGTCGAGCGGGGCGATTCTCTCCACGATCATGTGTCGCGCCATGAATCGATCGATTTGGAACGTGGTGTTTGGCGGGTTTGGCGAGGCGCCGGTTGCCTCATCCGGCGCCAGCAAGATCGAGGGCAAAGTAACGGAAACGCAGGCGCAGGAGGTCTCGGAGCTGCTGATTTCAGCGAAATCGGTGATCATCGTTCCCGGGTACGGAATGGCGGTTGCACAGGCACAACACGCGGTCAAAGAGATCACCTCGGTATTGCATGCCAAGGGGGTCAGGGTTCGCTATGCCATTCATCCGGTGGCAGGCCGACTGCCAGGGCACATGAACGTTCTGCTCGCGGAAGCGAATGTGCCTTACGACCTCGTAGAGGAAATGGAGGAGATCAACGAGGACTTTCCTGAAACGGATGTGGTGGTTGTCATTGGCGCGAACGACATCGTCAACCCGAGTGCGCTCGATGACACCAGCAGCCCGATCTATGGAATGCCGGTGTTGGAAGCCTGGAAAGCTGGCGTAGTCATCATGATGAAACGCAGCATGAACGCTGGTTACGCTGGGGTCGAAAATCCCCTTTGTTATCGAGAAAATACTCGAATGTTGTTTGGAGATGCCAAACAAAGCGTATTGAACATCCTCGCCGCGCTTCAACAGCGGGCCGCAGCGTGAGCCTGTGATCGGCGCTTTGGAGATACGTCAGCTTGATCGCGTGCGATCCGCGGCTGTCGTGTATTCGCTGCGCGGAGTGTTGCTCTCCCTCGGAGCTTTGCTGGTCGGGATCAGTGCGGCGCTTCAGCCCTCGGCGTGGCTGCTCGAGTATGTCAGCCGTGACGAGTGGCTTGGGAGTTTGGTAGCCGCTGGTGGAGGAGTAGCCCTGGCGGGGTTCACGCTCCCACATCGACCGGGTCTGGCGAAGTTCTTTGCAGCTTTTTCCCTGGCCTTATTCGTCATTGTGAGCCTGCCTGGCCTGCAGTCGCGGCCTGGATGGGCGCTGCTTACCTGGGTGGCGGTGGTTGGGGTCGGGCTCCGGCTTCGGCATACGCGCATCGAGCCATTGTTCCCGCTTCCTTCGGGTGTTTTGGAACATCCACGTTTGTGGCGCGATTCGGTGCTTGCGACCAGTGTGTTGGCGTTGGTGACGTGGTTGTTGGTGGCTCGAAGCGGGATCGCGAGCACGTCGCTTGGAAAAGGGGCAGCCCTAGCAGTCTATGGCGTTGCCATTGCTCACACGATGGCGTGGATTTTCCGGACGCTTCCTTTGGAATCCGCGAGGACGCGATGGATTTTCTTGGTTCTTCCGCCGATTCTCATTGTGTCGGCGTCGTTCGGGCACCGCCCGGTCTGGGCGTTTACGTGGCTGGCCCTGCATCAGATGGTGGTCTTGGTTCTTCTTCAGGTTCGGCGTTCTGAGTCTGCAGGAGGCATGCTTTCACAGCTGATTGACCATCCCGCACGCCTCTTGGTAAGCACCTTTCTTGTGATTTGTATTGGCGGCGGGTTGGCGCTGGCCCTGCCACCCGCAGCAAATGTCCGTGGCGCGGTCGTTCCCATCGATGCGTTATTTACGTCGGTGAGCGCCACGTGCGTGACCGGGCTGGTGGTGCTGGACACCGCAAAAGACTTCTCGGTCTTTGGCCAAGTGGTGATTCTAGGCCTGATCCAGGTGGGTGGCCTCGGAATGATGACGTTCTCGACCGCGGGAGTGTTGTTGCTGGGGCGACGCCTCGGAATGCGCCACGAGCTGGCCGTTGGCGGCATTCTGACGGATGAAAACAGTGGTGGCGATCTCTATGTGGTGGCGCGTCGAATCTTGGTGACCACCTTCGCGATCGAGGGCATTGGAGCGCTGATTCTGGCGGGCTTGTTCGTCTGGGGAGGCGATTCCATCGGCATGGCCCTCTGGCGCGGGGTGTTCACGTCGATATCGGCGTTCTGCAACGCAGGATTTGGCCTTCAAACGGACAACATGATCCCTTACCAACGCCAACCTTTTGTGTTGCATACCGTTGCATTGCTGATCATTCTGGGAGGTTTGGGCACCCCGGTGATTCATGCTGTGCCGCAAATCTGGCGAGGAAAGCGGGTCTCCCTTCAGGCGAAGTTGGTGTTGGTGACCACGCTGGTGCTCCTCGTGGTGCCGGCGATATTGATTGCAGTGTTTGAATGGAATCACACACTTGCCAACCTCGGGGTGATGGACCGCCTGCACAATGCGTGGTTTCAGTCGGTGGTTCCTCGAACAGCGGGTTTCAATTCCATCGACTATACCGTGATACGCCCCGAGACCATCACCCTCACGCTGATCTTGATGTTTATCGGTGGTAGCCCGTTTTCGACGGCCGGCGGCGTGAAAACGACCACGATTGCATTGATCGCAGCGGCGGTGTATTCGGCGGTTCGAGGGCGCAGTGCCGCAACGGCCTTTGGTCGTACGATCTCCCATGAGTCGATCTATAAATCCATCGCCATCATGTCGATGGGTACCTTATTTGTGATCCTCGGCTTTGGTGCGATACAACTGACACAGGGGCTACCTTATGAATCGGGGCTGTTCGAGGTGGTATCGGCACTCGGTACCGTCGGTCTCAGTATCGGAGCAACCCCTCGTCTCGACGAGGTTGGCAAGATTGTGATCATGGTTTGCATGTTTGCCGGGCGTGTAGGACCGCTGACCCTGTTTTTGTTGTTGTCAGAGCGGCGCCGGGAGCCCAAATGGGCGTACCCCGAAGAGAAAGTCACCGTAGGTTAATGGTCGGAGGCGGACGATGCGTAAGCAAGCATTGGTGATCGGGTTGGGGCAGTTTGGACTCTCGCTGTCACGGGCTTTGACCGATCGCGGTGTGGACGTGTTTGCGGTGGATCTCAATCCGGCATTGGTTGAGTTGGCGGCGGACTTTGCGGTGGAAGCTGTGGTATTCAATGCCATCGACGAGGAAGCCTTGGCGCGCGCGGCGCCGCAGCGTCGGGATGTCTGCGTCGTGGCGATTGGCAATGAATCGAGGGAGGGATCGATTCTTTGCACGGCTCTTTTACGGCAGATGGGGGCGCCGAAGGTGGTGGCGCGAGCCACGGACGAGCTTCACGAGCGAATCTTGCGCTTGGTCGGTGCGCACGAAGTGGTGAATCCGGAGCGCGCTTTTGGTGAGCGACTGGCGACCCGACTTGCCTACAGCGGCGTCTTAGAGGAGGCGCCGCTTGGGGAGGATTTGGCGATCACCGAGGTAAGAACTCCGACACCTCTCGTTGGACGCACTCTGCTGGAGCTGAAGCTGCCAAGGCGCTTCAACCTGACCGTCGTTGCCGTACGTCGGACCCAAGACGGGCGAGGGAAGCTCTTGATCCCGAAGCCGGATGAACCGTTGCAGGCGGAGGACATTCTCGTCATTGTGGCCGCTCCCGGTGCCGTGACCGAGTTCCTGGAGCGCGTCTGATGCGCGCAGAAGCAGAGATTCGAACAGGGATATCGGTTCTTTTGGTCGTTCAGCTCGTAATGGCGTTTGGGGCCATGGGCTTGCTGACCCGAATGGGGCCCGCCATCGAACGGATCATCTCGGAGAACGTCACTTCCATTCAAGCTGCAGAAGAGATGTATGCAACCTTGGCGATGCACGATTGCGCGCCGGTGCTGGGCCATGCCGACATCGACTCCCGGATCCGCTTTGATGCGGGCCTTCAGGCGGCAAAGCGGGCGGCGCACCTTCCTGAGGAGCAGGTGGCGATCGGTCAGATCGAACGCGATTGGGAGGCGGCCATCGATGGCGATTGTCGCGCCCGGGACTCGACGGCGTCCGCGCTTGGGGATTTGGCTTCGATCAACCGCAATTTGATGGGCTTGGCGGATGCACAAACCAAACGGTTGGGTGCGGCGGGGGCGTGGGCCACCGTGCTGCTCGGTTTGGCGGCATTTGGAGCTTCGATAGGTCTAATTCGTCGTTTTGGTCGCCGCCTCGCGGAGCCATTGCAGGAGGTCGAAGCGGTGCTCACGGCGGTTGGAGCAGGAGACCCCTACCGTCGTTGCAAACGTATGGAAGCACCCAGTGAATATGGAGTGATCGCCGTTCGTTTGAATCAGCTGCTCGATCGTCGTTTGGCCAAACAGGAAACCGAAGATCCTGAATTGCGACGGATCGACCGCACGCTTCTACACCACTTGTTGGATGGCCGCACACAGCCCACCGTGGCAGTGGATGCGTCCGGTGCCATTTTGGTGGCGAGTCAATCTGCGCTGGACCTTCTTGAGAAGTCGGGGATCGAGGCGATTGCAGACGTATTGGCGCGCGGCGTCGACGGCTCCGACGAGGATTCGATCATTGCCGGGGTGGAGCCCTTCGGTCGGCCGGACGGATTCCTGATCACGCTTCACCCGGCGGGTTCGCCGGAAACGGGTGGAGAACCGAAGGTCTCGCTGTTGGATGAATCGTCTGAATCCCCGCGACCGGTGATTCGAAATGCGTTGGCGGATCGGGGAGCGTCGGACTCAAAGGAACTTCCGAAGCGCGTTGAAGAGAAATCCGATAAGCCCGATTGGGAACGCGACTGAGGAGGTCCGATGGGGCGCGCAGAAGAGCTCTTTCAAGCCTGGCTTGACGAGTTGGGGTTGGTGGGCGATCCCGAGATGGCGCAGACCGCCTCCCGGTTCACTGAGATGTTTTCGGAATTTGTACCCACGTCGGAGCAGGCGTTGATCGACAGCTTTACGTTGGTGCCCGCCACCGCGTCGAGCACCCCGGTGGCCGTTCGTTCGATGCCGTTTCATTCCTTTTGCGCACATCATTTGGTTCCATTTTTCGGACACGCCAGTGTTGCGTACCTTCCCGGAGAAAAGCTCGCTGGATTTGGGAGCATTGCAAAAGTGGTCCAGCACTTTGCCAAACGTCCTCAGCTGCAAGAGCGGCTGGCCGATCAAGTGGCCACCGTGCTCTGGGATGTGCTTCAGCCGCGCGGTTTGGTCGTCCGGTTGGTGGCCCGCCAGATGTGCATGGAGATGCGGGGAGCGCGGGTCCACGGCGAAGTCGAGGTGTTAGCGGAAAGAGGTGCGGTGGACGCCCATCTTCGGGACATGGCCAGGGTGACCTGATTGCCGAGGTTGAGCCTTCCGTTTGTGTGGTTGGACACGCTTTGGATTCAAGTGTCCGGAACCCTGTGCAACATTGCCTGCAGACATTGCCTCGTTTCCGCGGGTCCCAAAGTCGATCGGCATCGGATGTTGTCTGCCGATGAAGTAGTAAAGCTACTTGACGACTGCGAAGGGGTTCGGGAAATCTGGCTCACCGGAGGCGAGCCGTTCTTGAACCCTGAGATCCTCGCGATCCTCGATGCTTGCTTGGAACGGGCAGCCGTGGGCGTGCTCACCAACGGGATGCGGATCGACGAACCGATGGCTCGGGCGCTCGGCGCTCGCTTTCGAGAGGCGGCCCACAATCTGGAGATCCGTGTATCGCTCGACGGCCCGGATGCGGCTGCCAATGATGCCATTCGTGGGCGCGGAGCATTCCTCGCGGCGATGGGAGGTATTTCTCGATTGGTGACAGAGGGGGTTGAGCCGATCGTCGCGGTCACCGGTTTGGAACCTGAGAAAAAGGTTGAAGAATTTCATAAAATGCTTCGTTTGATGGGTGTTTCTAGACCGCGGGTGAAATGGATCCCGCCGTTCAAGGTGGGGCGTGAGGTGGCGCGCGGCGGAGGATATGCGCCATTTGAAGGCTTGAACTCAGCCCAGGTGGAGGAGCCTGAGGCTCCACACCGCCTGCAATGCGGAACTTCGCGGACGGTTACTTCGCAAGGAGTGTTCCCTTGCCCGATTCTCATCGATGAACCGAGTTTTCTCCTCGGTGCGCGGGTGTCGGAAACCTTGGTGCCCCATCCGGTGGATCACCCCGCCTGTTCAACCTGCTGGGAAACGGGATTTTCATGCAGCCGGTGATCGCTGAACGCCGGGTGGCGTTGTTTGGCGGCGCCTACAGCAATTGGCGGGCGCTCGATGCAGTGCTGTTGGACGCTCGCCGAAGAGGCGCGGACGCGGTCGCGTTTCTTGGCGACGCGGGCGGGTTTGGAGCGCACCCGGATCGCACCATCGAACGTCTCCGTGAAGCCCAGCTGATCACCGTTCAGGGGAATTATGATGATTCGGTGGGGAATTCCCGGGAGGATTGCGCCTGCGGGTACACCGATCCTCGCGACAACCGGTTTGCACAGATCTCTTACGACTACACGCTCGCGAACACCAGCGATGAAAGTAGACGTTGGCTATCAGGTTTGTCAATTTCTAGGCAAGTAATTCTGGGAAGGCACCGCATTGGATTGTACCACGGGTCCCCGCGCCGAACGAATGAGTTTCTGTGGGAGAGCACGACCCCCCTTGGTTTTATTCGCTCCCTGTGTTTGCAGGAGGACGTCGACCTGATCGCATGCACCCACACGGGTATCCCTTGGGAGCGCCGGTTGCCCGACGGAAAAGGGCTGATCAACGTCGGGGCGATCGGTCGGCCGGCGAACGATGGCCGAACGTCGGTTTGGTACACCTTTCTGGAGTTGCAGGGAGATCGGGTGGTAACGGAATTTGTGCCGATTGAATACGATTGGCGAGGGTTGGTCGAGGACATGGCGGCGGAGGGCCTACCGCGCGAGTTCGCGGAGACCATTGCGACCGGATGGTGGACCACGTGCCTTGAGATCTTACCGTCGAGAGAGCGTTTTCGCGGCCGGTTCTAGATAGTCAAATCGCTTGACCATCGGTCCAGAAAGCGTCGCTGCTCGGAATTGATGCGCACTCGGCGCCCGCGTTGGATCAGCTCGTAAGCGGCTTTCCAGTCCTGTGAAACCCCCTGATCGACGAGGGCAGCCGCAAGAGCGGTGGCACATCGTCCGCGTCCATGTGCGCAATGAACCACGATTTCTCGGCCCTGAGCGCGCTGATCGCGAACGAATGCGATCGCTCCGCGCAGGTGATCCGGATGCGGCGCCTGTCCGTCCCACGTGCCTGCGCAAAAGTAGGGTGCTTGGTGCCTTCTGGGGAGTTCCGCCGTCATATCGAGAACCGCCGCATTGGCGGGGAGATCGGAATCTTTCGGCCAGCCGCCGAGCCAAAAGCCGGGAGATATTGGGCTTAGTGGAGGATCGCCGGACAGCCAACGGTGCAGGGTCGCGCTGGTACGGCAATGCAGGTGCCACGGCCAGAACAACACCAACGACAGCCAGGAAAGACGACCATCCTCGGTTTTCGAGAACCACTCTGGCCGGCGCACCACATAGCCGAGTGCGACGACGCCGGTTGCGGCGGCCATCCACGCCAATGGCAAACTCCAGGGAGTAGGCGCGTACCACGCGCCGACCGCCTCCAGCAGCGCTGCCGCACCGATCGGGTATTCATTGCGCATTTCCCCAGCTTAACGCGTCCGCGGTGCGGATGCGATAAGGCGGCGCATGATGCGGCTGTGGGTGGCAACAGGGGAAGCGAGCGGAGATCGGCTGGGCGCGGGCCTGATCGAGCGGCTCCGGCTTCGTTTTCCGGACCTGATCGTCCGCGGGATCGCCGGTCCAAGGCTGCGATCGCTTGGGGTTGAAGGTCCTTTTGGTGCGGAGGAACTGTCGGTCGCGGGGTTGCTTCCGGTCGTTCGTCGCCTGCCAAGCCTGTTGCTACGGATGGAACAAGCGATCTCCGATGTTCATCGATTTCTGCCTGATGTCGTGCTCACCATCGATAGTCCAGGATTTATGGCGAGACTCGCGAAGCGTCTCGATCGCGAATACCCTCTGGTCCACTGGGTCGCGCCGCAGGTGTGGGCGTGGCGCCCCGAGCGTATTCGCGCTTTTTCCGATCCGATCGACGGATTGATGTGTTTGTTCCCGTTTGAGCCCGCTTGGTTTGCGGGTTCCGGGGTTCGCTGCAGTTGGGTCGGGCATCCGCTGTTGGAAGGGGTGGTTTCCCGCCCGATACCGCCCGGTCCTCCGCGCATCGCGCTGGCACCCGGTTCGCGCCCGAGCGAGATTCGAGCACATTGGCCTGTCTTGGTTGAAACCGCCAAACAGCTTCGGGCTCGGGATCCCAAAGTGAGCCTGGTGGTGCCGGTGGCGTCGACGGTACAAGCCGCTCAATTGAGAGGAATTTCCGCAGATTTGGTTGATTCGGTGCACGATGCATGCGAGGGAACCCACGCCGCCGCCGTCGCGCTTGGAACGGCGACACTGGAGTTTGCGAGCCGAGGAATTCCGATAGCGGCGGTGTATTCGCCGGATCCGCTCACGCGGTGGTGGGCCAGCCGCCGGTTGCCGAGAGGAGCGGCGTTGGCGCTTCCCAATTTGTTGGTCGGACGCCGCGTGGTCCCGGAAATGATCGGCGATCTGGATCCGGCCGTGCTGGCGGATACGCTGCTCGCGTTGACCGGCGAGGCGGGGGAGATGCAGCGCTCGGCGTTGTCGCAGGCTTTTGTGGACCTCGGGGCAAATGCCTGGGAGAGGGTCGCGGATGAGGTGGACGCTTGGTTGCGAGGTCGGCATGTTCAAATCCGGCGTTGATCGAGCGGCATTGTTGTTGGCGCTTGGCGTATTTACGATCAAGGCGGGTTTGGCCGGCTACCTGGGATTGATCGCGGATGAGGCCTATTTTTGGCTCTGGTCCAAACAATTGGCATGGGGCTACTACGATCAGCCGCCGTTGATCGCCTGGTTGATTGCATCCACCTCGTGGTTAGGGCGGGAGGAGGCGGGGGTTCGGTTGACGGCGCTTCTGTGTTTCGGGATCGCGTTGGCGGCCTTGTGGCCGCTCGCGACCGAGCGCCGGTTGTTGGTGTTGGGAAGCTGCCTTCCGGTGATTTTTGGACTGACGCTCCTGGAAACGCCCGATGCACCCTTGATTGCGGCTTGGGCAGTGGGATTGTGGGCGGCGAGTCGCGGGAATTGGTGGTTGGCAGGGGTTGCGTCCGCGGCCGCCATACTGTCAAAACATACGGGGATCTTTCTTTTTCCACTTCTCGTGCTGGGGGCGCGCGGCTGGCGCGATCGGCGCATGTGGGGAGGGGCAGGGTTGGCGTTGGCGTTGCTTACGCCTCATCTTTGGTGGCTTTCGCAACATGAGTGGGTGACGGTCGCCTTTCAGTTTCGTGAAGGATTGGTCTCCGAGACGCCCCCCGGGCTCGGTGGCGTAGCGCAGTTTGTTGTTACTCAAATGGCGGTTGGAACACCGATCCTCGCATTGACGGCGATGGTCTTTTTCGCGAAAAGGGAGAAAGATCTTATTGATCGCCTCGCATTTTGGACCTCTGTTCCGCTGTTCGCGTTTTTTGCAGTTGGCGCGTACTTTGCGCCTTCCGAAGCCTATTGGACCGCACCTGCCTGGGTGGGGGTGTGGCTGACGATCGCGCGGCCGCCCGACCGAGGTTGGCGTGCGGCCTGGGCTTCGGTATCGACCGCGGCCTTGGTCACCGGCCTTTGCGCTGCCCACCTCCTCACGCCGCTGTGGCCGTTTGAGGACGATCCAGCGGATGAGTTTGAGGCGGGGCGGTCGCTGGGCGAAGCGGTGGTCGTCTGGTCGTAT
>SXGR01641330.1_pt1 | contig 10002 bp, 5 predicted proteins | sample 3174711 | NCBI WGS metagenome assembly SXGR01 (sample SAMN11356860, study PRJNA531348) | freshwater metagenome | isolation source: freshwater sample F1-60 | place: China: Fuxian Lake, Yuxi | collected 2017-12-25 | reverse complement strand
CGATCCTGCCGCAGGGCCAGAATCGTTTCTACGGCTCGTTCATCAACGACGACTGGAAAGTCACGCGCGATCTCACGATCAACCTCGGCCTGCGCTACGAGTTTGAAACCGCCTACACCGACCCACAGGATCGCCTGACGCGTCCGCTCGATCTGAACACCCCGATTCCCCAGATGCAGGGCACCAACGCTCCGCGCATGCCGGCCGAGGTGCGCCAGTTCTATTCCGGCCCCACCACCTTCAACGGCGCCTTCCAGTTCGCCGATTCGAACAATCGCGGCCAGTGGAACCCTGGCCGCGGCGGTTTCTCGCCTCGCGTCGGCTTTGCCTATCGCCTGAACGATATGACGTCGTTGCGCGTGGGCTATGGCCGTTACCTCACCCCCTGGACCGGCGGCACGTTCAACATCTTCGACACCTACTATGTCGGCTTCCGCAACGTAACCGGCGCCTATCCGCCTCTGCTCGGCGTTCCGTCAGCCCGTTTGCGCGATCCCTTCCCGGCCTCGCAACCGGTGGTGCCCGCCTACGAAAAACGCCTGGGCCCGAACACCGGCCTCGGCGACTCGTTCAACTATGTATCCGCCAACCGGCCGCGCAGCTATAGCGACCGTTTGAACGTCTCCTTCCAACGCCAGCTTCCGCAAAACATGGTGGTCGACGTGACCTTTTACATGAACTTCACCAATCAGTTGGTGGGCGGCTACAACGTGAATCAGGTGGATCCGCGGGTCGCTTATCAGCACAAGGCGGCGATCAACCGGCAGGTTCCCAATCCGTTCTTCAATTTTTCGACGGTGGACAACTTCCCGGGGGCGCTGCGGTTCCAGCGCACCGTGGCTCTCACCTCGCTCTTCCGCCAGTATCCGCAGTATGGAAACCTGAATGTCGTCGACGGAATCAACGGCGGCTCAAGCCGGTACAAGTCGCTGCAGTTGCGGTTGAACCGCCGGTTCGGCAACGGATATTCATTGATGACGGGCTACAATTTCGCCCGGCAGCAGGATGAGGTTTTCTTCAACGATATCGCGGCCTTCGAACGGAACTTTACGTGGCAGGAAAGCGACCGGCCGCGTCATCGCCTGACGTTCGCCGGCACGTGGGAATTGCCGGTGGGCCGCGGACGCCAATTGGCGGCGTCGATGCCGAAGGTGCTCGACTACGCGATTGGCGGCTGGGACGTGAGCGGCATCATGACGTGGCGCTCGGGCTCCTTCGTTCGCTTCGGCGCGCTCGAAGTTCTCGGCGATCCGATTGTCGAAAACCCCACCCCGGCCCGCCGGTTCAACACCCAGGCCTTCCGGCAACTGCCGCCGTTCACGGCCCGGACCAACCCGTGGCAGTATGAGGGCCTCACCCATCCCGGCCTGTTCAATCTCGATATGTCGATCGTCAAGCGCATACCGATCACCGAGAAGTACCGGGGGGAGTTGCGCATGGATGTGTTCAACGCGGCGAACAACATGACTTGGGCGAACCCGAACCTGACGGTCACCAGCAGTCTGTTCGGCGTCAGCAACAACCAGTTGGGCGCTTCGTTCGGACGCCGGGCTCAGCTCGGCTTGCGAGTTGAGTTCTAGGATCGCGGCGGGTCTGGCGACGGCTTGCCTCGCCGGACTCGCACAGCCCCCGCCGGATCTCCGGGAAGCAGCCCGGCTCGATCAGGCGGGGCGTTGCGAAGAGTCCGGGCAGATTTACCAAAGGGCGCTGGCGCTCGGCGAGCCCGGGCCCGCGCTTCTGAACAACACGGGCAATCACTATCTCATGTGCCGGCAGCCGGACCTGGCGCGCGGGTACTTCGAGCGCCTGGTCAAGGCCGTACCCGCGCATCCCAACGGCAACCTGCAACTGGCGCGCATCGAGATCGGAGCGGGTGAGTTCGCGCGGGCCGAGGAGCGCCTGGCAAAGCTGGTAGCGGCGCGGCCCGGCGATTTCGGCGCGTTGCTTCTGCTGGGGCAGGCCGCGGCCCGGGCGGGGCATCGCACTCGCGCCCGGGACACTTTCGAATCGGCGCTCCGGTTGAAGCCGGACGATTCCACCGCGATGCTCGAAGCCGGGCTCGCCAACGCCGCCGCCGGCGACTATCCGCGCGCCGTGTTCCTGTTGGCGCGCGCTCAATCCCGCGCTCCCCAGCAGCCGGGAATCGCACTGGCGCTCGCGCGCGCCTCCGAGGACGCCGGATACTATGGCGACGCCGTGGTGGCCTACGATCGCTACCTCGCGCTCACCCCGGATGACGTTCCCGCCCGGCGCGACCGCGCGCGCGCGCTGGCTTTGACGATCACGGGCCAGGACCAGGGCGCTCGCGAACTGGAAGAGTACATCGCCAAACATCCGCGCGATCCGCTGGGGCATTTTTACTCTGCGCAGATCCGTTGGAAAGACGATGCCGCGGGTGCGCTGGCGCGCCTGGGAGAAGCGGTCCGGCTGGATCCCGGGCTGGCGCCGGCGCTGATTGCGCGGGCGTGGCTGCTGCACCGGCTCGGGCGCGATGAAGAGGCGGTGCGGGATCTTGAAGCAGCACTGCGGGTGACGCCCGGCGAAGTCCGCGCGCTCGATCAATTGGGCGTAGTGCTGTTGTCGCTTGATCGGGTCAAGGAGGCCGAAGTTGCCCTCCGCAAGGCGGCGGCGCTCGCGCCGCGGGATGCGGGCGTCGCGCTGCATCTCGGCCGCGCGTTGATGGATCAGGGCAAGGAGGCGGAAGGCCAGCGCTGGCTCGCCGCCTATCGGAAACTGCGCCCCGCGCGGCAGCGCGAGGCGCCGCGGGAGTCCGGCATGATCGAACTGGCCACGCTCGATCCGGCGGGCCGGCGCGCCAGGGAGATCGAGCGGTTTCGTTCGATGTCCCAATCGCGGCCCGACGATCCGCTGCTGCAGTTGCATCTGGCGGGCCTGCTGCTGGAGGACGGGCGGCGCGTCGAGGCGCTGCGCGAGTACCAGACTCTCGAGGGGCTCAACGGCGACCAGGAGATCTGGGCGCGCGCGGGCCGGGCCCTGGCTGAGGCCGGCGAGCGTGAGACGGCCAAGCGATTTCTCGATCGCGCGGGACTGCCGCTGGCGCCGTCTGAAGCCGAGGCCGCGCTGCGGGCCGCCATCGATACCGCGTTGCAAGGCAACACCGCCGCCGCGCTGGAGCTTTTGCGCCGCATCGAATCGCGCTGGCCCGAGTGGGATCGTCCGTGGGTCGCCCACGGTCTCCTGCTGAAGCAGGCGCGGCGTACCGTGGAGGCTGCCTCGAAATTCCGCACCGCTCAGGCTCTCGGCTCGCGCGATGACCTCTCGGCCTGTGCGACCCTGCGAGTGTGGGTGTCCGGCGATTGTCGAAATTAGTTGCGTTCGCGGCGGGCGCGCTGGTGCTGGCGGCGCAACCCACGCGCCCCCGCTTCACCGATATCGCACCGAAGAGCCAGTTCGCCTACGTCACGCGCAACGGCTTTGACGGGAGCCGCAAGTACTTTCCGCAGCCTTTGTGCGGCGGCGTCGCGGTGCTGGATTTCGACAACGACGGCCATCAGGATCTCTACTTCACCAATGGCGCGGAATTTCCGCTGCTGGAAAAGAGCCCGCCGTTCCACCATGCGCTACTGCGCAACCGGGGCGATGAGACGTTTGAAGATGTCACCGTGCGCGCCGGGCTGACGGGTGCGCCGCTCGGCTACAGTCTGGGCGCCGCGGCGGCGGACTTCGACAATGACGGCTTCACCGATCTGTTCATCGCCAACGCCGGCCCCAACACGCTCTATCGCAACCACGGCGATGGTACGTTTCGCGATGTGAGCGCCCGGGCCGGCTTGGGCAAGCCCCCCGGCACGCTCAGCGTGCAAGGCGCCTGGGTCGACTACGATCGCGACGGCCGGCTGGACCTCGTGCTTTCCAACTACACCACTTGGACCGTGTCCGCCGACCGCCGCTGCAAGCGCGAAGACGGTGTCGATTTCTACTGCCATCCCAAGACGTATCCGGCGGTGCCCCATCGCCTTTATCGCAACCTCGGTGCGGGCAAGTTCGAAGACGTCACCGCGCAGGCGGGCCTCAGCCAGGCGTTGGGGAAGGGCATGGGGATCGGCGTGGCGGACTTCAATGGTGACGGCTGGTCTGACATCTTCATCGCCAACGACACGGAGCGCAACTTCCTCTTCCTCAATCGCGGCAATGGAACCTTCGAGGAGCGGGGCTTGCCGATGGGCGTCGCCTACAACGACGATGCCGCCACCGTTTCAGCCATGGGCGCCGATGCGCGCGACTACGACAATGACGGCTGGCCCGATATCTTCTACAACAACCTCGCCGGGCAAGTCTGGGCGCTGTTCCGCAATCTCGGCGGACGCTCCTTCCGTTACTCGTCGCCCATGGCCGGCCTCGTCACGCTCAGTTCGCCGTTGGCCGGCTGGAGCGCGGGATTCATCGACTACAACAACGACGGGTGGCGCGACCTCTATTCGGCGAATGGCGATGTCGATTCCCTGCGCGCCACCTCCGCGCAGCACGACACGCTGTTTGAGAATGTCAACGGCCGCCGTTTCATCGATGTCTCAGACCACCTGGGCGCGCACTTCTCCAGGCGTGGCTACGGGCGCGGGCACGCCTTCGTGGATCTGAACAACGATTGCGCGCTCGATATCGTGGTGACCTCACTCGGCCAGCGCCCAGCGATCCAGCTGAACTCGGGCATCGCCGGCGCGCACTGGCTCGATATCCGTTTGCAGGGTGGCAAGTCCAATCGCGACGGGATCGGCGCAAAGATCAAGGTCACCACGGAGTCGGGCCGCGTGCTGGTGGACCAGTTGAGTCCGGCAACGGGCTTTCTTTCTTCGAGTTCCCTGCGCGTCCATTTCGGACTTGGCCAGGAGAGCCGCGCCGCGGAGATCGAGGTCCGGTGGCCGGCCGGGACGGTTACCCGGCTGACCAACCAGCCAGCCGATCGCGTTCTGCTGATTCGAGAGTAGTAGTGCTGGCCCGCCGGGCAGGCAGGAACCGGCGAGAGTCTCTTGTGTAAAATCAGAACCGTGAAACGCACATCAAGCCTTGCAGTTTTCGCCACGGCGCTCCTTTCAGCGCAGCAACCCTATGACCTGCTGTTGAAGAACGGCCATGTGATTGACGCACGCAACAGCATCAACGCGCGGCGCGATGTGGCGATCAAGGACGGCAAGATCGCGGCCGTGGCGGCGTCAATCGATCCGTCGCAAGCGGCCAAGACCGTCGACGTGCAGGGCCTGTACGTTTCACCGGGGCTCGTCGACATCCACGCCCACGTCTACACAGGTACCGGCGAGCGCGGCTCCTACGCGGGTGACAACAGCATTCCGCCCGACGGTTTTACGTTCCGCGTGGGCGTGACCACGGTGGCCGATGCGGGCTGCGCGGGCTGGCGCAACTTCGACGACTTCAAAGACCGCATCATTGACCGCTCGCGCACGCGCGTGCTGGTGTTTCTCAACATCGTGGGCCACGGGATGCGCGGCGGGAAGTTCGAATCGAACCTTCAGGACATGGAAGTGGAGCCTGCGGTGAAGAAGGCGCTGGAACATAAGGGCCTCATTGTCGGCATCAAGACGGCGCACTACAGCGGCCCGGAGTGGACGCCGGTGGAGAACGCCGTGAAGGCCGCGACGGCCGCCAACATTCCCGTGATGGTGGACTTCGGCAACAAGTTCGCCGAGCGGCCCATCAGCGAGTTATTCGCTGCCAAGCTCCGGCCGGGCGACATCTACACGCACGTGTTCTCGGGCCTGCGCGGCGAGCTGGGCGAGGACGGCCACGTGAGTCCGGCGCTGATTGCGGGCCGCAAGCGCGGCATCATTTTCGACGTGGGCCATGGCGGCGGCAGCTTTGTGTGGCGCGTGGCGGCGCCGGCGATGAAGGAAGGCTTCTGGCCCGACTCGATCTCCACCGACCTGCATATTGGCAGCATGAACGCCGGCATGAAGGACATGCTGAACGTGATGGGCAAGTTTCTGGCGATGGGCATGCCGCTGCATGAGGTGATCGCCCGATCCACCTGGAATCCGGCGCGCGAGATCAAGCAGGAACAACTGGGGAACCTATCGGTGGGCTCGCCGGCCGATGTCGCGGTGTTGCGCCTGGAGCGCGGCAACTTTGGCTACGTGGATATGCACGGCGCGCGGATGGCGGGCAAAGAGCGGCTGCAGTGTGAGCTGACGCTGCGCGACGGGCGCTTTGTGTATGACCTCAACGGCCTGGCCAAGCCCAATTGGGACAAGCTGCCGAAGAACTACACATCGGTGGCTGACCCGCGGTGGGATGCGGTGGGAGGAGGAGGGGGACGCCGCCGGCGTCCGTAGCTAACTGACCGTGATCCTGACGGTTTTGCTCGCCGCATCGCCGATCACAATGCGCACCGTGTGGCTTCCCGGCGCCACGCCCTCCGGCAGCTTGAACTTCGCGCGGCCCACGCCCACTGTGCCGGGGGCGAGGACGATTTCGAGCCCCTCAAGTTCCTGGTCGTTGAACACCACCTTGAACCCCTGGGTAGCGGCCGGTCCGAAACCGGTGACCGAGACCACGGCATGGCCATCGCTCACCTCGACATCGGCGGCTTGCTCAGGATCGTCGGGCAAAGTGAAAATGCCAGGCGAGGCCAGCGCCAGCGGCACGTCAAGGGGAGGACTCGAGACGCCGTTCACGGTAACCACCAGCTTGGCGACGCCCGGCTCAAGCCCGGGTGGGATCTGCCCGGCGATCCGGCCCGGAGAGGCGTGGTTCAACAACGCAGCGACGCCGTTCACGGTGACCGCCGCGCCAGCCAGTCCGAGCGGCCAGGGTTGGCTGAGGGAAACAGTCTCGTCGCCCAGCGCCAGGCTCTCGCCGGCAAGAGAGAACAACGCGCCGGGCGAAAGAGCCGCTGCGCCCGAGGCCAGATTTCGCGCCGGCGGGGCGGGCGTGGGAATCACCAGCGGCGGCGCGGTGGCCTTGTACAGGTAGCGCGACCCAACCGCGTAGACATTGCTGTCGCTATCGGTGGCAAGCTGCCGCAGGAACTGCCCCTCCGGTTTTGCCACCGTGTAGACGATGCCGGCCGGATTGATGAGCCGGATGGCGCTCTGCCGCGACTCGACATACAGCACGTTGCCGCGCGCATCGACGGCAAGCGACGTGGGGGAATCCATGCCGGTGGCCAGCGCGGGAACGCCCTCGCTGATGGTGGACGTACCGTTACCCGCAAAGATACTCACAACGCCTTCGGGCGTGATCCTGTAAATCCGCCGCGACTCGGTGGGAGTCACGTACAGATTGCCCTGGGCATCGAAGGCCATGCCAGCCGGACCTCGAAAGGTAGTGCCGGCCGGACGCAGGGCCAGCGCCTGCGGGGCGGGCAACGCGTTGCGAAAGAAGCGGCCGGCGTTGGCCAGCCACAGCCGGTCTTGCGGATCGATGGCAATGAGCGATGTGCCAACGGTGCTGATCTGTCCTGCCCGCAGGAGCGTACCGAGCGCGCCGCTGGCGATACGCCGCACCACGCCACCCGCCTCACCGAAATAGAGCACGCCTTTGGTATCGATGGCCAGCGATTCCGGGCGATTCAGCGGCGCTTGCAGGAGCGGAGTGCCATCCGGCGCCGAACCCGTTGTGCCGGAACCGATCGAAGTGCTCAGCACGCCCGCCGCACTCACGCGCCGGATGCGGTTGTGAGTGGTAGCTACGAAGAAGACGTTTTTGTCACGGTCCACCGCCAGAGCGGCAACGTCACCGATGCTGGTCTCCGCCGCCAGCGCCCCATCGGCGCCTAACTCTGTCCGGCCATTGCCCGCCAGGGTCGAAAATGTGTAGACCGGCGGGGGTGCGAGCACGGGCTTGGTAACTTCGAGCGTGACGGGGACGGTGACGGTCTCCGCATGCGGAGATTGGAGGCGAATCGAGCCTTCGTGCCGGGAACCGGGCGGCAGGCCTTCCGAGCGGAACGTCACGGTGAAGTTGCCGGGCGTTTGGCCGCTGGTCTGATTCACAGTGAACCAGGGCTCGCCCGATGCTATGGCGGTGAACGAAATCGCCGCACCCGGCAAATCGATCGTTTGGAAACCATTCTCGAAGGCCGTGGAGGTCTTCTCGAACGTGCGTTGTTGCGTCACGTCGAGAAACTCGAGGTCCTGGTCGCGACGGGTGAGCGGGTCGGCATTGTCGACGGGCAGGCCGCTGGGCATGAATCCGTCCTTGGCGCCGAGCGCAGCGAGATCCGGGCGATACTTCGAGTAAGTGAGGTCGATCTCGCTCGGCTGGAACAGATCGGTGGGAGACCCAGGATCGAAACGCGCACAGGCGGGGCAGTAGAGTGTCATCTCGGCGGCATGTGTCATGTTCAGATATTATGTTCGGATGGATCACCAGAGGATTGACCACCGCGACTGGAGCGCACTGACACTTGGAGAAAGAATCCGCCAGCTCGAGGTAGAGGGCTATTTGGTGCTACCCGATCTGCTCGACGCGGCACACATTGCCAGGCTGAAGCGCGAAGTAAATAAGCTGCCACTCACCGCGGTCGACTACAGCCCGCACCAGAGGAACTCGCCCGGAATTCAGTTCCGCGGCGGGGAGATCACCGAATTGATCGCGCATCCGCCCACCATCGCGTTCCTGCGCGCGCTCTTCGGAGATGAGATCGTGATCATGTCGTATGCCTTCGCGCGATCCGAGCCGGGACATCCGGGCATCAGTCTTCATGCCGATGGTCAACACTGGGGATCGAAGATCTTCGGCTTCGAGGGAAGCTGTCCGACCCTCGTTCGCGTGCTCTACTACCTCGACGATCTCACGACGGAGGTCTCCCCCTTCCGCGTCGTGCCGCGCTCACACATCTCGCTCCACGCTGACGCGAATCCTTACCTTCGCTATGAAGGCCATCCCGAAGAGGTAATGGTGCCCGTCAAGGCGGGCGGCGCGGTGCTGATCAACCATCGCGTCTTCCACGGCAACTTCCCGAATGTGGGCGATCGGGCGCGCGACCTGCTTGCGATCGCGTACCGGCCCGGTTGGGCCGGCCCGTTGCAACCGGTGGCCGAGTGGGACCCGGCCGATCTGGAACGCCTTTCGCCGGAGGTACGCGCGTTCTGTGGAGACCGCAGCAAACGCCGCTGGATGTTCGATGGTGGGAACAAGCCGAAGGGCATGGCGTCGGGCGCGCCGGGCATCGATCCATCCCGCTGGGATCGCCGCGGATGAGGATAAGAGGCCGGAAGCGTAGGTCTTCCTAATAAATGGATTGACCCGCGAGTTCCGGCTGCGTAAACTGAAGCTGGAGACGTGTATATAGCCGGTCCGTGATGGGCTGGGCGTGCAGGAGGGATGATCGGCGTGCGGCGGCTTTCTCTTTCGATCGCGGCGGTCTGTCTGGTCTTACCGGCCAGCGCACAGGACCGCACCGATCCGAACCCGCCGGAACCGCACTTGGCCTCTCTCTATCCCGAAGCGGGACAATCCGGAACGACGTGGCAGGCGGAGCTATCGGGCAGGAACCTCGAAGGCGCCCGCGGGGTCTGGTTCTCAACCCCTGGTCTTGCCGGAACGGTTGTGAAGACCGAGGAAATCAAACCCGAGAAGCCGCCACCGCCCGGCGCCGTGGTGGAACGGGAATATAGGGTTACTATTCGGATCGAGGCGCAGCCGGCGGTAGGAACCGGAGTCCGCTTCTTACGGCTGATTTCGTCCCTGGGGCTTTCGAATGCGCTCCAATTCAGGGTTCACACCGCAGCGGTTACGTCTGAGCCCGAAGGAAAGCATGCTTCTCCCGCCGAGGCGCCTTTGATCCGGTTGCCGGCTGTGGTGAATGGCCGGATCGCCAAACCCGGCGAAACCGATTGGTACGCGTTCGACGCGGCCGCTGGGCAGGAACTCGTTTTCGATGCGATCACGAGCCGCGCAGCCGCGGCCCTCGGATTCCACCAGCAACTGACCATCCACCGGATCGGCGCCAGTTGGTTCGATCCAGCGCGGCCGTTGCGGCTGGCCTTCTCGGCCGATGTCCGGGGCGAGGTGATCGTTCAGGAT
>SXGR01387700.1_pt1 | contig 10002 bp, 10 predicted proteins | sample 3174711 | NCBI WGS metagenome assembly SXGR01 (sample SAMN11356860, study PRJNA531348) | freshwater metagenome | isolation source: freshwater sample F1-60 | place: China: Fuxian Lake, Yuxi | collected 2017-12-25 | reverse complement strand
TCGTGGCGAGCAGCTGCTTGACCGCTGCGACAGATAGCATCTCTCCACATGCAGCCTTGCTGGTGAAGGCCATGGCGGCATAGCCGCAGGGATTGATGCCGGCATATGGCTCGAGGTCCAGGTCAACGTTCAGGCTCACACCGTGATAGCTGCACGCGCCCTTGACCTTCAGGCCCAGCGCAGCAATCTTCGCCTCCCCGACATACACGCCGGGCATGCCGGCTCGCCGCCGTGCGGTAATGCCAACGCCCTGCAAAGTATCGATCACCGCTTGCTCGATGCGGCTCACCATCGCACGCACGGTGAGGTCGCGGCGCCGCAAATCCAGCAGCAGGTAGGCCACCAGCTGGCCCGGGCCGTGGTATGTGACCTGGCCGCCCCGGTCCGATTGCACCACCGCAATGCCGGCCGGATTGAGGACATGTTCAGGTTTGCCGGCCAGCCCCAGGGTGTAGACCGGCGCATGTTCGGTGAGCCAGATTTCGTCTGCCGTTGTTGCGATGCGCGCAGCCGTGAATGCACGCATCGCGGCCAGCGTATCGCCGTAGTTGGTCACACCGAGATCTTTGACCAACATGTCAGCGAGTGGTGCATGCGTCGGGAAGCATTGTGCCACAACGGTTTCCACGGCGCAGATCAAATTTCAGCGGGTACCGGCGGGATTACAGCGCCATGCTCACCATCGGATGCTCCGACAGCTCGCCATAAAGGGCATCAAGTTGCTCGCGCGAGGTAGCGCGAATCTCAAACGTGAGGGACAGGTACTTGCCCTGACGCGAAGGGCGCATGCCAACGGTGGTTTCGTCAAAATCCGGCGCGTGGCGCTTGACCAGCGCCAGAATCGTCTGCGCGAAGCCGGGCTGGGTGCGGCCCATCACCTTGATCGGAAAGTCGGTCGGATACTCGATCAGCGACTCGACCTGCGGGGCTTTGGGAGGCGAGTCTGGCTCGTGCATCAAAGTGCTGCCTTGGCTGTATGGTAGGCAGCGCGGATCCGGGCAAACAGCGGGCCCGGCCTGCCGGCATGGGCAGGAGCACCAACGCTTCGACCATCCAGCTTGGTAATCGCCAGCACTTCCTTGCTGGACGATGACAGCCACAGTTCATCTGCCGTCCAGACTTCCGATTCGGTAATCGGGCCAAGCTTGACCGGAATGCCGATGTCGCGCGCCAGATCAATCACCGCATCCAGGGTGATGCCTTGGAGCATGAGGTGATCCTTGTGCGGCGCCAGAATCACGCCCTGGCGAATCGCAAAGACGTTCGATGCCGAGGCTTCCGAAAGGTAGCCGTCGCGGAACATCACCGATTCGACCGCATCGTGCTCGGCAGCCAGCTGGCGCATCAGCACGTTGCCCAACAGGGAAATCGACTTGATATCGCAACGATGCCAGCGGTTGTCCACGGCGGTGACGCATGCCACGCCCCCGGCGAACTGCGCTGCCGACGGTGTCACTAGCGGGTTGGACATCATGAACACGGTGGGGCGCGGATCTTTGGGGAAGGCATGGTCGCGCTTGGCGACGCCGCGCGTCACCTGAAAGTAAACGCCCTGGTCCTCGAAGGACTGCCGCGCAATGATGTCCGCCAGAATCGCCTGCCATTCGGCTTCGCTGTGCGGATTGGGGATGCCCACAGCATCCAGGCTGCGTGCCAGGCGGGCAAAGTGCGGCCCGGCGCGAAAAGGCTTGCGCCGGTAGACCGGGATGAATTCGTAAATGCCGTCACCAAAAATGAAGCCGCGATCGAGCACGGGCACCTTGGCCTCCTCAATCGGCATCCACTCGCCATTCAGATAAATCATGCCCAGCCCTTTCCGAAAATTCGCCGATCTAGGATTTCACAAACCACAGGCGCACGGTATCCATCGCGCGGCCAAACACGCCTGCCGCGGGTACGGCGGCGAGGGCACGCACCGGCACATCGGCCAGCGGGCGGCCGTCCACCGTCACCTTCATCGTGCCGACTATCTGCCCGAGATTGACCGGCGCCATCAAGGGCTTCTGCGCGACCAGCGTGGCCTTGACCTTGTCAGTCTGGCCCTTGGGCACGGTGACCAGCACATCACGGTCAAAGCCGATCTGCACCTCGCGCGCGCCGCCCTTCCACACTTCCAGGCTGGAAACGTCCTGCCCCTTGTCGTACAGCTTCAAGCCGTCGTAATTGAGGAAGCCGAAGTTGAGCAGTTTTTGCGATTCGGTCGCCCGCGCATTCTCGCTGGCCGCCCCCAGCACGACGGAAAGCAGGCGCCGCGGCCCCCGCTTGGCCGATGAAATGAGGCAGTACCCGGCCGATTCGGTAAAGCCGGTTTTCATGCCGTCCACATGCGGATCGACCCACAACAGCTTGTTGCGGTTGGCCTGCGTGATGTTGTTGTAGGCGTATTCCTTGATCGAATACAAGGCGTAGTGATCGGGAAAATCGCGGATGATCGCTGTGGCGAGGACAGCCAAGTCATCCGCCGTGGTGTAGTGCTCCGGATCGGGCCAGCCGGTGGAATTGCGGAACTGCGTGTTCTTCATGCCGAGGCGCTTGCCCTCACGCGTCATCGCCGCCGCAAATGCTTCCTCGGAGCCGGAGATGAGTTCCGCCAATGCCACGCAGGCGTCGTTGCCGGACTGCACGATCATGCCGCGCAAGAGTTCGGCCACGGTAACCGGCTTCTTCGGCTCGATGAACATGCGCGAGCCGCCCATCTTCCAGGCCTTCTCCGACACCGGCACCACCTGGTCAAGCGTGAGAGTCTTGGCCTTGAGCGCTGCAAAGGTGAGGTAGGCCGTCATCAGCTTGGTCAGCGAGGCCGGTTCGATGCGTTCGCTGGACGCCTGCGTCGCCAGCACCTGCCCGCTCGATAGATCCAGAAGCAGCCAGGCTTTGGCGTTGATCACCGGAGCCGGCGGGTTTTGCGCCATCGCTGGCAATGTCGCCGCAAAAAGCAATATCAGCAATAAAGACAAACCAAAGCGCTGCCATTGTCGCTTACGGCAACAATCAAAAAACATCGACTGCTTAGCCAAATTCTCGACTGGACATATTTCGATGACAGAAGAAAAGCTCTCGACAACAACTGAACTCACAGCCTAACCCTCAATCATTCTAGCAACAATCTCCATACCGCACCGGTAGCGCTCGCTGACACCATAACCAATTGAATGGTAACCACACTCCGCAAGAAGCGTATAAAGACGCTTCCGCCCAAAGTTATGATAATGCTCCAGCTCCCCCCAGTACGGGTTCTCGTTCGACAAGCTTAGCGAGGTCCAGAGCATGGAATCGCTGTTTGGCATCGACAAGAACAGAATCCCACCATCGGCTAGAAGTGCATGAACCGATCTTAAGGCTTTGCCTGGGTATGGCATATGCTCCAGCACGTCAGCCATGCTGACGACCGCAAATTGCCCGAAAGCATCAAGTTCCGAAACTTCTTGCGCATGAGCCTCGATGCCTAGGCGACGCATCACGGCAACGTTGACCGGGCGCAAGTCGATGCCAACCGGTGTAAAGCCATACTCAGCAGCCGTAAACAACAGGCTACCGTTGCCAAAGCCCACGTCAAGCCAAGCACCCAATTTGGCGTAGGGCAGGATGCGTTCAATCATTCTGGAAGCAACCAGGCGTTGTTGCTCCAGGTCGAATCCCACTTGCTGATGCGCATGCGTATTGGAGAACACCAATCGCACTGCCTCGTCGCTCAAATATCCACTGGTAAAAACGTGCTCACATGAACTGCATTGGCACCAAGTTATCAGTGGCTCCAGTTCGGCCTTATACAGCGGATGACCCGAACAATCTGCCGTCAACAAAGTGCTGAATTCCTCGCGCCCACAAAATGGGCAAGCCTCATAGTTCACTCGCGTAATCATCTAACCTCGCTCCCAAAACGGTGCGCCTCGCATCCTGCCATGGTTTGATGGAACGATGATGGGCGCATCTTGGGACCAAGTCGCAATCCGCCACGTGCAAAAACTCGCTGCCCCGAAAAGGAATGTGCTGAGGCGAAAGTGACAGCGAATCAAACGACCTGAAAAAGTACTCGCGGCACTCAGGCGCTCAAGCCAGCAAACCCGCCATGGGCTATCTTTTGTGTTGATTTGACGAGAAAATTTCATCAACGCGACTCCCTATTGAGGATAACGTATGCTCCATTGTCGGCCCTTGGTTCTTTGACGTGCTGCCGTTGGCGTCGCGCTCTAAACATGCAATCAAAGTAAGGAGCACCGCAGGGGAACATAAACGATCTCGTCCAACCAAGCGCATGGCGCGGACAGGCTGTCGATTCCAAGCTCTCGCGTAAAACTTGCCGCCACCTCAAACCACACTGCCAATGACCATGAATAACAACTTGCTCGCATCAGGATCAGCTCTTCATCGGGCTGGGCGATACGCAGAAGCAAGGACGCATTTTCAGAAAGTGCTGAAATCTGATCCGGACAGTTCAATTGCGCTTTACTTGCTGGCACTGAGTTTCTGTGCAGAAGGCAAGTACGAAGAAGGACTCGCCAGTCTGAATCGGTCGATCAGTGCGAATCCAACCTTTGCAGACGCTCACTTTTACCTTGGGGTCTGTTTGGGCACGCTAAAGCAGTACGACAAGGCTGTTGATTCCTATCAAACTGCGATCACCCTCGCACCGACAGACGCAGAGTCCCACAACAACCTTGGGGTTGTTTTTCTGGAGCTTGCCCGTCTCGAAGATGCGGTTGCCGCTATCGAAGCCGCTCTGCGAATAAAGCCAACTTACGCCCTAGCACAGCCGCGCCGACTGCGGCCTACCATTGACTGGCTTCGTATATTGCGGCTTCAATAACAATGACAAGATATCCCCCGAAGTCTTCAGCATTTGGATGCGCATTCTTCGCGCGGTGGACCAGAGCGTGCTCTGGCTCCCCGGGGACAACAGCTTCGCAATACATAACTTGCGTGCGGCAGCCATTGCACAGCAAGTTAGTCCGGAACGGCAAGTTAGTCCGGAACGTCTGGTGTTTGCACACCGCACCTCAATGCCAGATCATCTTGCACGTCAACAACACGCCGATCTGTTTCTCGACACACTTCCAGTGAACGCGCACACCACCCGCAGCGATGCGCTGTGTGCGGGTGTTCCGGTACTTACCTGCTTAGGTGACACTTTTGCGGGCCGCGTCGCGGCCAGTCTGCTTAACACGATCGGGCTGCCGGAGATGGTGACAAACAGTCTCGTTGACTATGAAAACCTAGCCATAAGGCTGGCCCAGAATCCTGCATCGATCACTTCTATCCGCTCAAAGCTTCAGCAAAACCTGGCAATTTCCCCTCTCTTCAATTCCGCGCGTTTCACAAAAAATCTGGAATCAGCCTTCCTAAAAATGCGGCAGCTACATTTGCAGGGGCAGCCGCCATCGTCATTCTCCGTTTAGCGTACCCCGACGATTAGGGGAGATACGGCCCCACTATCAAGCCCAGGCACGCTCGATGATGCCCTTGATCACGCTTAAGCGCCGGTGGAAAAAATGGTCGGCACCGGCCACCACCACCACGGGCAGGTCCATCGGTTCGGCCCAGCGTAGTACCGTATCAAGAGGCACCGTCTCATCCTTCTCGCCGTGAATGACGATGGTATCGGCCGGGACATCTTCGACCTTGCCGCGCGTCACCGCGGTGCCGACAAATACCAGCCGCTCGGCAGTGAGCCGCCTGGCCACGCGGGATTGCACCAGCGAGCCAAACGAGAATCCGGCCAGCACGAGGGCAGATGAGGCCAGTCCCAGCTTGCGCCTTGCGAAGTGCACCACGGCGATGAGGTCGTCGGTCTCGCCATTGCCATCGTCATGCACGCCTTCGCTTTTGCCCACCCCGCGAAAGTTCGGCCGCACGGCCACGTAGCCCAGTTCGACAAAGGTCTTGGCCAGAATCTGCGCCACCTTGTTGTCCAGCGTACCGCCGTAGAGCGGGTGCGGGTGGGCGATGAGCGCCAGACCGCGCGCCTGGGCAACGTCGCCACCGTCCGGATAATCGAATACCGCTTCGATCGCGCCGGCAGGCCCCTCGATCAGGATGCGTTCGGCGGCCGGCATCAGATCTTGAGGCGCTCCACCACTTCGCCTTTGGCCAGATGGGATTCGACGATCTCGTCGATGTCATGCTCATCGACGAAGGTGTACCAGGTCTCCTCCGGATAGACCACCACGCAAGGGCCCTCCTCGCAGCGGTCGAGGCAACCGGCGTTGTTGATGCGCACCTTGCCGGGCCCGGACAGCCCGAGCGACTTGACCTTTTTCTTGGCGTAGTCGCGCAGCGCTTCTGCATTCTTGCCGCCGCAGCTGGGGCGAACGTTGCCGCTGGCATCCGGTTCGCGGACGTTGGTGCAGAAAAACACGTGGTGCTCGTAGTAGCTCATTGGTCATTCCCGCGCATAGATGGCGCGCAGTATAGCGGGCTGCCAATGGTCACCGGTCTGGCTGGGTGCGTCCGGCGACCGAGAAAAGTACATAGGACACCACCAAAAACGGCCATAACGTTGCGACTGTCTGTGTCAGCCCATTGAAGTTGAGGAACCGTCCTGGATTAAGTGCCTGGACGATGGCTACGTAGTAGGGGTTGGCGGGAGCGAGATTGACTACGACCGTGGAAAAGGTGATGGCTACGGCAACCAGCGCCAATAGCATTGCTCGAGGCAACATCAATGCCACCAGCAAGGCCACAGCGCCGGCCATCAGGCCCTGTTGCGCACCGGGCGTGAGCCATGCCAAGCCAAGTTCAGGGGAAAAAAGAATGGCGTGCGAGGAAGCCCTTGCGACGCACGCGAGTCCGATGAATGCAGCCGTCAACAGAAAACGCGGCGCGTGCGGAGTGAGGCTCATGATAAGCAAGCTGCCGGCAGCAAACAAGCTGGTTCCAGTGACAGCAGTTTCTACCCTGGCGAACTCTGCCGGCGTAAATGGATATCCGGAGAGGATGCCCAAAACGCTCTTCAGGCTGCCGTAGCCAAACAACATTCCTTGCGGATAGAGCGCGGCGAACAACCACAAGCCTGCCAAAATCAAGCTGCGAGGCGTGCGCGCGCCAAACCAGCGGTCCCCCGCCGCCTTGAGCGCCCCGTTCTCAAGCAAACCGGGCGCCAGAACCGCTCCAATGATTGCCCCGATCCCAGCACCGATGCTGTTCGCCGCAAGATCAGCAAGTGAAGGGATGCGCGACGGCAAAAATGACTGCAGCGACTCGAGTGAAAATGACAGCGCCGCTCCCAACAACAAGGCGATACCAATCGCCAGCATCCCACGCACGAAATGGAAACTGGCCCACACCACCAGCATGCCGAAGGGCACGTAAGCGCAGATATTGAAGGTCAGATCAGCCTGAAGAAACGCTTTCGGCCAGCTACCTACCCAGGCCAGCGGCGACAGGCCCTGATCACGCCATCCGGTAAACGGATGTAGCGTGGCGTAGACAATCAACAGCGCATAGACGAACGTGGCATCACGTGCCAGCGTCGAAGCGCGCGTCATTGCTTGCCGCGTACAGGGCTAACGTGCAGCACCGCCAGCCCAGGCCAGCACATCATCGACAAGCCGGTTGGCCGCCTCACCCAGTGCCAATGCCCCGCCTGGGCCGTCGGGTGTCGATGCCTGCACCTGGATCAGGAAAGCTTTTTGCGCAGTCACATCACGTCCGGTTGCGAGCGAAGCCCGGGCGCGCAGCACCCCTCGACTGGTTTTTTCCGCGTCAAACACCTGCGAGAACTCGTCCAGCTCTACGCGAAGCGCCGGGCCGGGTCCACCCAGGAGCACGCCGCCGGCAACTGCCCGTTCCTTTAGCCGCGCTTCGATCAGGTTTGAAGGGGTCGATACCCAGCGCGTCTGCGCATAGGCTGCCGGGCGCGCCGCATTCGCCATGCCAACCGCGGCGTTACCTGCGCCGCCCGCCCCACCGGCATAGGCTAGCCGGTAGTGCAGTTGGGTGGTATCCATCCAGTTCGGCGCCGTCACCAGCACCTGCGCCAGCCCTTTGACCGGCACCGGCCTGGCCGCAGCGGGCAGGCCAAAATCGTAAGCGGCCACCGACTCCCTGGGCTTCGGCCCGACCCCGCAGCCCGTCAGCCCGAGGACCAGCATCGCCAGCAACCCTGCCAACATGCCCGCCCTGCCCTTGTGCATCGTCATTGCCCTCTCCTGATGATTCATTTCGCCCCCGGCGCAGCAAACCCGGCTTCACCCGGCCCCGGCGCCGGCGCCGGCGCGCCAAACAGCACGCTGGCCGGCTCATCGCCGATTTTCTCCGTCACCTTATCCAGTGTGCGCAGGCTGCGCGAGGCGTCATCGACCAGTGTATTGACCCGCGGCAAGGTACGCACCTCAATCGCATTGACCGCGTGGCCGATCTGTTCGGCGCTGCGGCCGGTCTGCTCCACCCCCCGGCCGATCTGTTCCGCGCTGGCCGCCATGCGATCGATGGCGCCCAGCTTCTGGTTGATGTCGCCGGCCAGCTTGGCGATGCTGCCCATCATTTCATCCGCCTTGGCCAGGGTGCGGCGACCATCGCCCGACAGCGCCACCAGCCCCTTGGCAGCCGGCTGCACTTCGTCCGTCAGTTGCCCGATCTTCCTGGTGGCTTCCTGAAGGTTGATCATGGTCTGGGTAAGGATCTTTTGCCTGTCGTCGTCCAACAGCTTGTTGATTTGCGTCATCGCCATGGAAGCCTTGACCAGCATGTCTTCACCCGAAATCGAAAAGCGGTCGAACATCGAGGGACGGATCGCAATGCGGGCCGGGGCGGCAGAGTTCGATTCGATCCTCTTGACCTCCTTGATCTTCTCGTCGGCGTCCAGCTGGACGAGGGCCAGACCGGTCAAACCCTGCAGGCCCAGCTCGGCAAAGGTGGCGTTGGTCACCGGGGTGCCCGGCAGGATGCCCACCCGGACCAGGATCTGCCCGGGCTTGACTTCATCGAAATCAATCGCTTCCACCTTGCCCACTTCCATGCCGCGGTATTTCACTGCCGATTGCACGTTCAGGCCGGCGATCGAGCCGCTGGTGGTCAGCACGTAAGCGACGCGTTCCTGGGTATCACGATTCAGCCACATCACCGCCGCGACCGTGGCGATGGTGAAGATCACGGTGAAGATGCCGGCAATCAGGGCGTGTGACTTGTTTTCCATGGGCTCAGTCCATTTTCACAAACGGTCAATCTCAAACCACAAAAGGATACTCGCGAATCACCTCGATGGCGCGCTGGGCGCGATCCCCGAGGAAGAACCTCTTGATGAAAGGGTGGGGCACGGCAATCACGTCGCGCACCGGCGCGTTGATCAGCACCTTCTGGTCGGCCAGCACGGCAACCGTGGTCGAAATTTCGAACAGGGTATCGAGATCGTGCGTCACCATCACGACCGTCAGGCCCAGTTCCCGGTGCAGATCGCGGATCAGCGCGACGAATGAATCGGAGCGGTCCGGGTCGAGGCCGGCGGTCGGTTCGTCCAGAAAAATCAGCTCGGGTTCCAGCGCCAGCGCACGCGCCAGGGCAATCCGCTTGATCATGCCGCCAGAAAGGTCGGAAGGCATCTTGTAGGCATGGCGCCCCTCAATGCCGACCATCTGCAACTTCAGCATCACCGCATCGCGAATGATGTCTTCGTCGAAACACTTCAATTCGCGCAAGGGCAGAGCGATGTTGTCGAACACCGGCAAAGCCGAATAGAGCGCGCCCTGCTGGAACAGCACACCCCAGCGGTTGCGCATGGCCTGCAGGGCCTTTCTGTCCTTCGAATCAAGGCGCTGGCCAAACACCCTCACTGTGCCCTGATGCGGAATCTCCAGACCCAGCATCTGGCGCAGCATGGTGGTCTTGCCGGCGCCAGACCCGCCGACCAGGGAAAGAATGTCGCCACGCTTGACCGTCAGGTTCACGTCCCGATGGACGATGTGCTCGCCAAACTTGGTCCACAGACCTTCGATTTCGATGATGTTGACGCCATCCCAATCGCTTATGCTGTGTGCTGCGATTGCCGCCGTTGGCGCATCGCTATCC
>SXGR01302118.1_pt1 | contig 10005 bp, 6 predicted proteins | sample 3174711 | NCBI WGS metagenome assembly SXGR01 (sample SAMN11356860, study PRJNA531348) | freshwater metagenome | isolation source: freshwater sample F1-60 | place: China: Fuxian Lake, Yuxi | collected 2017-12-25 | reverse complement strand
GAACGTGGGCAAGTCCACGCTGGTGAACGCGCTGGTGGGCGAGGAGCGCGTGATCGCCTTCGACCAGCCCGGTACCACGCGCGATCCCATCGAAGTGCCGTTCCAGCGCGCGGGCAAGCGCTACACGCTGATCGACACCGCAGGCCTGCGCAAGCGCGGCAAGTCCGGGGCCGACGTCGAGCGTTTCTCCATCGTCAAGACGCTGCAGGCGATCGACCAGTCAAACGTGGCCGTGATGGTGCTGGACGCGCTCGATGGCATCTCCGACCAGGATGCGCACGTCGGCGGCTACATCCTCGAGCGCGGCCGTGCCGTGGTGGTGGTGGTGAACAAGTGGGATGCCGCCGGCAAGGAGGCACGCGCCCGCATCAAGGCCGAGCTGGCCTACAAGCTGGGCTACCTCGGCTTCGCCGAGACGCTGTACATCTCGGCGACCAAGGCCAAGGGCCTGGGCGATGTCATGCGCGCGGTGGACAAGGCGTATGCCGCCGCGTTTGCAAAGCTTTCCACGCCCAAGCTGACGCGTGCGCTGATGGCCGCGGTCGAGAAGCAGTCGCCACCCAAGAAGGGCTACGCGCGTCCGAAGATGCGCTACGCGCACCAGGGCGGCATGAATCCTCCCGTGGTGATCATCCACGGCAATTCCCTGGACAGCGTTCCCGATACCTACAAGCGCTACTTGGAATCCACCTTCCGCACCGCCTTCGGCCTCGTCGGCACGCCAATGCGCATCGAGTTCAAGGTCGGGCGCAATCCCTACGTCGACAGCAGGGAAGGCCGCCGCGCGCCTAGCGGTACTTCGCGGCGGTGATGAACTGGCTGAAAGTCTCGCACCAGACGATCACCGTGCTGTAGGCAGCGGGATCGATCGCCTCCGGCACCGGCACGATGAAGTTCTCGAAGGTCTTCACGTCCCCCACGCGCGCCATTTTCGGCTTCAGGCGCGCAAAGTCCGCTTCCGTCTCGATGAACTCCGGCGACAGGTAGAGTTTGTAGTCCGGGCCGGGCGCGACCCTGCCTTGCAGCGCGATCGACTTTCTGCCCACGGACACCGCGCCTTCGCCCCAGTGCAGCGCGTCGCTGCCCTTGAGGTCGCGCCTGAACGTGCCCTTGTACTGCGCATCGCCCGCCGCGGCCTTGAGATCGGAGGCCGCCGGCGGTGGCGGCGCGATAATGATGGGCAACAGGTAGATGCCGGCGGCAAATCCTGCCAGCGCGACAAAGGCATGCGAGGCAACGAGCAGCAGGGTTTTCTTCACGGCGCTCCTTTCGTTGCGAATGAGAGCGTGCGGTCCAGGAACGGAACGACGCGCGCGACGTAGGTATCGGCCGCGTCGCGATAAGCGTAAGTATGGCCGACGCCCGGTACCACGCACATTTCCGCGCGGGCGGCATCGCCGAAGGCTTTCATGAGGCGCTCGCCGTGCGCGGGCGGGGTGTACATGTCGCGCTCGCCGTAGATGAGGAGCACCGAGGGATTGCCGATCACCTTTGCCGCCTCGCGTTCCGGGCGAAGGCTTCGTTCCAGCGCGGGCCACACGAATTGCGAAGCCCTGAGGGTGGCGTAGGCCAGCGGATAGTGGCGCCAGAAATCGGGCAAGGTCGGAAACGCGGCCTCGAGCACGGCGGTGCGGTACGGGCTTCCCGCGCGGGCCATCGAACACAATCCCCAACCGGCGCCACAGGAGGCGCCGACGAGGCCGACGGGAAGTCCGGGCGCGTGAGCCTGCACGAAGAGACCCGCGGCGAGGATGTCGGCCGGATAGTCGAACGAGGAGGGTTCGCTTTCGCCGAAACCGTTGGCGTCGAACAGGAGGACGTTGAAGCCCGAGCGGCGAAACAGGCTGGCGTGCCCGTAGCGCAGCCAGAATCCCTTTGCCGCCTTGCCCATGGGATGGGCGAGGACCAGCGTGCCTTGGGTATCGCCATTCGCGGTACCCCAGAGCCCCGCAAGGCGTGCGTCGCGGGGATTGGTGAATGCGACGCGCTCCCAGCCTGCCTGGTCGGACCCGGGCGGCCATGTCCACGGCACTTCGAACCTGCCGAAGAAGGGTTTACGCAGGAGGCGATGCACGCGGCTCATACGCCGGGTGATGCGGCTGCGGTCATATCCTGTCGTGTCGTGTGCCGAAGGGCATCGAAAATCGGGTCGCGCATGTGACGTGCCACTGGATGCTGTGCCCAGGCATCAATGATCATTTCGTGCCCTCACCAGGAGCTGAAATATCGGCTACCAGTTTCAGTCTTGTCTAAGCGGGACCACGGAGGAAATAGTAGGCCGCAATGCAGGCCACAATACCGGCGACAAGCCATCCGATGACACTACCCGATCTCGAGACCTGACCCGGCGAAAGACCTTCTGTACTGGTGCTCGATTCCTGCTGATACGCATCGACGGCGTCTTTCGCTTCCTTCAGGCCCAAGCCGGTGCGCTCGCGCATGAGGTTGATGGCTTCAATCTTGTTTCCCTGCTGCAGCGCATCGCGCACGTCCGCCGGAAGCTGGTTGTCGGCGATTGGCATCTTGTTGCTCCTGTTCAATTGGGGCTGATTGGACGTGTTTGCGCTCTAACGCTTTCGGTCACCGGCGCGACGCTTCGCGGCGCGTCCGGTGCACCGGAGGGTTAGAACGCATGGAGTTCCACTCATCGAAAAACGTCAACGTCAAATCGTTGAACACGCGCCTTCAAGAACTTACCTTGGCCAACGGGAGGTGTGTCCTCAAGGAAAAGCTGTGCAGGGCTCACGACCGTCTCTGCTACCGCGACCGCGCGTTCCAGATCAGCAATGAGAAAGCGCTTGTCCGCTCCTTGGACGGTTTTACACGATAGGCTTGGGTCGAGCGATCCCGCAGGGACAACGAGTTCGACCGTTCGGCCGTAGGTGAGGGATATACCATCCTTAAGCGTTTGCGGTAGCGGAACTTCCTCCCAGAGCTCAGCCCGGAGCGCTACATTCGCGCGATCGGAATCAGTTGAAATATCAATCGCAAACTTCTTAGCCGGAACTAGAGTCCTTATGTTCTCCATTCCGCGCACGAACGCGCATGGATTGTGGCCGGACAGTCCAACGCAAACCGCTCGGACGTTCCGAAGCTGATGATTTACGGGGGCCTCAAGAGTAATCGTCTTACGTTGCACACCGCCGCCACCGAGATCATCCCCTGCAACATGCTCCCGCGCGGTGCTCTTAACGGTTTTTCCGTCTCGAACGAGGTGCTCCATGGCGCACGATGCGTACCGTTGATCAAATCGATCAGTGCGCAACTTCACGGTGGGAAGCGTAATTTCCTCGTCACCAACAAATGCCATATCGGTAGACATGCCGATGGTGGAGCCGCTACCACGATCACGTTTGCATCGCAGTATCCGGCGGTTGGCTGGAGCATCTATCGCTCTACCAGAATGCACCGACCTTCCGGCCTCGTCCTTGCACGAGACAAAATCTGGAAAACTGAATGTGACTTTGGCGCGCGACACTTTGGGTACCGGCGTGTAGTTCACGAGTAGCGAGAACGTGGACGGATCAGAGTCGTGCCTTACAAGCACCGCAACTCGGCCAGGGCTGCTGGTCTGCTTGATACATTGGCTCCACGCGTTAACCAATACCTCGCTTGCCCTCTTGACGAAGAGCTTTACGCTCTGGGAGTAGCCGTCATAGCCGGTCTCCAAATGACCGGAAGTATTCCTCTGACTTTCTCCGTTCTACTTGGCCGGCGCCTTCCGCGACCAAGGGAGGTAAGAAAAGGAATCCTTTGGCCTTAGCCGAGAATTTCTCTCGCCCAACTTTGGTTTCGGCAGTGCGATACCAGTTCAAGAAGGTCGAAACAGCAGCAGAATCGCTCTCAAACTGTTTCGTTTCCCACACGCCAAACCGCAATATGTCTGAACAGAGCTGCGGTGATTGCGCATAACTTAGCGATGGAAAAGCAAAGAATCCAGCCACGATGATCCTCCAAGTGTGTCTCAACATCGCTGTCTCCCTTTCTCTCGTTGTTGATATAAGCGGGTGCAATTCGTCACGCTCGGCATTCGGACCTGCGTTCTAACGAGAAGTCGGCGTGTTAATTGATGGTTTAGAAAGCATCGGTTCAGCCTGTTAGCACGGACAGGGTACTCCCAGGCCCTTGACTCTTAGGGGCGGTCAACCGGTGCGCCGGGCTGTACGTTCATACAGTAGTTACATCTCCCGGATCCCCGCGATGCCGCAACGCAAGCTGCTCGACCAGGTGCGCGATCGCCTGCGAGTGAAGCACTACAGCCTGCGCACGGAATATGCCTACGTGCACTGGATGCGGCGATTCATCCTGTTTCATGGCGAGCGCCATCCTTTTATCTGGCGATTACTGCACCACGCAATCCGGCCCTTTCGACAGCTTCCTGCAGGAGCCTCGTGGATCTCGCCTCCTCGGCGAACTGGCGCAAGTAGGCCATTGCCTGGTCACGACCTTTCGGGATTCCAAGGGCAATATGCTCGACACCATACCTGCCGTCGAGCACTCTGGACCCGGGCAATTGATCGGACATCTCATACAACAATGTCTTGTTGGTCGCAAACACATCCAATTTCGTGGCCAATACTATCTCGACGGCGCTCTTAAAGGTCGGCACAGGAATCAGCCGGGCATTTTTGAGTTCGCGTGAAAGCAAACGCTCCGAGGTGCTGCCTGAGGTGACGCCTACCCGGATTTCGGGCCGATCTACTTGCGCCGGCATCGACACCGGGGACCTCGCGGGCACCAGGAATCCTTGCTCAATCTCAAGAAGCGTCTGAGTGAAATCTATGTCTTTTGCGCGCACGGGCGAGGCGTTGGTGAGGATGAGATCCGCTTTGCCTGACTTCAGTCCCTCGACAGCCTCCGCTGCCCTCGGAAAGACGACTGGCTCAAGAGGAACTCCCAGGCGCTCGGCAAGGTTTTTGCCAAGCTCAAAAGCTACACCCCTAGGTTGTCCCGAGGCGGGATCCCGAATCATCGACATCGGACTCCCTGCCGTAACCGCAACGCGGAGCTTCCCCAGAGGCGCTAAGGTCTGCCGGACCTCCGGCGCAGATTCGACAGGTAACCCTGCGCAGGCCGAAATCGACAGCCCAACAATGGCGATAAACAATCGACGAGCATTCTGCATGGCGTTCTCCTCCATATTTGCCAGCGCTCTCTAACGTCGCGGTTTTGCCGCGCGGTGGGCGCGACGTAGCCGCAAGCCTAACGCGTCGGTCAATGGCATCGCCCCATCAACTGCTCATAGCCGATTACATTGGCGAACATCTGAGCCATTTCTCCCCTTGGTGCTTGCGCCGTCCCTTCAAAGACACCTGACTTGAATGAGTTGGCAAAAGTGCTGGATATTGTGGCGTGACCGCGCGATCCGTGCGAGATATTCATTGCTTGTTCAGTGCCTTGGCGTACGGAATGGCGTTGGTGGAGATTTCAGCGCTGTTCAACCGCTTGATTTGCCGAGAGATCCATCTTCGCGGGAACAGCGGGGGCGGAGCCACACCTGCTCGCTCCCTTTCAGCGGAAGGCGGCGAAGGCTTCGGCGCAGGACTGCGTGTCGCCGGCAGCGGCGTGGCAGCGCAGCAGGCGGAACGCCGGCTTGCTGGCGGCGCGGGGGATGCGGTCGGCGTACCAGTTCCAGAGCTGGCGCGCGTGCTGGTGCTGGCGGCCGGCGAGGTAGCCGGTCATGCTCGCCATCAAAAGGTATTCGCGCGCGTCGTTGCTGAGGTCGGCCTGCGTGGCGAGGAGCAGCGCGCCGAGTTCCGCCATGCGCACCGTGTCGCGCGCACCCACGGCGCGGAACAGGCGCAGCCAGCGGCGCTGGAACTCGTGCAGCGTGCCGAAGCAGGGCGACTCGATCATCAGGTCCCAGATCCGCAAGGTTTCGCCGACCGGCAGGTAGGGATTCATCTCCTGCGCGACGCGCAAGAGGCCGTGCAGCCAGACGTCGCGCTCGCGCGGCTCCCGGCACTCGACGAGGCGTAGTCTCGTCAGCTCCAGGTCCTTCTGCAGTTGCGAGGAAATGCGCTCCGGCTCGGGCGGATTGCGCGCCAGCAGGAAATCGCGCATGTAGGAAGCGATGCGCGTGTGCTCGACGCGCTCGAAATTCGACGCGCCGCGAAACACCGGGTTCACCTGGCGGCGCGAGGCGCCGGGCTCCAGGATGTCCAGCACCGGCACGCCAAGATTCACCAACGCGACCACGTCGGTCGCGCTTTTCTCCATGAAGCGGTTTTTCGCCGCGTTGAGGTCGAGCAGCGGGTAGTAGTCGGAATTGGCCGCCACGCCGTAGCTGGCGAACAGCGGATCGAGCGTCGCGCGCGTGCCGATGAAGCGCGCGTCCAGATCGCCAGCGGTGAGCACCTTCACGCGCCAGAGTTCTTTTGCGAGGCCGGGTTCCTCGAACACGCGCGCCTGCGCGGGCAGCGGTACGGGGGTTTGCGAGGCCACGATCAGCAGGTCGTGGTCGCTCGGCGCGAACACTGCGTAGTGCGGGAACTGTTCGCCCAGCGCGAGCATCACCGAGGCCAGCATCGAGGGATCGATTTCGTAGAGCTGGAACCACTGCACCAGGATGCCGCCGGGATTCAGGTGCGTCTTGATGCGGCGGTAGAACTCGCGCGTAAACAGGCTCGACACCCCGCTCACCCAGGGGTTCGAGGGCTCGGAAATGATGATGTCGTAGTGGCGGTTGCGCGTCGAAAAGAAGGTCTTGGCGTCGTCGATGAGGATGGTGCCGCGGTGGTCGGCGTAGGTCGCGCTGTTGCGCGGCAGGAAGCCGCGCGAGGCCTCCGCCATCGCCGCTTCGATTTCCACGGTTTCCACGCGCTCGATGGCGAGGCTTTGCAGCAGCGTGTGCATGGTAAGGCCGGTGCCGATGCCGATCACCGCGGCGGACTTCGCCTCCGGCTTCAGGGCGAGCGGCACTGCGCCAGTGAGCACCATGGTGATTTCGTCCGAGCCGGGCTCGCCGTCTTTCTCCATGTTGATCGAGCCGTCCGACTTGCCGTTGGTGCGCAGGCTGGTGGCCGAGCTGTACTCGACGAGGTGCACTGTCGCCGTCTTGCCGTCCTTCTTGTAGAGGATTTTCGCGTCACGCGAACCGGCGAGCTCGCCGTGGCGGAAGACGCCGGCAGTCATTTTGTTCGCGTCGAGCTCGAAGGCGATCGTGACGGGGACGAAGAGCGCCGCGCAGCCCGCGGCCGCCAGCGTCAGCACGCGCCGCGACGGGCCGAAGCGATACAGCAGGGCGAGGCCCAGCGCGGCGTCTAGCAGGCTGCCGGCGATCATCGCGCCCTTCAAGCCGAGCAGCGGGAGTCCGATGTGCACCGCGGAGAGCACGCCAAGGATCGCGCCCAGCGTATTGGCTGCGTAGACCCGGCCGATGGCGGATTCGCCTGCACCGCGGCGCAACAGGGCGCCAGTGATGATCGGCAGCGTCATGCCCGCGCAGATCGTCGCCGGCAGCATGACGAGCGCCGCGACCAGTTGCCCGGTGAGGTTGTAGAGCCCGTAGCCGGCCTCGGTCCTCGCGAGGCCCTTCATCAGGTACTCCATGAGTTCGAAGGTACGGTCGTAGACCAGCAGCGTGGACAGCGCGAAGAGCCCCATCGCCACCTGCACCCAGCCGAGCAGGCGCTCGGGGTGCTCGACCCGGTCCACCAGCCTGCGCACCGCAAGGCCGCCCAGCGCGAGGCCGAGGATGAAAGTGGACAGCATCAATTCGAAGGAATGCGTGGAGGCGCCCAGCACCAGCGAGAGCATGCGGATCCAGCAGATTTCGTAGATGAACGAGGCGAGCCCGGTAAGCAGCGCCACCGTGTAAAGCAGGCGCAGGCGCGCGGCGTCGGGTTGCGCATCTGCGTGGCCGGTAACGGCGGGATGGCGCACCGGGCGCGCGATCAGCCAGACGACGAACGCCAGCACGATGTTGATGACGCCCGCGCTGCGCAGCGTTCCCGGCAGGCCGATGAGTCCGATGAGCACGAATCCGCTGCCCAATACGCCCACCGCCGCGCCCAGGCTGTTGGTGAAGTACAGCATCGAGATGGATTCGCCGGAACTGCCCGGATGCGCGCGCACCAGGCCCGCGCTCATCAGCGGGAAGGTCATCCCCAGCAGCACCGACTGCGGCAGGATCAGCAGGCTGGACACCGCGAGCTTGGCGGCAAGCGCCGCGGTTTCGTCGCCCAACGCGGGCAGCAGGCTCGCGTAGGACCAGTCGGTCACGGCCTCGAACAGGCCGTGGAACACCATCGCGAGCACGCCGATCGCGGCTTCCACCGCGGCGTATCCCAGCAGCGGATTGGCGATACGCGCCGAGCGCCGGCCGGTGTACGCGCTGCCGGCCGCCATGCCGCCCATGAACACGATGAGAACGAGCGACTGCGCGTAGGCGGCGTGGCCGAGGAAGAGCTTGAGGTAGTGCGTCCAGATGGACTGGTAGATCAGCCCCGCGAAACCGGAGGCGGTGAAGAGGACGTAGAACGCGGCGCGGGACGGCTGAAACTGGTGCATCGACGCGCGTTTATAGCACGCGCAAGGCGTCCTCCAGGATCATGGAACTGGCGCGCTCGGCAATCATTGCGACCGGAGCATTGGTGTTTCCGGAGATGAGCGTCGGCATGATCGAGCAATCGACCACTCGCAGCGACGCGATGCCGTGAACGCGCAGGCGATCGTCCACCACAGCCATCGGATCGGCGCCCCTTGTGCAGGTGCCGGAAGGGTGGAAGATCGTCGCTCCCTGCGCGCGGCAAAAGGCGAGCAGGTCCGCGTCGGACTTCGCCGCGGGGCCGGGACGGTATTCTTCCAGCACGTAGGGTTGCAGCGCCCTGGTACCGGCGAGGCGGCGAGCGTACTTCACGCCCTCGATGGCGCAACGCCGGTCGAGGTCGGTTGAAAGGTAGTTCGGCTGCATCGCCGGCGCGTCCAAGGCGTTCGGTGTCCTGGCGCGCACGAACCCGCGCGATTCGGGGCGCAGCTGGCACACGCTGAACGTGAAGCCGGGGAACGCATGCGGCTTCGCGCCGGCCATGTCGGCAGAGATGGTGGCAAAGTGGAACTGGATGTCCGGCGTCGCCGACTCCGGCAGCGCGCGCGTGAAGAGCCCGCCCTGGTTGATGCCGATCGCAAGCGGTCCTGAGCGCGCGAAGATCCATTGCAGCCCGATTTTCATCGAGCGCCACCACGAGGCGAGGTCGTCGTTGGTGGTGATTGGCTTGGTGCACTTATAGATGACGCGCATCTGCAGGTGGTCCTGCAGATTCTCGCCGACGCCCGGCAATTCCTTCACTACCGGTACCCCAAGCGACTGCAGCAGCGGCCCCGGGCCGATGCCCGAGAGCTGCAAGAGCTGCGGGCTCTGGATCGCACCGGCGCAGAGGATCACCTCGCGCCGGGCTTTCGCCACCGTGCCACGACGGTACTGCACGCCTACCGCCTTCGTGCCCTCGAACAGCACGCGCTCGGCGTGCGCATCGGTCTCGATCTTCAGGTTGACGCGGCCGCGCGCCGGCTTCAGGTAGCCGACCGCGGCGCTGCAGCGCAGGCCGTTCTTCGTGAAGAGCTGGTAGTAGCCGACGCCTTCCTGGTTTCCGGTGTTGAAGTCAGCCGTCTTCGGTACGCCGAGTTCCTGGCCGGCGGCGACGATCGCGTCCATCAGTTCGTGGCCGCCGGGAATGTCGGTGCAGGCGATCGGGCCGCCAGCGCCATGGAACTCAGAGGCGCCCCGGGAGTTGTCCTCGAGCTTCTTGAAGTACGGCAGCACGTCCTTCCAGCCCCACCCGCGGTTGCCGGCGGCGGACCAGGCGTCGTAGTCCTCGGGCTGCCCGCGCACGTAGATCAGGCCGTTGATGGAGGACGAGCCGCCCAGCCCGCGCCCGCGGGGCCAGTAGATTTTCCGCTGGTCCATGGTCGGCTCGGGCTCGGTATAAAAGCCCCAGTTGTACTGCGGATGGAACATGGTCTTGCCGTAGCCGATCGGTACGTGGATCCAGAGGTAGTCGTCCT
>SXGR01214420.1_pt1 | contig 10005 bp, 2 predicted proteins | sample 3174711 | NCBI WGS metagenome assembly SXGR01 (sample SAMN11356860, study PRJNA531348) | freshwater metagenome | isolation source: freshwater sample F1-60 | place: China: Fuxian Lake, Yuxi | collected 2017-12-25 | reverse complement strand
GGACGGTTCTCGCCGGGGCACAGGTGTCGTTTACCGCAGCGGTCCAAGGTCTAGCGGCAACCACGTTCCAATGGAGGAAAAATGGGTCAGTGATAAATGGTGCAACCGGGAGTTCCTACTCCATCACCTCTCCTGTCACCTCGGATAGTGGGACCTACACCGTCGTTGCTACGAATGGCGAGGGGTCTACTTCGAGTAACCCAGCCGAACTGGTCGTTAATGCGGTCGTGCCTCCGACGATCTCTGGCGCTCCTGCCGACGTTACCGTCCCCAATGGTGAGCGCACGCAACTCAAGGTGACCGCTACTGGGACAGGCACGCTCACCTACCAGTGGTTTCAAGGACAGAGCGGGAGTACCACCAGCCCAGTCACCGGGGCAACGGGCGCCACCTTTACCACTCCAGCCATTACCGCGACCACCAGCTACTGGGTGCGTGTCACCGACGCCAATGGGGGTGTGACCAACGGTCCGACCGTGACGGTAACCGTTTCCGCCACTTCACCGCTTGCAGTTTCGCAGACTGTGATGGGGCACGGCTACATGGCAGGTGGGGCCGTCACGGTCACCAACACCATCACCTACACCGGGACGGCTCCCGGCCGCATCGACTGGGCGACCCTGCTCCCAGCGGGTTGGAAGTACCTCGGCAGCGGGGGCAGTGAGGGTGGATCGCGTCCGCCGTACGAAAGCGGCGATTTGCTCGAATGGTCTTGGACGACTGTTCCGGCGAGCCCGATCAAGTTTACCTACACGGTAAGCGTTCCAGCCGGTACGACCGGCGATCAGGTAATCGCCTCCCTTGTTACCAGCCAAGCTGCGGGCACAAACTACCAGACGATGGCCAAGCCCGATCCGCTCGTCATTCGGTCCGCGTCGCTCCACTCCGCTGACTCAAACCGCGACGGTAAGATCTCGCTGACCGAACTCACCCGCGTGATTGAGCTCTACAACTACAGGTCAGGTACGACACGGAGTGGTCAATACAAGGCGCAAGCGGGCACAGAAGATGGATTCGCGCCTGGACCAGCGGCTCCCACCGCGGCTCCCACCGGATACGCCCTGATCCCTGCGGGGACTTTCACGATGGGAAGTGTGGTGGCATCGATTGTGGGATTGGATAAGAGTGATGGTATCACAAACGCAACTCCGCATCAGGTGACTTTGGGTGCGTTCTATTTGGCGAAGATGGAGACGACCTATGCGGAGTGGGTGGCGGTCAGGGATTGGGCGCGGAACGCGGAGCGAGGGTCAGGCGTTTATGATTTTAGTGCAACGCTTGGAGGAGGGAAAGGGGACGCTCATCCGGTACACTCCGTAAACTGGTACGAAGTTGTAAAGTGGTGCAACGCCAAGAGCGAAATGGAAGGGTTGACACCGGTGTATTATTCGAACGATGCCCAGACGGCGGTGTACCGAACGGGGAGTGTGAACGTTACCACCGTACAAGTGAAGTGGGCAGCTAACGGGTATCGCCTCCCGACGGAAGCAGAATGGGAGTATGCGGCGCGGGGTGGGGTAAGCGGAATACGATTTCCGTGGGGCGACACGATCACGCACGCGCAGTCGAATTATAGTAGCGATAACTACATTTGGGATATAAGTAATACGCGGGGCGGTCATCCAACCTACAGCACAGGTGCTATGCCGTATACCTCGCCTGTGGGGATGTTTGGAGTGAATGGGTATGGGTTGATGGACATGTCGGGAAATGTTAATGAATGGTGTTGGGATTTCTACGGAAGCTATGGCAGCGAATCAGTGACAGACCCTCGAGGGGCTTCTACGGGTTCAAATCGGGTGGGCCGGGGCGGTGCTTGGAACAACAGTTCCGATACAGCCCGTTCTGCGAACCGGAGCTTCAGCAGCCCGGACTCCCGATCTCACGGCATGGGCTTCCGCGCTGCTCGCAGTTTGGTGCCCTGAATCAGAGTTCTAGGTAGTGCGGATTTATGCGGCAGTGATGAGAAGCTGGGGCGCGGAGCGGGCGGCTTCAGCAAAAGCCTCCCGTTGCTAGATAGCGGGGATCGCTGAAGCTTACTCGCGCTTTTCTTGGAGCGATTCGCGTGCCTGCTTCGGGCTAGACGGATGAAAACCATCCGACTGGCCAAGCGAGTAGAGAAGAGCCCAACGGGGTCAGGCTGACCCCGTTCGGCTCCCGCGTTCGGCTCCCGCGTTCGGCTCCGTCCCAACGTTGGCCGGATCCGTGTGAATCCGTGTTTGCCACCACGCGAAGCGATACCGGCAAATGTAACGACCAAACCCTCACCGGTTTTCCTATACCCGTCCTCTCTTCCGGTCACGGCCCGGGCGCGAAGCCGTCCTCGGTGCCGTCGCTCTCGCGGTAATCGCCGGTGCGCGTCGTGCCGCTGCGGAAGTTGTAGAGCTCGATCACCCGCGTGAGCTCCATGAGGCTCAACTTGCCGTCGAGATCCGTGTCGGCGGAATGGTGCCGATTCAGGGTCGCCATCACGGCCGAGGCGCGCAGCGGCTCGGGGTTGAAGCCGTCCTCGCTGTCCGCGGTGGCGACGGCATAGGCGCCGGTGCGGGACGTCCCGTGCCGCGTGTTGTACAGCTCGATCAACCGCGTGAGCTCGATCAGGCTGAAACGACCGTCGCCGTTTACATCGACATCGTGCCGCCGGCCACGGACGACCATGAGGGGATCCGGACGCGCCAGCACCTTGGTAAAGGCTCCGGCCTCCCCCGTTCCGCGCAGGACGGCGAACGCGGAGACGGAACGCGCGCCGGACTCCCCGGCTGGAATATTGAGGGTGTAGGTGAATGACACCGGACCCGCGGGCACCGTCGTCCAAGCCCACTCCAGGATATCAGTGGCGCCGATCGCGGGGGACACTTCGCCAGCCTGACCCGCGACCGAGGCCAGCGACCAGCCGCGCGGGATGAGGACGGACCAGCCGAGGCCGGACGGCGTTCCGGGGTAAGACAGGGTACAGCGGATGGTGACCGTACCGGAGGAAGGCGTGACAGGGGCGACGACCGCATGGGACGCGGCAATCTCGGCGCCGGCGAGGGCCAGCGTTGCGGGCTGGGAAACGGCTTTCACACCGCCGCCGCTCACCTCGACCCGGTAAGTGCCGGCGTCCGAGGCGGCGAAGGCCGCGATCACCACGAAAGGCTTGGTCGCGCCGTTCACCGCCACGTCGTCCTTGAACCACTGGAAGGAAAGGTTTTCGCCGACCGCCACCACCTCGAGCGAGACCGGCACGCCAAGCGGGACTTTTTGCGAGACCGGTTGCCGCACGATCAAAGGCGCACCCGCCGTTCCGCCCACCAGCAAGACGCGCGAAACGGAGATCGGCTCGTAGTTGGCGGCGTCGGCGGCGGCCGGCGTGTATTGCAACGCGAGGCGCACCGGACCCGGCGTGGTCAGGGTGGTTCCGGCCGCAGGTTGATAAATGAAGGATCCACCGCCAGGCACAGCGGCGGCGTTGAGCTGAGCCGACGAAAGCACGGTGCCGGCCGCGACTTGGACGGGCGGATTCCACGTGATCACCGGCAGCGCCTTGAAAACCGTGAATGTGTGCTCGACCGAGGCCACGGCGGAAAGGGAGTCGGTGGCCGGCACGGCAGCGCTGATCTTCACGGTGCCCACGCCCGTGAGCGTGAGCTGGTTACCCTCCACGCGGGCCGGACCACTCACGACCGCGAACACCGCGGGCTGGCCGCTCGTGGAAACCGCACGAAGCTCCATCGGCTGCGGGCTAAATGGCCGGTCCCGCGGCGGATCGATAAAGGCTAAGTTCTGGGTGCCTTTCCCGACCGCGAGGATCGCCGCAGAGCTGGCGACGGGAGCCGCCTGACTGTTGCTGATCACGCACCGGAACTGGTGTCCGCTCATCGCCACGGAGGCGCTTTTCACCGTGAGCGCGGGCGAACGCGCACCCGCGTAGTCGGCTCCGTCGACCACGTCGGAGAACGCGCTCTCCGCGGCCGTGCGCCGCTGCCATTGGAACTGCGGCGGGGGCGCCCCGGCCGCCGCCACGACGAAGGTGGCCGGCTGCCCGGCGGCAACCGTCTGGTCGCGCGGCTGCAGGAGGAGCATCAGGGGCTCCGCGACCGCGACCCGGTAATTGTCGAAGTTCAGGAAGTTGTCGCCCGGTGACCCGGGAGCGGCGATGCGCCACGAAACCGCCACGTCGCCGAGGTTGAGGGCGACGCCCGTCCGCGCGGTGAGCGGCTGGTCGGTCCAAAGCGTGACTCCACCGAGCGTGACGCTCCAACGGTTGCGACCGAAGTCGATCGTCGCAGCGAGCCGGCGCGTCTCGCCGGTCGCGAGAGCCGCGGCAGACTTGACGAGCGCAGGACCGCGATCGTCGCGGCTCACCGAGAGGTCCGCCAGGTCGAGCCGCACGGCGCCCAGCGTCTCGCCGGCGGAATTCCGCACCGCGAACTCAAAGGCATCCTTGCGACCGTTGGTCGAGGGGCTGAGCGCGATATCCGCCGAGAAGACGATGACCGGTGTGCCGGAGCCGAGCGGGTCGTAATTGATCGGCCGACGGACCGTGACCACCTCGCGGGTGGCGGCGGCCAAGCGTCCGATCCAAGCAACCTTGGCACCGGTGGTCGACTCGCCGATGCCGGAGGAACCAGGGTCAACGACGCCGGACCAGCCGTCGAAGCTGATGAGTTTGTCGACGCCCGCCGGGAAAAGATCGAAGTGAGTCGCGTAGAGCTCGCGCGCCGTCTCGAGCTTGAGGTTGAGCGACACCTGACCCTGCGCGCCCGCGGCACCGTCGACCGCGATGAAATAAGTCGCCCCCGCGGTGACAAAGGCACGCACCGCGGCAAAAGGCCGGCCGCGGGCACCGGAGTCGGCTCCCAGCGGCGTGAGACGGTCGATCGCGTCACCGCGGTAAAGTGCAAGCAGCGCCTCGAAACCGGTCCCGGCGGAGTTGATCTCCAGCACACCGCCCTGCGGCGCCGTGAACTTCCACCAAACAGACGCACCTCCTTCGCGCCCCGCGTGGACCGGCTCACCCGCCTCGCGAGTGGCGCCGACATTCGTACCGCGCGCCGTTGCGGTGAGGGGCGGGGGCGGCGCGATGGCCACCACCGCGGCGGGCCATGGAATCGTGGCCGCTGACACGAAGGCGTCGTTGGCCGGCCCTGCCCCGGCCCCGTCGAGCAGGAGCGAAAGGGAGATCTGCCCCGACGCTCCTCCCGCGCCGTCCACCGTGATGCGATAGGTGCCACCCGCCGCCGCCTTGAACACCACTCGGCTCGTGCGCTGGGTGCCGTCGTCATCGTTGGCGACCACCTTGGTAAGCGAGGAAACCGACGCGCCGGTGTAAACCGCCAGCACGGTGTCAATGCCACTGCCGGCGGTCGTGAGGGTGACCAGACCGGCGCCAGGGGCGGTCCAGTTCCACCAGATGGAGCGCGCGGCGGGCCGACCGGCGTGGTCGGGTTCCCCAGCCTCCGCGGTGGCGCCGATGTTGAATCCGGTCCACGCGGCCTTAGTTCCAGAAAGCGCGGCGGCAGCGGCGAAACCATCGTTCGCGGGCACGACGGCACCGGCGGCGTGCGCCACGCGGAGCGCGATGACGCCGGACTCCGCCGCGAGCCCGACGCGGGCGCCGTCGGCCGCGATCTGATAGGTCACGCCGGCCGCGGTCGCGAACGAGACGCGGCTGGTGTTGCCGCCCGCCGGATCCTGGTCGTTGGCGGCGACCGGGGAAAGCGCGGCGAGCGAGGTTCCCGTGTACGTGGCGAGCACGGTGTTGAAAGAGCTTCCGGCCGTTGAAACAGTCGCGATGCCCGCCCCCGGTGCGGTCCAGGACCACCAGACGGAGCGTCCGCCGGGATTTCCCGCGTGGTCGGGTTCGCCGGCCTCCTCAGTCGCGCCAACGTTGGAGCCGGAGACGCGGACAGCGCCGGTGGAGTCGGGAGTGCCCGTGATGGCGATCCGCGCGGCGAAGGCGTCGTTGGCCGGAGCAGGCTTCGGGGCGGCGAGGGAGAGACGCAGCACCACGAGACCGGTCGCACCAGCCTTCCCGTCCACCGCGATGCGGTACTCCGTTCCCGCGACGGCGGTGAACGTGGCGAGGCTGCGCGGGCCCTCGCCGCTGTCGTCGTCGGAGGCGACGGCAGTCAGCGCGTCGAGCGCCGACCCTGAGTAGACCGCGAGTAGGGTGTCGAAGGAACTGCCATCCGTCGCGACCGTGACGGTACCGGCGAACGGAGCCTTCCAGCGCCACCAGACGGAGGCGCCGCCGGCGGCGCCGGCATGTTCGGATTCACCGGCCTCGCGCGTGGCGCCCGAGTTGGAGGAAAGCAGCGCCAGGCCGGAGCCGGAGAGTGATGCGGCGTTGGCGAACGCGTCGTTCGAAGGGGCGGCGCCGGGCTGTTCCGGCGACAGGGAGACGGAGAGACTCACCGCTCCGGCGGCACCACGGTATCCGTCGACGGCGATGGCGTAGGCCGTGCCGGCGACCGCGTTGAAGGCGACCGCGCTGGTCGTGTTTCCCCCGCTGTCGTCGTCCTGCGCGATTCGCGTGAACTGATCGAAGGAGGCGCCGGTATAGACACCGAGCAAGGTGTCAAAGGAACTGCCGCGCGTGGTCGCCACGGCTTTGCCCGCCGCGGGCGCAGTCCAAGTCCACCAGACGGAGGAGCCGCCGTCGCGGCCGGCGTGGACGGGCTCGCCCGCCTCGCGAGTCGCGCCCTCCGAGGTGCCCGTGGCCGAAGCGGACGGGCCGGCGAGCGGCAGACGTTTCGCGAACGCGTCGTTGGCGGGGGGCGGACGCAGCGGAAGCGTGACCGCCAGCTCGGCCGGCTTCTTGTCGGGCGCGGAGACGGCGAACTTGAGCGTGAATTCGGCGACGCCGGAGGGGGCCGTGACGTTCGCGCTGTAGACGCCATCCGCCGCCGTCGCGTCGGGAGCGAGGCCGTTGTTGCGGAGCTCGAGCGGGGAGGCGGCGCCGGGCACCATCAGCGAGACCGTCGCGTTCGTGACCGCGGCAATGTCGTGCACGCGGGCGAAGACCGGAAAGGTGGAGCCGGGCGCGACGAGCGTACCGGGCGCCGGGGTGATGGCCACCTCGAGCACGCCGTCGGGGGTGCCGGCGAGGGCTTGGTAGGCGTTGAGGCGCCCGCCCGTGGCAGTCTTGCCGCGGAGCGCCGCCACCGGAACAACCCCGGCGAGCAGCCGCTGGCGCAACTCCGCAAGAGGCAGGCCGGGGAAACGGGATAGCACGAGGGCCGCGACCCCCGCGACGTGCGGGGCCGCGGCGCTGGTGCCGCTGCCCGAGGAGTAGGCCGAGTCGGACGAGCGTCCGGTGGAATAAATCCCCACGCCGGGGGCGCCGAGGTGCACGCGGTTGGCGCCGTACGATGAGAAATCGGCGAGCTTGTCGGCCCGATCGAGCGCGGCCACCGCGACGATGCTATCGGAGGCATAGCTGGCCGGGTAGCGCGGGATCACGTCGTTGTCGGTGCCCTCGTTGCCCGCGGCGGCGATGAAGATCGCGCCCTTCGCGCGGGCGGCGAGGATGGCGTTGAACATCGCCTGGCTGTACCCTCCCCCGCCCCAGCTGTTGTTGAGGACGCGCGCGCCCTTCGCGACCGCGAAACCGATCGACTTGATGGCGTCGGAGGATGCGCCGGTCCCCTGCGCGTCGAGAAAGCGGCAGGCCATGATGCGCACGCGCGGGGCCACGCCGACCGCCGGTCCGCCGCCGTCGGCCTGCGCGGCGATGATGCCGGCGCAAAACGTGCCGTGCCCGTGCTCGTCGAGCGGGTCGCCGTTGTTCCGCTGGGCGTTCAAGCCGAAGACATTGTCGACGACGCCATCGCGGTCGTCGTCGATGCCATTGGAGGCGAGCGGACCGACCTCGCCCGGATTGCGCCACATCTGGCCCGCGAGATCGGCGTGGGTGTAGCGCACGCCGCTGTCGATCACGGCTACGATAACCTCGGGCGCGCCGGACGTGATGCCCCACGCCCGCACCGCATCGATGTCGGCGCCCGCGAGTCCGCCGCTTTGCCCGGTGTTGCGCAGGCCCCACAGACGGCCGTCCATAAAGGCGGCATCGGACGGAGCGGCCTGCTGCACGGAGACCAGGTAGTCGGGCTCCACATACTCGAACGCGCCGGAATCGAGGAGCGCCTTGATGCGGCGCTGCATCGCCTCCCCGCGCGACTCGGCCTCGGTGCGCGAGGCGACCGGAGTGAGAACGGGCAGGAGGGCGGATAGGGTGACATCACCCGGGCTCAAGGCGGAGCGCCGCAGCAAGCCCATCTCCTCGGAGGCCAGCGCGGCGGACGCGGCAGCGGTGGCGCCCTCCTTCAGGCGCCCAAGCAACCGGTGCGGGTGGGCGCGATGGCCGCCAACGACGACGTAGTTTTCCGCGAAGTTGACCGGAGCGGGCTCGGGCATCAGCGACTCCGCTGGCATTGTGCTCGCGGAAGCGACGATGGATTCGCGCGACGAGTCAGCCTCGGCACGGTCCCCACCGGATGCGGGAGCCGACGGCGCCACCGCGGACACGAAGGCGGCCTCGGAACGATCGGCAGAAGTGGACCCACCCGGCGTGGAGCGCGGTGCGGTGGAAGCGGACAGCGCAGGCTCGGAGGCCACGGGCTTCTTCCGCTGGACGAGCAAGGCGCCTAGGAAGGCGCACACCAACAAACCGGAAAACAGCAGGGCGAGGCGACGACGATTCGAGAACATGGGAGGGGGAAGGTGGTCCGCGGCGGACAGCCGTTTTCACCTTTGCCAGACTAGGCCACGATCGTGCTGAAACGCAAAACCTTTTCCTGCCCTCAACGGCCGGGGTGGAAGCAAAAAAACCCGCCGGGAAGGCGGGGTTTTGAACGAGGAAAAACGAGCCGGCTCAGTTCCGCGATTTGCGTTCGCCGCCCATGTCGACGCCGCGAAGTTGCACCGGGGCGGGAGTGAGCGTGGCGAGCTTGCCGGAAGCGCGGATCAGAGCAGCCGAGGTGGCCTCGGCGGACGCAGCGTTGGCCGGATAGCGGACGATCACGGAAAACTCGGCGCGGTTCGCGGGAACGTTGGTGAACGCAAACTCAAGTTCGCCCGTGGTGCCCGCTTCGGGGCGGATATCCGGGACGTGGGGACCGTTGATGGAAACGAGCGACCAGTTGCCCGGCAGCTTGATGGACCAGCCCACTGCGCCAGGCTCATCGGCATAGTCAGCCGCGGCGCGCAGCACCAAGGTACCGCCGGAAGGCGCGAGCACGGGAGTATCAGCGGTAAGCGAAGCGTTCTGGGCGCGAAGCCCGACGGTGGCGAAAGCCGCGATCAACGACAGCGAGAACAACGACCGGATTTTCATGGAGATTAAGAGAAGATGTAAAAAGAGTCACGTCGCAAGTCTTGACAAAATGTTCCGCCGCGGGAGGCCGGGCGGACTATGGCGAGGAAACTACGGTTGGAGTACGAGGGGGCGTGTTACCACGTGAAAACCCCTCCCGGATCCAATCCCCCTAAAAATCCAGTTTCCTATCAGCCGCCGCCCCAGAATCGGATTCTGGCCGTGACAGAAAGAAACAGGGTCAACGTTGCGCCCAACCGATTAACAACTGTGGTTTATCAAGAGACCGAAGAAGCCGCACGCCCCGCGCCCCTCTGCCCATCACGCGAATGTCTTTTTCAGATACGCGAGACTCTGCGTCGCGATGGCCTCAGGCCCTTCCTCGAATTTAAACACCTCCACCGACACCACGCCGTCGTAACCGACTTCCTTCAGAGCCGCCGCGATCGGCTTGAAATCAACGTCGCCGAAGCCCGGACCCTTGAGATTCACATCGTTGGCGTGAAAATAACCGAAGTTACCGCGCGACTCGTGGATGATCTGCGGAATCGGCTTCGTATCCGAAGACATCGCTTTCACATCGAGGATCACACTCATCGCCGGACTGCGAAACTGTTGCGCGAACACGATCCCCTCCGCCGCCGTGTTGATAAAATTCGTCTCCACCGGCGCCAGCGGCTCAAAGCAAATGGTCACTCCGCGCTCGG
>SXGR01639631.1_pt1 | contig 10006 bp, 9 predicted proteins | sample 3174711 | NCBI WGS metagenome assembly SXGR01 (sample SAMN11356860, study PRJNA531348) | freshwater metagenome | isolation source: freshwater sample F1-60 | place: China: Fuxian Lake, Yuxi | collected 2017-12-25 | reverse complement strand
TCACCGGAACCGCGAGCGGAATCTCCTCCACCGACTCGCCGTTACCGCTGGTTTCAGGAGCGGAATCGTCGTTGCCTCTGACTCCCTGGCGCTCGGTGCCGTTGTCTTCCACGGCGCCCTCGCCCCAGCCGCCGCCAACTTCCCAGCCTGCATCCCAGCCTTCCGCGGGTTGCCATTCGGTCGGATCCGCATCTGAGTACTCCGACTCTGGAATCCAGTAACCGGCGATCCACTCATTGCCGTCGAACCACCCTGGAACCCAGATATATCCGGGCTTGTCTTCGGCAGGCATCCAATAGCCGCTGTGGTACACACCGGCCTCGTCGTAGTAGGCGGACACCCAGGTGTAGCCCGAACGGTAGTCCGGACGCCAGAATCCATCGACGTAGGTCTCACCATCGTAGAATCCAGGCTCCCAGACGTAGCCCTCCGGCCCGGCTTCGGTGGGTTCCCAATAGCCCCAGATGTAGGTACCGTCCTCAAGATAGTATCCTTCCACCCAGTTCCAACCGCCATCTTCACGGGCCTCGGGGCGGTAGTAACCGTCCACATAGGCAGTGCCGTACCAAAACCCGGGAACGTAAGTGTAGTTACGACCGTAGTAATAGCGCGGCCCGGTGTGCACCGGTGCCCAATAGCCGGGCGTCCAATAACCGTAGGCCCAATAGCCCGGAGTCCAGTTCCATCCCGAACGATACTGAGGTGCCCACCCATCGCTCCAAGGGTCGACGTAGTAGTCGAAGTACACCACCGCGACCGTCGCGTATTGGTAACGATAGTAGGGGTGAACCCACCATCTCGAGTAGTACGGGCTGTAATAGTAGTGGCTCGGCACCCCATAATGCGCATGCGGGTGCACGTAGTGATGGTGGTGCAGATGGCGCGCATTCGGCCGCGCATACCGATGATCTCGTGAACGGCTCAGATGATCGCTGTGACGCCGACGATCCGACGAAGCCGACACCCGACTCTCCGGACGGCGTTCACGATCGATCGAAGAACGACGCTCGGTCGACGCGCGAGTGGCACTGGAAACCCGATTTTCAGCGCGAGTTGCACGGGTGGAAGTGCGCCGATCGCGATCCCCTTCCCCGCGGGTGCGATCCGAACTCCGAACCTCCCCACGCGGGGTGGTGGTGGACCGGTCCGAAGAACGGCTTTCCCCTGCGCGCGGCGCTTCCGTTCCCTGCGGGCGGTCGCCCGAACGAGACTCACCCGTTCGAGGAGTTCGAGAGTCGGAAGGTCTCGTTTCGGAAGGAGGGCGCGAATCCGTCGGACGGGTGTCCGAAGGCGGGCGCGAATCCGTCGGACGGGTGTCCGAAGGCGGGCGAGAGTCTGATGGTGGCCGAGTATCCGAGGGCCGAGGCTTGGTTTCCGTTGAGCCCGTTCCCCCCGATTCCGGCTTTGGCTTCGGTTTACGCTCAGCGTCCGGACGGCGCGGCGCAGGGGAATCAGCGGACCAAGAGGGTTTCCGAGGTTCCGCATCCAGGCGAGGCGTCGCGACCCGCGGAGAGCGCTCCTCAAGACGAGGGCGCGTCTCGGAAGACCTGGGAGTTAGGCTGGCTTCCGTACGCGGCGTGGACGCTCGGGGAACGGACGCCCGAGGCTCCGAGCGCGGAGTCGGCGTGGAAGCACGGGGTTCCGAACGAGGTGCCGACGCACGGGGTTCCGAACGAGGAGCAGGCGTCGAAGCCCGCGGTTCCGAACGCGGAGCTGGCGTCGAAGCCCGCGGTTCCGAGCGCGGAGCTGGCGTCGAAGCCCGCGGTTCCGAGCGCGGAGCTGGCGTCGAAGCCCGCGGTTCCGAACGCGGAGCTGGCGTCGAAGCCCGCGGTTCCGAACGCGGGGCAGGCGTGGAAGCCCGCGGCTCCGAACGAGGGGCAGGCGTTGAGGACGACGGTGCCGGCCGCGACGAAGAGCTGGAGCTCGGCCGCGCGCCAGAACCTCGCGTGTCCGAAGTTGAGCTGGGCCGCGATTCTGACGCATCCGGGGAACCGGATGCCGAAAAAGCGGGCGTTGAACTTCCAAGAGCAAGTACCAGAACCAGCGAGCCAAGGCGTGGCATGCGTCCTCCACCAACCGCGCAGACGACTGTCGGGTGGATTTATTCAATGCAGATCCACTATTGTTGATGGATGTCGGTTCGCCTCCTCCTCACACCCCTCGCGACGCTTTTTTTCGGCTGTGCTGCCGGAAGCTTGCACACGGCTGACGGAGATATTCCGCTTCGAACGGCATGGTTTATCGAAGAGCCCTTCGAAGGCGGTGAGGCCGCACGCTTCTTCCTCTCTTCCAGCGATTTCGACTGCGAACTACCTGCCCACGTCGATCCGGAGACCCAAGCGCGCGCCCTACAGGAATGGTGGGTCTCCGCGTGCCGAGAGGACGCCCACCACGTTTTCTTAAGTGTCTACGCCGATCCCATCGACTGGAACGACACTATCTTGACCGGAGAAGTCGGTACAACCTGGCCGATCGCCGACGCCGCGACGGTGGACATCCGCGAGGCAGTACTCGGTGGCGACGGTGTCGTTCCTTGGGCGACCGAACTGGATTATAAGCGCTCACTCGGCGAAGGCGGCACGGTGACCTTGCGTGGGGAGGGCCGCGGGCGCTTCTGGTGGCCTTCCATCAGTGGCGATTTCCGCGCTCAACGGTGCGAATCCGATGCCCCTACCGTCCTGGACGCCATGATCACCTCGGCCGGCCAACCGTCCTTGGCCTGCCCATAATGAACGTTCAACTTAATGAACTTCAGCGACGCCACCAGGAGGTGGCCGCCGAGGTGGAATCTCGTCTGTTGGACGTCGTCCGAAGCGGAAAATACATCGGAGGAACGCACGTTGAGGCGGTCGAACAGTTCGCCGCCGCCGCTTTCGAACGAACGGCAGCCGTCGGCGTCAACAGTGGAACCGATGCGTTGATGTTGGCGCTTCAAGCCATTGGTGTTCAACCAGGAGATGAGGTGATTGTCCCAGCACTTTCGTTCTTCGCCACGGCGGGCGCAGTGGCGGCGATCGGCGCTGTGCCCCGGGTGGTGGACGTTCGCGAAGACGGTTTGATCGATCCCCAGGCCGCGGAAAATGCGATTTCCCCTCGAACCCGGGCGATCGTTCCGGTCCACCTGTTTGGGGCAATGGCTCCCTTTTTGCCGTTCGATCTGCCCATTGTCGACGATGCAGCACAGGCGATCGGCGGCACGCCCTCCCGCTCCATCGGGGTTCTAACCACCCTTTCTGCCTACCCCACCAAGACCTGGGGCGCGGCAGGAGATGCAGGCTTTGTGATCGGCGATGATCCCGAACTTCTTTCCAGAGTTCGAAAGCTCGGAAATCACGGGATGTCCGAGCCGCATCATCACCATCGGGTGGCGGGCACCGTTGGCCGGAACTCGCGCTTGGATCCCATGCAAGCGGCCGTTCTTCTGGGACATGCGCCACTTCTGACCGACCGCATCGCCCGAAGGCGCCTCACCGCCGCCCGCTATGATCGAGAGCTTCCCCAAAGTTGGCTTCGATTACCCAGAGACCCTGGAAGTCCAGTGCATCACTATGTGGTCCGCCATCCGCGGCGGGAGGCGATCCGAGAACACTTGGCAATCCGCGGTATTGAAACGGCCATTCATTACCCTCTTTCGCTCGGCCGTCAGCCAGCGCTCGTCGTGACCCCCTGCCCGATGGCCGAACGGTTGACCTCGGAGATGTTCGCGTTACCGGTGCATGATCAACTAACCGAGTCGGAAATTACCGCGGTATTGACCGCCTGCGCGGAGTGTCGATGAACGCGCTGTGGTGGGCCTACGGTGGATGCGCTGCGCTTATCGGACTTTGTATCGGTTCTTTCGCCAATGTTTGCATCGACCGACTTCCGCACGACCGAAACCTGCTGGACCGAAGCGCCTGCCCCGTTTGCGGGCACGCCATCCGCTCAAAAGACCTGATCCCCGTCGTTTCCTTCGTCACGCTGCACGGGAAATGCCGAGACTGCGGCGCTCCTATCCCCCCAGTGACTCCATGGATTGAGGTTCTCGGCGGATTATTGGCGGCACTCGCCTACCGAAAATTCATCCCCGACGCCGGCTCCCTCGACCTCGCACACGGGGCAGCTTGGACGCTCTATTTCGGCTTTCTGGCCGCATTGATGATCGCCACCCTCACCGACATCCGGCACCGCATCATCCTCGATCAAACAAGCATCTATGCAGCTCCGATCGGAATCCTTGGCGTCGCCGCGGCTCAAGCGCTGGGCTACGACGGTTGGCCCCATCTCACTTGGAAGAACGCCGTTCTTGGTGCATCGGCCAATGGCGTCTTTCTCGGCGGCATCGCGCTGGTCCTCCAATGGGTCTTGCGCCGTGACGGCCTCGGCTGGGGCGACGTCAAATTGTTAGTCATGATCGGCGCTTTCCTTGGCCTAACCTTCTGGCCGTTGATGTTCGCGTCGGTACTCGGGGCGTCCGCCGGAATCCTGCTGGTGCTCAGGCGCAGCAAAAGCGAGTACCTTCCCTTCGGGCCGTCGCTGGCGCTCGGTGCGGCGCTCTACGTCCTGTACGGCGACCTGTTCTTGGCACGATTTTTCCCCGGAATGGAGCAATTGAACCAATCGCTCGGCCTTCCGTGAACGCTAGGGCTGCTGAAAGAGCAGATGTACAGCTCCTTTTCCGCCGGTATGCGCGACATCCCCCACCACCAGATCGGCCAGGCCGTCGCCATTCAGATCCGATGGCGTGCCAGGCACAAACGACGCAAAAGTAACGTTTGAAGCTGAACCTGCAACAGATGCCCACGCAAAGTCGTCGAAGTTGTATTCCCCATCCACTGGCACACCCGAAAGGATCGACACCGATTCGGCACTCGTCACCGAAACCAGACGATCTGAGCGGCCATCGCCGGTCCAGTCGCCAGCGTTGATCATGCGTCCGAGGGCGTCGGAGGAACCAAGCTTGAGCACGCCATCCGCAAAAGCAAGGTTGACCCCGCTTCTGACTGAGGGTCCTCCATAAAAGAGGTACAGCTCACCGGAACTACCCTCCCGAATCCAGAAATCGTCGGTCCCATCTTGGTCAACGTCGCCCGCGGGGGCCACCAAGGAGCCCACCTGGTGATTCTGCTCTTCGCCCGAAAGCACCAACGACCCTGCTTCATCCGGCGTCGCGCCCTGAAACCCATACCGCGCGCCCCGCCCCCAGAGCATCCACACGCGGCCCGAATTGGCCGCTTCACCGTCGTGGTACGGATCCCCGAGCAACAAATCATCATATCCGTCACCATCAAAATCCGACCCCTCGTTTGCGGACCGGGACCAGGGCTCCGAACCTCCGGCTGCGTTGGATACATAAACGCTCGGAGTACGCCAACAATAGTTATACGAGGTGGAGGTCTCGCAGCGGTAACGCAGGGTAGCGTCAATGTCGGTCCAAGCCAGCAGACCCGTCGAACCGCCATATTGGATGGCAACGGAATTGTACGGCACCGACTTATCGTATCCAAACGCGATCAAATCCCCCAGGCCGTCAGCGTCCAAGTCCGTGCGGCTGCTGATCGAGGCACCAAGCTGATAACCACTGCCCCCATCGATTCTCAGGACCGCGTCCGACACCGACAATCCCGCTTCGACATCGGTAAACACGTAGACTCGGCCCGAATTACTGCTTCGGGTCAAGGAGGAGGCGGCGAGATCGCTGCGTCCATCGCCATCAAAATCGCCAATATCGGCGATTGCCCAACCAAAACCATCGGTGGTGGCCGCACCCGGAACCACATCGCCGTCCACAAACTCATTGGCTCCGCTGAGATCGCCCGCAAAAAATAAGGACAGAGCGCCCTGACCGGTGGTCCCACTCGGATTGTAGGTCGGTGCTCCCAGCGCTAGATCCTGCACCCCATCATCATCCCAGTCCCCAGTTGCTACGCTGCGAATGGGCTCGGTGGTCGCCCGTCCGAGCAGGGTGATGTCTGCGTCCAAAGCCACGCCGTTGTCGATCAGCCCGTCGCAGTTGTTGTCGTTTCCATCCATCACTTCCACGGCAGCAGGTGAAAATAACGGATCGGCATCATCGCAGTCGTCGCCACCGTAGTCCGATGATGGATAACCATCTTCGTCGCCGTCAAAATCGTCGATGCCGTCGCAGTTGGAGTCCACCCCATCGTAGGGGACGTCGTCTGCCCCTGGGAAGATTTCGTCGTTCGCATCTTGGCAATCTCCGCCGGTTTCAAGATCTTCCTCGAACACCTCGGAAATGTGCCCATCGCCATCCTGGTCAAAGTCGCTGCCGCCGTCACAATCGGCGTCGATCCCGTCATACCACGTCTCGACCGCATCCGGATGAATGTCGGCGTCGCCGTCATCGCAGTCGGCTCCCCCGGCCGCCACCGAATCATAGCCGTCGCCGTCCGAATCTGAAGGTACGTGGCCGGAAAACGTGCAAGTCAAGTCGGGGCGAGCGTCACCACCTGAGGTCCACCCCACCGTCAACTCGGAGGTGTACTCACCGAAATCGGTAGGTTGAAAGCGGACCGTAAACAGGTACGCTCCATCTGCAGCAACCGCAGCCGGCAGCGCCGCGCCAACCGAAAAAGGAGCCTCCATGGTCAATGATTCAACTCGTGCGCCACCGAGGCCCGTGTTGACCAGCCGCATGGTTTTGGTGCGCAATTCCCCAGGGGACGCATTGCCAAAGTCCGCGGAAATCGCGTCGCAAGGGTCGATCGCCAACACGCCATCGCCCAACACATCGGTGTCGTCGACGACCACCAAATCGGTGTCGCCCCCCGAAGTACACCCGGCTCCCAACAAGAACCACCAGCCACTTCTCGGAAACCGCACGCACACCTCGGGTCACACCATTTCTGATCCTACCCCGAGATGTCCAGGTCCTCGATGGCCGACTGAATTTCCCTGAACGATCGCCGAGATTCCGCATCGGTCGCGCCCGACAACTGATCCAAGCCGGAGCGCCACACCGTCACGGCCTCCTCCGCGCGCCCAACATCCGCCAGCATCTGACCCAATTGAAGGTAGCCGGCGCCCGAAAGCGGATGCCGCGCAAGGAGATCGCGAAAACACGCTTCCGCGCGGACGATTTCGCCAGCCTGACGGTACTCCATCCCCAGTGAATACAGCGTAAACCGATCACCCGGTTTCTTCGCCAGATAAGCCTCCAACATCGGAATGCGGCTCACTCAGCCTCCGCTGGGCGCCACAGGCGCACGGGCTCCGATCGGCCACGAATCTCCATTTCAGGCATCGCTTCCCAAACTAGGTCCGAAGATGCCTTCCGACGCGTGGCCTCAGTCACCAAAACCGGCGTTCCTAGAGGTTTAGTGAGGCCCTCGATGCGTGACGCGACGTTGACGGCATCGCCGATGATGGTGAACTCACGGCGTTGTTCGGGGCCAATGTTGCCCACGAGCACCTCCCCGGTATGAACGCCAATGCCCAAGCCGATGGCCGGATGCCCTTGGGTTTGCCGCTCCTGGTTCAACTGACGAACTTCGTCGAACATCGCCAACGCACACCGAACGCCCCGAGTGGCGTGGTCCGCCTGCGCAACCGGCGCGCCAAAGTAAATGAGGGCTCCATCGCCCATAAACTTGTCTAGCGTGCCCCCATACTCAAAAACCTTGCCGACCAACCGAGTGTGCAGTTCATTCAAGAAGGCGACCACCTCCGAAGGCTCCAAAAGCTCGGACATGGCGGTGAATCCTCGAACATCCACAAAGAGAATCGTCACTTCCGTGCTGGAGGCTTCCGGCGCCCCACCCTGATCCAGGATTCGACGAGCCACGGCCGGAGAAAAATACCGCTCTAAACTACCAATAGCCACCCGCTCTCGAGCCAGTGCATCCGCCACCGATAGAAATCGAAGGATCACATAGCGGCCCACCAGCGCAAAGAGCACAAAGATCAGTCCTTCTCCAATGTGTCCACCAAGCGCGGCATGGGCAAACCACAAGATCACTTGGCCACACAGCGCGCCCACCAGCGTCGAAGCCAAAAAAATCCGAGTGTCCAAAAACAGCATCGCAAACAGGGCTGCGATCAAGAACTGCGACAACGCAAAATAGGCAGGACCCGTGGGATCTTCCGACCACGACACAAAGTGAATGCCGAGCACCAACAGGGGGTCCAACAGCACCGGCCCCACCCAAACCGAACCGCCACGACGCGCCCACATCCAAAGCACGGCTGAAATGAGCACATACGCCAGGAGCCAGGGTACCGCGGCCGCCCATGGACCGCCGATCTCCACCACCTGCGACAAGGCCGCCGCCAACAGCGCCCAGCCGATCATCCCAAACAGCCGTACCATCGCCTGCTGTTCGGCTCCTCGCTGAGACTCTTGCGCCAAGGCACTCATCGGTCCACCCGTCGCCAGTCGCCGTCTGCCCATCGCTCGTGCGGACAGTAACCCGCTTTGTAGCTCAAGTGTGAACAGTCCCTCACATAAAGGCCCAGGTACAGGTGTTCGCGGCCGGTCTGTCGGCAAAAGTGTATTTCTTGCAGAGTAGAAAACACTCCAGGAGAAAGCCTCGAAATTTCTAGGTCGGGGTCAAAGTAGAAATACACCGAACTCGCGGAAGTGGCCCCCAGATCCACAATCCCCACGCCGATCAGACGGTCCATCCAGAAGTATCGCATTTCCATGGTATGAAAACACGACTCCACCAACCAGCTGGTGTACCCCAGAACTTCCATCGGTTCGTCGTCGGACGCCGCCAGGCTCCGGCCGAATTTATGACGGTTGTACAGAGCCAATTTCTCATCGGTGCACACCGGCGGCCCGATTTCCACCCGCCCGCGTTCGTCCCACCGCGACAACACCCGGCGCTGCGATTTAGAGAGTTCAAACTCCCTTGTAAGCACACGAAGCGGCCGACACTCCTGGCAGGTCGGACAGGCAGTGGTGTACAACGAGCGCCCCACTCGGCGTTCTCCCAGGGAGAAAGCCTCGTCAGCCTCCACCAATCCGAGGCGTTCAAACTGCCGATACAACGGCATCCTCGCCACGCGACCGGGGAGGTACGGGCACGATTGTAGGGAATCATCGACCAAAAGCTGGCGGCGCACGTCCTGAACCTAAGTCATTCGGCGCAGCCGTTCAATGCATCCGGCTCATGCGCGCTTGCGACTCCGATCGGCGGGGTCGAACCTTCTCCGAACGTGCCGCAATCACCCCTTCAAACCATGGAACCGCGAATTCTGGCGAGATCCCCGCCCGTCGGGAAACCACCGCCAAGCCCAACACCATCAAGCCGGAAAAGGGAGGGGAAGTGCCGGCTCCCAGGCGCAAATGATCAAAACACTGCAATTCGCGGGCGACGCCGTGCTGTTGAATGCGCGCGACCAACCAATCGCACAACACCCCGAGCAGAACACCCTTTCCAACCGCAATCTGCTCCAGCGTCTCCGCCGCATCCTGCGGATCGTCCCGCCAGAGCCCCAGTAAAACCCGAGCCGAAAGCTCAAAATCGGTGTGGAGTCGCTGCGGAGAACCGATCCCCATCCCCATCCATCGACCGATCGCCAGCTCACACGCCCGCGCTGCGTGAGGGCGGTACATGGCCAGCGCGGCCGCGGCCAGCGAGCAAGCGACGCGTTCCTGTGGATCACAGCGCCAATCTTGCGCTTCCACCAGCATTAACGAGCCCAACATCGCGCTGGCCAGCCGATCGGAAGCCTCCGTGGGCTCCTCCCGCAACACCACCGGTGCAAGCAGCGCGCCCGCCTGTGCAAAGCCTTCCGGGGAATTGGAGTGCCGCAGCGCAACGGCGGCACGATCCATCGCCGCACAATCCCCAGCTCGAACCGACTTAAACACCGACATGATTCCTCCGGCCGACCGGGAGCGTGAAGCTCTTGTCGTCACAACTAGGGTCTGTCTTCGAAACTAGACCCACATCATTGCGCAAGCAAGCGCCACCATAGCGGCATAACTCTGAATGTTTTTCTCGAAACGGGTTGCAAACCGACGGTAGTGCTTGAGGCGAGCGAAGGTGTGCTCTACGTG
>SXGR01061007.1_pt1 | contig 10006 bp, 9 predicted proteins | sample 3174711 | NCBI WGS metagenome assembly SXGR01 (sample SAMN11356860, study PRJNA531348) | freshwater metagenome | isolation source: freshwater sample F1-60 | place: China: Fuxian Lake, Yuxi | collected 2017-12-25 | reverse complement strand
CCAGCAGAGTGCAGCCGGCGGCCATGGCATGGCCGCCAAAACGCAGCAGCACGCCGGGATGGCGTTTGGCCACCAAATCCAGGGCGTCTCGTAGGTGAAAGCCGGCAATTGAGCGGCCTGAGCCCTTGAGTTCGTGCTCGCGCCCGGGCGCGCTGCTGGCGGCAAAAACAAAGGTCGGTCGGTGCAACTTGTCTTTGATGCGGGAGGCCACGATGCCCACCACGCCTTCATGAAAATCAGGGTCAAACACACACACTGCCGGGGGCGGTTCGTATTCCGCTTCAAACAGGGTTTCGGCCACCGCAAAGGCCTGCTCGCGCATATCGCCCTCGATGATGCGGCGCTCGCGGTTGATGTTGTCCAGGGTTTGGGCTAACTCGGTGGCCCGACTGCGGTCGTCGCTGAGCAGGCATTCAATGCCCAAGCGCATGTCAGACAAACGGCCAGCGGCGTTGATACGTGGGCCCAGCGCAAAGCCAAAATCAAAGGTGCTGTCGCTCTGGGCTTCGCGTCCCGCGACAACAAACAGGGCGGCCACGCCAGCCGGCATGGCCAGGGCCCGCACCCGCTTGAGTCCCTGGGCGACCAGGCGGCGGTTATTGGCATCGAGCCGGACCACATCGGCCACAGTACCGAGTGCCACCAAGGGCAGCAGGGCGTCGAGCTTGGGCTGGGCGCCCTGGGCAAATTTGCCGCGCTGGCGCAACTCGGCGCGCAGGGCCAGCAAGACATAAAACATCACGCCAACGCCGGCAATTGATTTGCTGGCAAAGCCGCAGCCGGGCTGGTTTGGGTTGACGATGACATCGGCCTGGGGCAACACGGTTTGTCCCTCGACGATGGCGGGCAAATGGTGGTCAGTGACAAGTACCTGCAGGCCTAATGCCCGCGCAGTGGCCACGCCCCCTAGGCTGGCGATGCCGTTGTCCACAGTAATTAGCACATCGGCCCCGCTGGCTTTGACCCGCTCGGAAATTGGGGGCGTGAGGCCGTAGCCGTCGACCACGCGGTCGGGCACCAGGTAGTCCACATGGCGTGCCCCCAGCAGCCGCAGTCCGCGCACCGCCACGGCGCAGGCGGTGGCGCCGTCACAGTCGTAATCGGCCACGATGCAGAGTTTTTTTTCGGCTTCGATGGCGTTGGCCAGCAGTGTGGCGGCCGCAGCGCTGCCCAACAGATCACCGGGGGGTAGCAGGTGGGCCAGAGCGTCGTCAAGCTCGGTCGGGCTCTGCACGCCGCGGGCCGCAAACAGCTGGGCCAGAAGTGGGTGTATGTCGGCCTGCTCCAGCGCCCAGACGCTGCGTGGCGGTATGTCTCGCGCGACCAGTTTCACAGCGCCTCCATCAAGCTCAACATGGTTTTGGGCCTGAGCCGCTGGCCCAGCCGGCGCCAAGCGGACAACCCGGGCTGGGCAGACCAGCTTTGGGCCGAGCGCTCGCCGCACAGGGTCAGCCGGGCCTGGCCGGTTTGGTGCAAGGCGGCCAGCAGGGCCGGGCCGTGGCTGGCATCCAGCGCCTGCCAGGCCTGGGCCCAGGCTGGCCAGTCTTCGGCCAGCGCAGCCTCGCGCAGTTGGTCTGCCACCACCAGGCCCCCGGTGCCGGCATCGTCCGCTTGCGGCAGTGAAGGCAGGGCGCCGGTGCCGCTGAGCCAAAAAGAATTGACCGGCAGCAGGCCGCGCTGGCTGCGCGCGCTGTTGACAGGGTGGGTGTAGAGCAGCATTTCCATTTCGCTTTGCAGCCGGCGCAGGCCGCTGGCCTGGGCTGCTTGGGGCATCCAGGGGTCGAGTTGTCGCCCGGCTACCCGGTCTAGCGAGGCGCAGGCCAGGCCGCGAAACACCTCGCCCTGCGCCAGCCAGCGTTGCGATTGGTCGTAGTACAGCGTGATGCCGTCTTCTGCAAAATAAGGCTGCATTGCGGCCAGCAGCGCTTGTGACTCGGCGGGCTCAAACTGCGGCAGTGGCGCATGGTGCATGGCCACATGCAGGGCACCAATTTGCCAGTGGCAGGGGCTCACAAACGCCCAGGCGCCCTCGGTTTTTCTGGCCTGCAGCGCCGCCCAAGGCAGCTCGCCGTCGGCGCCACTCAGCCCCAGGCTTGCCGCCAAGGCCCGCTCGTGCGGTGGTGACAGGCTGCTGTCATCTCCCCGGTCCGTGGCGAGTGGTGCCAAGCGCAGCAGCGCTTTTTGCAGCGCGGGCAGTGCCAAACCTTGCAGGGCCTGCGCACAGCCCGCCGAGCTGCAAAACGCGAAGGGGATCAAAAGGTGCATGGGGGCATTGTCAGTGATCAGGCGATGCCACAATGGTCCTTTGTTTGAACCTCGGCTTCTGCGATGCAACTTCCGTTCGAGCTGCTTTTAGGCTGGCGCTACACGCGTGCTGGTCGTGCCACCAGGCGCAACGGCTTTATCTCTTTTATCTCGGGTGTTTCTATGCTGGGCATTGCGCTGGGCGTGGCTGCGCTGATCATCGTGCTCAGTGTGATGAACGGTTTTCAGAAAGAGGTGCGAGACCGCATGCTGGGAGTGGTTTCGCACATTGAAATATATGCAGCAGACGGCGCAGCGCTACCCGACCTCGCCGCCAGCCTGGGCGCCGTGCGGACCCATCCCGAGGTGGTGGGTGCAGCGCCGTTCATCGCAACCCAGGCCCTGCTGGCCCGTGGCGAGACCATGAAGGGCGCGGTGGTGCGCGGCATAGACCCGGCGCTGGAGCCAGAGGTGACGGATCTGGCCCGACAGTCTGGCAGCGGCGTGCTGCAGCGTTTGCGCTCGGGTGAGTTTGGGCTGGTGCTGGGCGGTGAGTTGGCGCGCAGCCTGGGTGTGCGGGTTGGCGAGCCGGTGACGCTGGTGGCCCCAGGCGGGCAGGTGACGCCGGCCGGCGTCGTGCCCCGCCTGAAGCAAATGACCGTGGTTGGCACTTTTGATTCGGGCCACTACGAATATGACGCCGGCCTGGTGCTGATGCATGTGGATGATGCGGCGCGTATTTTTAGGCTCGAAGGCGCTAGCGGACTGCGTTTGAGGTTGCGCGACCTGCACTCGGCCCGCGCAGTGGCCGCAGATCTTGCCCTGCGCTTGGGGCCAGCGGTTCTGGTGCGCGACTGGACGCGCCAAAACCGCACCTGGTTTGCTGCCGTGCAAGTTGAAAAACGCATGATGTTCATCATCCTCACGCTGATCGTGGCGGTGGCCGCCTTCAACCTGGTGTCAACTCTGGTGATGTCGGTGACCGATAAGCGCTCAGATATTGCTATTTTGCGAACCCTCGGTGCGAGTCCGGGCAGCATCATGGGTATTTTTGTGGTGCAGGGTGCCATGGTGGGGCTGGTCGGCACCCTGGCCGGTCTGGCCCTGGGCTTGGGCGTGGCCTTCAATATTGATGTGTTGGTGCCTGCGCTGGAGCAGTTGCTGGGCGCGAGCTTTTTGCCCAAAGACATCTACCTGATCAGCCGTATGCCCAGCGATCCACAGCAGGCCGATATATTGCCAGTTTTGCTGATCTCGCTGGCACTGTCCTTCGCTGCCACCCTCTACCCCAGCTGGCGCGCCAGCCGCGTCAACCCGGCCGAGGCGCTGCGTTATGAGTGAGCTGGCCCCCACGCTTGCCGCTGCGCGTGCTGCGCTGCCGCCCGAGGAGGCGTCTGCGGGCGGTGGCGCGGCCCAATTGCCATCAACACCGCGCAGGGGGGAAGCCATGCAACTGGTGTTGCAGGCCCGTGGTCTGACCAAGCGGTTTCAGGAGGGGCGCTTGGATGTGTCAGTGCTGCAAGAGGTGGATCTGCAGGTGCACCGTGGCGAGACGCTGGCGATTGTGGGGGCCTCTGGGTCGGGCAAGAGCACGCTGTTGCACTTGCTAGGCGGCCTAGATGCGCCCAGTGCCGGTCAGGTCGAGCTGTTGGGCCACAGACTCGGGGTTCAGAGTGCACAGCAGCAGGGGGCTTTGCGCAACCAGCACCTGGGTTTTGTGTACCAGTTCCACCATTTGTTGCCCGAATTCAGCGCGCTTGACAACGTGGCCATGCCGCTGTGGATACGCCGCATGGCGCGACCAGATGCTGCTGCTGCTGCTGCTGCCATGCTGGCGCGTGTTGGGCTGCAGGACCGTTTGCACCACCGCCCGAGCGAACTCTCTGGCGGCGAACGCCAGCGGGTTGCGATGGCCCGGGCGCTGGTCACTCAGCCGGCCTGTGTGCTCGCCGATGAGCCCACCGGCAATCTGGATCGCAGCACGGCTGACGGGGTGTTTGACCTGATGCTCGAACTCGCGCAAAGCCAGGGTACCGCCTTTGTTCTGGTCACCCACGATGCGTCTTTGGCGCTTCGGTGCCAGCGCCGGCTGCAACTCGTCGCCGGGCGGCTCAGCCCCTTTGAGCTGTAGCGGCGCGTGGCCGGCTGCAGGGTTGCCGGTTGCTCAAACACGCGGGCAGGCCAGTACCCGGCCGATGCCAAGCCTCAGGCGATGCGGTTGAACCAAAGGATGGACAAAGCCGCAGCTGTGATCGCCAGCAGCGCTGCCAACAGGGCCAGCAGTCCGGAGATCTCGGTTTCTTTCTTTTCGACTGTGAGCCGGGTGCTGAGCGATTCGTAGACTTTTTTCAGACTCTCGGCGTTGCCAGCGTAAAAGTAGTCGGCCTGGGTTTGCAGGGCGATTTTTTTGAGGGTGTCTTCGTCCAGTTTGACGCGCATGGACCAGCCCTCAAAACCAATGGTCTCACCGCTGACTGTGCCAATACCCACGGTGTAAACCCGTACGCCTCGGTCGGCCGCGAGTTTGGCAGCCTCGAGCGAATCTACGCCGGTCGTGCGTTGCCCGTCGGTCAGCAAAATAATCGCTGCCGAGCTGTAGGAGCCCGGGGCCACTGGCACAAATTCTTTCTGGGTTGGTGGGGGGTTAGCCTGGTCGATGGCGACGCCCTGGGGGCGCTGGCGCGCGCCCATCATGGCGGTGAGGTCAATGCCGGCGTCCGGAAAAATAGTGGCTAGCGACATCACGATGCCATTGCCGATGGCCGTACCCCGCTGCATTTGAAAGCGGTCGATGGCGGCTACCAGGTCTTCGCGGTTAAGGGTCGGGTTTTGCACCACTTGGGCCGAGCCAGCGAAGGCCACGATGCCCACCTTCACCTGGCGGGGCAGTTGCGCCAAAAAAGCCTTGGCCGCGTTTTGTGAGGCAACCAGCCGGTTGGGTAGTACATCAGTGGCGCGCATGCTGCCCGAAACATCCATGGCCAGCATGATGGTTTCTTGCGTCATGGGCAGGCTCACCCGCGCATAGGGACGGGCCGCAGCCAGCAGCATGACGGTGATGGCCAGCAGAAGCAGCAGCGCCGGGACATGCCGGCGCAGGTTACGGCCCGGGCCCATGGCCTCTTTGATGATCGACAGGCTGGCAAAGCGCAGCGCAAGTTTTTTGCGCCGGCGCAGCAGCCAGAAATAAAGCCCGATGAGCAGCGGCAGGATGAGCAAAAGCCAAAGCAGCTTGGGCCAGAAAAAAGTCAGGGGGAGGTCGGCAGGCAGGTTCATGCTGGCAGGGCCTTCATGTGAGCGGGAAGCCTTTGGCTGCGCCGTCGGCGCAGCTCGGTAAAGCGCAGCAGGGCTTCCACCAGATTGTCTGCGGTGGACAGCTCCAGCGTATCGACACCAGCGCCTGCCAGGGACTGGCGCAGCTCTGTTTCGCGCTGCGCTGCGACTTGACTGAAGCGTCGCCTGAAGGCTGCATCGCCGGTGTCTATGAGCACCTGCTCGCCAGTTTCAGCGTCCCGCATGGGCAGCAGCCCAAGGTCGGGCAGGTCTAATTCCATCGGGTCAAACAGCCGCACTGCGACCACCTCGTGGCGCTGTGCCAACTGCCCCAGCGGTTTTTGCCAGCCCGGCTCGCTGATGAAGTCTGACACCACAAACACGGTTGAGCGGCGCCGCACCGTGGTGGCGCCAGCCTGCAGCAGGTCTTGCAGCCGGGTGGCGCCGGTTTTGGCGGGCGGGCGGTTTTGCATGGCGTGCAGCAGTTGCAACACATGCAGGCGGCTCGAGCGCGCCGGCAGCACCCGGTCTACGCCGTGCCCATACAGCAAGGCGCCAACCCGGTTGCCATGGCGTGTGAGCAGTCGGGCCAGCACCGCTACAAACTCGGTGGCTAGCTCGCGCTTGGCGCTGGCGCCCGAGCCAAAGTCGACCGAGGGACTGAGGTCGAGCAAAAACCAGGCGGCCATCTCGCGGTCTTCGGTGAACACCCGTACATGGGGTATGGTCTGGCGGGCTGTCACATTCCAGTCAATGTGGCGCACATCGTCGTGGTGCTGGTACTCGCGCAGGTCGGCCAAATCCATGCCGGTGCCACGCAACAGGGTGCGGTAGTCTCCCTGCAGCAGGCCGTCCAGGCGGCGCAGCACGGTCCATTCCAGCCGGCGCAGCAGGTGCTCTGCCGTCACCCCAGCCGGCGCTGTGGCGGGCGCCTGAGCCTTGGCCTGCACTGGTTTAAAAAACGGCCACATGGTGCGCGCGCTAAAGCCAGGGAGCTGGGTTTTAGCCTGCCGCCTCAACCGGCGCAGTGTCTGCCGGCGTAGAGTCTGCCGGGTTTGGCGCATGCTCCAGGGGGCGAGCCGGCGGCGTGATGCGCGCCATGATGCGCTGCGTGATGTTGTCCGCAGTCATGCCCTCAGACAGCGCCTCATAAGACAGGACCAGCCGGTGACGCAGCACATCGGGCACCAGATCACTCATGTCTTCCGGCAGGGCATAGCTGCGCCCGCGCAGCATCGCCAAGGCACGGGCCCCTTCCACCAAATTGATGGTGGCGCGGGGGCTCGTACCATAGGTGATCAGGGGTACCAGCGCTTTGAGGTCGTGTTGCGCCGGTTTGCGCGTGGCCGAGACCAGCCGCACCGCGTACTGAATCAAGGACGGGTCCACGTACACCTTGCGGCAGGCCAGTTGCAGTGCTGCGAGTTGCTCGGTGGTGGCCACGGCTGTCACCGCCACAGGGGCGCCCGTGACCCGCTGCACAATGACAAACTCTTCTTCGTCGCTTGGGTAGTCGACCAGCACTTTCATCATGAAGCGGTCCACTTGCGCCTCCGGCAGCGGGTAGGTGCCCTCGGTCTCGATCGGATTTTGCGTGGCCATCACCAAAAACGGCTCGGGCACCCGGTGGCTGACCCCGGCAATCGTCACTTGGCGTTCTTGCATCACCTCCAGCAAGGCGCTCTGTACCTTGGCCGGCGCGCGGTTGATTTCGTCGGCCAGCAGCAGGTTGGTGAATACCGGGCCCAGCGAGGTGCTGAACTCGCCGGTGCGCTGGTTGTAAATGCGCGTACCCACCAGGTCGGCAGGCACCAGGTCGGGCGTGAACTGGATGCGCTTGAACTGGCCTTGCACGGTGTTGGCCAGCGTCTTGATGGTCAGTGTTTTGGCCAGGCCCGGTACGCCTTCAACCAGCAAATGCCCTTGGGCCAGGACAGCCACCATGACCCGCTCCAAAAACCGGTCTTGCCCAACGACCACGCGTTTGACCTCGTAAAGAATTTGTTCCATCAGTTGGGCGGTGTCGGGGTTGGCTGAACTCATGTTGGCGGTCCTGTGTTGGATGAAAATACAAGGTCAAAAAGGCGGCACGCCAAAGGCCGCCGCAGCATTCTCGATCGGCACTGCAAAGCCGATTCCCAGAAAGGTGCGCATGCGGGTGGGGTTGAGTATGGCCGTGACAATGCCCACCACCTCGCCGTCCATGGTGACGAGCGGTCCGCCCGAGTTGCCTGGGTTGGCGGCAGCGTCAAACTGGATCAGGTTGCCCATGTCCTGCCCGCCCTCTGGTGAGCGAAAAGTGCGCTTGAGGCCCGAGACCACACCAGCCGAGGCCGACGGGCCAATGCCAAACGGAAACCCCACCGCCAGCACCTGGTCGCCGGGCAGCAGGTCTGCGGTGGAGCGCAGGGTGGCGGCCGCCAGATCGTCCGGAATTTTGTGCGCCTGCAGCACCGCCAGGTCGTTTTCAGGTTGGGTGCTGATGACTGAGGCGGTCGACTCCAGGCCATCGGCAAACACCACCTTGATGGTGTGCGCACCCTGAATCACATGCAGATTGGTCAGGATGACGCCTTTGTCGACGATCACTACCCCGGTACCCACGCCCATGCTCGGGTCATCGTCGTCGTCTTTGCCCCGGGTATAGGCCATTACCCGCACCACCGAGGGCAGAATTGCCTCGTAGGCGCGCGCCGCAGCCGACGGCAGTAGGTTTTCTTCGAGGGTTTTGAGTACTGCTGCGGTGATGTCTTTTTGTGTCAGAACCCGCGGCGCACGGCTCAGCAGCAGCGCGACACAAACCGCCAGCGCCAGTGCCAGCAGGGCCATGGCAGTCCAAAGCAGGCGGGGGTCACTGGGTGAGAGGCGGCGCAGCGCCGCCAGGCGGGCCCAGCGCGCTGCAGCAGCGGCCCGGCTGCTTGCCTGGGGCGCGGTTTGGGGCGCTGGCGCGGGCCGCTTAGGGCCCGCGCTGCTGTAGAGGGCGGTTCTGCGCATGGTTCAAGCTCCTGGGCTGCCAACACGAGTTTAAGCGGCAGAAAGCAAAAGCGTATCACCAAACCGGGCTGCTCGCCTGCTAGGGGCCGGCCTGCCGGGAGTAAAGATTTTTCCGGCTTAACTTGTTTCGACCATGTTCTTTTCACCGCAGGGCTTGGCGAAACTATGCATGGCTACAAGGCGTTGAGAGGGATCTTGGCGTAGGCGATGCCGTTGTCTTCTTTCGGGGGCATCTCGCCAGCGCGGATGTTGATCTGCACGGCCGGCAGAATCAGCACCGGCATCTCCAGGGTGGCGTCGCGTCGGGTGCGCATGGCGACGAATTGTTCCTCAGTAATCCCCTCATGCACATGGGTATTGCCCGCGCGTTGCTCGGCCACGGTGGTCTCAAAAGCCACATTGCGTCCGTTGGGCGGGTAGTCGTGGCACGTGAACAGCCGGGTCTGGGGCGGCAGGCTCAAGATTTTGCGGGCGGATGCGTAGAGATTGCTGGCGTTGCCGCCCGGGAAATCGCAGCGGGCCGTGCCCACATCGGGCATGAACAGGGTGTCGCCCACGAACACCGCGTCGCCAAACTGGTAGGCCATGCAGGCGGGTGTGTGGCCTGGCACATACAGTGCTCTGCCGGTCATGTCGCCCACCTGGACGGCCTCATCTTCGGCAAACAAGTGGTCGAACTGTGAGCCGTCGGTCTTGAAACCGGGCTCCAGGTTGAAGATGCCCTTGAATACCTTTTGCACTGCGGTAATGTGGCCACCGATGGCGGTTTTGCCGCCTAGTTGCGCCTTGAGGTAGGGCGCAGCGCTGAGGTGGTCGGCATGGGCATGGGTCTCGAGAATCCAGCTGACCTTGAGTCCGTTGCTGTGCACATAGTCAATGGCCTTGTCGGCCGATGTGTGGCGCGTGCGGCCGGATTTGGGGTCGTAATCGAGCACCGAATCAATGATGGCGCAGGCGCTACCGGGGCCCTGGTGCACGACATAGGTGACGGTCCAGGTGGCCGGGTCGAAGATGCCGTGGACTTGCGGGGTGAGGCCTGATGCGTTCATGGGGACTTTCTTTCAGTTAAATTTTAAATATTCTATTTAAAAACAATATATTTATCAATATAATATTAAGCACGATGAGATCAAATCCTGAGATTTCAAGTCAAGCCAAGGAGGCCGCAATGAATTCAATGACGCTGGAGCTCTCGCAGATGCAGGCTGGGGCCGGCCAGGCCTGCAAGCTCATGAAGGTATTGGCCAACGCCGACCGCCTGATGATCCTGTGCCAACTCAGCCAGGGCGAAAAGCGGGTTGGTGAGCTGGAGGATCTGCTGGGCATCGTGCAGCCCACCTTGTCGCAGCAACTCACGGTGCTGCGCGACGAGGGCCTGGTGAGCACCCGCCGCGAAGGCAAGGCCATCTATTACCAGCTCTGCAGCCCGCAGGCGCTGGCGGTGATGGCGGTTCTTTATGTGCAATTTTGTGGACCTTCAAAGGAGTAGACGATG
>SXGR01019363.1_pt1 | contig 10006 bp, 6 predicted proteins | sample 3174711 | NCBI WGS metagenome assembly SXGR01 (sample SAMN11356860, study PRJNA531348) | freshwater metagenome | isolation source: freshwater sample F1-60 | place: China: Fuxian Lake, Yuxi | collected 2017-12-25 | reverse complement strand
GGTCGTGGTCGGCGGTGACCACGATCAGGGTGTTTTTCAGCTCGGGGTCGCTCTTTTTCACCTCGTCGATAGCAGCCTTGATGGCGTTGTCGAAGGCGATGGTGTCCTGCAGCGCCCGCTTGGCGTTGGTGTCGTGCAGGGCGTGGTCGATACGGCCCCCTTCCACCATCAGGAAGTAACCCTTCTCTTTGCCCTTGAGCTGCTTGATGGCGGCCAGGGTCATCTGGGCCAGTGACGGCTCGCTGGCGGGACGGTCCAGGTCATATTTCATGTGGCTGGAACCAAACAGGCCCAGCAGCGGCTTGCCCGCATCGGCCTTGTTCAGCTCATCCAGATTGCTGGCAAACTGGTAGCCCTTGGCCTGCATTTCGCTGATGAGGTTGCGGCCATCCTCCCGCTTGCCCTTGTCGGCTTTGGGCAAGAAGAAACTGCTGCCGCCACCGAGCACCACATCCAGTCCCTCCTTGAGGGCGCTGTTGTAGCCTTTGCCGCCCGGTACCAGCTGGACGGCGATATCTGCCTCCAGATCCCGGTTGCAGATATGGGCATAGGTAGCCGCCGGGGTGGCGTGGGTCACCCGGGTACTGGTTACCACGCCGGTACCGCGGCCATCGGCTTTGGCCAGCTCCAGCAGGGTGGTCACCGGCTTGCCAGCGCTCTTGCTGCAGTCGCTCTCATAGGTGGCGTCGCCGTCCATGCTGATGACGCCGTTGTTGCTCTTGACCCCGGTCATGTAGGCCGCCATGGAGGGGGCCGAGTCAGTGACCTGGGCATCGTGGGAGAAGGTCTTGATAAAGGCCGTCTCTGGCAGGGTATCGATGGTGAGATCACCCTCTTCGCCGACACCGTAGATGCGGGCCGCCGTCAGGGTGTTGAGGCCCATGCCGTCACCGAGGAAGAAGATGACGTTGGTGGGTTGGGCTGCGGGCTTGGTCGCCACCGTGTCATTGTCTGATTTGCAGCCGGCAGCCAGGGCGGCGCCGATCATCACTGCAAGTCCTGCCATTTTTCTCATTGGGGTTCGCTCCTTGTAAAACCTGAGCGCAGCCTAGAGGGGGCAGATGACACTTTTACTGACTATCGGTGACGGTTGTGTGAAAAAGTGATGAAAATGTTACACTATATCAATGTGTTATCTATCAATTGAGCCAGTTGGTCCGGCCGCTTCCGGCAAGGTTGCTCCGCCTCGGCGGTTTGCTGATTTGATGAGGTGATGGTTAGAATGACCTGTCAAAAGAGGCCCGCAGCAGGTAAAATGCGCCCCCTTCGTTCGATGCCCGCGGCAGAGCGCCTGTTGTTCCATGCGCGCGCCCGCAGCCCCCACAGAGAGTAACGGATATGTCCATCAACTGGTTCCCCGGTCACATGCACAAGGCCCGCAAAGAGATTGCCGAGGTCATGCCCCAGGTCGATGTGATCATCGAGATGCTCGATGCCCGCATCCCCTTCTCCAGCGAAAACCCGCTGGTGCCCGAGCTGCGTGGTGATACCCCGGTGATCAAGGTGCTGAACAAGGCGGATCTGGCCGATCCGGCGATCACCGAGCTGTGGGTGGCGCACATGGAAAAAGAGAAGGGGATCAAGGCGCTGCCGCTGACGCAACAAGAGCCGGAGAAGATCAAGCAACTGCTGGCTCTCTGTCACGAGATGCTGCCGGAGCGCAATTTTGAGCTGCGCGGCGTGCGGGCGATGATCATGGGGATCCCCAACGTGGGCAAGTCCACTCTGATCAATACCCTGGCGGGGCGCATCATCGCCCGTACCGGCAACGAGGCGGGGGTGACCAAGTCCCAGCAGCGGATCAAGCTGGATAACAACGTCATCCTGACCGATACCCCGGGTTTTCTCTGGCCCAAGCTCAACCCGCCCTCCTGTGGTTATCGTCTGGCCATCACCGCGGCCATCAAGGACACAGTGTTCGACTATGCCGATATCGCCATGTTCGCCGCCGATTACTTCATCAAGGCCTATCCGGAGCGGATCAAGGCGCGCTACCAGATTGACGAGTTGCCCGAGACCGAGATCGAGCTGCTGGAGATGATCGCTCGCCAGCGGGCGTTTATGCGCAAAGGGGGGCTGGCCGACCTGCACAAGGCGTCCGAGATCCTGATCAACGAGTTCCGCTCCGGTTTGCTTGGCCGCATCTCGCTGGAGACGCCGGAGATGGTGAGCGTCGAGATTGTCGAAGCCGCCGTAGAAGCCGAGCAAAAAGCCAAAGAGAAGGCCGAGCGGGAAGAGGAGCGTCAGGCCCGCGCCCGTCGCAAGTACGCCCGCAAGCGTCAGAAATAATTATCCTCAGGTGTCCCGAGCTTGCCTGACTGCGAGCGAGCTTGTGTGACCCAGATGACGAAACACGAAGAGGCGACCCCAGGGGGCGCCTCTTCTGTTTTATCTGGTGAAGTGCCCGCCCACTTCTGATGGGGGGGGCCGCGCTATAAAGCCATGCCATCAACCAAAACGGTGGCGTGCCGTCTCAAACAGCGACATATGCAGCGGGATCAGCTGTTGCCAGTCGCGGCGATAGCCGCCACCGGGCACCGCCGCGATGGGCAACCCATGCTTGATTGCACAGTCAAATACCATGGCATCGCGCAGGCGCACCCCTTCATCGCTCAGGGAGAGATAGCCAAGCTCGTCGGCATGATGTACATCGACGCCCGCCTGATAGAGGATGAGATCCGGCGAATAGAGGCGCAGTGCCAGCGAGAGTGCCTGTTGCAGTGTGGTGAGATAGGCATCGTCCGTCATGCCGCTTGGCAGCGGAAAGTCGAGGTGAGAGGCGGCTTTGTGATGGGGAAAGTTGTGCTCCCCATGGAGGGAGAGGGTGATGATATCGCACCGTCCGGCGCACAGGGCCGCACTGCCATCCCCCTGATGCACATCGAGATCGACGATCAGCACCTGTTCACAGTGCCCCTCGTCGAGGCAAGCCTGCGCCGCAATCACCAGATCGTTGAACAGACAAAAACCGCTGCCTTGATCCCGATGGGCGTGGTGGTAGCCACCGGAGATCTGCAAGCCGCAGCCCTGCTCAAGAGCATGGCGGCTGGCGGCAACGGTGGCACCCACCGAGCGCAAGGTGCGCTCTATCAGCATGGGTGACCAGGTAAAACCGATCTTGCGGATGGCGCTAGCTTCAAGCTGGCCGCTCAGGGCCGCCGCGACATAATCTGCATCGTGAATGCGACAGATTTGCTCACAGGTTGCGGCCGGTGCTTCGCCAAGGGGGTAACCCTGCACCTGCAGGCGTTCAAACAGCCCTTGATACTTGGCCAGCGGGAAGCGATGGCGCTCGGGTAGCGTCAGGGAGGAGTAGAGGGGGTGATAGAAAATGCGCAACGACATGGTGCCATTCTCCCTGGCAAGGTGGCGCTTTCTATATATGAAATCAGCAGATGAATCCATATATGTACTCCCTATATAAAGGGGAAGTGGCAGCGCATAAATCAAGACGCGTCGTGAGTTAGACCGCAGGATATGGAATGGAAAAGGGGAGCTTGGCTCCCCTTTCAGTCAATCACTCAGCCCGGCTTATTGCTGCTGGATAACCCAGATCTGGAAGGCTTTGCGGGTTTCCGCATCGGCCTTGTTGTACCAGTTTTGCAACTGGGTCAGCGCTTCCGGATTGCTTTGAGCCTTGCTGGGGGCAACCTGAACCGGTGCGCTGGCGGCAGCCATCACGGCAGCAGAAGAGACGGCCACTGCTTTGGGCTGGTTGAAGGCTTTGCCCATGTTGATCAGCTCTTGCTGATAGTCACGGGTCAGCTGGAAGCCCTCTACTTTCGGCATCACGAACTGCTCGCTGCTCACTTGCTGACCACTGACCTTGTCTTTCAGCGCCACTTTTTGATCTTTGACAAACTGCTTGGCTTCGGCTTCGTTGCGGGGCTTTTTATAGTCCAGCACTAGCTGCTGATTGTCGGCGGCAGTGAAGTTCAGCACCAGCGGCTCGGCGGTCACCAGCTTGATTTCGTTACGGCTGGAGTAGTTGCCTTCAAAGGCGACGACCAACTGGTGTTTGCCGGCAGAGAGGGGGAAGGTGCTGGTTTTGTCGAGCAGCTTGGGGTTGATGGATTGACCATCGATCAGCTGGACGACATAAGGGGTGGACACTTCCAATTGGGCATCAGCAAGGGCACTACCGGCCCACAACAGACCAGCCAGGGCCGGTACCAGAACAGTCAGTTTCATTTCATCTCCTTGAACAGTCAGGCGATTGCCCACTGAAAACAGGGGCTTATTTTTACAGGTTTAGCCTACTGCGGCAATGGCTCTTTCTGGTGGTCAACGTTCGCTCCGCTGTCAGTTTTTCTATCAATAATAACCGGCTTATTTATTCGATCCGCCGTGTAAACGGGGGGAGGGCATCAAGCAACCCCTTGCCATAACGCTTGGTCAGCAGACGCCGGTCCAGAATGGTGACCCGTCCCCGATCGGCCTCCTTGCGGATGAGGCGGCCACAGGCCTGGATCAGTTTGCGCGATGCTTCTGGCACCGTCAGTTGCAGAAACGGGTTCCCCCCTCGCTGCTCTACCCATTCGGCGGTAGCCTCCTCGACCGGTGAGTTGGGCACCGCAAAGGGGAGCTTGGTGATGACCAGATTGGTAAGGTAGTGACCCGGCAGATCCAGCCCCTCCGAGAAGCTGCCGGTACCAAACAGAATGCTGGCCTGACCGCCATCGCACTTTTGTTTGTGCAGGGTGAGCAGGGCATTGCGGGAGGCTTCCCCCTGCACCAGCAGTGACAGTCCCTTGGCTCGCAAGCCAATGGCCACCTCATTCATCTGGCGGTAGGAGGAGAAGAGCACCAGACTCGCCTCCTTGCCCGCCAGAATACGTGGCAGTACGCTGATGAGTTCGTTGGTAAAGGCCGGCGAGTTGGGTTCGTGCTCCATTTTGGGCAGATAGAGCTCGGCTTTCTGATAATCAAAGGGGGAGCGCAGGCGTAGATAGCGAGTGCCGTCGTGCTCCTTGAGCCCCACCTGATGGCGAAAATAGCTAAAAGAAGAGAGGGCGGTGAGGGTCGCAGAGACCAGCACGGCCCCCAAACATTTCGACCAGAGCCATTCTTCCAGCAGATAGCCTACCTCAATCGGTGAGGCGTGCAGCCAGATATCGCCGTCATCGCTCTTGGCCATCCAGCGGGCGAGCGGGGTTTTACCGGTCGGCACATGGCGCCCCAGCATCTCCCACAGGGCGCAGAAACTTTCCAGCCGTTGCAGATGAAAACCGCTCTCGGCCAGCAGGGGTTCGGCCTCCTTGCGGCGGATCTCACCATCTTTCAGCGCTTCACCTATGGCCCCTTGCATCCGATCCAGCGCCCGCAGTGCCTTCTTGCTCGACTCCTTGAGATTCTCCGCCAGCATGGGCAGGGGATCCGGCAATACCCCTTCGGCGAAGCGGTAGTGAGGTTCACTGCCAAACAGCCGATCGTTGGCGCTGAGCCACTGCTCGACCGCCTTCAGATCGGGCTGGATGGAGGCCAGCGCATCCTGCAGTTTGAGTTGGGGGTCGAGCAGACTCTCCTTATTAAGCGTCCGCGCCAGCTTGCCTGCACTCTGTACCAGCTTCTCCAACCAGCGGCGCGAGCCTTTGACGCTGACCGACGCCGCGCCGTGATCCCGGGCGATGGTGGGCAGGTGATGGGCCTCATCCAGCACATAGATGCACTCATCGGGGGGAGGCAGAATGATGCCGCCGCCCATAGTGAGATCGGAGAGCAGTAGCGCATGGTTCACCACCAGCACATCGGCGCTCTCCATATCGTTGCGGGCGCGATGAAAGGGGCAGTGCTGGTGATGGCTCAGCGCCTTGTTGCAGGTGTGGCGGTCTGCGGCGATGCGATCCCAGCAAGTGTCGGGAATGGGCACCGGCCAGTTGTCCCGATCCCCGTCCCACTTGCCATTGGTGTAGGCCTGCCACAGGGCCTGGTAGCGATCTTTGTCGCTGTCAGATGGTTTGGATTTGCTCAGACTGCCAAAGTCGAGCTCGAAGTTGGCCATCTCGGCGCCACTGGCTGCCTGTTCCAGCAGATGTTCGCAGCAGTAACGCTGCCGCCCCTTGACCAGCATAAAGCGAAACGGCAGCTCGCTGTGGCGGTGGTAAAAAGGGAGGTCTTTGTGGATCAGCTGCTCTTGCAGGGCCACGGTAGCGGTAGAGATCACCAGCTTCTTCTGGGTGAGCCGCGCCACCGGGATGGCACCCTGCGCATAGGAGAGAGATTTGCCGATACCGGTTCCCGCTTCGGCCACCAGGATCCGGCGCTGTTTGTCGTACTCGCCGGTCAGGGTTTTGGCTATCTCTGCCACCAGAAAGTTCTGCTCTTTGCGCGGCACAAAACCGGGTAATCCATCCGAAATCTGGCGATAGGTTTGACGAATGGTGGCTTTGAGGCGAGTAGAGAGCATGAAGAGAAGGCCGGTTAGGTGTTAATCGAAGGACAAGGATACCCGCAACCCCTTGGTGAGGTCGAGGCAACTGCAATTATCACGGCTGTTTTACGCTGATCAGACCACTCTGGTTGTTTATCAGGTAGTTAGCGTTATTTGCATGCAAAATAGACTATTTGAGTCCAAATAATCAGCAGGATTCATTGTAAACGTTTTCCTTTTGCCTTGCCGTCAGGTGAGACTTGGCTCACATTTTTGCCTCCATGACTATGGTTTCCGTAAAAAGTTCCAAGTTTTTTCATTGCGGTTCAAAAAATCCGGTGCTAGTCTCGGCGGCATAGTGATGCAAAGAACATCGCTAACACAGGGAATAACAACAACTTAGTGTTTAATTACAGTAGGCATTGGAAACTATGAAAAAGACAATTCTGGCTATTGCTATTCCGGCTCTGTTTGCATCCGCCGCTAACGCCGCAGTGATCTATGACAAAGACGGTACCACTTTCGACGTATACGGCCGTGTACAGGCTAACTACTACGGTGAGCACGATGATACCGACGGCGAGCTGGTTGGTTCTTCCCGTCTGGGCTGGTCCGGTAAAGTTGCTCTGAACAACACTTGGTCCGGTATTGCCAAGACCGAGTGGCAAGTTGCTGCTGAAAACTCCGACAAGGGCAGTGATGGTAAGTCTAGCAAGTTCGATGCTCGTCATATCTATGCAGGCTTTGACGGCACCCAGTACGGTAAAATCATCTTCGGTCAGACCGACACTGCTTTCTACGACGTACTCGAGCCTACCGATATTTTCAACGAGTGGGGCGATGCTGGTAACTTCTATGACGGTCGTCAGGAAGGGCAGGTTATCTACTCCAACACCTTTGGTGGTTTCAAAGGTAAAGTTTCCTACCAAACCAACGATGACGTAGCGGTCAAGATCACTGACGTTGGTCAGAAGATCAAAGAAGACGCTATTTGGGGTAAAGACGTTAAGCGTAAGAAAGCTTATGCCGTTGCCGCTGGCTACGACTTTGACTTCGGTCTGGGCTTCAACGCCGGTTATGCCTACTCCGACCTGCAAAACAAAGTTAACGGTCAGACTGGTAAGAAAGACGAGTGGGCTGTTGGCGCACACTACGCTATCAATGGTTTCTACTTCGCTGGTGTTTACACTGAAGGCGAAGTGAAGAACAAGAGCCTGGGTCTGAAAGATGACGGCCGTGGTTACGAGCTGGCTGCTTCTTACAACGTAGATGCTTGGACCTTCCTGGCTGGTTACAACTTCAAAGAAGGCAAGGCCAACGCTCAAGCTGCCAGTTCTACTTACAAGGATCTGGTTGACGAGACCCTGCTGGGTGTTCAGTACGCTTTCACTCCGAAGCTGAAAGCTTACACCGAGTACAAGATCCAGGGTATCGAGAAACATGACGACGAGTGGACTGTTGCTCTGCAGTACAACTTCTAATAAGTTGCACATGAGTAATATCCTGGCTTGAGTCTTTGACCAAGCTACGAATGGCCGAGATGATATCTCGGCCATTTTCTTTTTGGGCGACAGCGTATTGGCGCATGATGAATCGCCGGATTGCTGTGTTACGTGATGTTTGGCAAACCATTTGTCTCGGTTAATCTCTCCTGCTTCCTGCTTCCTGCTTATCTCTTTGATGGGGAGGGCACTGCTCTCCTCTACGCCATACAGTCATTGCTCGCAGCAGCTTGGTTTGACTGTGAGAATCTGGCAGCCCTTGCAAGGGGCGGTGCTATTTGCGCGGATTGCGTGGATATTGAGGAGGCATACTTGCTGGATGTGAGGCAGCGCCAGAGGAGGGCATTGAGGCCAGTCAGCGGTAGGGCTCGACGTAGGGCCGAGCGTGACTGACGTCAGTGTTTAAATCGGTAACAAATAAAATGGGAAGATGCCCAGGCATCTTCCCTTTCTGGTGATTTGAGGTAGCGGCTTTTGCAGGATCAGCCGTGTTGGCGGCGGTCGTTAGCCTGGGCCAGTAGCATACGGCTTTCACGCAGGAACTGGTCGGCATGCTCGCCGAAGAAACCGGAGACTTGCGAGAAGGCCTCGATGAAACCGTCCCTGTCCCCCCGCTCCAGCAGCCCCAGCGCTTCGCCGAAGTTTTGGTAGTAGCGGCGGATCATCGCCAGATTCTGCGGTGACGACAAAATGATGTCGGCATAGAGGTGGGGATCCTGAGCGAACAGCCGCCCCACCATTGCGAGCTCCAGCCGGTAGATGGGGGAGCTCAAACTCAGCAGGCGATCCAGATTGGCCTGCTCCCGGGAGAGGTGCCAGCCATAGGCAAAGGTGGCGAAGTGACGCAGTGCCTGAATGAGGGTCATCGCCTCATCGTGGGCCTTGGCTTCCACCTGTTGCAAGCGGGCGCCCCAGATGGTCATCTGATCCAGCAGCCATTGGCTGGCGGCGGGGTCACGACCCTGGCAGCAGACGATCACCTGCTTGGCGAGGCTCGCCACATCAGGTCCGAACATGGGGTGCAGCCCCAGCACAGGCCCTTGGTGTACTGCCAGCATATGTTCGAGCGGAGCCGCTTTCACGCTGGTGACATCGACCAGCAGGCTGTGGGCGGGCAGGTTGCCGAGACGGTCGATGATCTGGCAGGTGATATCGATGGGCACCGCCACCATCACCAGACCGGCTCCGGCGAGGATCTCGTCAGCGCGCGGCCAGTCGGCTTGCTCCAGCGTCTCGACCCGATAGCCTGAGAGGCTGAACATATGGCCGAACAAGCGGCCAAGCTGGCCCTGACCACCGATGATGACCACTTTGCCAAGGTCCGGCTTTATGCATTTGAAGCCGGTATCTTTCTCGCTGGCGTAAGATTCGCGCATCACCCGGCGCAGTACGTCTTCGATGAGATCGCCGGGCACTCCCAACTGCTCGGCCTCGGCGCGGCGGCGGGCCAGCATGCTCGCTTCCCGATCCGGTGCATAGATGGGCAGGCCGTAGCGGCTCTTTACTTCACCCACTTCTCCCACTAGGGCCAGACGGGCGGCCAGCAGATCGATCAGCTGCTTGTCCACCGCATCTATCTTGTCCCTGAGTACATTCAACTCTTCAGCCATATCCAGTCCCTGCTGGCGCCGCGAGCGGCGGCGCCCTGAAAATCAAGATGCAACAAGGTATCACTGCATGAGCGGTTTGATGCCACCACTAGTGATACCTCGATTGTTCAATAGGTTACGACAAGATACCACGGCTTACCGTGCAGTTCTGCCCTTGAGGGGGTCAGCCAGCTGGTTGTGGCAGCGGGCCAGCAGGGTGGCGGTGGTATCCCAGTCGATGCAGGCATCAGTGATGGAGACCCCGTAGTGCATCTGCTCCTTGGGCTGCTCGCTGGACTGGTTTCCCTCGAACAGGTTGGATTCGAGCATCACCCCGATGATGGAGCGGTTGCCCTCCTGGATCTGGTGGATGACGTTGTCGGCCACCTTGGGCTGCAAGCGGTGATCCTTGCTGGAGTTGCCGTGGCTGCAATCCACCACCAGACCGGGCAGCAGGCCCGCCTTTTCCAGTGCCTCTTCCGCCAGCGACACGTTGACCGAGTCGTAGTTGGGATGTTTGCCGCCGCGCAGGATCACGTGGCCAT
>SXGR01444976.1_pt1 | contig 10007 bp, 8 predicted proteins | sample 3174711 | NCBI WGS metagenome assembly SXGR01 (sample SAMN11356860, study PRJNA531348) | freshwater metagenome | isolation source: freshwater sample F1-60 | place: China: Fuxian Lake, Yuxi | collected 2017-12-25 | reverse complement strand
CGGATACTTCACCATGGACGCTTGCTCAAACTCGATGGGCCGTCCCAACGAACCAACTCACGCAGTCCTGGCCTTGCCGACCACCCTCAACCCGTCAGAGTTTCTGGAATCTCGCCTTCATACTTGACGGAACCCACACGCTTCATGGTGTGGTACCCCACCGCCGTGATGCCGCCCTGATGCGCCCCCATGCGCATGGAGTGGGCCTCGCGCCGCCCTTCGGGACGGGCTCGTCAGGTGGGGCTAGAATTTCGGGGGGGCTGCGCCCTGGCGGTCGCAGGCCAGCGGACGGGTGAACAAGGATCGAAGGGGCGGCTCACTCTGGCGAAGCGGCGAGGCGGTTTGGGAGGCAGATCTAGCGGGTGCCGGTGATCGGAGCGGCGACCCGAGAAGCCAGGGCGCGAGCGGTCATTGGACCTTCCACAGCAGGCGCCAATCGGGGTCGATGGCTGGGAACCAGGGCTGTCCCGACTGGGCGTTGACCCAGACCAGGGGGCTCCCAGGGGCCGGATCGGTGATCTTGAGCCGATCGCCGGGCAGACCCAGGTGGACGCCCGTGCGACGTGACACATCGATGGGCGTGGTCAGATCGATGTCACGCTCGATCTGGCAGGGCGAGCGCTCCTTCGGCGCGGTCAGCACGCGGTGGCCCACGAACACGATGTTGCCTTGAGACGCCATCGATCCCGTCCACCAGGACCAGCAAGCGTCACCTGCCACAAGCCCAACGCCACTGAACTCCAAGCGCCGCCCTCCGAGGTTGGTCAGGTCGACGAGCATGAAGCGGTCGGCCTGAGTCTGACCCTGCTCGATGAGCACGTCGAGCTGTGTCGTGCTGCTGTCGCCACCCCAGATGAAGCCCACGCTGGCCTCGATGCGATTGCGGCGCAGCTCCACCGCCAGCGGGCCGGCGCTGACGACCCCGGCCAGGAAGCCAGGACCCATCGCGCAACCTTCGACCCTGATACGATGGTTGGTGCGCGTCGGTGTGATGAGCTTCCCCGGGCGAGTGAAAAAGATGCCCGCGAGCATGTAGCCGGGGGGAGCAAACCCAGCGGCCACGAACATCGAGGACAGCCGCTTCTCCCTGAGCGTTTGATTGGGGACCACCCGGTCATCGAAGAGCAGGAAGCGGTTGTAAGCCACGTCGGCGTTGAGATCGCCGCGGGCTTTGGTCGCCATCGCCTCGATGTCCTCGGCGTGCAAGACGCAGTGGCGCACCGTCACGTCAAGTTCGACGGCGGTGCTGGGGTTGATGGCCAGCGCCGCGTACTCGTGCAACTGGTGGTGGATGACGCTGTCCGGGTCGCGCTCGATCTGGGAAGGGGGGATGTTCTGACCCCGCACGAAGCCCGAAGCCCGCGTGGCCAGGATGCAAGAGTCGAAGACGATGGGCCTCGTCGCAACATCTGGGCTGGAGTAAAGAAAGGTCAAGGTGCCCAGGTTGGAGCTGGCGATGCTGCTCGACGAGGCCTCGCCGAAGAGTTCATGGCTGGTCAGCTTGCAGCCCTTGAAGGTCATCTCTGTGTGTGTGCCCATGAGCACGTAAGGGGCGTCGTCGCACACAAGGCCCTCAGCCACCACTGAGGAGGGCCTGCTCAAAGTGTCGACCCCTGCCATTGCCAGCTGGAGGTTGCGCGACAGGTAGACATTGCGAAGGGTGAGATCGTAGGTCGAATCCACCGGACCTGGTGCATCGGACTCTATCAAAAAACGGCGCCCGCCCCTAAACGGGTCAACCTCGACGTCGATGCCGCTGCGAAGTTCAGCGCTGCCCTGCGTCAGAAACTCCGAGAGGTCGACCTTTGAGTTGCCCCCCGTGATCGTAAACCCGGCTCGAAAACAGTCCTTGGCGCGGCATCGACGGATGACGGCCACGGCATGCCTATTGACGGCTATCCCATCACTTGTTGAACCCAGGAAGGAGCAGTCTTCGACCGTGGCCGTCACGACCCCCTGGGAAACCACTGAGGCGCCAAGGAAGATCCAGGATGCCTGCTCAAGCTCAAAGGCGGCGAAAGGGCCCTGGCTGGCTGGGTCAACCTGAAATGTAAACCCACGAAAGGCCACAGGTTCTCTGCCCGTGGGGTTGCAAGCAGGGGTGTCGCGGACAAGATCCTCGGTCGTGAACGTGCGATCTTCCTGTTGGGGTGTGAACCCTGGCAGGTTGTCGATGTCCGGGTTGAAGTGGGACTGATCGTCCAGAAAGTGACGGTTGAAGGCCCCCATCAGAGCCGGGGCGGATTGGACCAACCCCCGTAGCTGCTCTTGTTCGAGGCGACTGTTGAGCAGTCCAAGGAGTCGGAGCGCATCGACCGCGAAGGCCGCATCGGGCAGAGGCGCGTTGCGGTGGTGGAACGCGTTGTTTCGGTGGTCAACGAAGCGCTCTATCAGCTCCCTGGCCAGAGCGACGGCTTGGGCAACATTGCGGGCGAGCGGGACTCTCTCGTCGATGTCGTTGATCAGAACGTTGTTGTCGCTCAGGTCGACATGGATGTCGGAGCCTGTTTCTGGACCAGTGCCCCGAACCTTGGAGCGTAGATGGCGCTGATAGGAGGCCTTGAGCACGTTGAGTGTGTTGATGACCTCCCCTTCGGTGGTGGCAGGTCCTGGCGGCTCGATGCTCTGGCGGGTCGGGCGAGTGATTGTGGCAGTGTAGCCTTCCAGAAGGCGACCTGGGCGGATATTGCTCTTGACCAACTCATGTTGACCGACAAACCGAAGGGTCTGTCCAGGTCTTGATGCCAGCAGACAGGCATCCAGGGCCTTGTTGTCCGTGGTCGTGTTGTAGATTTCCCAGATTCTCTTGGCGCCCTCTCCCTTGAGGAGTTCATCGAGGGCGACCTCATGCAACGCTCTGGCCGAGCCCCACCAATGGGGGTAGAGCGTCTGCTCTCCCAATGGACCTACGATCGCCGAGACCGCAACCAACCGTTTTGTGTTGCTGGTCCTGATGGTTGGGTTGGTGCATTGACCGCCCTGGCGAGCGATGATGGGGTTGTTGTTGTCGACTGGCATGCGGATGACCTGTCGGCAGAAACTGCGAAAGGCATCAGTAACGAAGATCTGCTCCAGCCCTGCCACGATCTGACCTTCGATGATCACCCGAAAGACCGCTGGCAATACCCCGTATCGTGCAGGGTTATTGTCCACGTCACTACGGTCAGCGCTGGCCTCCACCTGACAGCAGTCAGCGCAATCCAGCGTGACCTGATCTCTCGTGAGTTCAACAAGTTGACCTGTTACTTCCTCGATCCTGACAGCGCGTGGAAACAGTCGCGCCCCCGGTTCGAAGAAGATGGTCAGCCACTCGGGAAAGCGAAAATCGGGGTTCTGAGCCGTCAGATGAACCGTATAGTCTCCCGCGGAAAGGTACAGAGTCGGTCGAGAAACCTCAAGTTGTTGTGCTGCAACAATGAGTCGAGCAAACTCGGGTCGACAATCCACTTCTGGATTATTGAGTTTTCCCATCAGAGAGGGTTCAAGGGCTAAAACGTCAAGAACGCTGCCGGGTTCATAAGCAAGCGTCGCTGGCATGAGCGCTTCTCCTCACCACTCGATGGGTTTTGCCAAGCCGTCGCGAAGGCCAGGAGGGGATCCCCAGCAGTATACACGACCTGAACTTGCCAAAGCACATGAGTATAATTGAGCCGATGAAACCTGCACGAGAGGCTCAGGGATGTCGGAGACTCGTCGTGGCATTCCTAAAACATCCGGCGGGTTTCTGGATACATTGATGAGGTCCCCGAAGCAGAAAGCTTGCCCCTGAATGTTGATGAAGCAGGTGTACTTGTCACCCAGATCGAGCGAGACGATGTCAGTAGCATTGGGTACACGTTGAGGTTCATCACAAAAATTACACGGGGCAGGACCGATCTGGTAGTCGAAGTTGTCACCTAAGCACCAAAGATCACCGTCGAGATCCACCATGCATGAGTGCCCGCCGCCAGCACCGACTTGGATTGCCTGGAAGTTCATAGGCTGAGGGGTGAGCGCTATGCCACGGATGTAAGGCGGAGTACCCGTGACGAAGACCCGGCCATCGTCGTGCAACCACAGGGCGTGGTTGAGGGTCATCGAGAGATTGACGACATCGTGGTGAGCTGGGATACGCACTGCCTCCTCGAAAGCTTCTCCCCCGAAGCGACCGCTCTGGGTCAAACCCCAGCACATCACCCCCCCATCGCTCAGAACGACACACGTTCCATCCTCGGCGGCCTCGACGAACACCGCGTCGCTGACACCTTCGATCCCAACAGGCGTGATGCTCAGTCCGTTGACGTCTCCCGGTCGGGCGAGCTGATAGAATTCATTGTCGCCCCAACATGACACCGTACCGCCGACATGAATGACGCACACATGGTTGTTGGAGCAAGAGACCATCAACGCGTCAACGATCCCAGGAACCTCCAGCGGTCGGCTGCTTCCCAGGTTCTGCTCGGTCTCCTGACCGACATAACGCCCAAAGCAACGCACCGTCCCGTTGTTGAGCAGCGCGCAGGTCGTGCCCCTGCCAGCGCTGATCTGTACTGCCTTGAGGCACACCTCCGGTCCACACTCGACCGGACAGGCGTTGCCGCACGCGCCACAATGATCCCGGTCGCTGTCCAGATCCGCGCAGCGCCCCTGGCAGCAAGTCAGCCCATCAGCGCAGTCAACATCGGCCTCGCACTCGGGGATGATGGGTTCGGGCTCGGGTTCAGCGACATCTTCTGTTGGCAAGGACACGTCAGGCGCTGCGTCGGGCGTATCCACATCAGGAACATCGCCACCGTCGGGCTCTGGATCGTCGCTGTCGCTCAAGGGAGGGAGGTCGGCAGCCTCGGAGATGTCTCCTGGGCTGGCGTCTCCTGCGTCGTTGGATTCGGGAGTCAGGTCATTGGGAGACTCATCCGGAGTCGAACAGGCCCCAAGGCTCCACATCAGGGCAAACACGGTGACAAGAGCGAGCCGGGCAAGAGCTTTCATGGTCGAATGGGTCTCGGAGACAGGCCAAGGGGCAGTGAACATCGCGCGTCCAGACCAGACTCCACAGGTCTCCACTCCGAGTTCCGGCTTCCTGAACGCACACACACCAGCACTGGGCGATCGTCCACCACGATCTGATCACCCTGGAACGCGCCTAGAGGTGGGCTCATCGCGCCACGCTGTTGAAGAAGCCGCCCCCCCCAAAGACAAGAGACCCTCTCGATGCCCACCATCGGCGCGGCCAGCACCAAAGGCAGGCTCATCGGCTCGCCCTGGAACTGCAAGCACATCCCATCAGGGATACCCTCGATCTCCAACGCATCGAAGAAGGCTCCTGCTGCAGCGCTTGAGACGTTCAAGCTCAAGTCCCCCAGACTGTTCTTGAGCCGTACTGAACGCAAGGCCATCATCGAGGCACCTTGGATCAACACGTGCTGACGCCTTACAAACTCGGATCCGAGCTCGGTCCCTCGAAGATCGACGTTGTCCAGAACGAGCACCGGCAAAAGACCTTTGCGCGTCCCAACCGAGCGCAAGCACGCAATGTCCTCGGTGGCCTGTCCTGAAGGCGTTACAAATGCAGATGAAGCCAGCAGCAGGATCCCTTGAACGGGAACACCCAGAACAGTCTCCCACTCCACCGTCATGAAGGCTGGGACCGGGATATCTTCGGCGAACTTCACAAAGTCGGGAAAGGGCGCGGGATCTCCAAACAACTGCCCGGCTGTCCGATCCGTCGAGGGGCCTGCCTGGTTCGGAAAAGGTGTCGGCGAGGAGGGCGAGAGCGCCGGCCTGGAAGGCTCCTGACGGTCCATAAAGCGTTGAGTGAATGCTTCCTTGTCGAAGTCGAAGGAGAAATTGCACTGGCTCATCAACGACACGCCCGGAGCCTGAAGCCGCGCTCCGAAGTGGCCCCTGTCGCTGATCCTGCGGCCCTTGAAGTTGGACATGTAGGCGATGATCTGAGCCCCCTGCGCGTCCATCGACAGCGCTTCATCGACCTCACAACGCATCAAGGTCACCCGCGAGGCGTCGCTGCCCATGATGTTGAGCGACCCGCCGAGGTCGATGTCACTCATCTGAACCAGCGTCTGGGCGCCCTGATCGCCCACCCTGACGTCAGCGTTGAAGCGGACCCGCGAGTCGCGATTGGACCACTGCAAGGCGGTCACCGTCTTGGGCACAAGCCGTCGAGACAGATTCGGCACGCTTAACCGGAAGGTCGTCTCCAACCCAGCCCGCCTGCATCGTTCAGCGCCGAGTTCGTTGGCTTGAACGATGGCGCCAGAAGGAATGACCAATCCGGCGCCGCTCGTCTCAACGAAGGCGCAGGACATCAGATTCAGCGGCACTGCGCCTCCTCTGAGGCTGCGCACCACGACGAGATCCTCTTCAGGAGCTTGATCTTGCGTCGATGGCACTTGTCCGATGAACCTCAACCCCTGCATGGAGGTCATGGGCGCTTCGCCCTCCATCTCGTGAACGATCTCCATCAAAAAGGGGTTGCGACCCGTCGCGCTTATCTCTGCCCCTCTGGGAGAGACAAAGCGATGCCCGGGGGAAAAAGTCATCGGGCGAGCCCTGTAGGCAGAGCCGTTGAAGGTGATGAGCGTCCGCCCAGCCTTGGTCAGGCTCCTGGCCATCGCCTGCAAGCCCTCCCCCTGGTCTGCGCCAGCCCCCCACCACTCCGGCAGCACCTCCGCGATCTTCTGACCGCGCGAGGCGTCCAGCGTCACCCTGCTGGTGGCCAACCCGCCGCTGATTCGAGTGGCGAAGATGCGCTGGCGTGGCGCGAATATGGGACCCTGGATGGTGAGCTTGCCCAGCACATCGAGCACCGCACCGGGCGCGAACCACCACGCCACCGACGGTCTTGTCCTATGGGCCTCCTTAATTTCATAGGTGCCCGGCCCGAATGCCAATGTCCCCGAACCGCCCCCGATCCTGCCCAGGGCCAGCCTCAACTGGAGGTCTGGGCTCCGACGCAGCACATCGCGCTCTTTGATCTCATGAAGCGCCACGGCGTCCTCCTGCGGCCTGGTTGCCCTACCCGTTGAGCAGCAAGCGCGCCCGCACGTTGATCGCGAGGGAGACGGCCAGCCCCGTCGGCAGGATCTCAAGACGAACAAAGCGCCTCGGCAGCGCCAGCCTCAACAGGACCGTGCCGTCTGCCGAGAGCTTCGCCGTCGGGTTGTCGCTCGGGGTGAAATCGCGCTCCTCGTTGAAGTCGGCGTCCTGCGCGATGACCTCCACGTTGTCGCCCACCGCCGCCAGTCCGTCGGCCCAGACCTGGAGCGTCGCGGTCTGATAAGACCCCGTGTCGATGGATTGGAAGGTGCTCTGGGCGAAGTCACCGGCAAGCTGTGCCTTGGGAAAGATGTCGATCCACGCTGTCATGTCCTTGCTCCTTGCTCCATGGGCTCTTACTGCACCAGCACTTCGGCCTGGATGTTGAACCATCTCACACTGCCCATGCTTGCTGCGATTTTCAGGCGCACGAAGCGACCCGAAAAGGCCATCGGTTGAACGATCTGGGTCTGCCCATTTAAGTCGAGGGTGATCTGCTTGGTGGGGCTGGTCACAAAGGCTGTCTCCTCGTTCGATGTGGCCTCCTGCACATCGATCACCAGAGATGTTCCCACCGCTAAAGTCGGAGCAAACTCGGCCCGCACCCTCAAGGTCGTGCGCCGATTGGGGTCCAACTCCATCGATTGACCCGTGCTCTGGGTGAAGCTGCCAAAGATCTGGGTCTTGGGCATCAAGACCCGCCATTGCTCGGCCATGGTTGACTCCTTCAGTCGCGGTTGAGGTGCAACACCGCCCGCACGTTGATCGAAGTGATGGGGGGAGGCCCAGGATAGAGGGGTGTGATCTTCAGTCGGATGTATCTGCCTTGGACCGCCAGAGACAGCCGACCGCCTGGCCCAGCGAAGCTCTGGGTGACGGTCAAGGTCATGCCCCCGATGTCCTCAAAGGCGCTGTCCTCGTTGACGTTGGACTGTTGAACGTCCAACTGGACCTTGTCGCCTGCCGCCACGACGTCGACCCAGGCCTGGAGCAGCCCCGTCTTGTACTGGCCGATGTCGATGGCTTGCTCGGGCGACTGCGTCATCGCCACGATCAAGGAGGTCTTCGGGAGGATCTCGATCGTCTCGGTCGCCATGCTCACCTCGCGCTTTCGCGTCGTCGTTGTCACCGCCGAAGGGCCGAGGCCCCGCGCGGTCGGGTTGCAGCCGCACGCCTCGGACCCACCCGTGGCCTGTCGGCCCTGCGGTCTCAAAGGCGTCAGGATCGCCTGGAGGCGATCAAAAGAAGCATCTGACATGGTCTTGACCCTCTCCAGGCGCTCGCCCTGAGGGCTCTCCTCTGTTGATGATGAGAGGTTAATCGTCCCCCCCCCCTCAGAGTCAACAGGTTTGTTAAAATTATCGACTTGTTGTGGGGCTGTTGATAAAGAGGACGTGCGGGGAGCTCAAGGCGCAGCGCGCCCATCCTGAGGACGAGGCGCTGGTATGGAGCGCCAGGAGCGCGGCGTCCCAGGTGGGCTCGACTGCCAGCTCCCCCACACGACCCATCAACGGGCGCACAGCCCACCACCGAAGGCACTCCCAGATGAAACCCTCCATCCCCTCCGATCGAACCTTGCAGTACGGCCTCAAGCGCACCACGAAGTTCCTGACCGCAGCGGGCACCCACGCCCGCGTCCGCCGCCAGCTCGCCCAGGCCCACTACAGCGCCCAGGACCACGCTGAGGGCTGGGCCTTGTACCTGTCGGCGGCCGGCGGCGATCCCAGGGATCTGGAGGTCGCCGAGGCCCCGCCCCCCAGCCCCGCCCACGAGGCCATCTTCAAGCTCGACGAGCTCGACGGCCCCCTGCTCAAGCGCCTCGACGCCGTGCTGGCCTACGATCACCCCGAGCAGGCCGCGATCCTGACCCAGGGCCTGAGCCCCGGGACCGGCGGCGAGGCCGTGGCCAACGTCGAGTCCATCCTCAAGCGCGTCGAGCACCTGCGCGCCGCCCCCGAGCGCCAGCCCACCCGCGAAGCCGACGCCGCCGCCCTCAAGGCCCTCTCCCTGCGAGGCATGGGCGAGCCCTTCTGGGCCAACCTCTCGAGCCTCGTCGAGCAGGCCCAGACCCTCCAGGACACCGAGCCCCTGCCCGAGGTGCTCACCGAGGAGGTCCTGCGCGCCCGCCGCTTCGCCGTCTACAAGTGGATCCGCAAGTGGTCCATCCTGGCCTCCGAAGCGATCACCAGCCGCAGGATCCTCATCCAGCTCGGCCTGGCCCGTCTGCGCCGCAACGCCTCCACCGGCAAGGACGAGGTCGTCAGCGACGACTTCGACACCGACGGCGACGACGCCCGGCCCTGAAGCGGCCCTCGCCCTCACGAAGGCGGCTTGCGGACCTCGGAAGGCGAGCTGTTGACCTCGGAAGGCGTCCCGAAGACTCCTGCGCCCTTCTTTGACCCCAGTGACCCTCGCCAGGATCACACACGAAGGACGCTTGCGAACATCGGAAGGCGGCCAGAGAACAACGGAAGGCGGCGCCGCAAGTTGTGCAAGCGGCTTTTGGAATAGCGCGATCCTCTTTGAAAATCTCGATGCCCGTCACCACGGGCTCGACGAGGCGCGCCATTGTTCTCCAGAGCGACCGCCCCAATAGCCACGGCGCGCGCCCCTCATCTCGATCCCGTCTGCACCGATGTTCCTGGCGCGCGCATCAATCTCGGACCCGTCTGCACAACTTGAAGACCCGTCTGCACGACTTGAAGACCCGTCTGCACCACTCGTTCGCCCGCCTTCCAAAGACCCGAAGGGGTTGACGCGACGCCCCACGCTCCTCGCGACGCCCGCCCCGGGCTCGCGCCCGGCGCTACAGGGAAGGGACGCCCCTTCGAGGCTGACGACAGCGGGTCGGCCAGCGGAGGCCGTGTCACAGATCCCAGGCGCCGAGATCCATTGAGGGCCTGGAGTCGAGGGACACGTCGCCGGCAGGTTGTCACCCCGTCGAGAGCCCCGCAGGGGCGTCCCTGGCCTGT
>SXGR01632585.1_pt1 | contig 10009 bp, 7 predicted proteins | sample 3174711 | NCBI WGS metagenome assembly SXGR01 (sample SAMN11356860, study PRJNA531348) | freshwater metagenome | isolation source: freshwater sample F1-60 | place: China: Fuxian Lake, Yuxi | collected 2017-12-25 | reverse complement strand
GAGGACGAGGACGAGGACGCGGACGAGGACGAGGACGACGACGACGACGAAAAGCCCAAGAAGAAGTCGAAGAAGTCCGACGAGGACGAGGACGACGACGACGACGAAAAGCCCAAGAAGAAGTCGAAGAAGTCCGACGACGAAGACGACGACGACTAGCCCGAGGCGAAGTCGAAGAAGTCCGGCGAGGACGACTAGCCCGAGGCGACGTCGAAGAAGTCCGGCGACGACTAGCCCGAGGCGAAGTCGAAGAAGTCCGGCGAGGCCTGAACCCGACCGGCGCGCTCAGGTGCCGGTGCGGCAGCCGCTGCCTTCCGGCGCGGCGTCATCGGGCGGCGTTGCGAAGGGCGGTCCCGACGGCTCCGGCGAGCCGATGGCCACGAGCCACGGGGCGAGCTCCGCGAGCGCGCGCTCGGCCAAGAGCGCATACCGCGCTGGTTTTTTCATGCGCTTCTGGCCCAGATCCATGGGCGGCAGGTGCGCCCAGGTCAGGTTCGACGGTTGATAGCGCCCCTTGTCTTGCCGGCGCGCGAGGTGCGTCATGATTCCGCCGAGCGCGGTCGTGGCGGGCGGCGGCGTGACCGCTTGGCCGAGCAGCGCTTGCGCCAGGAAAATCCCGCATAAAAGCCCGCCGGCGGCGCTCTCGACGTAGCCCTCGACCCCGGCGAGCTGGCCGGCGAGGTACACGCCCGGCAGCGCCCGCAGCTGCATCGTGCCGTCGAGCAACACCGGCGCGTCGACGAACGTGTTGCGGTGCACGGCGCCGAAGCGCAAGAACTCGGCCTGGGCCAGCCCCGGGATCGTCCCGAGGACGCGCCGCTGCTCGGGCCAGGTCATCCGCGTCTGGAAGCCGACCAGGTTGTACGCGGTCATCGCCTCGTCTTCCGGGCGCAGCTGCACGACCGCGTGGGGACGCTTGCCCGTGCGCGGATCCACGAGCCCGACGGGCTTCATCGGTCCGAACGCGAGCGTCTCGTGCCCGCGCTCCGCCATCACCTCGACGGGCAAGCACCCCTCGAAGTACCGCACCTGCTCGAACTCGCGCGGCTTCACCTTCTCCGCTGCGAGCAGCGCCGCGACGAACGCATCGTATTCGTCGCGCGAGAGCGGGCAGTTGACGTAGTCGTTGCCGCCCTTGTCGTAGCGCGACTGCCGCCACGCGATGCCGAAGTCGATGGAGTCGGCGCTCACGATGGGAGCTATCGCGTCGTAGTAAGCGAGGTGCTCCTGCCCCACGTGCAGGGCGAGATCGGCGGCGAGCGCGTCGCTGGTGAGCGGCCCGGTCGCGAGGATGACGGGGCGCTCCGCCGGGATCGTCTCGACCTCGGCGCACACGAGCTCGATCCCCGGCTCGGAGCGCACGAGCTCGGTCATGAGCGGGCTGAAGCGCTCGCGATCAACGGCGAGCGCGCCACCGGCGGGCACGCGTGTCTTGAGGGCGGCCTTCATCACGACCGAGCCCGAGAGGCGCAGCTCTTCTTTCAAGAGGCCGACCGCGTTCGTGAGTGACGCGCCGCGAAGCGAGTTCGAGCAGACGAGCTCGGCGAGGGTGTCGCTGGTCTGCGCCGGCGTGCGCTTCTTCGGCTTCATCTCAGAGAGGCGCACGCGGACCCCTCGCCGCGCGAGCTGCACCGCGGCCTCGCAGCCCGCGAGCCCCGCGCCCACGATCGTCACCTCGGGGATCTCGTGCAAACTGTGGCTCATGTCGAAGCTCGTCCTCACGCGCGCGCGAACTGACCCGGCGGGCCCTCCCTAACTACCCCGAGCAGGCACAATTGCAAGAGCGCAGCCTGCGCCGCTCGCGCGGAAATCCGGGCGCGCTCGCACACCACGTCGAGGTGCACCGGCTCGCGTTCGACGACGGCGAACACCGCGCGCTCGTCCGGCTCGAGCGATCCGGGGTCGAGCGGCTCCTGCGCGCGTGAGATCGGCTCGCGTGAAGCCGGCTCGCGTGAGGCCGGCTCGCGTGAGGCCTGCTCGCGTGACGTGGGCTCGCGTGAGGCTTGCTTGCGTGAGGCTTGCTCGCGTGAAGCGGGCTCGCGTGAGGCCTGCTCGCGTGAGGCCTGCTCGCGTGAGGCCTGCTCGCGTGACGTGGGCTCGCGCGAGGTCGTCGTGCGTGACGTTCGCTCGTCGGATCGCGGCACGAGCGTCAGCTGGCCCGACCCGATCCCGGAGCCCGCGACGCTCATGGCTTTGCGCCCATTCAGCGCCGTGTGAGCGTCAGCGCGAGGGAGCGGGCCGCAACACGACGCGAGCACCGCGAGCACGTCGGCGGGCGACGTGACGGGGGTGGCGCCCGCGCGGAGCAGCTGGGCGCAGCCTGCCCCGGAGTGACTCCACGGCGCGTGCGGAACCGCCAACACCGGCCGCCCGAGTGAGCGCGCGACGCGTGCCGTGTGGCGTGCGCCCGAGCGGTGGGGAGCCTCGACCACGAGCGCCGCGTGGCAGAGCGCAGCGAGCACGTGGTTGCGCCGAAGAAACTGCGCGGTCACCCGCTCGGCGCCGTCGGGCTCGAGCGACAGCACGGCGCCGCCGGCCTCGAGGACGTCCTCGAAAAGCCCCGCGTGCTCGGGCGGGTAAGGCTCGTCGAGGCTGCCCGTCGTGACGACGAAGGTGCGCCCCCGCGCCTCGAGCGCCGCGCGATGAGCGGCCGCGTCGATGCCGCGCGCGCCGCCCGAGCCGATGGCGATCCCCGTGCTCGACAGCTCGCGGACGAGCGCTTCGGCGAAGGCCTCGGCCTGCGGGGTCGAGCGGCGCGTCCCGACGACGGCGAGCGCCGGTCCGCTCGGCAAGGTACCGCGCACATAGAGCGGTGGCGCGCGACGCCATCCGAGCGTCGCGAGCGCGCCGAGCGCGGCGGGGTAGTCGTCGTCGCCAGGGTCGAGGCAGCGGGTCGCACGAGGGGGCACGATCGATCATCGTCGCGGCGCGCGGTTTCTCCCGCGCCCGCGGCACGGGCAGGCCTCGTGCCGTGCTGCCGATTTCTTGGCGCCTGCTGCTAAGGTGCCATCGTGGCATCGCGTTCCGCTCGCGCTCACCGGCCCCGCGCGTGGGGGATGGGCCTCTGCGGCAGCGCGCTCGCCCTGCTCGTGCTCGCCGCGGACGGCTGCTTGCCGAGTGCGCCCGCGGGCTACGCGCCGGCGCCTGGCTTCATCGCGCTCGTGCCGCCGAGCGACACCCCTGCCGAGGTGTCGAGCCTCGAGCCCGGCATCGACGGGGCGACTTCTTCGGGCCTGAGCCCGGCGTCCGCTCGAGACGCGGCGGCGAGCGTGCCCGAGACGCCCGCGACCTTCGAGGCCGCGAGCATCGTCCCGGTGCTCGACGAGCCGAGCCTCCGCGCCGTGCGCGCCGCGGTCGAGCGCGAGGCGTACAAAGAAGCGGCCGAGCTGCTCGCCGCGCGCGTGGCAGCATCGGCGACGCCCACCGCGACCGTCGCGCCGCCGGCCGTGACCCCCGCAGTCAGGTCGGCCGGGGCGGATCCCGCGTGGCTCCATCAGCTCGGCTTGCTCTACCAAAAGGCAGGTCTTCCTGGCCCCGCGGTGCGCGCCTTCGACGACGTCGCGATCACCGAGTGGACCCTCGCCGACGACGCGCGACTTCACGCGGCGCGCCTGCTCGTCGAGATCGGGGAGCCGAGCGCGGCGCTCGTGCGCCTCGACGCCATGGAGCCATCCCCCCGCCACGCCGACGCCACGCTGACGATCCGGGCGCGCGCCCTCGCGGCCCTCTCGCGCATCGACGAGGCAGCGCCGCTCTGGCAAGGCTTCCTCGCCCGCGAGCCCCGCCCGTCCGAGTGGCAGCTCGAGGGACTGCGCTTCGCGCGCGCGCTCTTGAACCAGCCGAGCGAGGCGCGCGCCGAGCTCGCGGTCTCGGTGGCGCGCGTCATCATCCACGACTCGCCGTTCGGCAAGGGTGGCGGGGAGGCGCGCGAGCTCGAGCAGCAGGCGCTCTCGACGCTGCCATCGACACGCCGCGAGCGCTTTCTCTCGCCGCCGGTCGCCGAGCTCGTCGATGCGGCGCGGTCACTCGCCGATGCGCAGCAAGGGCGGGAGGCGCTCGCGGCGGTCGATCGGCTGCTCGGCGCGCTCGCGAGAGACGGAGTCGAGCCTTCGCCGAGCGAGGCCGTATGTGCGGCGCATTTCGCGCGCGGCAAGGCGCTCGCCACGCTCAAGCGTTATGTAGAGTCCTCTGATGCGTACGGCACGGCGCTCGAGAAGTGCGGTGGTGACGCGAGCTACGTGAACGCGCTCTTCCTCGGGGCCCGCTCGGCGCTGCGGGCAGGGCATCCGTCGCTCGCCCGCCAGCGTTACGGCGCGATCGAGAGCCGCTTTCCCGACCATCGCTTCGCCGACGACGCGCGCCTCCACGGGGCCGAGGCCGCCCGCGAGCTCGGCGACGTCGCGGCCTTCACCGAGATGCTCACGGCGATCGCCGACGCCTACCCGAACGGCGACATGGTGGACGAGGGGCTCTTCACGCTCGCCCGCGATCGCATGAGCGCCGGCGACTGGGCGAGCGCCGTCGTGCCCCTCGAGCGTGCCATTCGCCTCAAGGCTCGCCGGCGACCCTATTGGGCAGAAGGCCGCCCGCAGTACTTCCTCGCTCGCGCGCACCTCGAGCTCGGCGAGCGCGACCGCGGGATGCTCGAGCTCGCCGGCGTCATTCGCGACTACCCATTAGGCTATTACATGCTTCTTGCCTATTCGCGTCTCGCCGAGCTCGACCTCGAGCTTGCCAATCGCACGCTCGCCGCAACGATGGATGGCGAGCCTCGCGGCGAGCTCCTCATCCCCGACGACCCGGAGCTCCACCGCCCTGAGTTTCGGCGCGCCGTCGAGCTCGTGCGCCAGGGGGAGAGCCGCGCCGCCCTCGCCGAGCTCGAGCTCCTCGGCGTCCGCACCGCCGCCGCCCCGGCTCCCCTCTTGTGGGCGGCGGCCTCCCTCCTTGCCCGCATCGACGCGCCGGCCGAGTCGCACGGCGTCTTGCGCGCGAGCGGCCTCTGGGACGAGCACTATCCAGCGGGGATCTGGCGCAGCCTCTGGGAGGTGGCCTACCCGCGGCCGCACCGCGCGCTCGTCGCGACCTACGCCAAGGACAACCGCATCCCCGAGCACCTCGCCTACGCCATCATGCGCGAAGAGAGCGCCTTTCTCCCGCGCGCGTCGAGCCCGGCCGGCGCGTACGGTCTCATGCAGCTCATCCTGCCCACGGCCGAGCGCATGGCGGCGCCGCTCGGCCTCCACGCCACGCCGGCGTCGCTCAAGACGCCCGCGGGCAACATCCCCCTCGGGTGCCGCTACCTCGCCATCTTGGCTCACAAGTTCCCGAGCGCGCCGGTGCTCGCGATCCCGAGCTACAACGCAGGCCCCGGCGCGACCGCGCGGTGGCTCGACGAGAGTCCGGGCGCCTCGTTCGATCTCTGGGTCGAGGCCATCCCGTACACCGAGACGCGCGACTACACGAAGCGCGTGCTTCGCAGCATGGCGGCGTACGCGATGCTCTACGACGCGGGCATGGCGGCGCCGCTCGTGCGCTTGCCGCTCGCGGCGCGGCGGTAGCTCGTTGTCGGGCCGCTCGTTGTCCGCGAGAAGCCCATCTGCGTCGTGTCCGCGGAGGCTCGCGCCTTGCGTGACCTCGGGACGCAACCGAGAACGGCATCAGGGCCGGCGACGGGGCGCCCCGCTGCGAGTAGCATGCGCGCATGCGCCTCTCGTCGAGCGCCCTCGCGTCGCTGTCGCTCTTGCCTCTCGTCGGCTGCACGTACGCTCCGGACGCGCTGCCCGGCGCGGCCTCCGTCTTCGAGCCGTCCGCAGATCTCGCCCAGCCATCGCAGTTCTTCGCGTTGCCGTACCCGCTCGACGCGCGCCTCTCGAGCACCGGCGGTCCCGAGCTCTCGGGCTTTCCGAACCCGAACGACAACCTGCTCGTCGCGGGCCTGCTCGAGATCGCCGTCGATCGCCCCGGATTCCCGACGCTGCCCGTGGGTTACTTCCAGTTCACGGGGCCGCTCGCCCCCCGCGAGCCGAGCGCGCTCGTGCCCGCAGAGCTCGACGCCGAGGTGCTGCTCATCGACGTCGATCCGAGCTCGCCCGAGCGCGGGCGCCTGTTCCCCACGGTCACCTCGACGCCGGAGCTCGACGCCTACGTCTCGGTGCCGCTGCTCGCGATCGCGGCGCGCCCCGGCTTCGTGCTCGCGCCGAAGCGCACCTACGCGTTCGTCGTGACCGATCGCGTGAAGGACGCCACGGGCTTCCCGGTTCAACCCTCCGAGGCCATGCGCGCGCTCCTCTCGGGCAGCGGCGACGCCGAGCTCGCGCCCCACTTCGTGCCGCTCGAGGGCACGCTCGCGGAGCTCGGCTTCGACACGGCGCACGTCGTCGCCGCCACGGTGTTCACGACCGGCGACGTCGTCCAGGAGCTTTCCACGCTCGGCGATGCGGTGCGCGCCGAGCACGACGCCGCCATCGTCGCGTTGCACCTCGATCCCGACGACGGCACGAGCCACGAGCGCTTCTGCGAGCTCGTCGGTCGCATGAAGGTGCCGCAGTTTCAGCGAGGCGAGCCGCCGTTCGCCCAAGACGGGGTCTTCTCCTTCAACGAAGCGGGGCTCGCCGTCCAGCGCGAGGACGAGATCCCCATCGTCGTCACGATCCCGAAGGGCCCCATGCCCGAAGACGGCTATCCGCTGGTCCTTTATTTCCACGGCTCGGGCGGCCTCTCGTCGCAGGTCGTCGATCGCGGGCGCGTCGCCGAGCCGATGGGCATGCCAGAGAAGGGCAAGGGCCCGGCTTACGTCCTCGCCGAGCACGGCTTTGCGTCCGCGGGCAGCGCGCATCCGGTCAATCCCGAGCGCGTTCCGGGCGCGAGCGACATTGCCTATCTCAACTTCGACAATCTCAAGGCCTTTCGCGACACGTTTCGCCAGGGCGTGCTCGAGCAGCGGCTCTACCTCGACGCGCTCCTGGCGCTCGAGATCGCGCCCGAGGCGCTCGCCGGCTGCGACGGTCCGACGCTACCCATGGGCAAGTCGGCATTTCGCTTCCGAGCTTCGCCGGCGCTCGCCATGGGCCAGTCGATGGGCGGCATGTACACGAACCTCATCGGCGCTACCGAGCCGCGCCTGCGCGCCGTCGCCCCCACCGGCGCTGGCGGCTACTGGAGCCATTTCATCCTCGAGACCACGCTCGTCGGCGGCAAGGTGCTCGTGCCCATCCTCCTCGGCAGCAGCAAATCGCTCACCTTCATGCACCCGGCGCTCCACCTGCTCGAGACCGCGTGGGAGCCGGCCGAGCCGTCCGTCTACATGCCGCGCCTCGGCCGCCGGCCGCTCGAGGGGCACCCGGTGCGTCCTGTCTACGAGCCGGTGGGCAAGGACGACTCCTACTTTCCGACGACGCTCTTCGACGCCGTCGCGCTGTCTTATGGCCACGAGCAGGCGGGGGAGGTGGTCTGGCCCTCGATGCAAGAGGCGCTCGCGCTCGACGGCAAGAGCGGCCTCGTCGACTACCCAGTTGCCGACAACGCGACTGCCGAGGACGGCACGCCGTACACCGGAGTCGTCGTGCAGTACGAGGGCGACGGGATCTACGATCCGCACGCCATCTTCGCGCAGCTCGACGACGTCAAATACCAATACGGCTGCTTCTTCGCGACCTACCTGTCCAAGGGGACTGCGGTCGTGCCCGCGCCGGCGCCGCTCGGTACGCCGTGCCCCCCGCCCCGCTGATGCAGAGCGCGCGTCGTGCGCTGAGCTCGTCGCGGATCAGCCGCCGTCGGCGAGGCAGTCGCTGAGCTCCGCCGGGCAGAGCTCGTGCGCGCAGGCCTGGCACGTGCTGCCGGCCGGCTCGCCCGCCTGGCAAGTCGGCTCGCACTCGGCAGTGCAGCCGCTGCACGCGCACTGAAAGAGCGCGGTCACGATGGCCATCGACGGCTCGCAGAACGTCGTGCCGGCGAAATCGCCCGAGACGTACGCCGCGCAGGTGATGCAGTCGCCGCCGCCCGTCGCCGTCGAGCTCGTCGCTCCGGACGGGTCGCTGCCGCCGGCGCCCGAGCCGCTCGTCGTGGTGCCCTGGCCGGTCGTCTGCCCGTTCCCGCCGCTCGGTGAGCCCGAGCCTACCGTGGGCCCGCCGGGGAGCGTCCCGTCGGTGGGCTCGTCGGCGCCGGGCCCGGGGCCGAACACCTCGACGGGAGTACCGCCACCCGAGCAGGCCACGAAGACCGAGCAAGCCACCAAGCCCGAGCCAGCCAAAAAGCGCCGTGCCGCGAACGAAACTACCGACGCGTCGAGTCGCTTCATGATCGTCACCTCAGCAAGGAAACCAGAAACCAAGCGGTAAAAGAAGTGTTGCGTGGGCCGGCAGGTCGCGTGAGCCGGCAGGTTGCGTGAGCCGGCAGGGTTGCGTGAGCCGGCAGGGTTGCGTGAGCCGGCAGGGTTGCGTGGGCCGGCAGGTCGCGTGAGCCGGCAGGTCGCGTGAGCCGGCAGGTCGCGTGAGCCGGCAGGTTGCGTGAGCCGGTAGGCCGCGTGAGCCAGCAGTAGAGGCCCTCGATCGAGCGCACGCCGGCCCACGCGTTCAGCGCGCGCTCAGAAGTAATAGCGCGCGGCGATGGTGCTCGTGAAGATTTCCCACGGATTCTTGAAGCTCGCCGTGGTGAAGAGCACGCTCGAGTCCGCGTACTCCACGTCCTTGACCGTGATCGTCGTGCGCTGGTGCGTCAGGTACGCGCCGACCGACCCCTCGAGCGCGAGCTCGGGGATGTCCATGAAGCCGAAGTGCACCTCACCGCCGAAGCGCGCGCCGACGTCGAGGCGCGTGCCGCCGAGCTCGGCCGCCGGCGGCGGATCTTTCTGCACCGCGGGATCGACCGTGCTCGACGCGTAGCCGAAGTTCACCTCCGGCGTGAGCTGAATGCTGATGTGCTTACCGCTCGCGAGCGACAGCGGCAGGCCGAGATGCGCCGCGACGCCCCAGGCCGTCTGCTTGTCGGCGGCCTGCGTCGTCGCCGAGATCGAGCCGGTCGCGAGCGAGAAGCCGACGCCGGCGTCGATGCCCGCGCGCTCCGAGAGCCAGTAGCGTACGCCGATGGTCGGTACCGAGAGGCTCGCCGTGCCGCCGGGTGCGATCCCCGGGTTCTCGTCGGTGCCCGTCGGGCTGCCGGCCGCGATCGGCACGCTGCTCACGCCGAACCAGCCCACGCCCATGTGACCCACCCAGCGGTCGTGGTCCTTCGTGCCGTCGCTGCCGCTGCTCTTCACCGACTCGGCCGCGGTCGCCGCCGCTGCGGCCTCCGCGGCCTCGGCCTTCTTGCGCTTGCGGGCGCGCTCTTCGGCCTCGATCTCTTCGTCGGACTTGCCCTCGTCTTCTTCGTCGTCCGCGAGCGCGGGCGCGCTCACCAGCGTCGTCGAGACGAAGGCCGCGCTCGAGAGCGCCGCCGCCACCATCATGCTCGCCATCGGCGCGCAGAGCGCCGAAAAGGGAAATTTCGTCGGGTTCATCGCCGCGCCTCGTTCAGGGGTTCTTCGCGCACTCTGCGCGGCACTTGTCGTAGGAGTTATTGGCGTCCGTGCTCACGATGTCTTCGCAGTCGCTGTCGAGCACGCACTCGGCTTCGCAGAGCGGCCGGTCTTCGCACTGCACGATCGCACCGTCGAGCGCCGCGGCGCTGAAGCCGCACTCGCCGAGCAGTTTGTCGAGCGCGTCGTTGCACTCGGTGGCGGCGCAGCCTTGCAGCGTTGCCGCGAGACCCAGGGTCGAAGCCAGCGCCAGGAGCGTTGCCGCCCGCGCGCCGCGCTCCGCGTTCATCCTCGTTTCGTTCACTTGGCGTACCTCGCCGCAAACGCTTTTCTCATGCGCGAGCCGCGTCAATTGATTTGGGTGCGGCTCCTTTGCGGCGGGGAGAAATCACAGTCGGATCGATCACTTGACCCTCCGGAGCCGTGGCTTCAGCGGCGGCAAGGGGTCGGGCACCTTGTTGCCCTCGTAGTGTGACGCGTGGTTCCGGACGAGGTCTT
>SXGR01154429.1_pt1 | contig 10009 bp, 6 predicted proteins | sample 3174711 | NCBI WGS metagenome assembly SXGR01 (sample SAMN11356860, study PRJNA531348) | freshwater metagenome | isolation source: freshwater sample F1-60 | place: China: Fuxian Lake, Yuxi | collected 2017-12-25 | reverse complement strand
GGTGGCCGGCCATATCCCCGGCGCAGCGAACGCACCCTTCACCGACACACTCGATCCGGCGGGCCACTTTCGCTCGGCCGAGGCCCTGCGGGCCTACTTCCTGCCCCTGCTCAACGGACACGCGTCCGCGACCGTCGCTGCCATGTGCGGCTCGGGTGTTACGGCCTGCCACGGGATCTTCACCCTGGAGCTGGCGGGTTTCCCGGGCGTGCACCTCTATGCCGGCTCATGGAGCGAGTGGATCCAGTCCACCGCGCGGCCCATTGCGACCGGCGATGCATAGCACCCGCGCCGATGCCCTGGTCCTGATGGGTCTGGCCCTGGCCGCCGCCGGCTGCGCCTCGTCCGACCCGGACGACCTTGCCAAGAGCCGGCCAAGCGTCCGGGCGGGCGAGTTCGGTACCCAGGACTGCTTCTGGAATTCGCCGTCGCTGAGCTACGAGGTGCTCGACCAGCGCAACCTCGTCGTTTTCGCCTCCGGGCGTCGGGACGCGTACCATGTGCAGGTCGGTTTGTCTTCGACCGGCCTGCGTTTCAGCTCCCAGCTGGGCTTTGTCTCGAGCGGGTCACGCATCTGCGGTTATGCCGGCGATGCGCTGCTCGTGGCGGGCTTCGGCGATACGGAGCGGCTGCCCATCAATGGCGTGTATCGCCTCGATGACACGGCACTTGCAGGCCTGCGCGGCCGCTTCGGTCGCGCACCGCCGGCCGAGAAGACGCAACCGCAGCCGGGTCCTGGCCCCGCCGTGCAGACTGTTCTCGAAGAGGACTCTGCGGCAGCGCCCGTGCCCGAACAGGAACCCTAGGACTTACACGAAAGAGCAGTTTGATGAGCAGCATCTTGCAGCGGGACCATCGCTCCGTGCGCGGCACCATCCGCTACACCAGCAACAAGCCGGATCGCCTCGGGCAGGAGCGCGGCCGCGAATACTTCATGATCAACGTGCACAGCGACGGCAAGCGCACCTGCATAGCACATTGCGAGATCGATGACCGGCCGAGCGTGATGCGCGATATCACCTACAGCCTCGACGAGAGCTGGTACCCGATGGATTGCTTCGTGCGCCTCGCGGTGAACGACCGCTTCATGGGCACCGGCTGGTTCCGCTTCGGGCCGGATTTCGCCGAGTGCGAGACCTGGACTTCCATCGAGGGTCGCATCAGCCAGCGTATGGAAACGAGCGGCAGGCTGCGCAGCTTCCAGAACCACGCGATCCAATGCGACGCGTGGCATTTGCGTCTCTACGACCGCAGCCGCCGCGGCGTGCAGACCATCGACGAGATGCTGCTGTCTTCGCCGGATCATCGCGGTGCAACCGGGCCTCTGTTGTTCCGTGCCGGGCTGTGCATCGACTTCGTCGGCGAGGAAAAGCTCACCGTCGCTGCCGGCACCTTCGACGCACTGCACTTCAAGTTCGTCTCGGCGCCGGGACTGCCGATCGAGCACCCGCCGTACGACATCTGGTGCACGGCGGACGGTGACTACGTCTTCCTGAAGGGCGTGATCGGCGGCTACATGCAAACCTACTACGAGCTCTCCGAGTTCATCCGCGGCTGATAACCAGCGACTCGCCACTCCTGAAGGACGCTTCATGACCACCCCAATAAAGGCCAGCGATTCACTGCGTGGTGTGCGCTACGAGATCCGCGGCAGTCTGGCCAATCGGGCTCACGAGATGCAGCGGCGGGGCTACGAGATCATTCCGCTCAACATCGGTAATCCAGGGCCCTTCGGGTTTCGCACGCCCGAGAACATGCGGCTCGCGATCATCGAAAACCTGCAGGCGAGTGAGGGCTATTGCCACCAGAAGGGCATTTTCCCGGCTCGCGAAGCGGTGGTGATGCAGCAGCAGGCTCGCGGTGTGCAGGGCGTAACGGCCGATCATGTGTTCATGGGCAACGGCGTGAGCGAGCTGATCGACCTCACGCTGCGCGCGCTGCTCGACGCGGGCGACGAAGTGCTGGTGCCGACGCCCGACTATCCACTCTGGACGGCAAGCGTCACGCTGAATCGCGGCAGGGCCGTGCACTATCCCTGCCCGCCGGAACTCGACTTCCAGCCCGATCTTGCGCAGCTCGCGAAGCTAGTCACACCGCGCACACGCGCGATCGTGATCATCAATCCGAATAATCCGACGGGTGCCGTGTACTCGCGCGAGACATTGCTGGCGATGGTGAGGCTCGCCGAGAAGCACGGGCTCATGATCCTGTCCGACGAGATATACGACCAGATGACCTACGGCGAGGCGCAGTCGATCCCCCTGGCAACTCTCGCTACGGACACGCTCTGCGCGACCTTCAGCGGACTCTCCAAGATCTATCGCTCCTGCGGCTACCGCGTGGGCTGGGTTTCCTTCAGCGGCAAGAAGGAAGAGGCGACGAGTTACCTCGAAGGACTTGACCTGCTCGCCTCACTCCGCCTTTGCAGCAACGTGCCCGGTCAGTGGGCGGTGCAGACGGCGCTCGGTGGCTTCCAGAGCATCCGTGACCTGGTGCGGCCGGGAGGGCGCCTGTGGGAGTCGCGGCAGGCGCTGATCGACGGCGTGGCCGCGAGCCGCTACCTCACGATGGTGCCCCCGGCGGGTGCCATGTACGCTTTCATTGGCGTGAACCGGCAGCTGCTGCCGGGCTTTGATGACCAGGAGTTCGCACTCGAACTGCTCGAGAAGAAGCACGTCCTGATTGCGCCCGGCACAAGCTTCAACACGAACTACAACAACTACTTCCGCGTCACGAACCTGCCCGACGCGGCCACACTCGCCGATGTTTTCGGCCGCATCGAAGAGGTTCTCGACGCTGCTGCGATCAAGGGGCCGACCGGTATCGCGCAGAAGACGGGCTGAGCGTCCCGCCGATGGCCGGCCAGGACGCGATCGCTGCCGAGGTCGCTGCCGGCGCCACGATCGTCACCGCGAACCAGCGGCTCGCTCGTGCGCTTGGCCTCCGCTACAACCGCCAGCAGCGCGATGCGGGCCACCGCACCTGGCCGAGTCCTGCCATCCTGGCTTGGGACGACTGGATTCAGCGCCTGTGGGCGCAGTCGGAAGCGCGCGACGGGGTAGCCGCCCGGGCAACGCTCCTCGGTCCGGCCGAACTGGATCTCGTCTGGGCGCAGGTGGTGTCCGATGAGCGTCTCGGGTCGGGCATGGCGGGCGCGCGGCAGGCGCAGCGAGCGAGAGAGATCTGCGCCAACTGGCTGATCGAGACGGATGCTCTGCGGGCCGCCGCGCGTGGCGGCGATCAGGCCTTGTTCGCCGACTGGCTACAGGCCTTCGAGTCGCACTTGCGGACGACTGCCCTTGCAGACCGGGCCGAGGCGCTGCGACGCCTGCCACGGGACCTGGCCGGTGGTCTCTGGCCTGCTGCCCGTCGGATCGCGCTGGCGGGGCCTGACGACTGGCCGCCGGCGCGGCGGGCGTTTCTTCACAAGCTGGCTGCAGCCGGTGCAGTCATCAGTGAACTGCCCATGCCGCGCGTGACCCCGATCAGACACCGCCGCGTGCGCTGTCACGACGCCGCGGCAGAAATCGATGCCGCGGCCCGCTGGGCGCGTGCGCAGGCAATTGATCGGCCGGACGCGCGGGTCGCGATCATCGTGCCCGATCTGGATGACCGCTGGCCGGAAGTCCGCCGCGCCGTGCTGGATGTCATCGATCCCGGCTGGCGGCTCGAACCAGCAGCGCTGCCGTCCGCGAATTTGTCGGTCGCGGGCACACTTGCCGACAGCGGCATTGCGCGGTCGGGCCTGCTCGTCCTGCGACTCCTCGAACCCCACTTGGACTACCGCGACGCCTGTGCGCTGCTGCGCAGTCCCTACCTCGCCGGACACGAAGCCGAAGCGGCGGCGCGTGCGCAGATCGAGAACCGACTGCGCGAACGCATCGGGTTCGAGGTCACGATCGACGAACTCGTCGCAGCGACCGCCACAGCGGCACCACGGCTTGCAGCCGGTCTCGGTGCGATAGCTGAGCGGCGGCGAGGGCTGCCATCGCGGCAACCGCTCGGCAGCTGGCTCGAGACTTTTCGCGCAGCCCTGGCCGCAGTCGGCTGGCCTGGCGAGCGTCCGCTGGCGTCCGATGATTTCCAGGCGCTGACCGCGTGGGGCACGCTCGGCGAGACGCTTGGCCGGTGTAACAGCCTGGCCGGTCAACTCGGGTTGACTGCCGCGTTGCAGTTTCTCGAACGCGCAGCGGCCGACCGTCCCTTCCAGCCTGCCGGATCCGACGACGCCATTCAGGTGCTCGGCGTCATGGAGGCACTCGGCCAGAGCTTCGACTCCGTCTGGGTCACCGGGTTGGTCGCCGCCGACTGGCCGCCGGCGGTTCGCCCACAGGCGCTGATTCCGCTCGAGTTGCAGCGCCGTGCCGGACTGCCCGAGTGCTCGCCGCAGGCGCTGCTCGATGCGAGCGAACGGCGTCTGGCGGCCTTGTTGGCAGGCGCCGCAGTTGTGGTGCTGAGTTCGCCCGAATTCAACGGCGACGAACCTGTCGCAGCCAGCGCGCTGATCGACGACGTGCCGGCCTGCGAGATCGCGGAACTGTCGATCTGGAGCGGGCCGACACCCTGGCAGGTCGCCGCCGCCAGTCTCGAGTCTGCGGGTGACGTTCCCCCCGCGCTGCCAGCGACCACTCGCCTGCGTGGCGGCGCGTCACTTATCGGCCGACAGTCGGCATGCCCCGCGCGAGCATTTCTGGAAGATCGTCTCGGCGCGTGCGAGCTCGGGCAGCCCTCTGCTGGTATCGACGGTGCGCAACGGGGGCAGATCACGCACTATGCGCTGGCAGCGCTGTATCGCCGGGTGACGAGCTCCGACGAACTCGGGAAACTTGGCGCCGATGCACTCGATGCGCTGCTCGGCGAGGTTCTGGAAGCCGCACTCCGGGCCAACGTACCATCCAGCGCGTCGCTGGCCAGGCCGCTCATCGCCATCGAGCGCAGTCGCCAGCTTGCGATGCTCAATCGGCTGCTGGTATCCGAGCGAGAGCGCGCAGCGTTCCGAATTCTGCGCGTCGAAGCTTCACCCGGCGAAGGCCGCCTGCCGGCCTCGCTTGCGGCACTGGGTCTTGGGCTGCGTGTCGATCGCATCGACGAACTCGCCTCCGGCGAGCGGGTCGTCATCGACTACAAGACCGGTTCCCGCAAGCCCAGCACAGCCCGCTTGCATGAAATCCGCCTGCCGGAGCCGCAGCTGCCGTTATACGCACTCGCCAGCGAAGCCGATGCGGTCGCGTGGATACAGCTGCGTTCGCGCGGTGTGAGCTGGGTCGGAACCGGCGCCGAGGGTATCGATCTGCAAGGCATCGCGCCGGTCGGCAAGCGCTCGAGCAGCCCATTCAGCGACTGGGATTCGCTGCGCGCCCATTGGTGGCACACGCTCGAGCGGCTGGCCGCAGAGTTCAGCGACGGCGACTTTCGCATCAATCGCTGGCACACCGACCTCGCGCGCGGCGAGTGGGCGATGGCCACGCGCGTCTACGATGCCGAAGGCGACGACGGCCTTGATGGCGAGGAGGGCGAGTGACGAACGCACTGCCCGACCGGTCGGCCCGGGAACGCGCCCTGGATCCGGCACAGTCGTTCATCGTGCAGGCCCCCGCGGGTTCCGGCAAGACCGAACTGCTGATCCAGCGCTACCTTCAGCTCCTGGCCTGTGTCGATGCCCCCGAGGAGATCGTCGCAGCGACTTTCACGCTGAAAGCTGCAGGCGAGATGCGCCAGCGCGTCATCGATGCCCTCAGGCTGGCGGCCGCAGGAACGCCACCTGCGGCCGAGCACGGCCGCATTGCTTTCAACCTGGCGAAGCAGGTACTGGCTGACCCTGGACGACGCGCGTGGCAGCTTGAGCGACATCCAGCACGCATGCGTATCCGCACGCTCGACTCGCTGAACAACTGGTTGGCGGGCCTGGCGCCGTTGACGGACGGGCGCAGCGCATTGCGCGAGGTAAGTGACGCGCCGGACGAACTCTACCGCACGGCTGCGCGCGCGACGCTCGGGCTGCTTGTGGCCGACGCTGAGTACTCCAGGCCGGTTGCGGCACTTCTTGCTCACCTGGACAACGACGCCGCACGCTTCGAGCAACTTGTGGTGCAGATGCTGCGCAAGCGCGACCAGTGGCTGACACGCCTGCGTGAGTCACCGGATGATCGTGCGGCGACCGAAGCCGTACTCGGCGCTTTCATCGACGCACGCATCTGCGCCGCTGATTCATTGCTGCCGCCCTGTCTGCGAGACGAGATCCTCGACCTGCTCCGCCACGCTGCTCGCGAGCTCGGTCCGGAACGGCCGGAGAATCGACTCGCTGCATGGCTAGGCACCACAGCTTGGCCTTCCACCGCCGGCGAACGGATGGCCTGCTGGCCAGGCCTTGCGTGGGTACTGCTCACGAACGATGGCGAATGGCGAAAGTCCATCAACAAGAACCAGGGATTCGGCACAAGCGGCAAGGCGGAGAAGGCACGCATTGAAGTCGTGATCTGCAGCTGCCGCGACGCACCCGGGTTCCTCGACGCCTTGCGTGAGGTGCAGGCGCTGCCACCGCCCGTCTACACCGAGTCGCAGTGGAGCGCGCTGGTGGCGATGTCGCAGACGCTCAAGCTCGCAACAGCCGAACTCGAACTCCTTTTCACTGATAGCGCAGTGGCGGACTTTCCGGCCGTTGCCGCTGCGGCGCTCGCGGTGCTCGGTCCGGTCGACGAGCCAAGTGACCTGGCTCTGGCACTCGACTATCGGCTTCGGCACCTGCTGGTTGACGAATTCCAGGACACTTCGGCAGTGCAGTTCCAGTTGCTGGAACGGCTCACCGCAGGCTGGGAGCCAGAAGACGGCCGCACGCTGTTCCTCGTCGGCGATCCAATGCAGTCAATCTACCGATTCCGAGAGGCTGACGTGCGTCTCTTCGAGCGGGTGCGGGTTCGCGGGCTCGGACAGATCCAGCCGGTGTTCCTCCAGCTGCAGGCGAATTTCCGCTCGCGCCCGGACCTGGTGGACTGGACGAATGCGACGTTCGGCCGTGTCTTTCCGGCGCAGGCTGATGTCGCGCTTGGTGCGGTGAGACACGCACGGTCCGTCGCCATGAGGGAGTCTCATCCGCAGGGTACCAGCGCCCGGTGGCACTGGCTGCCACCGGGCGATGAGGGCGCGGAATCGCGCGCCGTCATCGCCATCGTCACCGAGACTCAGCGTGCGCATCCGGAACAGTCGATCTGCATCCTGGTGCGCAGCCGCCGGCAGGCGGCGCCTATCCTCGCCGCGCTGCGGGTCGCACGAATTGCTTTTGTTGCTCCCGAGATAGCCGAGCTCGCCCGGCTTCCCGTTGCCCAGGACCTCCTGGCGCTGACTCGCGCTCTGCAACATCCGGCCGACCGGCTCGCTTGGCTCGGTGTCCTGCGCTCGCCGACGGTCGGCCTCACATTGAACGACATCGCGACGATCGCTGCGGACGATCACGTGACGCCGATACCGCAGTTGCTTGCGGCGGCGGTGGAGGCTGGCGGGCTCAGCGCCGATGGCGAATCGCGTGCGCGACGTCTCCTTGCCGTACTTGATCGGGGAAAATCTGTGCGCGGACGGCGCCCGCTGCGCGAGTTCGTCGAGGGCGTCTGGCTCGCACTCGGCGGCGTCGAGTCCCTGACTGAGCCGTCGGAGCGCGAGGTTGCGGCGATCGTGCTCGATCTGCTCGAGCCCCTCGACCACGGAGGCGATTGTCCGGACGTACTCGCCTTCGGAGAGGAGATCGCCCGGGGCCACGCGTCGGCGGGCAGTGGCCGACCCGGTCTGCAGATCATGACGATGCACAAGGCCAAGGGACTCGAGTTCGACACGGTCATCCTGCCGTCGCTCGACCGAGGTGCGTCTTCCGGCAAGACGCCCGTCCTGCTGTGGCAGGATCTCGAGATGCCGAGCGGCGCGTCCGCGCTCGTGCTGGCGCCGTGCCCGGCGAGCGACCAGGACCAGGATCCGCATTTCGCCTGGCTGGCTGCACTCGACCGGGAGCGCCAGGACCACGAGAACATGCGGCTCATGTACGTCGCCGCGACACGCGCGCGCGAGCGGCTGCACCTGCTCGCGCGCCTTGCCTCCGCGGATGATGACGCATCGGCGACGCGTGAACCGGCGACACCTCGTCGGGGAACGTTGCTCGGCTATCTGTGGCCTGCTGTGGCGACGGAAGCTGCAACGGCATTCGCCGAGCTGCCAATCGAGCAAGAGCCGGATCGCAAGACGCCCGCGTGGATCCTGCCGCGGCTGCGACGCCTGCCTGCAGGATGGGTCGCCGCCGAGCTGCCCGCTGGGCTGTTGGTTTCGGGGCACGATGAGTCGACGCGAGCTGACCTGCCGGAGTACGACTGGGCCGGTGCCGAAGCGCGCCACGTCGGGACCATTGTTCATCGCTGGTTGCAATGGGTCGCCGAGAGTGGTGGCAGCCTCGCGAGCCTGGACGATCACCGCATCGAGACCAGCGTAGCGCGCCAGGTGGCGGCGTTCGGCTACAGCGGGCAGGTCGCGAGCGGCGTAGCGGCACGCGTGCTGCGGAACCTGCGAGGGTTACGCACCGACCCTCAAGCAGCGTGGATCTTCTCCCGGGAGCACCGCGAGGCGCAATGCGAACTCGCACTGACCGTTTGGGAGGGCGGTGCCTTTCGCGAGTTGAAGGTCGACCGCACGTTCGTCACGACGGCAGGAGAACGCTGGATCGTCGACTACAAGACGACACGACACGAGGGCGGAGCCCTCGAAGCCTTTCTCGATGCGGAAGTGGAGCGGCACCGGCCGCAGCTGCGACGCTACCGTGAAGCGTTCCGGGGACTAGAAGCGCGCCCGACGCGCCTCGCCCTGTATTTTCCGGAGCTCGGCATGCTCCGCGAAATCGCGGCGGAGTGACTCAAATGCTGCCGGACATGGAGATCTCGGTACTGCCGTCAGCGGCCTTCGGCCCGAGGAAATTGAGCGCGTTAACCATATCCGGCGGTGCCTGAGGTCGCGCCTTGGCGCGACCGGTGATCTCGTAGGTGCCGGGCGGGCGCAGCGCGATCTGGCCGCTCAATTCGAGCGGGCCGCCACCATCCTGGATCAACAGCTCGATGAGTCCATCATCCGGCACTGGCTTGGCATTGACCGTCGCTTCGATGCTGCTCGTCGGAGCACCCGGCCCGGGTGGTACCCCCGGTGCCGTGATCGGCACTTCGTTGAAACGCAGGGTGCCAACCGCCTCGACAGGCCAGCGATCGCGAATCGAGAGCGAAGCAAACGTAAGTTCCGCCTTCCCGCTAAGGCCGCGCAACGCCGGCGCGATCGCCTGCAAGCTCGCGAGCGGGCCACTGAAACGGCAGCTTTCGCAGTCTATCGCGCCGCCGGCGCCGAAGCTGAGGTCGCCCGCGAATTCGGCTTCACCCAGCCGGGTTTCCAGCGCAGCACCGACTCGGCCACGGAGCAGGGCGAGCGGCGATAGTTGCCAGCGCGTCTGGCCGAGCCGCAGGGTGCCGACATTGACGGTGGTCGCAGCGCCGCGCCAGAGCGTGCCGGTGGCGCCGCTCACCTGCGTTCCGTCGGGCGCAAACCAGTCGACCGCCACTGCTGCCGGCAGACCAAGGAGTAACGTCACGAGAAACGCGCCGCTGCCCGCGCCAACAAGCACAGATGTCTTGCTGAGTGCCATCAGGGTGCCTTTGCACGTGCCAGCTGTACGTTCGCGCTGACGCGTCCCGCGCCCTCGCCGGGATCCACCGTCGCGGACACCACGCCCACGCGCTGGTTGGTCTGCAGCTCACCGAGCCAGGCGACAAGTTCATCGCAGGGGGCGTTTTCGAAGCGCAGGCGGATTCCGTCCTGGCCGTCGGGTTCGTTGCGCTTGAGGTACGCGCCGAGGCCGCCGGCCCGGGTCGTGCGATCGACGAGGACCACGAGCGACTCGCCGCTCGGCTGCGCGGCTGTTGCACCGGCGGCGCGTGGCCCGAATCGTGCGGCGACTCGCTCGATATCGGCGAGCACTATCTGCTTGTCTGCCAGC
>SXGR01166236.1_pt1 | contig 10010 bp, 8 predicted proteins | sample 3174711 | NCBI WGS metagenome assembly SXGR01 (sample SAMN11356860, study PRJNA531348) | freshwater metagenome | isolation source: freshwater sample F1-60 | place: China: Fuxian Lake, Yuxi | collected 2017-12-25 | reverse complement strand
CGATATGTTGCGTGCTGCTGTTAAAGCGGGAACTCCATTGGGTTTACAAGCCAAAGACATTATGGAAGCGGGCGGTTTGGTATCAGATGACTTGATTATCGCTTTGGTGAAAGAGCGTATCCTTCAAAGCGATTGCAACAATGGCTTTTTGTTTGATGGCTTCCCTCGCACAATTCCACAGGCAGAAGCCTTGTTAGAAGCGGGTGTTAACATAGATCACGTGATTGAAATTGATGTGGCGGATGAAGAAATTGTGGCGCGTTTAAGTGGTCGCCGCGTGCATGAGGCTTCAGGTCGTGTGTACCACATTGTGCATAACGCACCGAAAGAAGCTGGTCACGATGATATTACCGGCGAGCCATTAATTCAGCGCCCTGATGACCAAGAAGAAACTGTGCGTAAACGTTTAACCGTTTATCACGCGCAAACCAAACCTTTGGTTGGTTTCTATCAGAAGTTAGCCGCAGAAGGTAAAAAGACGGCACCGGTGTATACCTCTATTCACGGTGTAGGCAGCGTGGATGAAATTCGCAAGCAGTTGCTGACTGTATTGAGCTAAGCGTTGCAAAGATGTAAAACTGAATAGGCTCCCAGTGAGCCTATTTTTTTATCGCGATTTTTTAAACACTCTGTTTTTGAACAAAACTCTTTTTAAATGAAACTGTTTTTAGACGAAGCTGTTTTCAACGAACTTATTATTCATGACTAAAATTTTAGCGCTCGATACTTCTACCGATGCCTGCTCCGTTGCTCTAAGTGTTGATGGTGTGACTAGCCATATTTTTGAGCTTGCGGCTAAAAGTCACACCCAGCGTTTACTGCCTATGGTGGATGAAATTTTAAGTGCTGCAAATTGCAGCTTGCAAGATTTGGATGCTATTGCCTATGGCTGTGGCCCTGGTTCTTTTACCGGCTTGCGTATTTGTATGGGCGTAGTTCAAGGCTTGGCCTTTGGTGCTAATTTACCGGTTATACCTATCTCAACCTTACAAGCAATGGCGCAAGGTTTTGCAGCTGAAAATCCAGATAATACCTTTCCAATTGTAGTCGCTTTAGATGCGCGAATGGATGAAATTTATTGGGGCTTATTCAGTGCAGATACAATTCCGCAAGCGCTAAGTGACGAGTATGTAATGAAACCTGTGGATGTGTGCGAGCAGGTTATTGTGCAAGATTTAAATAAGCAATTTATCGCCATAGGCCCAGGTTGGCATTACGCGGATTTACACACTATTGTTCCTAATCAAGTAGTGCAAGATGTTCACCCCAATGCAAAAGATATTCTCGCCTTGGCCGTGGATGCTTTTCTGCAAAGTAAAAGTATTTCTATTTTGGATGCGCAACCCGTTTATTTGCGCGATTCTGTTTCGTGGAAAAAGCGCGAGCGAATTAGAACTCAATCTATTTACTAATGAGTGTGCAGTAAAGAATACTGTTCAATTCAAAACACGCCGTGAATACGTCCGTGTAGGCTCGGACGCGGCATCCATGCCGCATACGGTTTCGAATCAAACAGTATTCTTTACTTGTGCTTCGTTAGTAAGGTGAAAATTTTTTTAGGTAAAACTTTATGTCGCCATTATTAGTTCAAACCGATTTTAACAACCAACTATTGAGTTTTATTCAATCCTCCCCAACCGCTTTTCATGCATCGCAAACAATGGCTGCAGAATTACAGGCGGGGGGCTTTGAAGAATTGCATGAAGCCGATGCGTGGAGTTTACAGATAGGAAAACGCTATTTTGTGCAGCGCAATGACTCGTCCATTATTGCCTTCGTCTACGGTAAAAAGCCGCTGCTGGATACCGGTATTCGCATGCTCGGTGCACATACCGATAGCCCTTGTTTAAAAGTAAAACCGCAACCGGATTTAAACCGTAAAGGCTATGTGCAGCTGGGTGTAGAAGTGTACGGGGGCGCTTTGCTTGCACCTTGGTTTGATCGCGATTTATCCTTGGCTGGTCGCGTGACCTACAAAACGAATGATAATAAAATCGCTAGCGCTTTAATTGATTTTAAACACCCTGTTGCGACTGTACCAAGTTTGGCAATTCATTTGGATCGCGAAGTTAATAATAATCGCAGTATTAACCCACAGAAAGATATAGTGCCAGTACTCTTGCAATTGGGCGCTGGGCAAATACTTGGGCCTCAATTTAAATCGCTCTTGTTAACACAGCTTAAGCATGAGCATCCAGCTATAGATGCTGTGCACGTTTTAGATTTTGAAATCAGTTTGTACGATACTCAAGCGCCAGCACTGATTGGTTTGCAACAAGATTTTATTGCCAGTGCACGGCTGGATAATTTGCTCAGTTGTTTTGTAGGCTTACACGCTATTTTAAATGCGGATGATGATGTCTCCAGTTTATTAATTTGCACTGATCACGAAGAGGTAGGCAGCACGTCTTGTTGTGGTGCTAAAGGCCCCATGTTGCAACAATTTTTGGAGCGTTTAATTCCCGATGCTGAAACTCGCATTCGCGTGATTGAGCGTTCGTTAATGATTTCTGCGGATAATGCGCATGGCGTTCATCCAAACTTTATGGATCGCCATGATGAAAATCACGGCCCCTTGTTGAATCGCGGGCCTGTAGTAAAAATAAATGCCAATCAGCGCTATGCGACTACCAGTGAAACCGGTGGTTTTTTTAATTGGTTGTGTGAACAGAATCAGGTTCCTGTACAAGTCTTTGTTGCGCGAACCGATATGGGTTGCGGGAGTACAATTGGCCCCATAGTGTCGTCAGAAGTTGGGGTCAAAACCATAGATGTCGGTGTGCCTACTTTTGCTATGCATTCTATTCGTGAGTTGGCTGGGGTGGCAGATGCGCATTATCTTTTCTTGGTTGCGCAAACATTTTTTCGCTATCCGCAGAGCTTGAGCTTTTGATAGTGCATATAGCCAAAGCGAATGTGACCCAGCGCTAAGACTTGGCAAGTCATCGCCGTTTTTAGCGCCAGCTGTTTATAATTCGCCATTGTCTTGTCGTATTATCTGGAACAGTCTATGGCGCTTACACACGAACTCCTCGCTCGGTTTTCTCCCTTTAATACTTTGACCTATGAGTACTTAACCAAGGTCATTGAAAAAGCTAGCCTAAAAGAATATGGCAAGGGTGTCATCATTTTTAAACGTGGGCGTGAACTTACGGAATCGCTCTATTTAGTGAGCGGTAATGTTGATCTAATAGATTCGCAATTTGCCGTAACGTCTATTTCTAGCGAGGACGAATCTCATAAAGTACCGCTAAACAGTGTGTCTCCTACTAAAGTTTCCGCCGTGGCAAAATCCTCCGTCGTTATTTTATCGGTAGAGAGTGATTTTTCGGATTTGGTATTGGCGTGGAGCGAAAGTGGTAACGAAGAATCGGCCGAAGCTCCAGATGAAAAGCACGAGCAAGCCGAATTTGACGAGGCCGAAGAAGGTGATTGGATGTCGAGTCTTTTGCAGTCGCCTTTTTTTAATAAAATTCCACCGGGTAACATTCGTCAGCTATTTATGCGTTTTAAATCGCAAAAAGTTGTTGCCGATGAAGTGGTGGTTAAAGAAGGCGAGCGCGGCGAATTTTTTTATGTGCTGGAGACAGGCAGCGCTAAGGTTCAAGACAAGCAGGGCAATATTTTGGCGGCGCTTCGCCCCGGCGATTATTTTGGTGAAGAGGCTTTAGTGGGCGACACCACCCGCAATGCGACAGTGCAAATGCTAACCCATGGTAAGTTAATGTGCTTAGAAAAAAGTGACTTTGTCACTTTATTGCAAGAGCCTGTGCGTCATTTTATTAGCTATTCAGAATTGCTTAAGCAATTAGCCACATCGGGTCGCTACCAAATTATTGATGTACGTTTGCCGCTTGAACGCCGTTTTCAATCGGTTCCTCATAGCCGTAATATTCCGCTCAGTCAATTTCGTAAAAGCTTGCCAACTTTAGATCAGTCGCAGGTTTATGTGGTGACCGATGATGCTGGGCGCCGCGCCGATGTTGCAGCCCAACTTTTGAATCAAGCGGGTTTCGAAACACTCATTTTGCAAGAGGCGAGCTTGCATCAGGCGGCTAATAAATAGCCGCCTTCTGATTTTCGTGCTTGGGTTTTAAATATTTTCCCCGCGCTAAATTTACGTGCTTGCCTGTATAATGCTGCCTTTATTTGTTTACCCTCCTCAGATTAAGAAGCATAACCATGAGCAAGCAGCGTGTTCTTACCGGTATTACGACGACCGGAACTCCTCACTTAGGTAATTATGTGGGTGCCATTCGCCCCGCCATTGCGGCTAGCGAACGCGCCGATGTGCAATCTTTTTATTTTCTTGCAGATTTTCATGCGCTTATTAAATGCCATGACCCGGTTTTGGTGCATCAATCAACGCGTGAAATTGCGGCTACCTGGTTAGCGCTTGGGTTAGATACTGACAACGCCATTTTTTATCGTCAATCCGATGTGCCTGAAATTCCAGAGTTGTGCTGGATGCTCACTTGCATGGCCGCTAAAGGCTTAATGAATCGTGCCCATGCGTACAAAGCCTCGGTAGATGCAAATGTGGCAGCAGGCGATGATGCCGATTTTGGTATTACCATGGGTTTGTATTCTTACCCCATTTTAATGGCGGCCGATATTTTAATGTTCAATGCCAATAAAGTTCCTGTTGGCAAAGACCAAATTCAACATATTGAAATGGCACGCGATATTGCGGCACGATTTAATCATCACTACGGCGAACACTTTGTGTTACCGGAAGCTTTAGTGGATGACAATGTTGCTGTGCTGCAGGGTTTAGATGGCCGTAAGATGAGTAAAAGTTACGGTAATACCATTCCATTATTTTTGCCTGAAAAACAATTGAAAAAATCCATTAATAAAATTGTGACCAATTTATTAGAACCGGGTCAGCCGAAAGATGCGGATACCTCAACGGTATTCCAAATTTGGCAGGCATTTGCGACGCCACAACAAACGGCCGATATGCGCCAAGCCTTTGCCGATGGCATTGCGTGGGGCGAGGCTAAAAAGCAACTGTTTGAATTAATAAATAATCAAGTGGGCGAAGCGCGTGAAAAATACGAAGCGCTCCTCGCTAACCCAGCGCATATTGAAGAAGTCTTACAAGTAGGCGCTGAAAAAGCACGCGCACATAGCAAGCCATTGTTAGAGAAGGTTCGTGCTGCGGTGGGTATTAAGAAAATACACTAACGCTTGATGTAGTGCTTATAGAAATCCCGAAGTGAGGTAGTGCTTACGTCGGGATTTTTTATTTCAGGTTGCTCAATACGGTTTTAATCCCTGACGTTAGTAAACGCAGCTCGTGCTCATTAATAATAAACGGTGGCATTAAGTAAACTAATTTTCCGAAAGGACGTACCCAAATACCCAATTCCACAAATTGCGGCTGCAGTTCAGCAACATTGGCTGCTTGGTGCAATTCCACTACCCCTATAGCACCTAATACGCGTACATCGGCTACGGCGGGTAAGTTACGACATGCTTCCAATTCGATTTTTAATTGTTGTTCGATCTGATCTACTTTTTTTTGCCAATCCATTTTTATTAACAATTCAATGCTGGCATTAGCGGCGGCGCAGGCGAGGGGGTTCGCCATAAAAGTAGGGCCATGCATAAATACGCTATTGCTGCCTGTGCAAATACCATCGCTCACTTTGTCATTGCAGAGTGTTGCGGCGAGGGTGATGTACCCGCCGGTTAAGGCTTTGCCAATACACATAATGTCTGGGCTAATGTTGGCGTGTTCGCAGGCAAATAATTTTCCGGTGCGGCCAAAGCCAGTGGCAATTTCATCGGCAATTAAAAGAACATCTAGTTGGTTGCAGAGTTCACGCACGCGCTGTAAAAATACCGGTGAATAAAAGCGCATGCCGCCTGCGCCTTGTACAATAGGTTCTAAAATAATAGCGGCAACTTTTTGGCGATTGCGCTGCAGCAAGTGTGAAAAATGAGTGAAGCTTTTTTCATCAAATGTGTCGCCAAATTTACAGCTAGGTTCATCGGCGAACAAATGATGTGAAATACTTTGATGAAATAAATGGTGCATACCAGAATGAGGGTCGCACACACCCATAGCCCCAAACGTATCGCCATGATAGCCCTTTTTAAGCGCTAGAAACGTTGTGCGCTGTGCTTCACCTTTTGAGTGCCAATATTGAATTGCCATCTTCAAGGCAACTTCCACGGCAACCGAGCCTGAATCAGAAAAGAAAACCTTATTCAAACCTGTGGGTGTGATTTCTACTAAGGTTTTTGCAAGCTTTGCTGCTGGTTCGTGTGTAAAACCGGCAAACATGACGTGGGCAAATTGGTGTAGTTGATCGGTAATTGCTTTGTTAATAGCGGGGTGATTGTAGCCGTGTAACACACTCCACCAAGATGACATGCCATCAATTAATTTACGCCCGTCTGCTAGTTCAATATGCACGCCTTGTGCTCGGCGCACAGGGAAAACAGGCGAAGGATTGGTAAAGGAGGTGTAGGGGTGCCAGAGATATTCACGATCAAGTTCAGTTAATTCAGTAGTCGATAACATAGTGCGCTCAATAAAAAATTCAATGGAATGCGAACAACGCAATTCATGTTCACATTATAGATTCAAGTGCGCAGGCGTGTGGCGGTTTGTTGGCTGAATAATGGTTTTGAATAAAGAAACTGTGACAGGTTTGATCGCGCGAGTAGAGTTCTAGCTCGCGCTATTATCTTAATTAAAACGCGTAATTAAATCTTTTTGCTTCTGCGATAGTTCAGCCATTTCATGATTGAGTCGGTCGGCTTCTTCCACCTGTACTTGAGACTGATCGGATATGTGCGCAATAGTATTGGTGTTTTGCTCAATCTCGCGCGCCATAGAAGATTGTTCTTCGGCCGCAGTCGCAATTTGGTGTGACATTTGATCAATGCTATTCACTGAGTTGGCAATTGCATTTAAGGCTTCATGCACATTGCCCATTTCATTCACGCTGCGATTTGCCAGTTCTTGACAGCTCTCCATATTGTTACTGGCATCAGTAGTGGCTTTACCTAAGTTGCCAATAATTTCTTGAATATGGCGAGTGGATTCTTGGGTGCGCTGCGCGAGGTGCCTTACCTCATCAGCAACTACCGCAAAGCCTCGGCCTTGTTCGCCAGCGCGGGCCGCTTCAATGGCAGCATTAAGGGCGAGTAGGTTGGTCTGTTCGGCAATGCCGCGAATAACGTCCACCACGCTCGCAATTTTCCCGCTGTCTTCGCTTAATTTACTCATTACCTGACCAAGATTCGCCACCATGCTCGAGAGGTCAGAAATGGCATTATTGGCGACTGAAATGACGTGTTTGCCTTGCTCAACCTCGGTAATAGCCATACTGGTAGCAGAGGAGGTTTTGGTTGCGCCAGCGGCAACTTCTTGTACGGCCAGCGACATTTGTTGCATGGCATTGGCCACATTGGCAGTTTCGCGCTGCTGGGCGGTAATACCTTTGTAGGTTTGTTGCGCTTGTTCGTGAGCAGCGTTGGCTTTGATATACATTTCATAAGCAGATTCACCAAAACGACCTAGCGCAGTACGTAAACGCGCTTTGCTGGCGATTTGTGCCAGTAGAATTTCGCCCTGAGCATCGCAGCGGCCGGTGTAAATATAGGCCGCTGTAGGGTCGTTGATAACTTTATGGGCCTCATCAAGTGAGCTGGATAGGCTGCTAAGATTCATTTGGTGGGCGCTAAAGCCAATCGCTAGCGAAGCCAACGCTAAGCTTGCAATGAGCCCGAGCGAAGGCGAACCGGCCACAAAGGCGATAATGTTCATAACCACAAGGCTAAGCAGCGCAATAAGAACAGCATTGCCCCATTGGCTCCAGAGCTTTTCCCACACAGGATAAATGGGTTGACCCTGTTGGATGCGTGCATAGACTGCTTCGGCACGTCTAATCCTCTCCTGATCAGCCTTAACTCGAACCGACTCATAGCCAACGGCTTGACCATGATCATGCACGGGAGTGACATAGGCATCTACCCAATAGTGATCGCCATTTTTGCAGCGGTTTTTCACTATTCCCATCCACGCTTTATCGGCTTTTAGTGTCTGCCAGAAGCCGGCAAATACAGGGGCTGGCATATGAGGGTTACGCAGAATATTGTGAGGTTGACCCAGCAGTTCGTCGCGCCCATAACCAGAGATTTTGCAAAAAGTGTCGTTGCAAAACAGGATTGTGCCTTTCAGGTCAGATGAAGACACAATCTCCTCATTGCTGGCAATGTTTACTTCGCGTCCAGTGATGGCTCCGTTATTCCTCATGGTGCTTTCCTGTTGTAAAAGGTGTTTTAGAGATGATGGTGGCAATGTTGTATTGCGTATTGGAACGCAGAGATAAGCAAAAACTCTCGCAATTATGGAAAAGCTTAGTTCAAGAATATTTTTTTGCTGATGCTGCGGTAATTAGGCGCTACGCAACTTTGGTATTTCTACGGGATGTTGTAGATAAATCAAATTATTGATGAACTGTTGTAATTGTTGCTCTCGATCGGCAGGTAAATCGATGAACTCAATGCTAATTTGAGTGTGGCGATGTGGAGCACGTAATAGGCGGAAACTCCGCACTCGCGCACTGCAGCGAATCGTCAATTCATCACTAAGGGTGAGTTCACAAAGCGGTAAAAGTGCGCCGTGGCGCAGCTGCCCTAGCATATTGCCGAGCACGCTGGCGCGCAGGCCGCCGCTAGAAATATCCAGAACGCTGCCGTAGCTTATATCTTGCCCAATGGCTCTGAGTTTAAGGCTCAGGCTGGGCTTATCGCTCATATCGGCACGGCGGAACTGGCGGCGAGGTGTGTATGAGAGTTGCTCAGGCAACATAATAGCCAAACCATTGGCACCGTAATTGCTGCCCCACGCCAGAACGGGAGAGCTAAAGCTCAATTGTTCGCCGTTGCGATGGTGCCGTAGGGTAATGTGATCGCCTAGCTCTAAAACATGTTGGCTGGGAAAAAGGTCATCCAGCCATAAGAGCCCGCGTTGGATATCAATGGCTAATACCAGAGTTTGATAAGTGAGCGAACTGCCTGCCACTTTCACTTCAATGAGCTGGCGCTGATTGAGTAATTGCCAGAGCGATAAATATTGATCGGGAATAGTGTCTTTGGTGGCTTTGGCGATAGATGACACGCTGGCCAGTGTAAGCGTTGCGGTTTTAGGCAATTCGGGCTTTGCGGCTAAGGTTTTTGCTGCTAGAGGTTTGCCCGATAGTTTTTGCCACACTGAACGCAAGATCGCCATACCCTTACTCCGCTGTATATACCACCACAAGATGGTTTTAAGGTGTCTTCTCATTCTGTAACAGCAAGGCCTATGCCATGGGCAAGACGTCGCAAAAAAGCCCACAAAACAGTCGCAAAATAGAAACTTAGCTTGGTTTTTAGGCGATGATGGCGGAGCTAGCGGCTGAGTGAGGCAAGGTTTTTCCGCTTTGTCGATGACCATTTTTTAGCCGACCGGCATTTGCCGATGCGCTTGCCGCGCTAGTATCGATAACGTTTTAAACTTGCAGTCTAGTCATTCCCTCGCATGCGCAAAATCCGTACAATGCGCGCCTTTTCAGCGAGAAACTACTAGGTCTAGGTGGCGCAAGTGTCACTAGGCTCGCTGAACCTCGTTTTAGTATTTGAGTTAATGCCTATGAAAGAGCTGCATGAGCGTCAGGATCGTTTGGAATTCAACAAGCTGCAAAAGCGCCTTCGCCGTTTGGTGGGCACTGCCATTGTCGATTACAACATGATTGAAGAGGGCGATAAGGTGATGGTTTGCCTTTCGGGCGGAAAAGACTCCTATACCATGTTGGATATTTTGCTCAGTCTGCAAAAAACCGCGCCTATCGATTTTGAAATTGTTGCGGTCAATATGGATCAAAAGCAGCCAGGTTTTCCTGAGCATGTGCTGCCCGAATACTTAACTGCGTTAGGTGTGCCGTTTCATATTATTGAGAAAGATACCTACAGCATCGTTAAAGACATTATTCCGGAAGGCAAAACCACCT
>SXGR01153516.1_pt1 | contig 10010 bp, 12 predicted proteins | sample 3174711 | NCBI WGS metagenome assembly SXGR01 (sample SAMN11356860, study PRJNA531348) | freshwater metagenome | isolation source: freshwater sample F1-60 | place: China: Fuxian Lake, Yuxi | collected 2017-12-25 | reverse complement strand
GTTGCGAACGCAAGTCATTGGTTTGAAAAGACCGCAGCAATGCTCTGGAACTGCATGGGGTGCAAGGGGTCCCGAGTTCAAATCTCGGCGTCCCGACCAATACTTACGTGAATCCCCGAAAACGGCCGTGTCCACTTTCGTGTCCACTTTTAAGAAATGTGGACGGAAGGGGCCACGGATCAGTTCATGGTCGGTGGGAAGCAGGCCAGAGCCGTTGAAGTCCTGGGCGTCCCGCTTCCTGAGGCGCGTCGCAGACTTTCCGTCAATTTGGCACGCTGGCCTAATTCAGGTCTCATTAACGCCTGCGGATCGGTTACGTTTCGCCCGATTGACAGGGCAAATTCACACCGCGGTAGGTAGGCCCTTTTGTGGAGAATCCTCTGATCGGTGCTAGCTATAAAATAGCGCGTTCGAACTGAGTGTTCTAATCTTGCTCGCTCCGCCACCTCATCACTGACGAACTGGCTCAGCGGCAATCGAGGCCGCTCAGAAATCCCTTAAATCGCAGCACTTCGTGACGGGGCTCTGGACTTCGGTTTGCGCCAAAATCGCCCAAAGCGCGTCTCAGGGCCCTTTCGTCTCACAACCTCTGGACTTTGTTGGGGTGAGGTTCAGAGGTTTGGGTGACAGTTTCGTACCCTAAGGAAATTAGGGCCGAGCGCTACGTGTCGCGCCCAAGCTCCCTACGCGTCCAAAAATCCCCAGCACCTCTAGCAGCCGGCTGGAGCGGAGGTGCGCTTCGGCATCGCCGCGGTGTCTGCACCCACCTTTACGGGCTTCCGTAGATGAGTAACCTGATACAACGTCCCAACTTGGTACGTCGCTTTACGGTAGTCCTCCTCGGTCGCCCATCGAATTTTGATTGGCGTCACGCGCTTTTTAGCTGGCTCAGTCATCGTCGCTTTCCTCGCGGCCTTCGTCGGCGTACCAGGAATTGATCTTGGCACGGATCGCAGCGCTGAACTCTGGGTAGAACTCGGAGAAGGGATGCGTAAAGGCGTGCGCACCCTCAAGGTCAAGATCGTTACCGTTTAGCACATCCTTCAGCGCCCAAGCTCCCAAGAAGAACTCCAATAGCTCCGTCAGCGTCAACGGGCGCTTTGAAGTGCGGGAGCGTTTGTCCGACAGCGTATCGCCGTTGTATTCATCGACCACGCGATAGTAGATGCGATTCTTTCCGGCCTTGGCATAAACCGAGGTTACGTCGCTCGTCGTGGAGTCGATATTGATTCGCGCGATCTCGACTTCGGTCTCTTGCCGGTTGGGGAGGTATTCCCCGCCCATAAACGAAGGGTGCAGCGCGCCGAGCATTTTGACGAGGCTGATGCCTTCGTCGAGCGGCTACTCGCGCATCCCGCTATGACCCCGGATATGGCGCGGGTCCTACAATTTCAGAAGCTGCTCATTTCGCGCTACGACATCGATCTCTACACCTGCGAGCAAGCCTTCGATACTGTTCCTGAAGACAAGTCAGGTGCTCGGAACTAGCATGCCCCCATGGCCAAAAAGAAACTACCAATCCCGGGTGAACCGCCCGTGTTGTCACGCACGGCGCTTGAGGAATTTCTCAAGTGCCCGCGCTGCTTCTATCTGCATCGCCGCAAGAGCCTCAAACAACTCTCACGGATTCCACTGACGCTGGCGGTGGCCACTGATGCCTTACTCAAAAACGAGTTCGATACGATCCGTGGCACCGACGCCTCGCATCGGGTGTAGGACGCGAACCAACTTCATGTGCGGGCGTTTGCGCACCCCGACCTTGAGACCTGGCGCAGCAACTTCAAGGGCTTGCGCGTCATGCACGCACCGACCGGAGCCACGATCTTTGGAGCCGTCGATGATCTTTGGCAGCACCTTGATACGGGTGATCTGCACATCGTCGACTACAAATCGACCTCCAAGCAGGGCACGCCCGATCTTGAAGGCGGTTTCGGTGCGGGCTACAAGCGACAGATCGAGATCTACCAATGGATCTACCGACAGGCCGGGTTTCCGATCAGCCCGATCGGCTACTTCCTGTACGTCAACGGCAGCAAGGATGGCGGCTTTTATCGCGAGAGCGAGGGCTGCATGCGATTCGTGACTACGCTGCTTGCCCACGAAGGAAACGCCGATTGGGTGGAGGGCTGCATCACCGAAGCGGTCGCCTGTTTTCATGTCATGGTGAGCAACTGCCCGAGCGCGAGATTTCGGCGCTGTTCGAAGCCGAGGCCGTGCTCGAGCAGATTCCACCTGGCTTTTTGCGCGATGAGACCGAGGCTGCGTGCGCGCGGCTGAGCAAGGTGCGTGGTCAGGCGTTCGGCAAGGGCGAGCTCAAAGAGCGAGTGCGGCTCAAGATGTCGCAGCTGCGCACCACGAGTGCCGACTCATTCGCCACGGTGCTTGCCGCACTGCGCTCGCGCCGTCGCTTGGAATTTATCTATCGCAGTCGTAGTCGAGACGAAGAGAAAGCCCGCAGCGCATCCCCCTTGCGCCTCACGTTCTATCGCAGCAACTGGTATCTCGCTGCGTGGTGCCACGAGCGCGAGGAGCTACGGGTGTTTTCGGTCGATCGGATCGCGAGGCCGCGCTGCATGAGCGACCCCGTCTACGACCCGCCCCTCGGCGACCGATTGACGGAGCGAAGCGGGCCCAAGTAGCTCGACGTTCGGGCCGTGGCGCAGGATGTCCATGACGAGCTCGGTCTCGTGCTTATAGGGGATACGCAGAATCACCCCGCCGTCATCCTGAGGCTCGTTCTGCACGCCCGGATGCCACTCTTCTTCGGCGACCCAACGGGCGGCCAAATCGTTGAAACGCAGCACGGCGACCTTGTCTGCTTTTCCCGTAAAGATGCCGTAGCTCGAGTCGAGCTCGGCCGCGACGTGATCGGAGGGGGCTGACCCTGACACGCAAGCCATCACGCTCGAACGCCGACACCGCCTTCAACGCGCCGAGGCACTCGGTAATTCGGAGTTGGTACATATCAACCACGCGGCTATTGACGCTGCGCTGCGGTCGTTTAAGTTCCCGCTGCATTTCATCGACTTTGAAACAGCCCGCCCAGCCCTACCCTATTACAGAGGACATCATCCCTACCAGACGATACTGTCTCAGTTTTCGCACCATGTTATGGAGCAGACTGGATCAATCCGGCACGGTTCGGAATTCCTACAGTACGATCAAAATACATCGCCCAGTGTTGATGCCGTACGCGCGCTCAAGAGCGCTCTGGATAATGTGCGTTATGGCTCTGAAGACGATTACGAAAATCCGCCTGTTGAGCAGTTATGTGCCGCCGATGATGAGCCATTGGGGGAAAGTGCAGGGGCTGGCGACATGAATCCTCACGCCTCCATCTTTGATAGCGCCGACGGTGAGGCGCTGTCTGTTCTGACTGTGACAGACCTGATTTTAGGATGCACTACTCCGAGTTGGCACGCGTCGTCGGTCGTATATCTTTGACCAACCATCGGAGCGATCGCGAGAGCCATCGGTCAACGGCAGGTGCACGTGAAACTGCCGATTTGACCCAGCCCCGCGTCAGATATCTCCCTTGATCACTGAACTCCTGCAGTTCTACCGAAGGACGCGATCCAAGAGTGATAAGGTAGTTCTTGTTTGAACTCTGAAGCCATTCTCTCAGCTGAATGCGGGTCTTTTTGCTCCGTACCGCTATTTTGAGTTGGATTGAGAGTACTCGTTTTTGCCCTACATTCAACAGCCTGTTTTCAGCTTCGCCTTCAAGATAGGCAAATAGGTCAACATCTTTCAAGACGCCGCCACGATGAGCTGGTACAAAGAACCCATTGCTTGCAAATAGCTTTGCAATCAACGTTTCAAGCTCGACACTTTAGACACACTCCAGCGGTTCCACACTGAAACTTGGCTCCCAACCAATCGAACGACTGAATAGCGGCGACATTACCCCGGTAGGAGGCCAGTTCATCTACAGCGACTGATCGTATCTCCCTAAAGGTCCCCCTCGAAAACGCCAGATTTGCCTTCATGGACGCAAGAATGTATGGAACACTGGAGAGCCCGCGGCGGGGGTGTGTGGGTACGCTAGTCGCACTATCTTTGCCGCCGACCACGGGCGTCGCCCCCCGACTGAGCGCCTCGCGGGCATAATTGAAGGTTGGAAACGCCGCCCGATGTCTGCAAAAACCCTCTTCGAAAAACTCTGGTCATCGCACCTCGTCCGCGAATTGGGCGACGGGGTAGGACTGATCGCGATCGACCGTATTTTCCTGCACGAGAGGACGGGCTCGGTGGCGCTGAAGAGTCTTGCCGAGTCCGGCCGTGCGTTGGCGGACCCCGCGCGGGTGTTCTGCACCATGGATCACATCGTCGACACCCTCCCCGGCAGGGGCGACGAGACGCGCATGCCGGGCGGCAAAGCCTTCATCACCGAGACCCGCGAGGCGGCGCGACGCGCCGGCATTCGGCTATTCGACGTCCGCAATCCTCTGCAGGGCATCGTGCACGTCATCTCGCCGGAGCTCGGTATCGTGCTGCCGGGCGCGACCGTGGTGTGTCCCGACAGTCACACCTGTACGCAGGGCGCGCTCGGTGCGTTCGCCTGGGGTATCGGCTCGACTGAGGCCGAGCATGCGCTCGCCACGGGCACCTTGCGCGTCAGCAAGCCGCGCACGCTGCGTGTGCGTTTCGAGGGTCGTTTGCCGATCGGCACCACCGCCAAAGATATGGCGCTGGCCCTGATCGCCACGCATGGCTCCGTGGGTGGTAACGGCTATGCGGTCGAATTCGCCGGGGCGGCGGTGCGCGAGCTCGACATCGAGGCGAGGCTCACGCTTTGCAACATGGCGACCGAGTTCTCAGCCGTCACGGGTTTCATCGCGCCGGACGACAAGACCTTCGAGTATTTGCGTGGTCGGCGGTATGCGCCGACGGATACGGCCTGGGAAGAGGCCGAGGCGCAGTGGCGAACGCTGGTCTCCGGCGAAGGCGCGACGTTCGATCGCGAGATCGTGATCGACGTCAGTGCCTTGGCACCGATGGTGACTTGGGGTACGAGCCCCGAGCAGGCGGTTACGATCGATGCGCAAGTGCCGAGTCTGCAGCAGAGCGGCACCAGTAGGGAGTCGCATGCGCGCGCGCTGGCCTACATGGGCCTCGAGGTCGGAACGCCACTGCGCTCGCTCGCGATCTCCTCGGCGTTCATCGGCTCGTGCACCAACAGTCGCCTCTCTGACCTGCGACGCGCCGCAAAAATTTTGCAGGGTCGGCGTGTGGCACCGGGCGTTCGCGCGATCTGCGTACCGGGCTCGATGTCGGTCAAGCGAGCAGCCGAGGCCGAGGGGCTCGACGAAATTTTTCGGCAGGCGGGTTTCGAGTGGCGAGAGTCGGGCTGCTCGATGTGTTTCTTTGCGGGTGGCGAGAGTTTTGGTGCTCGCGAGCGAGTGATTTCTTCGACCAATCGCAACTTCGAGAGTCGGCAGGGGCCCGAGACTCGATCGCATCTTGCAAGTCCCGAGACCGTCGCGGCGAGTGCGATTCTGGGGCGTATCGCCGCGGCCAACGATTTAACCACCAATCAATCGATGGCCACCCATCACCTGAGTGCGGCCGACGGGGGGCGTGGCTGATGGAGCCCGTGCGCATTCTGACCGCAGTGGCGGCGCCGATCATTCGCGCCAACGTCGACACCGACATCATCATCCCCTCGCGCGAGATGAAATCAGTCTCGAAGACGGGCCTTGCGTCGGGCTTGTTCGCAGGCTGGCGCTACACGGCGATCGGCGGCCGCGATCCAAACCCGGAGTTCGTGCTCAATCAGGTGAGCTACGCGGGCACCCGTATACTGCTCGGCGGCGAGAACTTCGGTTGCGGCTCGAGCCGTGAGCATGCGGTCTGGGCGCTGCACGAGTACGGCATTCGCGCGGTGATCGCGCCCTCGTTCGCGCCGATATTCTTAGGCAACTGCGTGCGTAACGGTATTGTACCCGTGGTGCTGCCCGCGATCGACATCGCAGCGCTCGCCGCTTTCGTGCAAGCCGACCCGCAAGCCAACCGGCTCACCGTCGACCTCGAGCGCTGCGAGGTTCGAGCGGCGGCGCTGCAGCCGCAGCCGTTTCGTATCGAGGCGGAGGCGCGTGACATGCTGCTCGAGGGACTAGACGCCATCGATCTCACCCTCAAAAATCGTGCGGAGATCGCCGCCTTTCTTGCGCGCGATCAGCACCTGCGACCATGGATTTACCTAGAGATGAACCGTCGATGACTGCTCCAAAGATACTGATCAGCGAAGTCGGGCCGCGCGATGGCTTGCAGAGCATCAAGTCGATCATGCCGCTCGCTGCCAAAAAAGCCTGGATCGATGCCGAGGCGGCAGCGGGCGTCACTGAGATCGAGGTGGGCAGCTTCGTACCCGCCAAGTTGTTGCCGCAGCTCGCCGATACCGCCGAGGTCGTGCGTCATGCGCGAACGATTCCGGGGCTGACGGTGGCCGTACTCGTACCCAACCTCAAGGGCGCCGAAGCTGCCGTTGCCGCAGGTGCGCACAAGATCACGATCCCGCTGTCGGCATCCGAGACCCACAGTCTCAAGAACGTGCGTCGCACGCATGCGGAGATGCTCGACGAGGTACGTGGCATCGTGGCGTTGCTGGGAGGCGTGCCGGCCATCGAGCGGCCGAAGTTCGAGGGTGGCTTGTCGACAGCGTTCGGTTGCACCATCGAGGGTGTGGTTCCGGCCGACAAGGTGGTCGCCCTCGCCGAAGCCTTGATGCAGGCTGGGTGCGATGAAGTCGGGCTTTCCGACACGACGGGCTATGCGAACCCCGCGCAGGTCAAAGATTTGGTGCGCCGTGTGCGCGCAGCCGTCGGCGAGCATGCGTTGTCGGGTTTGCATTTGCATAATACGCGGGGCCTTGGCCTCGCCAATGTGATCGCAGGGCTCGAGGTCGGCATCGACACCTTCGACAGTTCGCTTGCCGGTCTCGGCGGCTGTCCGTTCGCTCCGGGTGCGTCCGGGAACATCGTGACCGAGGACCTCGTCTTCATGCTCGAGGCGATGGGCCTCAGAACTGGCATCCGACTCGAAAAGTTGCTCGAGGTGCGGCGTATTCTGCGCGACTCGCTGCCCGGTGAAGAGTTGTACGGATTTATGCCCGATGCGGGTCTGCCGCTCGGATTCATTCAGGAGTCTGCGTGATGGCTGCCTCGTCCGAGTCTGCAAGCTTGCCGCTGCACGGCATCAAGATCGTCGAGTTCACGCACATGGTGATGGGGCCGGCGGTGGGTGCGGTGCTCGTCGAGCTCGGCGCCGAGGTGGTGCGCATCGAACCGATCGGTGGCGACTCGACGCGTAGTCTGCTCGGTTCCGGTGCCGGCTACTTCCCGATGTACAACCGCAACAAGCGCAGCATCTGTCTCGATCTTAAGTCCGCGGATGGGCTCGACGTCGCGCGTCGCTTGTGCGCGGCGGCCGACGTGGTGGTCGAAAATTTCCGCACCGGCACGATGGATAAACTCGGTCTAGGCTACGAGGCGCTCGCTGCGCTGAATCCGCGCCTGGTCTACTGCTCAGAAAAGGGCTTCCTCTCGGGTCCCTACGAAAAGCGCGCCGCCCTCGACGAGGTGACGCAGATGATGGGTGGCCTCGCGTACATGACCGGGCCGCCGGGACGGCCATTGCGCGCCGGTACCTCGGTCATCGACGTCACGGGCGGCATGTTCGGCGCGATCGCCGTGTTGGCGGCACTGCAGCAGCGTCAGACGATCGGCCGCGGGCAAAAGGTCAGCAGTGCACTCTTCGAAACCACGGTGTATCTCGTCGGCCAACACATGGCGCAGATGGCCGTGACCGGACAGCCCGCCAAACCGATGCCGGTGCGCATCTCGGCGTGGGCCATTTACGATGTCTTCGAGACGCGCGATGGCGAGCACGTCTTCGTCGGTATCGTCTCCGACGGGCTTTGGCAGAAATTCTGCGAGGCGTTTTCTTTGGCAGAACTGGCAGCCGATGAAACCCTCAAGACCAATTCGCAGCGGGTAGTGCAGCGCGAGGCCTTGTTGCCGCGCGTCCGCGATCTATTCAGGACGTACAGCAAAGCCGAGCTCGTGCCGATTCTCGAGCGCACCGGTCTGCCGTTTGCGCCGATCGGTAAGCCCGAAGACATGTTCGAGGACCCGCACCTCATGGCGAGCGGCGGTCTCGGGGCGACGACGCTTCCCGATGGGCGCGAGACGCGCTTGCCTATCCTTCCCATCGAAATGGACGGGCGTCGACCCTCGCAGGGTGGCAAGCTGGCGAAGCCCGGCGAGCACACCGACGAGGTGCTGCGCGATCTAGGCATGACGCCAGTAACCATCGACGAACTGCGCAAGCGCCGCGTCGTGGCGTGAACACAGAGGCACACATGGCAAGCGAATCTTTGGACTTGATCGGTATCGAGGATGAACTGCAAGACGAGGAGCGCCTGGTGCGCGACTCGGTCGCGCGCTTCGTCGACTCGGAAGTTATACCGATCATTGGTCGTCATTTCGCCGACCACACGTTCCCGCGCGATCTGATCGCGCCGATGGCGCGACTCGGCCTGCTCGGCCCGTCGCTCGAGGGCTACGGTTGTGCGGGCCTGAATGCGGTGTGCTACGGGCTGATTTGCCGCGAGCTCGAGCGGGGCGACTCGGCGATGCGCAGCTTCGTGTCGGTACAGAGTTCGCTCGTGATGTATCCGATCCACGCCTACGGCAGTGAGGATCAGCGCAGGCGCTGGTTGCCCGCGCTCGCGAAAGCCGAGGCGATCGGTTGTTTCGGCTTGACCGAGGCGCATGGGGGTTCGGACCCGCTCAACATGAACACGACCGCGCGTCGTCGCGGTGGTGATTGGGTGATCAACGGCTCGAAAACGTGGATCACCAACGCGCCCTTGGCGGACGTCGCCGTCGTCTGGGCGCTGACCGAGGAGGGCGTGCGTGGTTTCCTGCTCGAAAAGGGCATGCCTGGTTTCTCGGTGCAGGAGATCGAGCGCAAGTTTTCCTTGCGCGCTTCGGCGACCGGCGCGCTTTTCTTTGATGACGTGGTGGTCCCCGAGGCGAGCATGCTGCCGGGGTCGACGGTCGGTCTCAAGGCGCCGTTGTCCTGTCTGACCCAGGCCCGATTCGGCATCTCCTGGGGTGTGCTCGGCGCGGCGCAGGCCTGTCTAGAGGAAGCACTGCGCCACACCAAAGAGCGGGTGCTCTTCGGGCGTCCGCTTGCCGCCACGCAGGCAGTGCAGATCCGTCTCGCCGAGATGGCACGCAAGATTGCGGTGGGCGAGTCGCTGGCGCTACATCTCGCGCACCGCAAGGACAAAGGCATTCTGACGCCGGTGCAGGTGTCACTCGCGAAGTGGAACAATTGTCGAAGCGCCATCGAAGTGGCGCGCGAGGCGCGCGATTTGTTGGGCGGCGCGGGCATCCTCGCCGAGTACGCACCCATTCGCCATGCGCTCAATCTCGAGAGCGTGATCACCTACGAAGGCACCGAGACGGTTCACCAGTTGTCGCTCGGTCGCGCGTTGACTGGGCTCAACGCCTTTTAGAGTCAGCTGAGGACCCGCCGTGGATCTACTGGTCGGGTTCATCGTTGCGCTCGCCGTCGGGCTGCTGATCGGCATCGAACGCGAGCGGCGTAAACGCGACCCGTCGGTCGGTAGTGCAGGGGGTCTGCGCACCCACGTGATCGCCGCGCTCGCGGGCGCGATTGCGGTGCAGTTTCTGGGCGTCGCGGTACTGGTTGCCGGGGCCGTGTTCGTCGGCGCGTTGGTGGTCGTCGCGTGTTGGCGCAGTCGCAGCGCCGACCCGGGTCTTGTCCAGCCCGCTTTGATTGGTCCAGTGTTGAAGTGAGTTGAGGCAGCCCTTTTGCGGGTTATCGAGATGATCCGAGGGCTGGGGGCGAGCCGCGAGGCCTCGGGCGCCGGGGGTCGATAGTCGAGAGCGCTGTGCGGTCGAACTCGGTGGTAGTGACCTCTCCATTGTTCGATCAGCACCTGTGCTTCACGTAAGGTGTAGAAGAACTCGCCATTC
>SXGR01144777.1_pt1 | contig 10010 bp, 6 predicted proteins | sample 3174711 | NCBI WGS metagenome assembly SXGR01 (sample SAMN11356860, study PRJNA531348) | freshwater metagenome | isolation source: freshwater sample F1-60 | place: China: Fuxian Lake, Yuxi | collected 2017-12-25 | reverse complement strand
CTGGGGTGCAGCGCAGGATCTGCTGGCCAAGATGAAAGAAATCGCGGCCATGGATCTCGGTGGTGCACCAGCGGACTACACTGTTGGCAACGAGCGAATCTACAAGATTGCGGACGAAACCAGCGGGATGACGTTTGCCCAGATCGCACAGCGCGGTTTGGAATTGCGTGGCAAGTTCACTGGCGAAGCCGAAGTACCGGAAGATTTGGCCGCCTTCACGAAACTCTCTGTATCGCGTTTGGCAGGTAGCGCTCTCATGGGTATCTTCCATGACCCAGCACATGCCAATAACCCTCCTGGTTTCACGGCCACGTTTACGGAGATCGAACTGGATACCGAGACCGGCAAATACGAAATCATCGAAATGGTAACGATCGGCGAATGCGGCACTGTGGTGCATCCGCAAGGTTTGAAGAACCAGATGGTTGGTGGCGTTGTTTGGGGTATTGGCCTGTCTGCTCTTGAGCAACATCTTTATGACCCCCAAAACGGTTTACCAGCAAGCACTGGATACTGGCAGAGCAAGGTGCCGACAATTCTGGACACACCTGCCACGATCAAGTCAGGCTGGGTAGATCTGCCTGATCCGGAAAATCCGGTGGGTGCACGCGGTATCGGTGAGCCTTCCATGGGTGCTGTATCAGCTGCCCTGACTGCTGCAATTTCCGATGCTGTAGACGGACATATTTTCAATGCGGCCCCGATTACAGCTGACATGATTCTCAATCACCTTGCCGGGATAACCACGAAAGCGGTTCCTCTGGCCCAAAACAATTTCCGAGGTTGATATGGTAGCCACATCACATGACGTAATGCCCGATATCGAACTTTATCAGCCTACTGATGAAGCGAATGCCTTGGCATTAGCCGCAACTTTGGGCCGAGATGGTTGGTTGCTCGCTGGTGGTCAGGATACTTTTGGCTGGTTGAAAGACCGCAATAAGACACCTGCCGCCATGATCGAACTTACCCAGATTGATGCCTGGAAAGGAATCAAGGAAACAGCGGATGGCATAGAGATTGGCGCGGTAACGACGCTGACAGAAATTGCCAATAATCCGGTCATTCAAGCGCGTTACGGCGTTCTCGCGAAAGCTGCCAGCATTGTGGCTAGCCCGCAAATTCGTAACGTCGGTACTCTCGGAGGCAATCTGAATCAGGATGCGCGCTGCTGGTACTATCGTCGCGGTCTCGACTGCTATCGCGCAGGCGGTAACATTTGTTATGCCGATTCACCACAAGGACTGAACCGTGAGCATGCTCTCTTCGGTGCCAGTCGCTGTGTAGCAGTCAGCCCATCTGACACCGCTCCAGCCCTCGTCGCACTTGATGCAACAATGGTGGTGCAGAGCCAGAGTGGTCAGCGTTTGATTCCAGCACAGGACTATTTCGTCGGACCAGCACGCGACATCATTAATATGACCGTGTTGAATCCAGGTGAAATTCTCACTGCAGTCCGAATTCCGAGCACTTGGGCCGATGCCGAGTTTTATTATGAAAAAGTGGCAGACCGCAATGTTTGGGACTTCGCGCTCGTGAATATTGCCGCAGTAATGAAAGTATCCGGTGGCGTGATACAGGATGCCCGACTCGCTTGTGGCGCAGTTGAGTGTGTGCCTCGTCGTCTGGAAGCTGTTGAAAGTGCGCTGCGTGGACAACAACGTTCCGAGCAGCTCGCCGATCAGGTTGCTTCTATAGCAACCGAGGGTGCGCAACCTCTGAACTACAACCATTTCAAAATACCGTTGATGGCAAATCTGGTGAAGCGAGCGGTTCGGGGATAGTCATCGAATCGTCTGCGAACATTGCCACTGTACAGTAATTGGACAGAGGCAATGTTCAGCAGAACGCAACAGAAATTCCGTTGGTAAAAAGTTAACTATAAAAATACAAAGTGAGAGGGTAGTAGAGTGGGAGAAATTGTCCGCTATAAACGCGATGTTTGGGGCGAGGAAGTAATTCTCGGCGTGTCATGGGATTTACTGTGGGTGGTTGCAGTAGCAGTTCTAATCCTCCTCGCAGCGCATGCGATTATCATGGCCGCATTAGCCAACAAGAAGATGGACAAGGCTTCCTCTGAAGGTCGCCGCGTGTTACGTCATGAGACCATTGATCGATTGTTTCACTGGGTGATGGCCGCGAGCATTTTTGCGTTGATCATTACAGGCACAGCGCCAATTCTTGGCTTGCGAATATCCTGGCTGGATATTCACTGGATAGCGGGTCTGCTGCTCACATTCGTAGTCATTTTCCATATCATTCGTTCCCTGTTCTGGCAAGACTTCAAGTCGATGATTCTTGGGCCGCGTGATTTTGGCGAACCATTCGACTCAGCCAAGAAACCTGGCAAGTATTCATTCGAACAGAAAGGCATGCATTGGGCGGTTACTGTAGTGGTTCTGGCAGTTATCGTTACGGGTGTAGTGCTGTTCATGCAGATTGATACACCTTTCTGGGATCGCACCAACAGCATGGCAGAGAGCCAACTCGGACTTATGTTCCTGCTGCACGGATTATCGACGCTGGCTTTGATAGCCCTCGCTGCTACGCACATTTATTTTGCGTTGCGGCCAGAGAAGATGTTCTACACGCGTTCCATGATTTCCGGCTGGATATCAGAAGATGAAATGTCTGCTAACCACGACCCAAGTCGCTGGTCACCGAAAGAAGCCGACTAACACTACCCATAATCCAGCAGGAAGTACGCAGTGATAGAAGACGATATAGAGACCATTGAATCTGGTTATGAGTTTCTGTTGGCATATGCCGCACAGGGACGCCCCGCACAAAAAGAAACCGGTCCAGGTCCACACGCGCGGCCTACTCTGCAAGCTATAAGTGACGCGATGCAAAATATCGCATCAGCCTTTGTCTCCAGCAAAGATGCCTTTGAGCAAGTTATTGCTGAGGATTGTCGCAAAGCTGGTGCGGCTCTCGGGTTTATATTGGCGCAGAAACATATCGGTTCAGAAATTGTGGACAATCTGAACGCCTCAATTCATCTGCGAGCAGTATTAACGAATCTGTTTCTGTACAGCGAAGCGTTTCGACCACTGGCAGCTGATGAACCCGCTGCAGCGAAAGGTGGCGTGCAAACCTATGACGCCACTAAAGGCAACAAGCAATAGCAAGTTAACGTGCTGATGTCTGCATTGTGCAGCATTGAATGCTTTATCAAAACGGAATCGGGTCAGCCCAATTCCGTTTTTTGCATTAGGGATTACAGGAAATTGCGCAGCCCTCCCAACCAACCTTTTTCTGGAATAGAGAGATCCTATGCTTAATTGGCCGCGAAGATTGCAGTTGGCGCAATTGCCCACGCCGTTGACCAAACTGGAGCATTTCTCGAAGACTCTCCCCGATGTCCAAATATGGATCAAGCACGATGAAATGACTGGTGTTGAAGTGTCCGGCAACAAAGTGCGCAAATTGGAATTCTGTATCGCTGAAGCCCGGGAGCAGGGCTGCGATACTCTGATAACCTGCGGTGGCATTCAGTCCAATCATTGTCGTGCTACAGCGATTATTGGTGCGCGACTTGGATTCAAGGTGCATCTGATTCTACGCGGTGAAAAACCAGTGGTGCCAGATGGCAATTTATTGATGGATTATCTTGCTGGAGCAGAAATCAGCTACCTGCTGCAGCGAGATTGGAAATCCCATAAGGATTTCGCCCGAACTTTACAAGCGCAGTATGAAGATCAGGGACGCAAGGCATTTTTCATTCCCACAGGCGCCAGCGATGAGATTGGCCTGTGGGGATACATCGCGGCAAGTCAGGAAATGCAGGGTGATTTTAACCGCCTGCGCATGACACCTGAATATATCGTTGTTGCTACCGGCTCAGGAGGTACCCAAGGCGGGCTGACCCTTGGTGTGGAGTTATTTTCCATTCAGAGTCAGGTAATCGCATTCAATGTCAGCGACAACGCCGCCTATTTCGCTGAAAAAATCAGCGAAGATGTAACTCTCTGGAAACAACATTACAAAGAGACTTTTGACCTCGCCAGATTGCGCATAAAAACTGTCGAAGGCTATCTGGGTCCGGGATATGGAGTTGCGGGTCAGGAAATCTTTGAAACTATCCGGCAAGTCGCGAGCAGTGACGGGGTATTTCTGGACCCGGTCTATACAGGAAAAGCCTTTCATGGCATGGTTAGTGAGCTTCGAAAAGGCACAAATGGCGCACTGGCAGGCGCTCGCAATGTCGTGTTTGTGCATACCGGGGGCCTGTTCGGCATGTTTCCTCAACAACAGAATTTTATCTTTAACTGATCCTGGCTACCGGGTCATCTGAACCAATGGACCATGAGCATGAAAATCCAAAGTAAGACCTTTTTCGCAGCGGCCGTGCTGGTATTGGTCGCCTGCAAACCCGAGGCTGAACTGGCGACATCGCCAGCTCCGGTAGAGGCAACCACCTATGGCACAAGTGATGACTATGGTGTTGATGGTACTGCCGCAGCAACAGACACAACCACAGCTGGCGCGGCAGACGAGATGCCGACAGTCACAGCACATGACAACAGCAGTTATGAGGATCAGCTGATCAGTAACACCCGCAGACTCGTAACAGACAGCCTACGCTCCGGTGAGGGATATTTCAGTGCAGACGGTAACCGTTTCATCTATCAGAGCGAGGAGCCAGAAAGCAGTAACCCCTTCTACCAGATTTTTTTGATGGACCTTGTTACCGGAAGCAGTCAGAGGGTTTCACCTGGCACGGGTCTGACGACCTGCGCATGGATTCATCCAACGCTGGACCTTGTCATGTTTTCCTCAACGCATGATGACCCGGACGCGCTGCGAAAGCAGGCAGAGGAAATTGCCATTCGCGAGAGTGGAGTAGAGCGCGCTTACGGCTGGGATTATGATCTTCACTACGAAATCTATCAGGCAAATTCCGACGGCACAGAATTGATCAATTTAACCAATGCCGTCGGTTATGACGCGGAAGGCTCCTATTCAGCTGATGGTTCCCAGATATTGTTTGCATCGAATCGGGAAGCTTATAGTCGAGACTTGAGTCTCGCTGAGCAGAAATTATTTGATGATGACAGTTCCTATTTCATGGACCTGTTCATAATGAACGCGGACGGCAGCAACGTCAGGCAGCTCACATATTCTCCAGGATATGATGGCGGCCCTTTTTTCAGTGCCGATAATCAACAGATCGTATGGCGACGATTCAATCCAGATGGGACCAGTGCTGAAATCTGGACGATGAATGTTGATGGCAGTAACCAGCGTCAACTCACTGCAGACGGCATGGTGGACTGGGGTCCGTATTATCACCCGAGTGGTGACTATATTATTTATTCCAGCAACTTGTTGGGCCACGCCAATTTTGAGTTATTCATGATTGATCCAGCAGGCACCAGACCGCCGGTACGAGTAACGAATACAGCAGGCACTGACATACTGCCGGTGTTCTCGCCAGATGGAACGCGACTGGCCTGGAGTACGACGCGTACACCGGATGGCACATCGCAAATCCATATTGCCGACTGGAATCATGCAATGGCGCGAGAACTGCTCGGACTGTAATCAGGGTCCAATCAGGACCCAATCGGTTTATTCAGGGTGACAGGGCGAGATCTGCCAATTCGTGGTAATTGAAATATGAGATTTTTACAGCGCGGTTGCAGGATAGTCATTAACGCCGGAATCGCCCTCGCGCTCAGCCAGCTCGCCTTCGCGCAGCCTAACGCCAATATTCCACAGCGACCTGTTCATCACAGTCTGAAAATCGTACTGGATCCGGCAACTCACCGCATTCAAGTTGAAGACACAATAGCCCTGTCCGCTTTGCCAGCAGATAATATTCTGCGCTTTTCACTCAACAGCAATCTCACCATTACCAACAATATTGGCAGCTTGCAGAGACAGACCCCATCACTGGCCAGTGCCTTCGCTGGCGTCAATGCCACAGGTGGTCTGACAGCGCCAACTCATTCCTATGAACTACAACTGCCTCAACTCAATGCAGACACGGTTGTGCTGAATTACAACGGAGAGATTTATGATGTTGCAGAACAGACCGGAGCAGAATACGCACAGAGCTTCGCTGAAACATCAGGTGTAATCAGTGAGCAGGGCGTCTATTTAAACAAGGCGAGTGCGTGGGTTCCCGATCTCGGTAATGACATGATCACCTTTGAGCTTCAAGTTGAATTCGCCAGCAGTGCAAGCAGCTGGTCAGCTGTCAGTCAGGGTGATCGCGCAGGCGAGAATGGATGGGCGAGTCAGCAGCCCATGGAAGAAGTGTATGTGATCGCTGCCGACTTTACGGAATACTCAAGACAGGCCGACGATATTGAAGTCCTCGCCTATTTGCGTCAGCCAGACCCCAATCTTGCTGCACGCTATATGGATGCGACCGACAGATATCTCGCATTATACGAGCCACTCCTCGGCGAATACCCTTACAGCAAGTTTGCACTTATCGAAAATTTCTGGGAAACCGGCTATGGCATGCCGTCTTTCACTTTGCTTGGGCCACAGGTTATACGCTTTCCGTTTATTCTGGAATCGTCCTACCCGCATGAGATATTGCACAACTGGTGGGGTAATGGAGTCTACCCTGATTACGAGACCGGCAATTGGAGTGAGGGGCTCACGGCGTATCTTGCAGATCATCTGTTTCGGGAAATGGATGGAGCTGGCGCAGAGTACCGTAAGGAAATGTTGTCCAGATTCAAGAACTATGTTGCTGACGAAACGGATTTTCCACTTACGCAATTTACTTCACGCAACTCAGCAGCATCGCAAGCCGTCGGCTACGGCAAGACACTGATGTTATGGCATATGCTTCGCCTGGATCTCGGTGACGAGCTGTTTCTGGCGGGTTTGCGCAAGCTTTATCAGGATTACAAATTCTCCCGTGCCAGTTTCGACGATGTTGCAAGACTGTTCTCCGCAGTCAGTGGCTCTGATCTTCAGCCTTTTTTTACACAGTGGGTGACTCGCACTGGAGCGCCTGAGCTTTCCATGACGGTAGAGTCAGTAGTTGGCAATCGTGCGCGCATTATGTTTGCCCAAATTCAGGAAGGGGAAGCGTTCAACCTGAGAGTGCCAATCGTTCTTTATTATGCAGGAGAAACCTCTCCACAATTATATGACATACCGCTTTCCCAGAAATTGGAAGGCTTCATGGTAGAAGACTACGAAAATCTGCAAGGAGTGCTCGTAGATCCTTTTTTTGATGTGTTTCGACTTCTCGACAGAGAAGAAACACCACCAACGATAGGTGAACTGTTTGGTGCAAATGAGCTGACAATTGTTCTGCCTCAGGCACAGAGAGAAAACTGGCGGCAATTGGCCGAAGCATTTTCCGAAGGCATGCAGGCCCGGATAGTCAATGCCGAAGAATTGACTGAATTACCGGCAGATCGATCTGTCTGGATTCTTGGCAGGGACAATCCCTTTGTCGGCGCCGTTACGGAAGCTACCTCAGTATACGATGCTGCGTTTGGCGCCGATGCAGTGATGCTGGCGGGCAAAGAAACGGAATTCAGTAATCGCAGCACAGTTGTTATAGGCCGCCACCCGGCAAACCCGAACCTCGCTATCGGCTGGATTCACATAGATGATATGGTCGCGTTGCCGGGCATGATTGAGAAACTGCCTCACTATGGCAAATACTCCTACCTTAGTTTTCTTGGCTCCGAACCCACGAATGACTTGAGCGGAATCTGGTCTAGCACCGAATCACCGATGTGGTGGACGAAACCTGAACTGGCAGGAACAATTGCCTGGAATACGCTGCCGACCGCGGAGCCGCTGGCGACACTTCCGGCAAAATATCGCCCTCAAGCACTTCTTAGTCATGTTACCGCTCTCACCTCGGATGAGATGCAAGGCCGAGGATTGGGCACCGAAGGTATCATCAAAGCCGCGCACTACCTTGCAGGGCAGTTTGGTGCGGCTGGATTGCAGCCACTCGAGGTAAGCTATTTGCAAGAATGGCAAGGAGATGTCGCGGAAACTGGAACAGTGAGCATGGCCAATGTTTTGGGCATGATCCCTGGCGCTAACGCGGAACTCGCAAATGAGCCAGTGATAGTAGGTGCTCATTATGATCACCTGGGAATTGACGCCGCAACCGGGCAACACTTTCCGGGAGCAGACGACAATGCCTCCGGTGTCAGCGTAATGTTGGAAGTAGCGAGAAGCCTTGCGCGCAGTTTCCAACCGCAACGACCAATCGTGTTTGTGGCATTCACAGGAGAGGAATCAGGACTGCTTGGGTCACAATATTTCATCAGCAACTTGCCAGCTGCTTTTCAGGCAAGCAAACCGTACGCGATGCTTAACCTGGACGCAGTGGGCAGGTTAACCGGCCAACAACTGCAGGTATTCGGCGCAGAGAGTGCTTACGAATGGCCATTCATGGCTCAGGGTATAGGCTTTACCACTGGTCTCCGTTCACAGATGGTCGCTGCCAACATTGCCAGCAGTGATCACACCAGTTTCCTGAATGCCGGTATTCCAGCTATTCACCTGTTCGCCGACACCCATAACGATTATCACCGGACCAGTGATTCTGCCGACAAGCTGGACGTGGCTGGTATGTCAGAAATTGCCTTATGGCTCGAAGAGGCGATCGTTTATTTGGCTGACAATACATCCCCCTTGCGCGTAAATCTGGCCAACGCGGCGGTAGCGACACCGGTACCAGTGCAGGGTCAGCGCGAAGCAAGTCTCGGCACAGTACCTGATTTCGCCCATAGCGGAAGCGGCGTGCGTATTTCAGATGTTGTTCCGGGTAGCGCGGCTGCGGAGGCCGGGCTTCTGGCAGGCGATGTTCTGCTCTCGTTCAATGCACAGCCTATGGCGGATCTGCAGACATACTCCAACCTGCTACGCGCTTCCAGCCCAGGTGATCGGGTAGTGCTTGAAGTACAGAGGCAGGCAAACAGGCTCACTTTTGAGGCGGTACTAAAGGCGCGTTGAAACGCGCTCACGCCCAAAAAGAATGGTTAGTACTTGCATTGTTATTCACGCGGCAGCTTTTGATGCCGGGTTAAAGGCGCGATACAGGGATCTGTCGCTGGCGTCGAAGCCAGCGCAAGGTCCTGAAAGGCAAGCCAATCGACGCATTTGCGCTGGCTGAACGGGCCGAGCGGACAATCAGGTCAGAACGACATGATCGTTCGCCGGGTTAATAGTAAATTGAAAAGGTATCGAGAATGCCGCAAAAATATTTGGCATCCATGATGTTGTGCTTTGGAGTTTTACTCACTGCTTGTGAGCCAACTACTGATTTGGCAGCTACAGGCGCTGACACCGTCTATCGCAACGGCCGACTGTATACACTCGATCCCGCTCAGCCCTGGGCGGAAGCTATTGCCATCAGCGCGGGGCGCATTGTTGCGGTTGGCAACGACGAGTCAATTGCAGCTCAGATTGGTCAAGACACCGTTGTGGTTGATTTGAATGGACGCCTGATGTTGCCAGGTTTTCAGGATAGTCATATCCATCCTATCGGTTCTGGTATGGAAGCTTCTGTGTGTGATCTTAATGGACTGAACGACGTTGGCGGCTATCGCAGCGCAATACTGAACTACGCCACGAACAATCCTGATGTGCCATGGATCCTCGGTGGTGGTTGGTCCATGTCAGTGTTTGGTCCTGGAGCCATGCCTAGTCGCCTGATCCTCGATGAATTGGTACCAGATCGTCCTGTCTACCTCAGCTCCCAGGATGGGCATACGGGATGGGCCAATTCAGCTGCTCTCGCAATCGCAGGTATTACTCGGGACACACCGGATCCGGTGGACGGCCGCATCGATCGCGATCCCGAAACCGGTGAGCCCATTGGCAGCTTGCAAGAAGGTGCAATGCAACTCGTGGCCGCACATGTGCCGCAATCCTCACAAGCAGAATATGATGCGGGTTTGCAATACTCCATAAATATGCTGAACGGTTATGGAATAACCTCGATTCAGGATGCTTCCGTGGAAATTGAGGAACTGACAACGTACGCGGCTGCGCAGGCCGCTGGAACT
>SXGR01576951.1_pt1 | contig 10011 bp, 6 predicted proteins | sample 3174711 | NCBI WGS metagenome assembly SXGR01 (sample SAMN11356860, study PRJNA531348) | freshwater metagenome | isolation source: freshwater sample F1-60 | place: China: Fuxian Lake, Yuxi | collected 2017-12-25 | reverse complement strand
GGTCCGACGGGGGGGGCGATGACTGGGCCGATGAGTAGCCCGATGGGTGGGCCGACGGGTGCCCCGCTGAGCGGTCCAATGGCGCCGGGAATGGTGGCCGCTCCCATGGCACCGGGAATGATGGCGCAGGGGGTAGCTGCTGCGCCGATGGCCCTGGGACTGATGGCCGCGCCCATGGCGCCGGGGGCACTGGCACCGGGGCTAGTGACTGCGCCGAGGGCACCAGGGATGGCGGGCGGACCGAAGGCCCCGGCAACGGGGCCGCTGGCCGCTGCTCCAGGCCCAACGGTTGCTGCTCCGCCCAGCACCGTGATGGCCCCGCCACCCTCACCCGTGGCAGCCGTAAAACCACAGACGCCTAGAGACCTCGCCGATGCAGGGGACAAGACGCTTGCTGCTGCGGCGCCACCGGAGCCAGTGAAACCAGCGCCCCAGCAGCAACGCGCGCCAGCCGTGCGCTCTGTGGTGCCCTTTGGCATGGTAAGCGTCCAGTTGCCCGCAGCGGTGCGTCTGCCTGTAGCCGCAGCCACTGGGCAGCGCTACTCGCTCAGCGGTAATCGCTGGGCGTGGTGAATCGGATGAATATATTTCTCATCCTTGCCTTGGGCCTGAGCGCGATCAGCAGCCTGGCCCACGCGGCCAGTCCAGCGCCCAGCCCGCTGGGTGAGAATCTGGTCGGCGAAGACTGCGAAGTCCGTGTGCGCGACGATCTCGCTGCGGAAGCCGGAGTGCCTGCGGATGTGCAAATATTCTGCGGCGGCAAAGCAGCCGGTCTGGTGGCGTACGGCCGCTTCCTCTCCAGCAGCCAGCAAGACAGGGAGGGCGCCCAGGCCGCTTTATTGTCGCAATACCGCCGCAGTCGTATGGAGAAGCTGATCACGGCGAAGGCGGCATGCGCTGAGCCCAAGTGGCTCGATGAACCCGGCGCGCGTGCCGTGGCGATCCTGCCCTGCCAGCTCAAATCCGGCGGCTGGCCGCAACTCGCGGTGCTCAGCGTAAACCAGGGGATCCTCGCCGTGGCGGACGGATCACCGGCACTCCTGCCGGTGATGCTGAAAGTGGCCGGTCTGGCAGACGCGCGTATCGCCGCGGTGTCCAGCAAGGCCTACTTGCAGACCCTCTGGGGAAAACCCGTGGTACTGGCCACGTCGGCAGACCTGGAGAGTTTCCGCCAGTTGATTCGTGATGCGCGCAATGCCAGCAGCAATTTCAATTTTTCTCAGGCCGAAGACATCTTCCGCAAAGCCCTTGATCTGCAGACGAAGCTGCTCTCCGCGAATGACCCGGCCCTCGCCGACACGCTGTTGGACCTGGCGCTGACCGTCAGCAACCAGGATAAGGCAGAAGAAGCGCAGGCGCTATTCCGGCGCGCGGAGATTATTGTACAGAAATCGCCCTTTGAATCCGATCGCGCGCGCTTGGCCACCTACCAGGGCTTTGAGGCAGCCAACCGTGGAGAATACGCAGCCGCGCAACAAAGCGCGCGACTGGCGAGCGCCGCCTGGCGCAAAATCGCCAGCGGCACCGACGGCAACGACCCGCAAGCCCTGCTGCGCGGAGAAGCCGCCGGCACGGAACGGGCCGAATTGGCGATGGCGCTGGACTTCGAAGCAAAAATGGCCTTGCGCAACGACGATGCCGTGACAGCGGGGGCGCTCGCCAGCGAGGCGCTGCAAATAATTGTGCAGGTCGACGGCGCCCCTCAATGGTGGAAGGCCGACCTCATGACCACCTTGGGCGAAGTGAGCATCGCGCAAGGCCGCCTGTCGGCCGCGGAAACCTATTTCAATTCCGCCCTCGCGATCCGCAGACTGGTGTCTGGCGATGGGGCGACGACCCTGCCCATCCTCGCCGCCCTCGGCAGGGCCTACCAGACAGAGGGCATGAACTCATCGGCAATCATCACCTTTCGCAGCGCTTTCCAGATCGCCAAGTCGCTGCCGCAGTCCGCCGAAGTCATGAGCAAGGAGCAACTGATTCCGTTTGGCGCGGCGATCACCGAGTATGCCGAAACCCTGAAGGACGAGCCTGCCAGACAGGGGCTCTACGCGGAGGCATTCGATGCCTTCCAGCTGGTGCGCTCCGGCTTCATTGACAAGACGATCGCCAAGGCGCAGGCGCGCCTTGCCACCGATGATCCGAAGATCGCCGCACTGGTCGAAGAACTGCAAAGCGCACAGCGCCAAGTCTATGTTGCGCGCGCTGAGCTGGCCGCCGAACAAGCGCTCCCCGATCAGGACCGCAGCGCCATCGCCGAAGCCCGGCTACAACAAACGATGAGGGAGAACTGGCGGCGCGCCAGCGCGCTCAATCAGCAGCTGGCCGGGCAATTTCCCGCTTACCACCAGCTTGCCAACCCGCGCCCCTTGCAGCTCACCGAATTGCGCATGCGCCTCAGTGATCGCGAAGCGCTGGTCTCCTTTATCGTGGGCAAGAAGCAATCCTTCATCCAGATCACCCGCCGTCAGGGCAACTACATAGCAAAAATAAGCGAAGGCGAGGCGGCTCTGGGCGAGACCGTCAAGGCACTGCGCGGTGCGCTGGAAATCCAGGGCGGATCGGTCAACGAATTTGACCTGCAGCGCGCCCATGCCCTCTACCGCAGCCTTTTTGGCCGCCTTGAGCAACATCTGCAAGGGGTTGATCACCTCATCGTCGCCGCCGCGGGACCGCTTGCCAGCCTGCCTTTCGGCCTGCTCGTGACCGCCGCGCCGAAGAGCAAAAACTACGCAGAAGTACTCTGGTTGGGACAGAAATTCTCGCTCTCGCATACCCCTTCCATTCAGGCTTTTTATGCGCTGCGCAATGCTACCGCCAGACGCGCGCCGCCCAAACTGATGCTGGCCATGGGTGCGCCGACGCTCTTGGGGGCGGCGGTAGCGGGCAGTGGCGACGCTCTCGCCATGGCGCGAGACGGCTGCCGTCCCGAGGGCCCCATGAACGCCAACACGCTGCGCGCATTGAGCCCCTTGCCCGAGACCGCCACCGAGCTCAGGAGCGTGGCGCAACTGCTGGGGGCAGACCGGTCCACCGTCTTTCTGGGCGCCCAGGCGAGCGAGGAAAATCTGCGCCAGCAGCCCTTGCAGGACTACAGCGTTCTCTATTTTGCGACCCACGGTCTGCTGCCTGGCGAACTCAAATGTCAGGCTGAACCGGGCCTGGTGCTCTCGCCCCCCGCCGGCCAAGCCGCGACCAAGGACCGCGACGGACTGCTCGACGCGAGCGAAATTGCCGCGCTCAAACTCAATGCCGATCTGGTGGTGCTCTCGGCCTGCAATACCGCAGGCGGTGGTGGCAAGTTCGGTGGTGAGGCGCTCTCGGGGCTGGCCGAAGCGTTCTTCTTTGCCGGCGCGCGCAGTCTGGTGGTGAGCCATTGGCAGGTACCCTCGGCCGCCACCGCGCAACTGATGACGGCGATGTTCGGCGTGCTGGGCCCTGAGTTAAAGGGCGGCGCTGGCCCCGCGCTGAGGGCGGCGCAGGGGCGGCTGATCGCGCAACAAAAAACCGCGCATCCGTTTTTCTGGGCCGCTTTTGTGGTCGTCGGCGACGGCATGCCGGCCTCTGGCGCACAACTGCTGAGCGCGCAGGCGCAGGGCCCCGGCCGATGAACCGGCGCTGGAAACATTTCTACCTCGGGCTCTGGGCTGCGGCCAGTGCGCTGCCCTGTCTTGCGGTGAATCTGATCGTGCTTGAAGCGCGCGGCGGCGGACTTAAATCGGGCATGAGTATCGATAGCAGCGCCACCCTCACGCTCAAGGAAGGCGAACGGGTAACCGTGATCGGCCCCGATGGCCGGATTGCGACCCTCAAGGGTCCGCTCAGCGGGCAGCCCTTCGCGAGCGGCGCCAGCAGCGTGGACCCGAAGCAGGCGTTCGCCGCGCTCCTGTCTGCGCGCGATGCGCGCACCAGTTCGGTGGGTGTGATCCGCGCCGGCAGCGATGCGGCAAAAATTCCTGCGCCCTGGCTGGTCGATGTGACGCGGCCAGGCGCACGCTGCTTGCTGCAGGGAGAACATCCAGTCTGGTGGCGCCCAGACACGGGCGAGCCCGACCGTTTCACGGTTTTCCCGGCGGACCGCTCCTGGAGCGCGCAGTTTGCCTGGGCGGCCGGTCAGGACCGCCAAGCCGCGCCACCCCTCTCTCGGTTTGAGGGAAGTAACGTATTCGTGATCCGTCAGGGCGAGCGCGAATACGCCATCAATCTGGTGGTGATTCCAAATACACTCGACAACAAGCTGGTGTTGTCCGCGTGGATGCTGGAAAAAGGCTGCACCCAGCAGGCCGATGCACTGCTTGAGAGCATGCGCGGGGAGTTGGAGCGCAAGTGAGGGATGCCAAACAGATCAGACAACTCATCACGTCGCTCTGCGTGATAGTTGCGGCAACGGCCCTCGCTTCCCTCAGCACGGGCTACATCACCTTCCTTGCCGCGCTGGAAAATGCGGCCTACGACATCCGCATCGCAGCCCTGCAGCCGCCGCAAGCGCAATCACCCGATATCGTGATCGCCGCCATCACCGAGGAGACTGTCGCCCGCTTCCCTTATCGCTCGCCGGTGGACCGTGGGTTCATCGCCGAGCTGCTGCGGACGCTGGAGAAAAAAGGCGCGCGAGTAATCGCGTTGGACGTGCTCTTTGATCAGCCCACCGAAGCGGCCAAGGACGACGCCCTGAAACGCACGCTGCGCGCGCTCAAGGTGCCAACCCTCGTTTCCTACGTCGATACGCCCGCGGTCGTGAACGAGGAGCAGTTGGCCTACCTGCAAGACTTTGTGCCGGAAAACCTGCGCGCAGCCGCTAACATCGCCACCGACCCGTACGACGGGACGGCGCGATGGATTTTTCCTGGCGAGCGTAAGGCGGGCGAGCCCAAGGGCTTTGCCAGGAAAGCGGCTGAACTGGCAGGCGTCAACACGCCAGCTGCGCAGATACCGATCGCCTGGAAACCCCAACCGGATTCCGCGACGCAGCCTTTCGCCATCTATCCCGCGCATCTGGTCGCGACGCTGCCAGACGTATGGTTCGCGGGAAAAGTGGTGTTGGTGGGCGGCGTGTTATCGATCGTTGACCGCCACCGCACCCCGCTTGCCAACGTGTATGACGACGACCGCGGCAACATGCCCGGGATCATCATTCAGGCGCATGCCACCGCCCAGTACCTGGAAGGTCGCCAGGCCCTCATTCCCGGCCTTGCCTCGGTGCTCGGCACCGCTGTCGCCTTGGCCCTGCTGGGGGTGTTGATCGGCCTGCTGAAGAAAGGCATCGCCTTCAATGTCATCGCGGGTCTCGGGGTGATCGCCGTATTTTGGACTGGCGGCATGCTGGGCTTCAGCTACGGACTGCCCATGCTGCCGCTGGTGGGGCCGACGCTTTCCCTGGCGCTGTCGCTATGGATGATGGATGTGCTGCTGGGCAGCGCCGAGCGCAAGCAGCGCAAGTTTGTCCAGGGCGCATTCTCGCGCTACGTCTCCCCGGCAGTCGTTAACCAACTGGTGGAAAACCCCGACAGCCTGCGCATTTCCGGTGAGCGGCGCGAGCTCAGCTTCATCTTCACCGATATTCAGGGCTTCACCACCCTGTCTGAAAAACTCAGCTCCGAAAAACTTGCGGAGGTGCTCAACGCCTATCTGGATGGCGCGTGTGCCATCATCCAGCGGCATGAGGGCATGGTCGATAAATTCATCGGCGATGCCATCATGACGATTTTCAATGCGCCTATGGCGCAAGCCGACCATGTGGCACGCGCCGTGCGCTGCGCGCTGGAACTGGATGCCTACTGCGAAGACTTCCGCAAGCGGCAGAACGCTGCCGACATCCCTCTAGGGCAGACGCGGCTGGGCGTACATACAGGGCCGGCTGTCTTCGGCAATTTCGGTTCCCATACACGCATGGACTTCACGGCACTGGGCGATACTGTCAACACAGCGGCGCGCACCGAAGGCGTGAACAAATACTTCGGCACGCGCATCTGCTGCACTGAAAGCGTGGTGAAGCATTGTGCGGACTTAAATTTCCGGCCCATCGGTGAAGTGGTGCTGAAAGGAAAACTCACCCACGTCGAGCTGTTCAATCCGGTCACCACCGAAGAATCTGCGTCGCCGCTATATCGCCGCTACCTCGAGGTCTACGCCCTGCTGAAAAGCGCTGATCCCCGCGCCCCCGAGGCGGTGCGCCAATTGCACCAGGATCAGCCGCATGACTCGCTGACGGGCTTTCACTACGAACGCGTTGAGGCTGGACTGAATACCGTTCGTATTATCATGGAGGACAAGTGACCCGCCGCTCGCCCGCGCGCAGCAGCGGGTGCGCCATCCTCATGGCGCTGATCAGCCTTGGTCTGCCTTGCACCTTGCAAGCGCAGGTCCCGCTGAACGCCGAGCAACTGCAGCAACTGCAGCAGTTGCGGCAGATCGAGCAACAGCTACGCGACCGTGCGCCCGGGCTGCTACAACGCGCCCCCAGCCTGGATCTGCGCATCCTTACTCCCGAAAAAGCCGCCGTCTCCAGGGCTGTGGATGAACTCGAATTCGAAGTGAAGCAAGTCGAGATCACGGGCGCCACTTTTTTTCCGAAAACCGAAGTCGATGCGTTCTTTACGCCGCTGCTGCAGAAGAAAATCGGCCTCACAGAACTGCGTCTGGCGGCCAACTCGCTGGAGAAAAAGTACCGCGAGCGGGGTTTCTTCCTCGCGCGCGTATTCATTCCCCCGCAACAATTGAAAGATGGCGTGTTCAGGGTCGAGGTGATCGAGGGCCACATTTCACAGGTCTACGTGGAAGGTACGGATGCCGCGATGAGCAGCCGCGTGGAGGCCTTTGCGCAGCAGATTACGCGCCTGCAACCGCTCGACCTAGGTGGTCTGGAACGGCTGTTGCTGCTCATCAACGACCTGCCGGGGGTCTCGGCCACGGCCGTGCTGCGCCCCGGGGCCGAACTGGGCAGATCTGAGCTGCTGCTCAGCGTCACGCCTCTGGGTGACCTGCACCAGTCCAGCTTCAACAACACGGGATCAAAAACCACGGGTCCGTATTCGCTCAGCCATAACGCGACTTTCCAGCAAGTGTTCGGCAGTCCCGGACAGCTCAACCTCAGTCTGACCGGGTCCGGCGCCGACGACTATGCCCTGAAGGGCATACGCAGCGTCGTGGCCCGCTACACGCAAGCCGTGGGCAACAGCGGCCTCATTTTCAGCTTTGGGGGTACGTTGAGTAAATCCAGGCCCGCCGGAGCGCTGGAGAGTCTCGAACTGGTGAGCGATGCGACATCGATCTCACCCAAGCTGCGCTACCCCCTGTTACGCTCGCGTGCGAGTTCTGTCTATCTGGACGGTGGGGTGTCGGTGAACCGCAGCGAAACCACGACGTTTGGCACGATACTCACCAGCGACCGATACACTGCTGCCGATCTTAACGCCTCCTGGACCCTGAATGGCTGGATGGGGGGCAGCCAGAACATCGGTGTGGGCATCGCCAATGGACTCAACCTCTTCGGCGCCATGGACAGGAATGCCCCTAATCCTTCTGCCGCCAACTTCGAGCCAGGCTTTACCAAAGTCACCGTGAATCTGCAACGCACCCAGCAACTGCCAAAACAGTTCAGCTTGCGTTTCACTGCCAACGGCCAGCACACCCGGAAAAAATTGCTGTCCGGGGAGCTGATTTCCTTCGGCGGCCCCAGCCTTGGTCGAGCTTATGCGGCGGCGGCCATCGCTGGCGACAAGGGCTTGGGCGCCTTGCTCGAGTTGCGCTATGACTTCAAGCAGCAGTTTGTGCCCGCGATCGGCAACCTGCAGGCGTATATCTCCGCCGATAGCGCCACCACCCGCACCGTCGCCGTGCCCAGTGCCGCAGCCACCCGGGCCTACCTGAGTTCCGAAGCTATCGGTCTGCGCTTTAGCCTGTTCAAGGATGCGCAGATCGACCTGCGATTCGCCAGGGCCCACCGCGGCAACGTCACCGACGATTCCCGGCGCGACGGCAGGTTGCTGCTTGACGCTATGCTGCGGTTTTGAAAAAGAGATGGGCATCAAATAACATTTCGTGGGTTTGCGTCGGGTAGGCCACCAGCCAGAACGCGCGACTGGCGCACAGCTTCATGTGCGAAACCTGCGCTTTATAAAACAGCCCACCCACCAACAGGCCTTCTTCACTCCAGTCGAATTGGAAGGCCTTGGGTGCCTTCCCGCCCTGTTCGCGCCAAGCGCGAACGAAGTCGGTCACTCCGCTATAGCCACCCCGATAGCCTTGCGCCGTTATTTGCACAAACAGCGCACGTGCAGTGCGCCGACTGTCTTTGTGCCGCAGTTGGTCGGCCGTAAGCGCGTAGCGGCACCGCCTATATATTTTTTCTGGGTTTGTGCAATGTGTATGCTTTATCAAAGGCAGAGCACATGGCAAAGAGACGAGGACTGGACTACTGGCAAGAGCATCTTGATGCGTGGCATCAAAGCGACCTGACGCAAAAGGCGTATTGCGCCAGCCATGGATTGAGCGCCAAGTCATTTTATCGCTGGCGCCGTAAGCGGAAAGAATCCATTGCAGCAGGAAAGCCCTTGACCTTAGTACCTCTTGGTGGCGAATTCGTAGTTTACTCAGAAGTCGTCAAGTAAGGCTACAGAAATCGGCTCAATGCTCGCAGGAATACGGTGCACACTGTCGCCTAAACAAGCGACTTCTAGCTAAGCAGCCACCGGGATCTGAAACAGCCCCCGACAATGGGCGCGCCAGCCGTAACGATTCAATTGCGCACGCGTTGGCGCTGACTCCCCTGCCCGCTCCGCCGGCGTTGTGCCGCCAAGCGAACGATGAACACGATACTCATTGTAGTAATCGCAGAATTCACTCAATTTTCGTGCGAGGTCAAACCGATTCCAGAACAAGGTCTGATCGAGATACTCTCGTCTGATGGTGCCAGTCAAGCGCTCGACGAACGGGTGCGAAACCGGCACATGGGGAACAGATTTGATCTCATCAATTTCGAGCACGCGCAGGTTGGCCAGCCACCGATGAAAGCGAAACAGCGGGTCGTTATCCGTGCTGATGTGCTTGGGTAGTTGTTGCCCAGAAATAGCGCAATTGAACATCCGACACACCGAAATCCCATCAATAGTTTCCCTCTCCACGCCAATGCCGACAATCCGGCGCGTGAATACATCCATTACGAGCATCACCCAGTGACTACGCAGCAGAATCGATTCGCAACGGAACAGGTCGACGCTCCAGAGGCTGTCCTTGGTCTGCGCGATCAGGGTCAGCCACGACAGGCCTTCGCTGCCGCCCGGCTCCGGCCGGTAGTGCCTGACAAGAATTCGGCGCACGACATCCTTATCCAGATCGATACCGAAAGCTCGAGATATCTGCTGGGCGATGCGCACACAGCCGAACTTCGGATTGCGGCGCTTCATCGCAACGATGGCTGCAATGAGTTCGAGTGACGGGCCTTTGGGGCCAGGTTTGCGATGGCAACCTGACGAGGAAAACAGCAACCGATATTTGCGCTGCACTAGTGCCTGGTGAAACCTAAGCAGCGTTGCAGGCCTGACTACTACACCGAGCTTTAAAATACGTCTCTCGCGCACGAAAAGCGTCGCCAATCCGAGTAGGAAGCGATCGCAGGAGGTCAGGTTCGGCGCTCGACTCCTAGTGCGATTGCTGATGATCTGTTGCTGCTTGAGCACCAGCGATTCGGCAGCAACCGCTATTGCGCCGCCCGGCCGCAGAAGCTTTGCCAGCGTGACAACCAGGTGGACCGCGAGAACAAGGAAATCACGCACAGGATGGACTATTAGACGCGTAATATTTTTGCCGTGCTCAATACATCGTAAGCCTTACTCAAAAAGATCGGCATGCGTTCCTGCGCGCACAAACACAATACAGCCGGTTTTTCCGGTGTCATCGAGCTTGTAAGCCAACAGAAAATCACCACCGACATGGCACTCACGATGTCCTTCCCAGTCACCACCCTGTGGGTGATCGAGCCACTCGGGCCCGAGAGGGCCGTCGTTGGCGATCAGC
>SXGR01504540.1_pt1 | contig 10011 bp, 10 predicted proteins | sample 3174711 | NCBI WGS metagenome assembly SXGR01 (sample SAMN11356860, study PRJNA531348) | freshwater metagenome | isolation source: freshwater sample F1-60 | place: China: Fuxian Lake, Yuxi | collected 2017-12-25 | reverse complement strand
CGAGCAAGTGGCCAAAAAAGGAAGGAGCCCGCGACGCGCGCGGGCTCCTTGTTTGGGTGGACCTGAGAGCCGCCCTCCCTCGCGACGCGCGCGAGCGACGATGGCTCAGGTCAGCGGATCAGAAGGCGAGGGTCGCGCCGAGCGCGATTTCGTCTTCGGGGCCTTCGCCGCCGTCCACGTCGATCTTCGAGTACTGCAGCGTCCACTTCAGGTTGTGGCCGGCCGAGTAGCGGTTGACGCCCGCGGTGAGCTTCGTCACGTCAGCGTCGGTGTCCTCGTAGCGCACACCGGCCTCGTACTGCTCGGTGAACAGGTAGCTGGCGGTGATGTCGTACGGCGACACATCGCCGAAGCCCTCGCCGAAGCTGACGTAGTTCACGGCCGCCGCGAGGGCGCCCATGGTGAAGTAGGCTTCGATGCCGAACGCGTTGCCGTCTTCGATCGAGCCATCGTCGTGGTAGAAGCCGCCCACCGTGAGGTTGGTGCCTTCCGCGGCGCCGTAGGCGCCTTCGACCATGCCCGCGCCCTTGCCCATGACATCGGCCGACACGTTGACCGTGAAGGCGAGCTCGTCGGCAACGCCGTCGCCGCCGTTCTGGATCGCCAAGGTGTAGCCGAGCATTTCGAAGGAGCCCGTGGCCGCAATGCCTTCGGCGCGACCGCGGGTTTCCGGGTCGGTTAGGCCGTCCTCGTCCAAGTCGAGGGAGCTGCTGTAAAGCACGGAGCCGATGAGCGTGCGGTTCAGGAAGAGAAGCTTGTTCTCGTCCATCGTGGCCGACTTCAGGGTCGGGTACAGGAACCGGCCCATCATGCCGTTCACGCCGTCCATCAGCTTCCACTTGATGTAGGCGTCGGTCAGTTCGGCGTCGCCGTTCTGGAGGTCGAAGCCGATCTTGTAGCTGTAGTCGTTGCTGACGTCGCCCGTGACATGCAGGCGGACCTGGTCGAGCTGGAAGCCCAACTTGTCGACCGTCTCGTCGACGGTGCCGTCGTCATCGGTGTCGATGCCGACCCCATCACCCTGCGAACGCACGCTGGTGATGATCCATCCGCCCACCTTCGGGCCGCCAGCGTTCTGCGCCGACAGGCTCGAGGACAGGCCGGAGATCTCTTGATCGAGGCTGGCCCAGCCGGTTTCGGCCGCGTAGCTAGCACCCGTGGCCATCGTCAGGGCGACGGCGCTGTAGACGAACTTCTTCATTCGGAATGCACTCCTAGAGAGAGTCTGTGGTGTTGCGGGCAGTTCTACGGGGATGGGGATTTAGAGTCCGAGGAGGATGCCGTCTGGGCCCCGCCGAGAAAAGGTCCCGGCGTACTTTTGCGATGACACCATCCTTGGATTGGGGAAATCGTCAGGGAATTAGGGTTCCTTGCCCGCTTTTCGAATTTGCCTTGAGCGTTGACGCAAGTATTTGCTCGGGAATGCATGTGTAGGAAGTTGTGAATGGCTACTGGGCGGATCTCAGGCGTCTGCGCTTGGAATGCACGGTTTAACTGCGCCTGTAGTTGCAGGCCGGAATTTGGCCGCAGCTAGCTTTCGCAGGGAGGCAAGAGTCTCAGGACTTGGCTTGGTCCAAGCGCCCTTGCAGCAAGCCATCCGCCCGTTCGACCGCCTCCAACATCGCCTCGTCGGCCGGGAAGCCCAGCTTTTCGGCCACCACCAAGCGCGCCTCCAACCGCTCGCGCGCCTCGACCGTGTAGACGAGGTCGTACTTGGGATGGTCGAGGTAGCGCGGGTCGCACGAGCGCACATGCTCGGTCACCGCCATGACCAATTCCTCGCGCAGCGCTTGGGTGAAGCGCTCTCCACCTTCCTTGGCAAGCGCCCCCAGCCGCTCGATTCCCACCTGGGCCTCGCTCTCGCGTTGGTCGAGGCACAACCGCCCCAGGGCGACGGCCACCTCGCGCAGGTCCTGGCGGACGATGGTCTTCTTGGTGCGGATGGCGCGCTCGAGCGCGTCGAAATTGGCGGCGATGGATTCCATGGCGGAGCTCACAGGAAGCTGGTAGCGAGGGTTGGCGTGGATGGAGGGCGCCCGCGGCGCCACGAATGTGTGGATGGGGGCGGTTGCTAGTCGGACCCGTCGCGCCGCAGGCGCTTGATGTCCCCGCGCACCTTCTTTTCGGTCAGGCGCCGCCGCTGCGACCCCTTGGTCGGCTTGGTCGCCCGCCGCACCTTGGGAGCCGCCAGCGCCGAGCGCAGCTGCGTCGCCAGCCGCGCCCGCGCCGCCTCGAGGTTGCGCCCCTGCTCCCGATGCTCCGAGGCCCGGATCAGGTACTCCCCCGCCTCCGTCAGCTTGTCCTTCCACGCCGCCAACACCCGCGCCCGTTGCACCTCGTCGAGCACGCGCGAGGTCGCCGGCGACCAGCGCAACTCGACCTTGCTCTCGACCTTGTTGACGTTTTGGCCGCCGGGGCCGCCGGAACGGGCAAAAGTTACGAGCAGTTCGTCGGCGGGGAGTTCCAGGGTGGGCTTGATGCGGAGGGGGAGGTGCTTCATGTCCCGATGCTGGTCCCGTTCATTGTGCGCGCCTGTGGCGTGAATCCCACCTGCTGGTTGCCCAGGAAGCGAAAAAAGCCAGACGCGCGGGTCCACGACCCCGCCTTCCGTCGACGAAGCAGGTCGCTGGAGGCTGGAGCGCGCGCAGAGTGGCATGGATGCGCCTCGGCGGGGGCCGGGCTTGTCCAATAGAGCGATGTGCGGGGAGGTCGGGTCCGGTTGTGCCTCGTCTGGATGTGGGTTGGTCGCGGTTGGTCTCCGGTCGTCGCGCGACATGCGACGCAGGCCAAGGTGCGCTCGCCTAGTGGTCGGGCCGGCCGCAAGTACGGCCCGGGCACCACGCGAGCGGCCCTTGGCCGGCGTGCCAGGCCTAGGCCTGGTGGCTCGCTGGAGCCCTCGTGAGAGCTCCCTCATCTGTCTGGACGCCCGCCGAGGGTGCGCGCGTGGCACTCAACTCGGATTTACCCGCCGAGGCGCCCGCAAGATGCGCACAACGACAGGGGCCAGCATCAAGACAAGCCCCTCAAGTACCCCCACGTGTAGATCCCCGTCTGGTGCCCATCCGAAAACACCATGCTGACCGCGTAATGCCCGACCAAGGCCAAGTTCGACTGCGTCAGGTCGTCCGGCACGCTCAACGGATCCAGCAGCCGCTCGCCGGTGATTTCATGGACGCAGCGCGCGCAGGGGCAGGCGCGGCGCAAGGTGGCGGCGGTCCACTCGCTGGCACTGCCGTCCTGCCAGGTGATGGCGACGCGGGTGGGGTCGCTGCGCAGGATCGACTTGGGGGCCGCGACCGGTTGGGGGGCGTGGGACATCGCGGGGCGGCGTCGGAGGGGGCGGCTTCGGCAGTCGGCGTCAGCGCTTCGGCCGCCGGCGTCAGCTGCGTGCGGCGGCGGAGCGCGCATGAAGCGAGCAGGTGGTGCCCAGGGCCGGACTTGAACCGGCGACCCTGTGATTTTCAATCACATGCTCTACCAACTGAGCTACCTGGGCAGGTGGGCTGCTCGAAGCGGCTGGGCGGCCCCTGCAGGGGGCATCCGCGCCGAATCAAGGCGGGAAAGTATGCAGCCACAACGCCTTGGCGTCAACCGGGCACGCGGGGTTGACATGACAGGGGTGGGGCACAAGCCACCGGGCCGGTCCTCAGGGCATCCTCGAGGTCTCACCCGGCGGGACACCCTCCCCCGTCGGCTCGTCGGCGGGTCGGCGCGCCCGCGGCACAGCGCATCTGGTCGGGTGGCGCCTCAGCCGTCCGTGGAAGCCAGCAAGGCCCGCGCGGCCTCGGCGTCGCGCGCGATTTGGGCCTGGAGGGCCGGCAGTCCGTCGAAGCGTTGTTCGGGTCGTAGGCGTTGGACGAACTCGATTTCCAGCGTGCTGCCGTACAGGTCGCGGCCGCCCTCGAGCAGGTGCACCTCGACGCGCGGCGCCGAGGGGGAGGTCGCCGCCACGGTGGGGCGCACGCCGATGTTGGCGACGGCTGGCCACAGCTTGTCCTCGCGACCGAGGCGCGCGCGCGCCGCGTACACGCCATGCGGCGGGAGCAGTTCGGCGCCCAGATCGAGGTTCGCCGTGGGGAATCCAAGCAGGCGGCCCAGTTGATCGCCGCGCACGACGGTGCCGAGGCACGAGACCGGGCGCCCCAACAGGTGCGCGGCGGTGGCGAGGTCGCCGAGCTCGATGCACTCGCGGATCTTCGTGCTCGAGACCGCGTGTGCGCCGACTTGGACCTGCGGCACGACTTCCACCGGCAGGCCGTGTTCGGCCACCGAAGCCGGCGTGCCGGAGCGGTCGCGCCCGAACTTGGAGTCCCAGCCGAGCACGAAGCGCCGCGCGGACAGCGGTCCGCGCACGAGGTGGTCGACGAAGGCGCGCGCGTCCAGGTCGCGCAGCCGCTCGTCGAAGTGCAGCACCCACGCGAGTTCGATGCCCGCGCGCGCGAACAGTTCGAGGCGATGCTCGAGGCTCGTCAAGGTGCGCGGCGCGCGGCCGAGCAGCAACGCCTTCGGGTGGTCCGCGAAGGTCACCACCGCCGCGCTTTCGCCGTGATCGCGGGCGCGCGCGACATTGCGCTCGAGGATGGCGCGGTGCCCGAGATGCACGCCATCGAAGACGCCGATGGAGACAGTCGCTCCGCGCGGCGCGCTCGGGGGCGAGTCGATGCCGCGCGCGACGACGAGGGCGCCGCGCGCCGGCTCCGATGCGGCCATGGCAGGCTTCAGCGCCCCTGCGTGCGCTTCCACTTGTCGACGAGCGCCTCGAGCCCCGCGCGATTGCGCGACTTGTCGACGGGCGTCATGCGGTCGACGAGCAGGACGCCTTCGAGGTGGTCGTACTCGTGTTGGATGATGCGCGCGACGAAGCCGTCGAACTCGCGCTCGTGCTTCACGCCGTCGAGGTCCAGGTACTCGACCACGCACCGCTCGGGCCGCTTGATCTCGGCGTACATGCGCGGGAACGACAGGCAGCCCTCGTCCATCAGCGTATCGCCGCCTTTGCGCTCCTTGATCGTCGGGTTGACGAGCGCGAGGTCGTCTTCGGGCTTGCCGGTGGGATTGAGGACGAGGATGCGGCGGTCGAGCCCGACCTGCGGCGCGGCGAGCCCGCAGCCGTCGCTCTTCACCATGCGCGTGAACATCGCCTTGACCACGGCGCGCGTCTCGTCGTCGATCGGGACCTCGCGCGCGCGGCGGCGCAGCACGGGATCGGGATACAAGTGCACGACGAACTCGAGGTCGAGGGGCTGCGCGGCCGCGGGGGCTTGGTCGGCTCGGGCTTGGTCGGTCATGGCGGCTGGAGGCATGGCGACAGGATGGAGTGGGGCGCGCGGGCGCGCGACGCCGTTGCGCGGCGTGCACCGTGCAACGCCACAGGATAGCGCGCGTTGACGCGCTCGTCGCCCCTCCACTAGGCTCTTGCGCTCCTGTTTGCGAGCGCGCGCCGCGCTCCGGCGGAAAAGGACGCACGCGTGGACTTCACCAAGCAACTGCAGAAGGCCGACGAGGCCTTGCGCCGCCGCAATCCCGACTTCGCCATCGAGCTGTACCGCCAGTTGCTCGACATCGCGCCCGACCTGGGCGAGGCGCGCGCTGGACTGCGCCAGGCCTTGAAGGCGCGCGAGGCGCTGAAGGGCGGCGGCAGCAAGCTGTTCCGCGCCTTGACCGGCGCCGGCCCGCTCGTGGCGGCCAAGGGCCTCGCCAAGGCCGGGCGCCACGACGCCGCGATCAAGCAGTACGAGGCCTACCTCGACTCGAGTCCGTTCGACGAGGAGGCCAACCTCTTGTTGGGGATGTCGCTCGAGTCCGCGGGCCATGTCAACTCGGCGCGCGCGGTGTACGAGTTCGTCGCCGTCATCGCGCCGCGCAACGCCGACGGGCTCAAGCGCGCCGGCGCGATGACCGCGCGCCTCGGCGATCCGGCCAAGGCGCTCGAGTACTACGAACGCGCGTTGCAAGCCGACCCGCGCGACCAGGACTGCATCAAGGCGCGCAAGGACTTGGCCGCGGAGCTTGCGCTGCGCGGCGCCAGCGCGCGCCAGGTCGAGCACAGCCGCGAGCTGATCAAGGACAAGGGCGAGGCTCGCGCCCTCGAGCGTTCGCAGCGCCTGCAGTTGTCGGAGGAGGAGTTGCGCGAGGAGCTGGCGCAGTTGGAAGCGCGCCACGCCGACGAGCCTTCGCCGACCACGACCCGGCGCTTGTCCGAGGTCCACGAGAAGCTGGGCGACGCCGACGAGGCGCTCATTTGGGCCGAGCGCGCGTTGTCGCAGGACAAGGACAGCTTCGAGCTCGCTTGCCGCGTGGGAGACCTGCGCACCAAGCTGATGAAGAAGGCCGTCGCGCGCGCCGGCAAGGAGGGCGACGAGTCCCTCGCCGGGCAATTGGAGCGCGAGCTGCACGAGTTCGAGGTGCGCGACTGGACGCGGCGCGTCGAGCTGCGGCCCGCCGACGCCACGCTGCGCCTCCAATTGGGTCGCCGGCTGGTCCGGTCGGGGGACATCGATCCGGCCATGCCTGAGCTCCAGCGCGCCGCCGGCGACCCGCGTTGCGCGCGGGACGCCCACGCCCTCTTGGGGGAGTGCTTCCAGAAGAAGGGCTACCTCGACCTCGCCCGCAAGGAGTACGAGAAGGCCTTGGGCCCGCTCGGGACGGTCTTGGACGAACGCGCCAAGGAGATCCTGTATACTCTTGGCGCGATCGCCGAGGAGGCGGGGGACGCGGCGCAGGCGCGCATGCACTACTCCCGCGTGTTCGAGGCCGACGTCGGCTACAAGGATGTGGCCGCCAAGATGGAAAGACTGCGATAAACGATGGCTCACTCCAAGCAGGCGCTGAAGCGCCACCGCCAGAACGTCAAGGCCAACACCAAGAACCGCGCGCAGCGCAGCGCGATGAAGTCGGCCATCAAGAAGGTCGCCAAGGCCGAGACGCCCGCCGCCGGCAAGGAAGACCTGGTCGCGGCGATGAAGAAGATCGACAAGGCCGCCAAGCAGCGCGTCATCCACAAGAACGCCGCGGCGCGCCTCAAGAGCCGCATGGCGAAGAAGCTCGCCAAGCGTTCGAGCTGAACGCGATCTCCGTCGTGGCCGGCGGATTCCAGACCAGCGACGCGCACCCGGACCCGCATTTGCGGCCGGTGCGCGTCGCCATGCGTGCGGACGAACTGTGGTCCGAGGTCTGCACCATGGTCGAGGACCTTGGTTGGCAGGTGCACTCGAAGGACGAGCGGGCGCTCGTGCTCGTGGCCAAGCGCCCAGGTGGACTGTTGTCCAAGACGGCCACGGTGACCTTGACGGTCGCGGGCCCCGCGGGCCTGCCCAGCAGCCAGGTCGCCTTGGCGTGCGAAGGTGGGGGCCTGTTCGGCGGCCTCGAGGGCGTGGTGAAGGAGTTCACCGTGCCGTTCACGCGGCGTGTGTGTTGAGGCGTCGAGGCGCGGCTAGTCCCGCTGCTCGCCCAGCGCGACTTCGCGGAACTCGCTAGGCCAGATCCACGAACCCGACATGCGCCCTTTGTAGGCTCGCGCGAGCCGCTGTCCGTCGAGGCGTTCTTGTTCGCGCTTGCGCAGCGTGTCCTGCGTGGACAGCGAGGCGAAGGTCGGCGAGCGCCGCTCGACGCGCTCGAGCAACTTGACGAGGCGCACGACGCCGCGCGGCCCGGGGATGGGCGCGCTGGTCTCGTCGGTTCGCGCACCAGCCAAGAACGGCGCCAGCGTGGGCTCGACGCGCGCCAAGCGCGCGGTCTCGTACTCGCCGATGCCTTGGTTGGAAGCGACGGCGGAATGCTCCGCCACCAACGCGCCGAAGTCGGCGCCCGCGGCGAGCTTCGCGGCCAACTCGTCGCCCAGCTTGCGCGCGGCCTCGATGCCGCCGACGCGCGAGGGGTCGAGCACGATCTGCTGCAGCTTGACGCGCTCGGGCGCGCCACCGAGCAACGCCAGACCCTCTTCGGTCTCCAGCGCGCGTTCGTACAGCAGCTTGATTCGTCCGGGTCGCACATGGCGGTCCGCCACGACGCGCTGGCCCTGCGCGGGACCCTTGCCGGTGATCGAGTCCTCCCACAGCTCGCCGAGCATCTGGCCGCGCAGCGCGACCTTGATCTCGGAGGTGGTCATGTCGCGCGATTGGAGGAAGCGCGACATGCCGACCCAGCCGTTCTGGCGCTTCTGGATGCGGTCCAGCGCGTCGCGCACGCGCGCCTGCACGGCCTCATCGGGCAGGCCCATGTCTTCGCCGGCTTGCACGCGCACCAGTTCGTTGACGCGCGAGCGCAGCAGTTCGGCCTCGGCCGCGCGCATCTGCGCTTCGCCGGCGTCCGGGTTGTCGCGACGCCAGCGCAGCATGTCGCGTCCGAGGCCGCGGCGCGTCAGCACCGACTGGTTGACGGTCAACGCGACCCCGTCGAAGGGCAGGCGACGTTCGACCGGCGCGGACTGCGGGCGTCCGCCCGGCGCGGACTGCGGGCGTCCGCCCGGCGCGGGTGCTGGATCCTGGGCCATCAGGCACAGCAGGCTGGCGAGGAACGCGCTCATGTCGAACGGATCTTCACCGCCGGCCGTCCGTCCTTCAAGAGCGACTCGAACCACTGCAGCGACTTGGCCGGTTCGGCGAAGCGCGCCGGCACGGCGACGTGCGCCAAGCCCGTCTTGACGTGGCGGAACTCGACGCCGGCGAGGTCCATGCCCTGTTCGAGCAACACGCGGTCGCGGTACTCGAGCACGTACACATCCTGGCGGCGCAGCAGTCGTCGCACGCCGATGGCCTCGAGGCGCGCGGCGAACTCGAAGGTGCGCACCAAGGCGCGCGCCTCGTCCGGCACGCGTCCGAAGCGGTCCGAGAGCATCGCGAGGGCCTTTTGGGCGTCGTCGGGGCTGCGCACGCCGGCGAGTTGGCGCAACACATCGAGGCGCACCTTCGGATCGGGGATCCAATCGTCGGGCAGGAACGAGCGCAGGCCGAGTTCGAGCTCGCAGCCCTGCGCCTCCTGTTCGGCCACCAGCTCCTCGGCCTCGATCTCGCCGCCCGCCTGCAGGCGTTCGACCGTCTGCTTGAGCAAGCGGCAGTACATGTCGTAGCCGATCGCGGCGATGTGGCCCGATTGCTGGGGCCCGAGCAGGTTGCCCGCGCCGCGGATCTCGAGGTCCTTCATGCTGATCGCGAAGCCGGCGCCGAGCTGCGTCAGCTCCTCCAGCGCCTTGAGCCGCTCCTTCGCCACCTCGCGGATGGGCTTGGCGCCTTCGACCATCAAGTAGCACCAACTCTTCTGCCGCCCGCGTCCGACGCGGCCGCGCAACTGGTGCAGCTCGGCCAACCCGAACTCGTCGGCGTGGTCGATGATGATCGTGCCGGCGGCGGGGATGTCGACGCCCGACTCGATGATGGTGGTCGCCACGAGCACATCGACGCCGCCTTCGGTGAAGACGCGCATGACCTTCTCCAACTCGCGGGCGCCCATCTGGCCGTGGCCCACGGCGTAGCTGCACTCTGGCACGAGCTGCGACAAGCGCAGCGCCACGGCGTGGATCGAGGACACGCGATTGTGGAGGAACAGGACTTGCCCGCCGCGATCCTTCTCGCGCAGCAGCGCCGTGCGCACCAGCGCCTCGTCCTCGCGCTGCACGAGCTGCGTGTCGATCTCCTGGCGTCCTTCGGGCGGCACGGCCAGCGCCGAGATGTCCCGCAGGCCGGAGATGGACATGTGCAGCGTGCGCGGGATGGGCGTCGCCGACAACGTCAGGAGGTCGATCTCGGCGCGCAGCTTCTTGAAGTGCTCCTTGTGCCCCACGCCGAAGCGCTGTTCCTCGTCGACGACGACGAGCCCGAGCCGCTTGAAGCCCACGTCCTTGGACAAGATGCGGTGCGTGCCGATCAGGATGTCGACCTCGCCGCGCGCGACCTTCTCGAGCGTGGCCTTGCCCTCCGCCGAGCTCGTGTAGCGCGACAGCACGGCCACCTCGACCGGGAAGTCGGCCAGGCGCTCGCGGAAGGTCTCGTAGTGCTGCTGCGCCAGCACGGTGGT
>SXGR01049179.1_pt1 | contig 10011 bp, 9 predicted proteins | sample 3174711 | NCBI WGS metagenome assembly SXGR01 (sample SAMN11356860, study PRJNA531348) | freshwater metagenome | isolation source: freshwater sample F1-60 | place: China: Fuxian Lake, Yuxi | collected 2017-12-25 | reverse complement strand
GGTGCATCATACTCATGGAACTCTCGTTGCAAATCGACTCATCCTGGCCACCGGCGGCCGATCTCTCCCCAAATCAGGCAGCGATGGATTCGGGTATGAGCTGGCGAGACGAATGGGCCACCAAGTGACCGCGACCGTCCCAGCACTCGTCCCGCTGGTGCTGAATGACCGTATGTTTCACAACAGGCTCTCCGGACTTTCTCACGAGGTCGAGCTCACCACGATCGTGAAAGGGAAAACGGTCGACACTCGAACCGGCAGCCTGCTCTGGACCCATTGCGGCATTAGCGGACCGGTGGTGATGGACGCGAGCCGGTTCTGGTGTATGGCGCAGGAGCAGAACGACACCGTCGCGGTCCTCGGAAACTTTGTCCCAGGCTGTACCCAGGAAGACCTGCGTGAATGGTTGCTGAAAGAAATGCAGGCTCATCCTCGCCGCACGTTGGTCAAAACTCTCGCTCAGCGGCTTCCCCAGCGATTGGCCGAATCTCTCAGCCAGTATGCGACGTGCGACGGCCAGGCAACCATTGCGCAATTACCACGGAAAGACCGAGAACATCTCCTCATTCTGCTCACAAAGTTTCCATTTCCCATTATGCGTGACCGCGGATGGAACTATGCGGAAGTGACCGCCGGAGGTGTGCCGCTTGACGAGATCGACTTTCGGACGATGGAATCAAAGTTCACGCCGGGCTTGTATCTCGTCGGCGAAATTCTGGACTGCGACGGCCGCATCGGGGGCTTCAACTTCCAATGGGCCTGGGCGACAGGACGGTTAGCCGGAAAAGCTGCTGCTGACCGACCGAGAACAGCAGCTTATACTCCGTCACCTCATCATCGCGCAGATATACCCTCAGCAGAATGGCGCGCGCAAGAATCCGACAATCACTCCTGCCATGACGACGGTCACGCCCAGAAAGAGGAGAAATGACTTGGTCTCGGGCAGGCTAGGCTCGCTCGGAGGCGGCCAGTCGACGAACAGAGCCAGGGCAATGAGCAGAACCCCAAGGGCGGCCAATAATTTCCCGCGCAACACCATGTCTCGCATGTTACACCTCAACCATGCGCCGGTCGACCGGCAGTCGAGGGACAAAGAACGGAATAGTGGATCGGCGATTGCAGCAGAAACCCTCATGAATAACGCGGGTTACGGCTCTTGTTCTTCAATGTCTTCGATCGACTGCTTGAGCGCCGCGACAAACACCTCCGGTTGAGCCAACGCCTGCTCTGTGAGTTGGAACTCAGCGACCAACACACCAGCCTTATCGACCACGATCAACCGATAACCCTGTTTCACAATGTTTTAAAGGAGGCGACAGCCTCTTCTTCTGTATTGCACAGCTGAATACTATCTCCGTACACGCGGGTCAGAAGATGAAAACCGCTCGCCTCCAGGGCTTCTTTAACCATCCCCTTCGCGGCGGCAATCTTCATACCCCCTTGAACATTCGTGAGTTGCTTGCAGGTGAGAATGAGCACCCGTATGCCTCCGCTGCTGATATAATCGACATCCGCCAAGTTGATGACGATCTTTTTCGCCCCCCGGTCCAGAATCTTGTTTATTTCCTGGTTGCCCTGTTCGGCTGTGGTGGCGGAGAGACTGCCCTGCATCTTGACAAGGGTGATCCCTGCGTTTTCACGAGAAGTCACCGTTAATGCGTGTCGAGTTCCGTGATCCATTGTTGCGCTCCTTTCCTTATTGAAAATTGCTCTTCTGCCTAAGCTGTGAGACAAATCAGCGAGGAGACAGCAGCAACCACCTTATCCCAGCTATGGCATAGATCCTCCAAAATATCAACTGCGGGTTCCCGCTTGCATTCCCTAACCTACAGTAATCTAAATCCCAAAAAGTAGATACCGGTTCCCCACAGCATCGCATCGAGCATTAGCACGCCTCTTGTACCTTCAAGATGGCTTCTTCAAGCGTGGCGACATGGAAGCTCATAATCATCACCCCACTCAATTGAAACACCGTACGGACATGATCATTCCCCCCACAGAGCACCACTCTCCCGCCTTTCTTGATCATCGCCATCGCCGTTTTCAAGATCACCCGCAGCCCAATAGAGGAAATATACTCAATCCGAGAGAGATCAAGCACAATCTGCCTTGCCCCACACTCCATGTGATCGGTCAGGACACGCTCGACCTCAGACCCACCGTTTGTGTCAAACCGGCCCTGCGGAGCGACCACCATGACGGACCCGCTCTGATACGATACAACAGTCATCTCCCCTCTCCTCCAGTCTTGGTGTAATCATTACCGGAGCCACCCGGCTTCGCACACTCTGATCCCGATCCTGCCGGTTCGCCTGATGGGAGCTGTCGCATCAGCTGACCAGCCTCTTTTTCACCGTGAGGACATTGTGCCCCACGGCGCGACGGTACGACACCTCGTTAAACATGGAACGTACCAAGTGAATCCCCAAGCCGCCGATCTCACGCTCATGCAGCAGCAGCGACAAATCCGGCGCCGCCACCGTCAAAGGGTTGAACGGAATGCCGTCATCCGTAATGGTCAGGATGACGTACCCATCACGCACGTCGCCTTGCACCTCAATGTGGTGCTCTGTCGGATCATTGGGGAAGGCATACTGCACAACATTGTTGAGCAGATCATCCAGCGCCATGTTGAGCGTGGGGATCAGCGGCTTGGCCCCTGCCCATTGCGCCACATACAGCTCAAACGCCTCCTGTAGAACGGGAATGGCCGTCAACTGATTGGGCATCGTTTGACGAAAGACTCCAACTACCGCGTCGGACGGGGCGACACCGTAATACCGGAGCCCCAACATGGTGATATCATCCGCCTGCGGAGCGTCGGCGGCAAAGGTCTTGACCGCGTTCATGACCGCACCGATGCGATCGACCACCGAGCCAGCCTGGTGTTGGTCAAGGACCGTTTTCAACCGGTCGTTGCCGAACAGTTCGCGCCGGATATTATCGGCTTCGGTGACCCCATCGGTGTAGAAAAAAAGTTCATCCCCCGGGGCCAATTGGATCGTGCTCTCCTTGAAGGCAATACCCGGCATGGGACCGACAAGGGGTCCGTCTTGGGCCGTCAGCCACTCGAACCGCCCATCCTGCCGCTTCAACAGGGGATGGTTGTGGCCCGCGTTCGTCGTGAGAAGCGTGCCGTCGTGGAGATTCAAAATCCCCAGATACAGTGTGACAAACATACAGCTCTCGTTGTCCGCGCTGAGCGCATCGTTTACGTGGGTGACGATACTGGCTGGCGAGGGATCCGACATCGCCCTGGTCTTCACCATGATTTTGGTCATGGCCATGAACAGCGCAGCAGGGACCCCGTTGCCCGACACATCGCCGATCACAAAACACAGCCGATAGTCGTCGAGCAGAAAGAAATCATAGAGGTCGCCCCCGACCTCCATGGCCGGTTCGAGCATGGCATACAGTTCCAGCTCCTTCCGATCCGGAAAGGCCGGGAACACGTTCGGCAACATACTCCTCTGAATGTCCCGGCCGACATTCAGTTCCTCCTGCATACGGGCCTTCGCGGCTTCAACCAACGCCAACGAATCAGCCAGCCGCGTCTTGGCATCCTCGGCCGCCTGTTCGGCATTTTTCAGGGCCGTAATGTCCGTGGCAATGGCGACAATCCCGCCATCTTTGGTCCTCCGCTCATTCATCTGGATCCACTCGCCGTTGAAATGGTGTTGAATATACGGCGCTTGGGGATTGCGATGCATATCGAGGCGCATCTGCACCCAGGAATCAATGTCCCCGATCGCTGCGGGGATCTCGCCTCGCTCCGCCATACGGCGAATAATCGATTCGAACAAGTCGCCGGTGCGCACTTGGAAACCAGGTCCGGATACCACTTCGCGATACTTGCGGTTGCAGATCACCAGACGGTCGTCCGCGTCGAAGAGCGAAAACCATTGCGGAACGCTTTCGATGGCCTCGATCATGAGCGCATGTGCATTGCGAGCCAAACCTGAGGCCGTGGTCATGTGCCGGTCAATAATGGCCAAGAGGGTTGCGAGTGCCACCGCGACAATAGCGAGCAGATCAACTTCGATCCCCGGCGACGGCGCATTGATCGTGACGCCCATCGATCCGTACGCCGGGATCATCCCGGCGAAGTGGGCGCCGGAAAGGGCCAGTCCCATCGCACTGGCCTTTTCCGTGACCCTCCAGCCTCCGTACGAGATGTTCCAGGCTCCGAGCAAGACCACCACGATCCCCAGTCCCACAATCACCCCAATCGAGAGCGCGAATGGAAGAGCGCGAGATTGGAGACTGAGCGACTGGTGTATCGACGTAACGCTGGTGAAATGGGTCAGACTGAGGCAGACACCCACCACCAGACCGCCAAAGACCAGTTGTGTTTGGCTCTGGCCAGGGCTGCCGATCAGATACACCGCCACAGCGCCTGCCGCCCCCGCAAAAATAATGGACAACATAGTGAGCGTGACGTCCTCAGCGCCCGAAGCCGACGGGCAGAATGCCAGGTTGCCGATATAGTGGAGCGCCCATATTTCAAGACCAGCGGCAACCCCGCCGATAGACAGCCATCGCCACTTGAGGTCCCCTTGATCGGCCACGCGCATCCGTTCAGCGATGCTGAGAATGACATAGGCAGCCGCGCCGCCAAGCAGCATCGACGAAAGGGCAAGCAAGGGGTCGCAAATACCAGGCACAGCAAATACTCCGTTAGAACCTTATTCAATGCGCGCCGGGGAGATCCTGCCCAGGCAAAAAACGGCGCACAGATGGTGCACGGTAGCTTACCTCTTTCCTCTATGAGAAATCACGCGATCAGAAGGGACACAGGGACAGACGCAGGAGCCGGCGCGTTCACCTCGGCAGAGACGGGGACGGAGGAGGAAACTCGATTTGCGCGTCGCGCAACCGTTCGAGGATTGCCTTGTTCAGGTCGCCCTGTGTGACATTGAAGCGAGCGACCAGCGTCCAGGGTTCGACGGCGATGGTCACGGCCGGATGTCCAAGGCGGCTGATGCCGACGGAAGGAGCCGGATCTTTGAGCACCTGTGGGTGCGTGGCAACCACGTCCCGCACGATCGCCAGCGCGCGATCGACATCGGTCTTGTATGCAACGTCGACGGTGAGATGAAGTTGCCTGATGGTCCCGAAGTTATGCAAAATTTCCCCGACGATCTTCCGATTAGGGATGATAACCCGCGACTGATCCGGGTGCACCAATGTCGTGGAAAAAATGTCGACCATTACGACATCGCCATGGACGCCCAGCAAGGAGATGTGTTCTCCGACTTTGTACGGCTTTGTGAAAATGATCGAGAGCCCGGCCATGACATTGCTCAGGACCCCCTGGAGCGCAAGGCCGATGCCGACGCCGGCGACACTGATGCCAGCCACCAACGGCGCGATGGGTATGCCGACGGCCTGGAGGGCGATCATGGCGGTGAAGAGCAGCACCAGGATTTTGACGACACGGACGATGAGCATCCGCACCGGCGGATCGAGCGTATACCGTTCGAGCGACCGTTGCGTAAATGTTCCGGCCCAGCGGGACGCCATGACACCTGCGATGAAAATGCCGATTCCCACCAGCGCTTGCAGGCCGTATCGCATGGCATATTGGGTCAATGCTTCCATAACTGCTTTCCACGCGGCCTTTCTACCGCCCCAACAATCCCTTGAGAAGATCGCGCCCTTGCTGTTTCAAGTCTTGCGGTTTGATTGTGCCTTTGAGCAATCCACTGATGGCTTCTTCCGCTTTCTTTTTCACCTGCTCTTGCACGACTCCCATCAGGCCTTTCATGTCCAACCCATAGGACGGTGCTTGGATCGTCCCCCCGATGGTCAGCGGGAGGATTAACCGGCCTTCCTTGAGCGCTAGCTTGGCAACCGGCGACGCACCGGCGATCTTTTGACTGAGCCCCTGCGAAAGAGTCAGCGTCACACCCAGATTCAGCTTCTGGTCAAAACCAATCGTGCCGCCTCCCGTCGCTTGAAAATCATGACTGTCTATCAAAAGGCGCTGCACGTTGACGATTCCTTGTTTGATCACGAGATCCGTCTCGATCGTCGAAAACGCCGTGGCCTTGGGATTGTCCAGGGTGATCCCGGCGACTTTTAGAATAGACATCGCTTCTTGCAAAAGATTGCCCCCTTCGATCTTCCCATCCTTCACCGCCATGTGACCGGTTCCTTCCAGAGCCTTGGTCAAGTCCGGCATGGAGAACCCGCGGCCTTTCAGCGTCAGATCCGCGCCGGCCGTTCCGCTGATGGAGACCGGTGTCTCCGCAACGGCATCCAGCGCCGGACCGAGTTGTACCCCTTGAACCGATACGCCGCCGTTGAACGGCGGGGCATCGGACCCGGCCATCAACTTTCCCTGCCCTTTCACCTGGCCGTCGAACAGTTGAAACGACAGGGAATTCAGTCTGGCCTCTTGCCCCTTCACTTCCACGGCGAGCTGAAAATTCTTGATCTCGACCGGCTTTTTCAACGGGAGGGCAACTGGAAGGTTTGCAGTATTGATCACCGGCGAGCCAATGTTGATCGTCACGTCATGACCGGTAGTTTTCCCCATGATGGTAAAATCTGTCTTTCCCACCGCAAACTGAAAATTGACCGCTTCGATATCCATCGTCTCTTTGAGCGGACCGAAGGTCCCGTCGAGTTTGACCGGTATGTTGAACGGCTGAACAAGCGACCAAAAGCGTACGTTGGGAGTTTGACCGAGCCGAACGTCCCGCAGGAGTAGCTCCATATCTTGCAACACATATTCGGTCGGTTTGGCGGCAGACAAATCACGGAACGTCAATTTCCCGCCCTCGATGGACACTCGGTCCACGGCCAACAGCGCCAGGATTTTGAGCGGACCCTCCGTCGATGGAATCAGAGCGCGCGAGGGCGTCTCGGGTACCGGTACACCTTTACGCCCAATCGTCGAAACGTTCAGAACTCCGTTCTTGTTTTTAATCACCGTAATGACGAGATCGCGCAGGGTGATTTCTTCCACCTCGACCTTGCCGCTGAGCAGCGGCATCAGCTTCACCCCGACATCCAACGAGGCAAGCGATGCGAAGGGACCCGACCCAAAAGCCGGATCATCCAGCACGGCAAACCCGGCCACCCTGGCGCCGATCCTGGGCCAGATCGTCAAACGGATGTCCTGGAGCTGCACCTTGCGGTTCAGCGCCTCTTCGAGAAGCGGCTTGTATTGATCTTGGTACTTATTGAGGTCGATCAGAAAGGGAAGCGAGAGCACGAGGCCCACGATCAAGACGACCACGACGAGCAAGCCCATCAGGATTTTCATCGCGATCGCCTCCAGCTCGGTGGAGTATATGAACGGATTCCTTGCGAGTCAATGAGCAGCGCGCCAACCAAGGCTGGCCGCCATTCTAGAAACCTACGTGTGCGTTCAACTCTTGGCAAATAGCGTGACGATTGGCCCAGTGGCGCAGGAGTCGGCAGATAAGATCCATATCGCGATGAGAAGCGACCACATATCCAGTGTCGCCTGAGTCGTCACCTGTTACCATGCCCTACGAGTTCGCCGCCGACTATCGCTCGCCTGCTGTCTCTCGCAGGCCTCTTGGAACAAAAGTCCTACTTCCTCCTGGGACCCCGCCAAACCGGAAAGAGCTTCCTCATCGCACAGAGCTTCCGAGGCGCCCGCGTCTACGACCTCCTGGATACATCCATCTACCTAGCATTCAGCCAACGGCCACAGCGATTGGCCGAAGAACTCACTGCCAAGGATACGCTGGTGATCATCGACGAAATCCAGCGGCTCCCGGGACTATTGAACGAAGTGCACCGTCTCATCGAGCAACGAGGGATTCGCTTCCTGCTCACCGGCTCAAGTGCCCGCACGCTTCGACGGGGCGGGGTCAATCTCTTGGGGGGGGGGCGAGGACGAAATACCTGCACCCCCTGACACAGAGAGAATTGGGGGAACACTTCGACCTCAATACATTTATTACTCGCGGAGGATTGCCTTCCGTCTATTTCTCGGACAATCCCCGCGCCGATCTTGACGCCTACACCGGTTCCTATCTCCAGCAGGAAATCGTGGCGGAGGGAGCCACGAGGAATGTGTCGGCCTTCAGCTGATTCCTGAAGGTAGCGGCCTACTACAATGCCACCACCGTCAATTTCACCAATGTGAGCGCCGACGCCCAAGTCCCACGCACCACTGTCTACGAGTACTTTGAAAGCTTCAAAGACACGCTCATTGTCCATGAACTGCCGGCCTGGCGCGAAACCAGACAGCGCAAACCATTAGCCTCCTCGAAATATTATTTTTTCGATATCGGCGTCGTGGCCGCCCTGTAGGAACGGCAATACCGTCGAGGCACGCCGGAGTACGGGCACGCGGTGGAAACCTATCTCTTTCACGAACTCAAGAGTTACGTGGATTATATGTCGGGAGAGTCGCTCGCCTTTTGGAAATCAAAGCCGGCTTCGAGGTAGATTTTATCTTGGGTGATCATACGGCCATTGCACTCAAGGCGAGTGAACACGTCGGCCCTCATGACCTGAAATCGTTGAAGGCACTGGCGGAAGAGCGAAAACTCAAACGATATCTCTGTGTGTGCCTGGAAGCCCGGCGACGACAAGTCGGCGAAGTCACGATCCTCCCCATCCACGAGTTTATGAACAAGCTCTGGGACGCATCGTACTCGTAGTTCCGCATTGCGTGAGAGAAGGCTGGAGTTGATGAGTCACGGATGACCGGTGGAAAGTCTGCAGAAAGAAACGGAACTGCCGGAGAAAATGGCTTGGCCCCACCGCATTCTCTCCCCTGTCTTACCGGCAGAAGAAGTGGCAGTACTCGATCGGGCTCGGAGGCGCGGTCAAGGCAATGCCGAGGGTATCGGGATCGTAACCGACTGCTTCCAGATCCTTCGCGGCGCGGGTGAGTTCTTCTTCCGTCAGATAGGCGATGGTATCGGGCACTCCCTGTCGCTTCAGCGAGAGAAGCATCCCCTTCAACGTATCGCGCTCTTCCGGCGGCACGTCTCGCCCCAGCGGATACGCCAGCGCATGGCTGTAGGGGCTTTCGTAGGTTTCGTTCAAAGCCTTGATCGTCTTGAGCACAAGCCGGTCCTGCTCCCATGGCCGGAGGTTCGGGCCGGCGGACGGATGGGTGGCCAGCAAATCCATGAGCGTGATGACGTTGGTATTCAGCGACCGGCCGACAAATTCGCGCTGCGGCTCAAGGGCAACCCGTTCCATCCCCAGATGCTTCGCCACATGTTCGATCAAGGCAAAGTTGAGCATGAAACTGTATTGGCCTCCGAATTGGCCATAGCACGGCTTTTCGGGATCATTCAAGACTTTCATGTCTCCGGTGCCGGCGTCGAAGGCACTGAATCCAACCGCCTGCGGCGCCAAGAGCCGCTTGACCTCTTTCAGCGTTGCGAACGCGCCCAGATGAACGGGCGCCAGCACCTGCTCATCCATCACCTTGAGAAACTCCGTGATGGTCTTCCGGAACGGCACATCCTTCCATTCCACCTTTCGATACTCTTTTTCCCAAACTAAATCGTCGAGGAACGGAGGGAAGGTCTTCAATCGATCGAGGTCCATGGCCTCAAACGCCCTTACGAAGCTGGACCAGTCCTGAATCCTGGCGTGCAGCGATTCACTGAGATTGGGGCGGATATATTCTTCTTCGATCTCACCGGCGTTCTTCGCCATCAGCTTGGTCGGCAGCTCGTTCCACAGTTCGTTGCAGATGACGCGATCGACGGTTCCATCCGCCACGCCGGCCAAATGCTCGATCGAGCCGCAATGGATCTCGACACGATCCCGATGCGCCGCGAGATCGGGGTGGGTCAGAGCTCCGTCTAATACCGGCTGTTCCCAATCGACCAACATATAGCGAACACGAGGATAGACTGTGCCTTTCTGGTCGAGCGCCTTGAGATGGCTGAGAAAGCAGGCGGCCAGATTGCCGTTGCCGGGACCGAGTTCCAGTATCGTGAGGCGAGACTCGCTGGACGAGCGTGATATGACTTGCTCATAATAATCAGCCGCCAAGGCGTG